>Ga0182027_10008179_pt1 | contig 15272 bp, 13 predicted proteins | sample 712E1DmetaG_FD_121300 | JGI IMG/M metagenome (GOLD analysis project Ga0182027, IMG submission 121300) | Permafrost microbial communities from Stordalen Mire, Sweden - 712E1D metaG (Illumina Assembly) | ecosystem: Environmental > Terrestrial > Soil > Wetlands > Permafrost | place: Sweden... | reverse complement strand
GGTTCGCAGCGGGGTCGCAAGGGCGCGTGAGCACACCGGTGATGTCGAGTTCTCACCCCAGGACGCGACTCGCACACCGCTCGAGTTCATGCTCGAGGTGCTTGCCGCCGCGGTCGAGTCGGGAGCCACCACCTTGAACATCCCCGACACCGTCGGCTACGGGATCCCCTGGGACTTCGGCGACCTCATCGCGCACGTGCGCGAACAGATCAACGGGGACTACGTGATCTCGACCCATTGCCACAACGACCTGGGCCTCGCAGTGGCCAACAGCCTCTCGGGCGTCCGCGCCGGCGCCCGCCAGGTGGAGGTTTGCGTGAACGGCCTCGGCGAGCGCGCGGGCAACGCCGCGCTCGAAGAGGTGGTCATGGCTCTCAAGATCCGCTCGGATCAGTTCCCGGGGCTCGAGACCGGCGTGAGCACCGAAGAGCTTGCCCGGACCAGCCGGATGGTCTCGCGCCTCACGGGCTACCAGGTCCAGTGGAACAAGGCCGTCGTGGGCAAGAACGCGTTTGCCCACGAGTCGGGCATCCATCAGCACGGAGTGCTCACGGAACGCTCGACTTACGAGATCATCGACGCGGCTTCGGTCGGCCAAGAGGGCGGCCAGATCATCCTCGGTAAGCACACAGGTCGCCATGCCTTCTCCGACACGCTGGCCAAGCTGGGCATCACCGCGCAGGGCGACGCCCTGAACGCGGCCTTCGCCCGTTTCAAGGAGCTCGCGGACCGCAAAGTTCACCTGACCGACGCAGACCTAGAGGCAATTGTCGCCGAGGAGCTCGGCACGGCCCTGGAGGAGGGCTTTGTCCTCGACGTGCTCGACGTTCAGGGCGGCACCGTCGGGACGCCGCGGGCCAGGGTTGTGGTCAGCCGCGACGGGCGCAAGTCGGAAGCGACCGCCGAAGGCGACGGAATGATCGATGCGACGTGCAAGGCCATAAAGCAGGCGACAGGCATCGAGGCCAAGCTCACGGACTTCAACGTGTCGTCGGTGACCGGCGGCATCGACGCTCTCGGCGACGTCGTAATCCAGCTCGACTCCGACGGCGTCCGTGCATCGGGAAGAGGGCTGTCGACCGATGTCGTCGAAGCGGCCGCCCGCGCATATGTCGCGGCCACCAACCGCGTCGTTCGTGCCAAGGCCAGGATCGCAGGCCACGGGCCCGACGCCATTCGCCAGAGCGGGACGACGCCCTGATGCCCTCGATCAAACGTGCTGCCGGTCGCTGTGGTGCACACGACGAAGAGTGCCCTGAGAATCAGGCCTAGTAACCGTATCTCACTATAAGTGGTCGCTCCTTACCACGGACAGTGGTTAAGCAGACCGACCCGCGGGTCACGACCACCGAGGATGGGACGCGATCGCCGATACAACTGGTTGGGCTGCGGAGATCACGCGGTGACGCTGGGCAGCCACGTCGCTCGGTGCGCCTCGTAGTCGTCGATTGCGTTGCTGTACTGGGCTGTCACGTCGATGTCGTCGAGGCCCCTCAGCAGCCGGTCGCGGGCGTCGTCATCCAAGTCGAAGGACACCGAGATACCCACAGCGGGTACCTCGACCAGCCTGCGCTCCACATCCACCACGATCTCGAGCGACGGGTCAGCGATGACCGCGTCCAGAATCGCCCGGCCGTCCGCTTCGGACACTTGGGCCGGAACTAGACCGGAACGAGTCGAGTTGTTGCGGAAGATGTCCCCGAATCGGGGACTGACCACCGCGCGGAAGCCGAAATCAACCAGAGCCCAGACGGCGTGCTCCCGGGACGAGCCCGTGCCGAAATTCGGGCCCGCCACGAGGATCACCGCCCCGGCGTGATCCTGGTCGTTCAGGACGAAGCCCGGGTCGTCCCGCCACTCGGCGAACAATCCCGCGCCAAAGCCTGTCCGCTCGATGCGCTTGAGCCACTGGCTCGGGATGATCTGGTCGGTGTCGACGTCCGAGCGGTCCAGGGGGGCGGCCCGACCTGTCACGATCCTGACCGGTTCCATCTTCAGGCTCCTAGATCGGCCGGGGTCGCAAAACGGCCAGCGACCGATGTTGCCGCCGCGACTGCCGGGGACACGAGATGGGTCCTGCCCCCGCGTCCTTGGCGACCTTCGAAATTCCGGTTCGATGTGGAGGCACAGCGCTCGCCGGGCGAGAGCTGGTCAGGATTCATGCCGAGGCACATCGAACAGCCGCTCTGCCTCCATTCGAAGCCCGCTTCGATGAAGACCTTGTCCAGTCCTTCGCCCTCAGCCTGGCGCTTGACCCGACGAGAGCCCGGGACGACCAGTGCGCGCAGGCCCGGGCGGATCCGCCGTCCCTCGAGCACTTGAGCCGCCGCCCGCAAGTCCTCGATCCTCGAGTTGGTGCACGAGCCGATGAACACCGTGTCCACCTCTATCGAGCGGATCGCAGTGCCCGCCAGGAGGCCCATGTAGGCGAGAGCACGTGCGGCCGCCTCCCGTTCGGCCGGAGTCTCCATGTCGTCCGGGCTCGGCACCTCCCCGTCGATGGCCACTACCTGGGAGGGGTTGGTGCCCCACGAGACGTGGGGTCGGATACCGCCAGCGTCGAGTACCACCTCTGAGTCGAAGCGGGCGCCCTCGTCGCTCGTAAGTGCGCTCCAGTCCTCGACGGCCCTGTCCCAATCCGGGCCTTTCGGAGCGTGGCGCCGTCCTTTGAGGTACTCGAAGGTCACTTCGTCGGGAGCGACCATCCCGGCACGGGCACCGGCCTCGATGGACATGTTGCAGACCGTCATACGGCCTTCCATCGACAGCGACCGGATCGCAGAGCCCCGGTACTCGACCACATGGCCGACACCGCCGGTCGTGCCGAGCCGGCCGATGATCGCGAGCGCGACGTCCTTGGCGGCCACACCGAGTGGGAGATCGCCCTCGAGCGTCACGGCCATCGTGCGAGGCCGGCGTTGGGGGAGAGTCTGGGTTGCGAGAACGTGCTCGACCTCGGATGTCCCGATTCCGAAGGCCAGCGCGCCGAAAGCGCCGTGGGTGGATGTATGGCTGTCTCCGCACACGATCGTCATGCCGGGCTGGGTGAGACCTTGCTCGGGGCCGATGACGTGCACGATTCCCTGGTTCTCATCCCCCATCGGGTAGCAGGTCACACCGAATTCGGTGCAGTTGGAATCCAGGGCTTCGAGCTGTCTTCGCGAGACCGGGTCGTCGACTTGGCCTGTCGACGTGGTGGGGACGTTGTGGTCTGCCGTCGCCACGGTGAGGTCCGCCCGCCTCACGCGCCGGCCTGCCAGCCGTAGCCCTTCGAAAGCCTGTGGCGAGGTCACCTCATGGACGAGGTGGAGGTCTATGTAGAGCAGATCGGGCTCTGGGCCGCCGTCGCCGGCCCGGACGACGTGGCGTTCCCAGACCTTTTCCGCCAGGGTGTCGGGGGCCATGGCTCAGCTGCCCACCGATACGATCGCAACGGTGAACATGCGACCGTTCGGAGCTTCGTAGCTGACCGTCTCGCCGACGCTTCGCCCCACGAGCGCCTTGCCGAGGGGTGACGCGGGCGATATGACAGGCACTCCCTCACCTTTCTCCTCGATCGAGCCGACCAGGAACCTCTCGGTCTCCTCGTCTCCGTCGTAACGGAGCTCGACTACCACGCCGGTGGTGACCACGCCCGCCTCGTGTGTCGAGGCGTCCACGATCACCGCATCACCCAACATCCGCTGAAGCTGGCGCACACGGGACTCCATCTTTCCCTGAGCGTCCTTGGCGGCGTGATAGTCACCGTTCTCCGACAGGTCCCCGAGCGCCCGGGCAGCTTCGATCTGGCGCGCGATCTCGACGCGTCCGCGCGTCGTGAGGTCCTCGAGCTCGGCCACCAGCCGGGCATGGGTTTCGGCCGTGAGATGCGTTTCAGTCATCGACGCGAGGCTATCGGCTGGGAGGTGACGGCTTGTTCGACACGCGCAAACCCGCTTCTGGAGGGCAAGCGAGGGGTACCCTCGGAGATGCTCGGAACGTTCGTCTCACGGATGAGCCGGGTCGTTTTGGTCCTCGGGACGGCGACGGCGACGTTGGTCGTCTCCTTTGGCGTTCCGGTAGCTGCTGTAGCGCTCGGGCGCGTCGTTGCGCACGGTCCGATCGTGCCTCTCGGGCGCGCCGGGCCGATGTCGGGGATCCTGCCGCCAAGGAACCCGCCAAAGAACCTCGTCCCGGTTCCGAACTTCTACGCGTCCTGCGCGCCCGGAGCTCTCGACGACACCGCGGCCTGCAACTCAAAGGCTCTCCAGGCCATCGACCGGGCGCGCGGCGCAGAGCCCGTCGGCCCCCTTCAGTTGAATCTGGCGAGATTCCTCGACCTCAACGTCGCGGATCAGCTCTTCGTTATCGCCGATCTGGAAAGGGTGTCGCGCGGCGAGCCGCCCATGACCGCGCTCACCGCTCAGCTGGACGGCGTGGCGCAGGCCGCAGCCAACGCCAACGGTGATCCAGAGCTTTCCGCCGAGAGGTTGTCGGGCGGAGTTGACGTGCGCGCCTGGGGATCGAACTGGGCAGGTGGAAGCGAGAGCGTGCTCGGATCAGACGACGGCTGGATGTACGACGACGGCTACGGAAGCGACAACGGCGGCTGCACCTCGCCTGGTGCAGCGGAGTGCTGGGGGCACCGGGACAACATCCTTCAGCCCTGGACCAAGGATCTCAGCGGCTGCCCGCAGGGCGACTCCCAGCTCGTCATGGGCGCGGCGTACGCGAAGTCGTCCAAGTGGGCCACGTCGTTCGCCGAGATCTTCGTCGCCGCCTGTGGGCCCGAGCCAACTGGTGAGGTCTTCACCTGGACCCAAGCCCAGGCCGCCATAGGTCTCGAGCCTCCGACCGAGGTGGGCCTCGCCGCGAGCGCCGACGGCAAGGGTTACCTTGTCGTCAGCTCCAGCGGCAAGGTGGTCGCGACCGGCGACGCCCACAGTCGCGGAGGCATCGCCGCAAGGTCGCTAGCGGCTCCTATCGTGGCGGTCGCGCTCGACAAGGCGAAGACCGGCTACTGGCTCGTCGGCTCCGACGGCGAGGTCTATGCCTTCGGGGGTGCGCCTCTCTACGGGGATCTCCGCCTCGATCGCCTCAGCCGACCCGTCGTCGCAATCGCCGCGGACCTGAGGTCCGGTGGCTACTGGCTGGTCACCTCAGACGGTGCAGTATTCGGCTTTCATGCGCCCAATTACGGCGACGCGCACAAGAGAAAGCTCCCAGGATCGATCGTCGCGATGCTCACAGACCCAGGCGGGACCGGATACTGGCTCGTCGGAGCAAACGGGAGCGTCTACCCCTTCGGCAAGGTAAAGAGCTTCGGGAGCGAGGCGGGCAAGCGCCTTCGCGCCCCGGTCGTTGCGGCGGCGGTGACCGACGGCGGTCTCGGCTATTTGCTCGTCGGGCGGGACGGCTCGGTGTACAACTTCGGCGACGCGTCAAATCTGGGCAGTGAAGCGGGCAAACATCTGCCCGCGCCAATCGTCGCCGTGGCAGCGGCACCGGGCTGGACTGCGTACTGGTTGCTCGGCGCCCGAGGCGCTGTCTACCGCTTCAGCGAGACTTAGCGCGCCTTGGTGGACAGCAGGGTCTTTCGGCTTTCTCCGGGCCGTTCACTTCGCCGGGTTGAGATCATGACTCCTGTTTCGAACAAGACGGTTCGAACGGTGCGCGCCGGGCCACCAGTGCATGCCCGCCAAGCTTGAGACAAAAGGGGCAATCGACAGGACCCCACAGAAACGGGCGCTCTCTCGGCTCTGTCAAGGCTGAAGGCCGGAGTTGATCTCGGAGACCGGCGACGGAACAATTAGCCCTCCGCACTAATTGGCCTTATTGGCCCGGTAGGGGCGAGCATGCGACTTCTGATCAGATCCGGTTACCTGTGGTGCGGCGACGCGGCCGGGACCGAGCTCACAGGTGCTTCGCTGCTCGCCGAGGACGGTGTCATCACACGCATCGGCACCGAGCACGAGGGGTGGCCCGTTGCCGACGAAGTGCTCGACGCGAGCGACTGCGTTGTCATGCCCGGCTTGGTCAACACCCACCACCACCTGTTCCAGACCCTGACCAGAGCCTTTAGCCCTGCGCTCGGCTGCGACCTCTTCGGCTGGCTGAAGGTGCTCTATCCGGTCTGGGAGCAGCTCGACGAGGAGGGTGCCTACCTGTCAGCCTGGGTGGGCCTTGCCGAGCTTCTCATGTCGGGCTGCACAACTTCTTCGGACCATCTCTACGTGCATCCCCACCGCAGGCCGGGACTGATCGACGCAGAGATCTCGGCGGCCGGCGAGCTAGGGATCCGCTTCCATCCCTCGCGGGGATCGATGTCTCTCGGCACCGATGACGGCGGGCTGCCGCCGATGGCGGTGGTCCAGGACGAGGACGAGATCCTGGCTGACTGCCAGCGGCTGGTCGAACGCTTTCACGACCCGGCACCGGGGTCGATGCTTCAGATCGCGCTCGGCCCGTGTTCCCCGTTCTCGGTCACCCCACAGTTGATGCGTCGTTCGGCCGATCTTGCCGAACGCCTGGACGTGCGTCTGCACACCCACCTCGCGGAGACGAGCAACGAGACCGCTTTCTGCGCAGAGGTTTTCGGTGTGCGCCCGCACGAGCTCGCCAGCCAGCTGGGCTGGCTCTCCGCTCGCACGTGGCTCGCTCACGCGGTGTGGACCGACACCGACGAGATCGCTCGGCTCGCGGCCGCCGGCACGTCTGTGGCCCACTGTCCGACCTCGAACATGATCATCGGCGCCGGACTGTGCCCGGCCGGCGAGATGCGCCGTGCCGGTGTGAACGTCGGGCTCGGATGTGACGGCTCGGCGGCTCACGACGCGAGCGACTTGTGGGGTGAGGTCCGCCAGGCACTGCTTCTCGCCCATCTGCGCGACGGACCTTCGGGCTTGCAGGCCCGAGATGTGCTCTCCATGGCCACCGCCGGAGGAGCCGGCTGCCTCGGAAGGAGTGACATCGGCTCGTTGGGCCTCGGCAAGTGTGCCGACCTGGCGTGCTACCCGCTGACGGGCTTGTCTACGGCAGGGGCAGTGCTCGATCCGGTCGAGACCATCGTCCGGTGCGCGGTGCGCGGGGCGAGCCACACGGTGGTCAACGGCAAGGTTCTCGTACGAGAGGGCCGGCTTGTGAACCCGGACCTCGATGACCGTGTGAAGCGGCACCGGGCACTGGCGCGGAGGTGGGCGGAGCACCTGCCAGCTGGCAGTTGACCGGCCTGACCGCAGCACAGGCACCCCGGCTAGTGTTGCGGGGAAGTGGAATCCAGCGTAGATGTGCACAAGGTTGCGGTGATCGCGGGCGACGGGATCGGCCCAGAGGTGATCGCGGAGGCGCTCAAGGTTGTCGCAGCCTCCGGGGTAGTGATCGAGACGGTCGACTACGACCTCGGTGCCGGCCGCTTCGAGCGTACCGGGGAGGTGCTGCCCGACTCGGTCCTCGAAGAGCTGAGGGTCACCGATGCCATCCTTCTCGGCGCAGTCGGTCCGCCGATCGGGTCGACGGCTGTGCCCTCGGGGGTCATAGAGCGCGGCTTGCTCCTGAAACTGCGTTTCGAACTGGACCTCTACGTAAACCTGCGCCCCTGCAACGGGATCCCCGGGTCGATCGCCCCCGACGCTGACTTCGTACTGGTACGCGAGAACACCGAGGGCCCCTATGCCGGTGAAGGCGGCGCGCTCCGGCGCGGCACTCCATTCGAGGTTGCCACCCAGGGCTCGGTCAACACTCGCCATGGAGTCGAGCGCTGCGTCCGTTATGCGTTCGGGCTCGCAGAACGTCGTGCGCGCCATCACGTGACCCTCGTGCACAAGACGAACGTTCTCACCTATGCGGGCGACTTGTGGCAGCGCGCCTTCGAGTCGGTTGCCGCAGAGCATCCTCGGGTTGCCACCTCGTACAACCACGTCGACGCCGCGTGCATCTTCTTCGTCGAGGACGCCGCCCGTTACGACGTCCTGGTGACAGACAACATGTTCGGAGACATACTCGCCGACCTCGCCGGCGCGGTCACCGGTGGCATCGGGCTCGCAGCCTCGGCCAACCTCAATCCGGCGCGCACCGGCCCCTCGCTGTTCGAGCCGGTCCATGGTTCGGCGCACGACATAGCCGGCACAGGAAAGGCAAACCCGCTCGCGGCGATCCGATCTGCGGCCATGATGCTCGAGCACCTTGGCGAGCAGTCCGCGGCGGACCGCGTGACCAGGGCTGTATTGGAGCTGCAGACTGTTATGGCCGGTTCCGCCGAGCCTTGGAACACTTCAGGCGTAGGCGATGCGGTGACAAGGAGGTTGTGACGGTGCCTATCACCCCGACGACAAAGATCTGGATGGACGGCGAGCTGGTTGACTGGGACAAGGCCACGGTGCACGTCTTGACCCACAGCCTGCACTACGGAATGGGAGTATTCGAGGGTATTCGCGCCTATGCAACCGCCAACGGGCCGGCGGTGTTCCGCCTTCGTGACCACACCAGGCGATTGTTCAGAGGCGCCCGAATCCTGCAGATGGACATGCCCTACTCGCAGGACGAGATCTTCGACGCGGTCAAGCTCACCGTCCGAGAGAACGGACTCGACAGTTGCTACATCCGACCGCTCGCTTATCTCGGCTATGGCGAGATGGGCCTGAACCCGATCGACTGCGAGGTGCGGGTCGCGATCGCGGTCTGGCCGTGGGGCGCCTACCTTGGCGACGAAGCCATATCCCACGGCATCCGCCTCAAGGTGAGCTCATGGGCTCGCCACGATCCACGCGCCGTACCGACGGCGGCCAAGGGCACCGGGATGTATGTCAATTCGTGCCTCGCAAAGGTGGAGGCGATGCGCGCCGGCTACGACGAGGCGCTCATGTGCACCACCAGCGGGCTGATCTCCGAGGGCACGGGGGAGAACATCTTTGTCGTGCGTGACGGCCGCCTGTACACACCGCCCGCGTCTTCGGTCGGGGCACTCGAAGGAATCACTGCCGACAGCGTCGCGACGATCGCGCGCGACCTCGGCCACGCCGTCACCGAGCGCGAGATGCGACGGACGGATCTGTACATGGCCGAAGAGGCGTTCCTCACGGGCACCGCGGCGGAGATAGTGCCGATCGGATCGGTCGACGACCGCCTTGTGGGCACAGGCGAGCCCGGGCCGATCACTCGCGAGATCCAGGAGATGTACTTCGCGACTGTCCGAGGCAACGTCGACCGGTACAAGGACTGGCTCGACTATGTCACCTGAGCTCAGGCTCCCGGCGGCTGTCGACATCTACGACACGACGCTGCGGGACGGCTCGCAACAGGAGGGCATCTCACTCACCGTCGACGACAAGCTGCGCGTCGCCGAGCAACTCGACCATCTGGGCGTCGCCTACATAGAAGGCGGTTGGCCAGGTGCCAATCCGAAGGATGAAGAGTTCTTCGCCCGGGCGGCAAAGGAATTGCGACTCAAGAGCGCAACCCTTGTCGCTTTCGGCTCGACGCGCCGCCCGGGCGGGACCGCAAGTAGCGACGAGACGCTCCGCCATCTCGTCGAAGCCGGAACCGAGGTCGTCTGCATCGTCGCGAAGGCCTCTGACCTGCATGTCACCGACGCCTTGCGGACCACTCTCGACGAGGCCGTCGCCATGGCGGCCGACTCGGTGGCGTTCCTGCGCGAGGCGGGCCTGCGCGTGTTCTTTGACGCTGAGCACTTCTTCGACGGTTACTGCCGGGACGCAAGCTTCGCGCTGCGTGTCCTGGCTGCAGCGGAGAACGCGGGCGCCGAGACGCTCGTGCTGTGCGACACCAACGGCGGCCGGCTTCCCGACGAGGTCGAAGCGATAGTGGCCGACGTGCGAGCGCACTCATCCGCGACGATCGGCGGCCATTTCCACAACGACGGTGGCTGCTCGGTGGCGAATTCGCTTGCAGCTGTACGCCAAGGCGCAACCCAGGTACAAGGTTGTATCAACGGTTACGGAGAACGTACGGGGAACGCAGATCTTTCCGCCGTGATCGCGAATCTGAGCCTCAAGATGGGCATCGAGACCATCCCGGCCGATCGGCTCGAGCGCCTCACGCCGGTTGCCCACCACATAGCTGAGCTCGTGAACTTGACCCTCGACCCGCAAAGGCCCTATGTCGGCTCAGCCGCCTTCGCCCACAAGGCAGGGCTGCACACAAGCGCTTTGGTCCGCAGGTCAGACGCGTACGAGCACGTCACACCAGACACAGTCGGCAACGGAACTCGTGTCGTGGTCAGCGAGCTGGCCGGTCGCTCGACGCTTCAGTTGAAGGCTGCCGAACTTGGCCTGGAGCTCGACTCGCCCGCGCTCGGTCGGGTTCTCAACGCCCTCAAGCACCTCGAGCACAACGGCTACCACTTCGAGGCTGCCGACGGGTCGCTCGAGCTGTTGATGCGGGCGGCGGCCGGCGCACTGGGCGGTCGGCTCGGAGACCTGTTCCGGATCGAGTCGTTTCGCGTCATCACCGACTGGCGTGCCCGCGAAGTGACCGCCGCAGACGAGTTCTCGAACGACGACGCTTCTCACCTTGTCCACCCCTGGTCCTCCCCGGGCGAGCTCACTACCGAAGCGACGGTAAAGGCGCACATCGGCGATCAGCGAGTGGTGGCGACGGCGGAGGGCAACGGGCCGGTGAACGCGCTCGACGCAGCGCTCCGGCTCGCTATCGAGCCCCATTTCCGACAGCTGCGCAACGTGCACCTGACCGATTACCGGGTCCGCGTCCTCGACACGGCCAAGGGGACCGGCGCGGTGACCCGGGTGCTGCTCGACACGGCGGACGCCGAGGGCAGCTGGTCTACTATCGGCGTCTCGGAGAACATCATCGAGGCCTCCTGGGAGGCACTCGTTGACTCGGTGGTCTTCGGCCTCATTCGCGCGGCTGCCGGCGAGGTCGCAGAGGCGGGGGCCGCGGCCGGTGAGGCCGCGCAATCCGGTACCAGCACGATCGGGGTCGTCCAATGACCCAGCCCAAGTTCGCCCCGATCATGGAGCAGCACGAGGTCCGCGAGGTTCAGCGGATAGGTGCTCCGGCACCGTGGACACCTCACCGCCCGGGAGAAACCAGACCCGCTCCGGTCGTTTCCCGCGGGGCAGGTCTAGGCATCCCCGGACCGGACCAGGGCTACGCGCTCGAGTTGGCGACCAGGTTCGAGGACCGGCTTGTTCTCGAGCCGAACGAGCGTGCCGAGGACGTGATCGCGGGTGCTGTCGCGATAGCGCTCCGACGAGCCTCGGTATTCGGTCGCGCACCGATCAGCGCCGACATCGAACACGCACTAAGGCTCTTCGGCCGTCTCGCCCGGGACAAGGGCGCCTGGGCGCCAAGTGACCTTGTCGCGTTGGGACGGGCACGATTCGCCGGTGCGGCACACGACTACTGGCGCCGCAGAGCCATTGCCGACGCGGTTCCCGAGGCGACGCTGCAGCTCAGCCCTCAGAGCCTGAGCGAGCGGCTCGACCGCGAGCCAGGTTGCTGGCGGGAGCTCGCCGGCGCCTGATGGTCAGCGACGGGGCACCGAACTCGAAGAGCGCGTCTCAAGGTGCCACGTGCGGGCGAGTCTCCTGTGGTGCGGCGGCCGATCGCGGTGTCGCGGCAGCTGATCGCAATGCGGCGTCGACGTCTCGTAGGTGGTGGTCGCCCTCGTGGACAGCGTGGCGCCCGAGCCACAGCACGGTGCGTTCCTGCCCGTCAGGGTAGACGCAGCGCCTCTGCAACTGCGTAGCGTCGAGACCAGCGAACGCCCAAGCGAGCAGCTCGGCCGCCATCTTCATCTCGCGGCCGACCTCGTCGGGATCCTCCAAGTCATATCGCGCAAGGCTCGACCGCTCCTCGCGGTACATCGGTTCGAGGCTCGGGCAGTCCTCCACAAGAGCGAGGTACACACGCTCGCGCTGAAGCAGGAAGACGTCGCGGATGTGGCACGTGTACTCGAGAGCCGACCAGATCCTCGGGCCGGGCCGGGCGCGTATGGTCATCTCGAGCCTCGGATCGGCTCGTTCGTTGGAGACCCGCATGGCAAAGCGGCCTCCCAGAGAGCGCAACGCGCCCGGCACAGCACCGGCACTCAGCGCGTCGTAGTCGAATTGGCATTCCTCACAACGATCCACGACTACATCGTGGCCGATCCGCGCCCCGGCCGTGGTGGCACCCGCCTCGAGGCAGTAGCGTCGCGTCCAACAGGGCAGGCTGGGCCGCGAGCGGCCAAGGATCATCGGAGGCAGGGCCAATGGGATTCATGGACAAGGTAAAGGCACAGGCAACGGTGTTGGCCGAGAAGGCCCAGGAGGGCGCCAAGGCCGGACAGGCCAAGCTCTCCGACATGCAGGCGAAGAAGCACGCGGACGCGCTCTTGCTCGAGCTCGGGGGCTTGGTCTACTCCCAGCAAGCCGGTCGCGCCGCTGGCGACGCGGATGCGAAGATTGCCGAGCTGATCGGCCAGCTCCGCCAGCACGAGGAAGAGCACGGTCCGATCACGGTTACCTCTGCGACGTTGATGGCCCCGGCGGCGCCCGACGGCAGCTTCGTCCCGACGCCGACCGCGGCCGGCGAGACTCCGCCGCCCGCGACGCCGACGCCGACCACGGTCGCCGGCGGTGGCGGGATTCCTCAGTCGAGCGGGGGCATCCCGACCGGGACCTACTCATCTGACGCCGAGGAGTCTTCGTAGTTGTGAGCCTTGCGGCCGAGATGTCGGCCGCTCGCAGGACAAATGCCGTAAGAGATCTGTGTGGAGCCGTTTTGCATCGGCTCGCCATATCCGGTAGCTGAGGCGGTAAGCACGTCGACGACCATCGTCGACATGACGAACAGTCCTTGTCCTTTCGGGACCAGTCCTCGCAGTCCCGGTCGCCGCTTTGGCCGCCCCGGGCTCCGCCGGCTGCTCGCGCGAGCAGCCTGTCTTATGGCAGCGGGAGCCCTAGTGCTTTCCGCCGCCTCGTGCATCTCCCCGGTGGCCGGGTCCATCCGCCAATCAACGGGCGCGCGGGTCGCCCGGGCTGTCCGGGGAGTCCAACACGCATCGGCCGGGCGCAAGCTCGCGCGGGCCGTGCCGCGTGGCAAGAGCGCTGCCGACGCTGTGCTCACCGCGTGGAAAGCCGAGATAGACGCCTTCTACGCTGCCAGCGCGCTCGGAGACCCGTCGTATCGACGTCTCGCTCTGGGCGTCATCGCCGGCAGTCCCGAGGACGATGAGATGATCTCGTACCTTTCAGCCCAGGCCGCGTCCGGCGTGGTCGGGCCGTCGAGCTGGCACATCGGCAATGTTCGCGTCGTGTCGCTCGGTCGATCGCACGCGGTTGTCACAGGTTGTTCTTACGACCGGGGCAGCCATTTGCGAACGGGCGACCTCGCGGTCGCGCCTTGGCTGGGTGGGGGACCAGGACTCACCGCGTACCTCACCGACATGACCGCGGTCACAGGTTCATGGAAGCTCGACAGCTCGGCGACGTCCTCGGTGTATGCCACCTCTGCACCTGGTCCCTGTCATCGATTCTCGTTCCGTGGCGCGGCGACCATTTCGGGCCCACGGGTCGTCGGCACCGCTCACGCAGGAATTGCCGCTCGTTTGTCAGCCAGGCCCGGCGGGAACGGGGGCGGTGCCGGCTCCGGAGGCACGACCATCTGGTCATGGGTGTGGTGGCTGGGCAACCCGCAAGGCCCCGGGCCCTACACCGGCGGCGACGCAGGTGGCACCGGGCTGTGCGTGTGGCACGACGTGGGCCTGTCGATGAGCAACCTCAACAGCGCTCTGGCAAACTCGGGGCTTCCGGCGAGCTTCTGGACCGAGCCACGAGACGGCGGTAATCCCGGAGTGTGGTCGATCACTCTGTGGGCTACTGCTCTGTTCGAGAGCGCAACCGCATCGGACCACTTCGACCTTGTGGCCTGCCCGACGCCCGATCAGGTTCCACCCGGCGGTGGTGACGTCGAGTCCGACATGCCGCCCGCGACGACACCTACGGGAAAGAAGATGTACCTGTGGATCCTATGGGACACGGTGCCAGATCCACCCGCGTCGAAGCTTCCTCCGCTCATCTATTCGGCGCTTGCCCGGGCCAGCTTGCCCGCGCCGGCCATATCCACCTCCCCGTCGTCCGTCGACGAATTCGTGGACGCCACCGTCGTGAACTTCCCGACCTGGTTCTGGGTCCGTCCCACCGAGTGGAGGACCGTGATAGCCACGGCGAGGGGAGGTGGGCTTGTCGCCACGGTGTGGGCGACGCCGGTGAGCACCACGTGGCAGACGGGATGGGACTTTGCAGAGCCGAGCGAGGACCCCGAAGGCGGGACCACCTCTGAGCCGGAGAGCCTCGACCTTGTCTGCGCCGGGCCAGGGGTGCAATACGACGGGACAGTTCCATCTGCAGCACAGGACACTTCATGCCAGGCCGTCTTCACCCAGTCCAGCTTCGGCACCTATCAGAGGCTCGAGGCATCGATCGCCTGGCAGGTCAACTGGGCGTTGTCCAGTGACGCCGGCGTCGTCGGCGGTGAAGGACTTCTTGCCGAGTCTGTGACCAGTGCCACACGGCCGCTTCGGGTACTGCAGGTCGAGTCGGTCATCGTGCAGGGATAGGTCCGCGACCACCACCTTGCGTGCTCACAACGGCGCGGATGGGACTTTGAAGAACACTGCGGCGTTGCCGCGGTCCACGTGCGCCTCACCGCTATCGTCTGGCCGGGTGAGCGCGGGTCATCCAGAACCTCGTCGGCTCCGTAGTCCGAGTGAGGTGCGACCTGAACTGCTCAACGCGAGCGACGCCAATCTCGCACTCGCGATTGCCCGTTACCGCGAGGACGCCCTCGCGGAGGCCTACCGGCGGCACGCGGGGGCTGTCTTCGGTCTGGCTCAGCGGCTGTTGCATGAACGCACGGCCGCCGAGGAAGTGGTGCAAGAGGTGTTCGTGCGGCTGTGGAACGCGCCGGACCGCTTCGATCCTGAACGGGGGACCTTACGGTCCTACCTTCTGGCTCAGGCCCACGGGCGAGCTGTCGACCAACTGAGGTCCGAAGGCGCCCGGCGCCGCCGAGAGGAGCGCGAGGCAAGGCAGACCGCGCAGAGCGGTTACGACGTAGAGCGCGAGGTCGACGACATCATCATCGCCGACCAGGTTCGCGAAGTCTTGGGATGCCTTCCCGACATCGAGCGGCGCCCTATCGAGCTGGCGTACTTTCGTGGCCATACCTATCGGGAGGTGGCGACGCTGCTCGGCGAGCCGGAGGGCACGGTGAAGAGCAGGATCCGCAGCGGGCTGAAGCGGATGCACGGCCAGCTGGCCGTCTCCGGGCTG
>Ga0182027_10008178_pt1 | contig 15272 bp, 14 predicted proteins | sample 712E1DmetaG_FD_121300 | JGI IMG/M metagenome (GOLD analysis project Ga0182027, IMG submission 121300) | Permafrost microbial communities from Stordalen Mire, Sweden - 712E1D metaG (Illumina Assembly) | ecosystem: Environmental > Terrestrial > Soil > Wetlands > Permafrost | place: Sweden... | reverse complement strand
GACGTTAACCCGGCAATCTTCAACTCCAGAAAGGCCGACGTACGCCTGATCGCCGAGGTGGACTTCGAGATCGCCGGCGAGGCGCAAGCCGCGCACGTGGGCTCTCAAGCCGAGCCACGGTGACGGCTGGCGCCGGCGCCCGGCCGCAAAGACCCGTCCCTCGGGCGCTGAATCGGGCGGAACGCGAATGGAGGTCCGCAGGTCACCCCCGGCGTCCACGAAAGCCCCGGCCAGGCGTGCATCGAGGACGTATCGGCTCAATCCGAGGGCTGGCGCCGGAAGATCGTGCTCGCGGATGGTCCGCCCGTGCCGGCGCCACACCACGCGGCGATGGCGCCGCGCGTCCTGCAGCAGGGGGCCCACCCCGAGGCGCGCCGTGCTCGCCTCGTCCAGACCGGCGATGAATTCGCCGCACACCCGGTGCCGCGGATACCCCTGCGTCTCGAACACCGTCACGGGCACGCCGGCGCGACGGAGGGCCGATCCCAGCGCCAGGCCGGCGATGCCCCCGCCCACGATCTCGAGCGGCTGCGATCGGTGAATGTTCATGCGTCTTTCGACCGGCCGGTCCGCCGCCACGCCACCAGGTGGTAGGCTCCCAGAATCGTGGCCCTACGGCTCCAGGCCCACTCCGCCGGATCGAGCCCGAGCAGGTGGGGAAGTTCGTCGCCAGCAAACCCGGCGGCAATGCTCACCCGGGCATCGTGCAGGCTGACGTAGTTGGCGCCGAGCCAGGGGGCAACCAGTCGAAAGAGCCACTGGGACAGGCGGCGCCGGGCCGGCTCGCAGGCCAGCAGCACCCGAACACCCGACTGCAGTTTGGCTCCGAGCGCGCCCAATTCGGCGGCGCCGAATTGGTGGAAGATCAGGTTGCCATAGACCGCATCGTAGGCGCCGTAACCGTCGAAAACACGGAGATTCACCCGGTGCCAGTCCGCCGCGGCCGGCCAGGTCGCCGGGGCCGGGCAGAGGTCCAGCGCATCGACCAGCCGACCCCGCCGCTGCAGCCGCCGCGCGAGTTCGCCATCGCCGGCGCCCAGTTCCAGCAGGCGCTCGCCCGGCCGAATATGGCGAGGCACTGACCGGATGAGCCAGCGGTGGTTGCCCATGATCCAGTTGGTCAAACGCAGGTCGCGCCGGTTTTGGCGCGCCGCCGGATGGTCGTGGGGCAGCGAGTCGAGCAGCTCGGCTTGAACGATACGGGACATCGCCCGGCATATTGCGGAAAAGGCGGCGTGCGTCAAATGGCGGTCGTCTCCACACATCGGGCTCGTCATGACCGGGGGACCGCGCTTACTTCTGCGCCATGAGTTCCGCCTCCGATCCCGTCGACCTGGTGACGCAGGCCGCGCAGGCCTTTTCCGGCCGTCCTTCCTGGGACGAGTATTTCATGGCCACTGCGGTGCTGATCGCGTCGCGTTCCAACTGCGAACGCCTGCATGTCGGGTGCGTGATCGTGACGGGCGGCGAGCGCCGCAACCGCCTCGTCGCCGCGGGCTACAACGGCTACCTGCCGGGCACGCCGCATATCTCGCACGTGCGCGACGGGCACGAGCAGGCCACGGTCCATGCGGAGCAGAACGCGGTGGCGGACGCGGCGCGCCGCGGCAGCAGCGTCGAAGGCTGCGTGGCCTACGTGACGCATTATCCCTGCATCAACTGTGCAAAGATCCTCGCCGCGGCGGGCATCGCGGAGATCAAGTACCACGAGGACTACAGCAATGATCCGCTGGTCGCGCCGGTGTTGGCGGAAGCCGGCGTGCGCGTGACGAAGCTGTGAACGGCCGCGGCGGCGCAGCGTTGACGAATCCGCTCTTTCGGCGAGCATAGGGCCATGCACGAACGCGGGAAGGAGCACCTCGAACTGGCCGGCTCGTTGCTGCTGGCGCATCCGGCGATGCAGGACCCCAGCTTCCGACGGTCGGTCGTGCTCTTGTCGGCGCACGGTGACGACGGCGCGATGGGGGTCGTGCTCAACCGCCCCATGGGCCGGCACCTCGGCGATCTCAACGCGCAGTTCGCGGCGGGACCGCTGGCGCGCGTGCCGGTCTACCAGGGAGGACCGGTGCAGAAGGAACAGCTGATCATCGCCGCCTGGCAACCGGACCCGCAGGCGGCCGGTTTCAAATTATACTTCGGCATCGACGTCGACAAGGCGGAGACGCTGCAGGCGCAGGAGGGCGTGCACCTGCGGGCGTTTCTGGGCTATTCAGGGTGGGCGAAGGGGCAGCTGGAGAAGGAACTGCAGCACAACACCTGGGTGGTCACGCCGGTGAATCCCGACTTGATGGACCAGAAGGACGGCCATGATCTCTGGCGCGCGATCCTCGCGGGCTTGAGCCCGGAGTGGAAACTCCTCTCCGGGGAGCCCGAGGATTTGAGCGGGAATTGACACCATCCGCGGCAGACTTTTCACTGGAGGACCCGCCGCTGTGCGGGCCGAACAGCGGACGGGACGGAGCCCGTCCCTCATGGGTCTCACAGCGAATGACCAATGGTATGACCGGGGCCGCGCCGGGCCGGGGCACGGACAACGCCGGGCACCGCTGACGCCGGTTATTTTGCGACCGAAAACTCGCCGTTCAGATCGATCTCGGCCGAGGAGTGGCCCACCGCGACGGTGAAACGGCCCTCGGATTGCTTCCAGGCATGCGTGGTTTCGTCGAAGAATGACATCGCCCGCGGGTCGAGCGCGACGGAGACCCGGGTTGACTGGCCCGGGGCCAGGAGCACACGGGCCGAGCCTTTCAATTCCTTGAATGGACGCGGTACGGGCGCGGTCGGGTTGCCGAGGTAAACCTGCGCCACCGCGGCGCCGGGCCGCGCGCCGGTGTTGGTCACGTCGAAGGACACCGTGACGTTCTCGCCCGGTTTCACTGCGGTCGCGGAAAGCGAGAGATTGGTGAAGGTGAAGGTTGTATAGCTCAGACCGTGACCGAAGGGGAAAAGCGGTTTCACCCCGTTGTGCTCGTAGCCGCGGTATCCGACGAAGACGCCTTCGCGGTAACGGACATTGGTCCCGCCATCGTTGGAATAGTAGCTGTCGTGCACGGGATTGTCCTCCCACCGGCGTTCAAACGTGATCGGGAGGTGGCCCGAGGGGTTGACGTCGCCAAACAGGATCTCCGCCAGCGCACGGCCGCCCTCCTGTCCGGGATACCAGGCCTGGAGGAATGCGGGCACGCGGTCGATCCACCTGGTCACGTCGGCCGAGCCGCCCGCCGTCAGCACCACGATCGTACGCGCGTTGGCGGCATGCACTGCCTGCACGAGTTCATCCTGCCCCGGCGGCAGCGCGAATGTGCGGTCCGCGCCCTCGTGCTCGGTGTCTCGGTCAAATCCCACGCACACCACGGCGGCATCGGCCGCGGAGGCCAGGCTCTTCGCCTCCGGCGTGACGAGATCCTCGGTGGCAATCGCGCCCAGCCCGATCCGCTGCTCGTACCAGACCGGCCCGACGATGAATTCGAACTTCACGGCATAGTGCTGGCCCGCCTGCAGGGGCAGCTCGACCGTCCCGGCCACCTGGTCCTCGGCGGGATGGCGTTCATGGACGAGCCGCCCATCCAGGTAGAGCCGGCACTCGTCGCGGCCCGCGGCGTTGATGAACCAGCGATGCAGGCCGGATCGGGTCGGAGTGAAAAACCCGGTCCAGCGGATGGAGAGCGCGTCGTCGGGCTTCAGCGCCAGGCTGCGGTGGCCCCAACCGGCCCACTGAAAATTCACGCGGGGGTCCACGCGCACTTGGGGCGTGCCGGCGAATTTCGCGTTGTGGAAGTACTCGCCGCGCAGGCCGGGTTGGGTGCCCTTCTCGTCGACCGTGAAAGGCGTGTGGTCGAGGATGTCGTCGACCGCCTGCAGGCCGCCCGCGTAGAGCACCTTGACCCGTCCGGCCACGTGGCCGCTGATGCCCTCGAGGAAACTGATCGTGCGGAACGGTTCCACCGCGGCGCTGCCGCCACCGACCGGCACGCCGGGATAGGCACAGGGCCCGAGCACTGCGACCGTCTTGATCCCGGCCGGATCGAGGGGCAGCAGCCCGCCTTCGTTCTTCAGCAGGACCATGGACTGCTCCGCGCCGCGGAGCGCGACGAGGCGGTTCTCCTCGCTGTAGCGCGGGAGACCGGGCACGGCCTGTTCGCGATCGAGGAATCCCATCTCAACCGCGGTTCGCACAATACGGCGCACCTTGTCATCGATCGCGGCCACCGTCACCTTGCCTGCGGCAATGGCCGGCAGCAGGGTCGCGCGGTTCATGAACTGGCCACTGGGCATCTCAAGATCAAGACCCGCGTTGGCCACCGCCACGCCGTCGTGGGCGGCGCCCCAATCCGACATGATGATGCCGCGGAATCCCCAGTCGGTCTTCGCGATATCGGTGTTGAAGGTGCGGTTTTGCGTCATATACTCGCCGTTGACGAGATTGTAGGAGTCCATGATCGCGCCGACCTTGGCCTCCTTCACCGCGGCTTCGAAGATGGGCAGGTACATCTCGCGGGCCGTGCGCTCGTCGATCTCCGTGTTCACGTGGTTACGGTCGAATTCGGAGTTGTTGCCCAGGTAGTGTTTGATCGTGGCCGAGACGCCCTGGCTCTGGACGCCCTGGATGTAACCGACGGCGATGCGCGCGCCGAGCCAGGGGTCCTCGCCGAAGTATTCAAAATTCCGGCCGTTGAGCGGCGCGCGGTAGAGGTTGACGCCGGGTCCGAGCAGGAAATGGACGCCCTTGGCGCGGGCGTCGCGGCCGAGGCCGGCGCCGATCTGCCGGGCCATTTCGGGATCCCAGGTCGCGGCAAGGCCGATCCCGGCCGGGTAGGCGGTGGACGGACCGAAATTGCGCACGCCCATCGGACCGTCGGCCATTTTCAGCCGCGGCCAGCCGAGCGCGTCGTAGCCGCGGATGAAGAAATCGTCGACCCCGCCAATCAGGTCGATCTTCTGTTCGAGCGTCATTTTGCCGACGATCGCATCGACGCGTTGGTCAACCGGAGCGGGTTCGGTGGCGTTCATGGGGACGATCGCAGCGGCGATCAGGGAGAGGAAGGACAGCGGGGGGGCTTTCATCGGTAATAGTGTGGGTGCCCGTCGCGGGCGCCCGGCAGGCGGTGGTCGGCGGGATTTTGGTGGAAGATGGCGACAGAGGGATCGGCCACACCTAATGTTGGTAGCCGTCACGGCACCGGCAAGGGGATTCACGGGAAAGTCCGAATTGCCCAAGGCTCTGGAGAGCCGTGCCACAGCCGGTCCGGCTGGAAGGGTGGCATGGGTCTCCCGACCCATGATCCGGCAGAAAGCTAGTCACGGGCCAGAGGCCCCTGCCACCTGAGACGACCGACCACTCCGAGATGCGTCCATTCGCGGCGTCTCCCGGACAATTGGTTTGACAGTGCCGGAAGCGGTCCCTCACCTAATCGCCCTTTATGAAGGTCGTTGCCTCTCTTAAATCCGCCAAGAAGCGCCACCCGGACTGCCAGGTCGTCCGCCGCAAGGGCAAGGTCTATGTCATCAACAAGACCGACCCCCGCTACAAGGCGCGCCAGCGTTGAGCCACAGTACTTTACCTCCCACCGTGAAAGCCGAAGGCCATCCCTCCCTGAATAATGTCTGTTTCCTCGATGTCGCAACTGGCAGGCGCTTCCTGACCAAATCGACGATGAAAACGTCCCGCAAGGAGACCATTGACGGCGTGGAATATTTCGTCGTGTTGCGCGACGTGACCATGGATTCGCATCCCGCCTACACCGGTGAAAAGCGTCTCGTCGACGCGGCTGGTCGGGTCGAGAAATTCACCTCGAAGTTCAAGCGCAGCACGAAGACCGCGAAATAGGTCTCCGTCCGGTTGGTCCCGCTCTGCCCTCCGGTCCCCGGAGGGTTTTTTGTCGGCACCGAAAAAGATTGGGCTGAGCGGCTTTTTGGTGTGTTTCGTGGAAGCCCAGTTCGGGTCTTCGCCCTTCTCCCATGCGCATCCGTCCATTTCAGGGTCTCGTCCCCGTTCCCCGTCTGGCGTCCGAGGTCGCCTGCGTGCCTTATGATGTGGTCGACGCCGCCGAGGCGGCTGCCCTCGCCGCCGGCCGACCGCACAGCCTGCTTCATGTCGACCGCGCCGAGATCGATCTGCCGCCGGCCACGGACCCCCACAGCGGCGCCGTCTATGCGAAGGCGCGCGAGAACTTCCTCCAACTCCAGCGTGGCGGCGTGCTCGTCCGCGAAACCGAGCCCTCCCTATACCTTTACGAGCAGCAAATGGGCGCGCACCGCCAACGCGGTTTGGTCGCCGTCTGCCACGTCGACGACTACGACGCGGGTTTGATCAAAAAGCACGAGAAGACGCGCCCGGAAAAGGAGGATGACCGCACCCGCCTGATCGACACGCTCGGCGCCAACACGGGTCCGGTGTTCCTAACCTACCACGATGAGCCGGCGGTGACGGCTTTGGTCGGAGCCAAGATCCAGGAGACTCCGCTCCACGATTTCGTCGCCCCGGACGGGATCCGCCATCGGGTCTGGCGCCTGGCCGGCGGAGCCGAGTGGGTCCGGGCGTTTGGAGCGGTGCCCGCCCTCTACATCGCCGATGGCCACCACCGGGCCGCCAGCGCGGCGCGGGTGGCCCGCTTGCGGCGTTCAGGGAATCCGCGCCACACGGGAACCGAGGACTACAACTGGTTCCTGTGCGTCATCTTTCCGGCGGGCGAACTCCAGATCCTGCCGTACAATCGCGTCGTGGTCGATCTCAACGGGCACACCCCCGCGGCGTTCCTGAGCAAGGTGCGGGAGGTCTTTGGCTTGGAGGAGGGAGCGCCGGCGGTGCCGCCCGCGCCCGGCCACCTCAGCATGTACCTCGGCGGACGTTGGTATGGGCTGCGATGCCCGGTTGATCGCGCGGCCGGCCCGGTCGCGCGACTCGATGTCAGCGTGCTGCAGAACCGGTTGCTGGCGCCCCTGCTCGGCATCGACGACCCGCGCGCCAGCAAGCGGGTTGATTTCGTCGGCGGGATTCGCGGCCCCGGGGAACTGGTGAGGCGCGTTGACGCCCGGGGCGGCGTGGCGTTTTCAATGTACCCGGTGACGGTAGCGCAACTGATGAACATTGCGGACGCCGGCCAGATCATGCCGCCGAAGAGCACTTGGTTTGAACCGAAGCTGCGGTCGGGGCTGTTCGTCCACACGTTCTGACCAAGAGGATCCGCGGCGCTGGCGAAGGTGTCGCCAAGCACGTCGCGCTGCGGCTGGACAAGCGCGTCGCATTCGGTCAACCTCGGGTGGAAGCCCGGACCGGTCCGGCCGCGGGCGCCCAACGGAGCTGATTACCCCAATCCACTAAGATCCAAACGACTATGAAAACGCTTCGCGTCCTCCTCGTAACCCTGATGTTGACGTCCGCCGGCATGGCCCGTGCCGGGATGTATGCCAAGTTCGCGGGCCTGTACAGCAGCCCAGGTGACATCCAGGTCAATAATGCGGCTGCTTTCCGAGCATCGTTGAAAAGCAACATGGGAATGGCGATCGCGTTGGGCTACAAGATCTCGGCGGTGCGCGCCGACATTGAGATCCAATCGTTCTCGAACAGCACGAGCAGCGGCTCGACCAATACGGGCAACGCCTCGACCACCGGCGGATACAAGCAGTTCAATGGTTTCGTCAACGCGTACGTCGACCTGCCTTCGTTCGTCGGTTTGTCGGGCTATGTCGGTGCTGGTTTCGGCGAGGCGCGCGTCGATCTCAGTCACCTAAGCGCCATGCAGGGTTCCTCCAACGTGGTTCAAGTTTCCGGCAGAGACAAGGCCTTTGGCTACCAGGTGATGGCGGGGGTGCAGTATCATCTGCTCGGGCAGGCCACGATTCATGCCGGCTACCGGTGGCTGCACAAGAATGACATCACGCTGCAAAACGGAGTCGGCAACACTATGCAGAAACTGACCCTCGGCACCGACCGCATGTTCGAACTCGGTGTCGCGATTGGTTTCTGAGGTCGACAGACCGAGTTATTGAACGGCCGTCGGCCCTTGGGGCAGGGTTTGCGCCGCCGCGGGCTCGGTTCTCGAGCCTCCATGCCGTTTTTGTTCATCTCGCCGCGGCGCGCGGTGATTTTTCATGTGGCACGGGTCTCCCGACCCGTGTTTTTCGGGCCACGGGTCGGGAGACCCGTGCCACTTTGGTTGCGGCTCTGCCGCGCCATGGAACTTCCGGGCCAGGTATCGCCGGTGTTTGCGAGGCATTGACGTTAACGGATAATCAAATTGCATCGGCACTTCCATGCATCCGCCATTGCCGATAGGCGCCGCGACCGTCGGCGAGATTCCCCCGGCGTTAGTGGTGCCCTTTGGTCTGCTGCTGGCGCTGATCGCGGTGATGCCGCTCAGCCCGGCCCGGGCAAAACATCTTTGGGAGCGCTACTATCCGCACGTCGCGACCGGGCTGGGATTGTTGGTGGTGGCGTTCTACCTGATGCGACTGGCCGGAGGCGGTGCGATGCTCGGGCGGACACTCCATGAGTATTTCTCTTTCATCTGCCTGATCGGTTCGCTCTTTGTCGTGGCCGGAGGCATCCACCTCAAGGTGAAGGGGGAGGCCACGCCGCTGGACAACGTGGTGTTTCTCGCGGTGGGAGCGGTGGCGGCCAACGTGATCGGCACCACCGGAGCATCGATGGTGCTCATCCGGCCCTGGATCCGGATGAACAAGATCCGCATCAGTGCCTACCACATCGTCTTTTTCATCTTCATCGTCTCCAACTGCGGCGGCGCGCTCACGCCCATCGGCGATCCACCTCTCTTTCTGGGCTACCTGCGCGGCGTCCCGTTCTTCTGGTTGATCGACCACGTGATGCCGCAGTGGCTCGCGACCATCGCGGCGATCCTCGCCGCCTTCTATGTGTTCGACCTGCGGAGCTTCCGCCGGACGCCGCGGGCCATCCAGACGAAGATCAAGGAACAGGACACCTGGCGGTTCGAAGGCGACATCAACGCGCTGTTTCTCGTGATCGTGATCGGCGCAGTCTTCCTGCCGGAGGTGTTTTACCTGCGCGAATTCGTGATGCTCAATGCGGCGGTGGCCTCGTATGCGCTGACGCCGAGGGTGGTGCACGAGGAGAACCATTTCACGTTTGGCCCGATCAAGGAGGTGGCGTGGCTGTTTCTTGGCATCTTTCTCACGATGATGCCCGCGCTCAACTACCTGGACCAGCACGGCCGGGAGTTTGGCCTGACTCGTCCCACCCAATACTACTTCGCCTCAGGCGGCCTCTCGTCCGTGCTGGATAACGCCCCGACCTACCTGAATTTCCTGGAGCTGGCTGAGGCGACCCTGGTGGACGTGAAGCCGACCGGCATTGCGACGCAGGCCGAGGGCGCTGGCGTGCAGCTGTTGCTGGCCCACCATCCGCACTTCGTCATCGCGATCAGCCTGGGTGCGGTCTTTTTCGGCGCGATGACCTACATCGGCAACGGGCCGAATTTCATGGTGAAGTCCATCGCGGAAGGTGCCGGGGTGAAAGTGCCGACGTTCTTCGGCTACCTTTTCAAGTACAGTCTGCCAATTCTGCTACCGATCCTCATCGCCGGCGGGTTCCTGTTTCTGTAGCTTGGCGATGGCGTTCCTGGCGGCGGGGAGCAGCCGGCCCCCGCGCGGCGCGCGATCCAGCTGTCGGATCCCGCCTGATTGGGGGCTCGGCAGAGTCTTACCGTCAGGTCAGGGTCGCTTTGACGGCTCTGGTGTAACGGTCATGCTCCGACTTGGCGATCGACGTCCTTTCAATTCGATGAACCCCCGCCTCCCGACCCTGCTTGTTACCCTCCTGCGCCTCGGCGCTGTTTCAGCCAGTCTGGCCGCCTTTGGCGTGCTCTCGATTGCACCCGCTGGGGCCCAGACCTCTGCGGCTCCGGCTCCTGCCGTCACGGCCGCTGCGGCCCCCGCTGCGGCGACTCCGGCCGCGGCCGCCAGTCCGAGGATTTTTTCCGGTAGTCAGATCCAACCGGAATATGCGGTGCCGTACCGCACGCCGACGGTGGATGAGATCACAGCGGTGATGAACCGCGTGCGCGAGTATCAGGAGCGCGCCAGTTTGATGCGCATCATCAACCGCCGGACGCGCGAGGAAATCACCGATCTCAGCACCCTCAACCCAGAAGCCGCGCTGGATCGCGGCGAGAACAACGCCTTTCCCTTGCTGGGTTATGAGCAAGGCGTGACCTACGCGGCCATGCTGCTCGCCGGCGATGTCACCGGCGACCCGCGCTTTGCCGCGTTCACGGTGAAGCGCTTCCAGTACATCGCCGACCGGCTGCCGTTTTTCCGCAGGCAATATCAGGCCAATGTGGCTGCCACCGCCGGTGCTGCCCCTCTCACGGCCGGCACGATGCCGACCCCTGCGCAGATGCGCCGGTTTGAGTTTCGGTCGGTCGTTGACCCCCAGACCTTGGACGACGCCGGGGCGATGTGTGCCTCGATGATCAAGGCCCGTCTGGCTGGCGTGGGGCCGGACCTCAAGGCGGTGATCGATACCTACCTCGAACACATCAGCCACAAACAATTCCGCCTGGCCGACGGCACCCTGGCCCGGACCAACCCACAACCGGAAACGCTATGGCTGGACGACATGTACATGAGCATCCCGGCCCTGGCCCAGGCAGGCAAACTCACGGGTGAAAACCGGTATTACGACGACGCCGTCCGCCAGGTCCTGCAGTTCTCGGCGCGCATGTTCGATCGCGGAAAGGGGCTTTACATGCACGGCTGGAGCTCGAACACACCCGATCATCCCGAGTTCTGCTGGGCGCGCGCGAACGGCTGGGCGATCATGGCGATGACGGAGCTGCTCAGCGTCCTGCCCGAAGATCATGCGGGACGCGCGGCCGTGCTCGACCAGTTCCGGATGCATCTGCGGGGGCTGGCCGCCTGCCAGTCCGGCGCGGGCCTTTGGCACCAGCTGCTGGATCGCCCCGACTCGTACCTCGAAACCTCCGCCTCGGCCATGTATGTTTTCAGCATGGCCCGCGCAATCAACCGGGGCTGGGCTAGCCCGGTGACCTACGGACCGGTGGCGCAGCTCGGCTGGAACGCGGTGGCGGCCAAGGTCAACGCGAAGGGGCAGGTCGAGGACACCTGTGTGGGTACAGGCATGGCGTTCGATCCGGCGTACTACTATTATCGTCCGCGGAGCCCGTTCGCGCAGCACGGCTACGGGCCGGTGCTGCTGGCCGGGGCGGAGATGATCAGGCTCCTGAAGAACGACAGCTTCACGATCGCATCGGGCATTACCCAGTACCTGCCCAATGGTCCGAAGCAGCCGTAAGCGTGATCGGGTTGGACGGGGCGTGTTCGCCGGCAATCGCGCCTTGGAGGGCCCGGGTCACACCGGGCCGTGGATGAAACCCACACAAATCTCGGTTGCCAGCCAGGCGCCGACGGGAAAAATGATCCCGTGGTAGACATTTCCTGTTCGTGTTCGTTTCGAACCAGTCTCGGAGATTTGCACAATGAAAACGCTACTCATGTCTGTACGGTGGATGGCCGTCGGTCTCCTGCTCTGCTCGCTGCAGGGCGCCCCGGGCTTCCGAACGGGCGCCGTGTTTCAGGGTCAGGCGAGGTCGGAAAAATCCGGGCGGACTTGGGACCTGACCCTGACGATCACCGCGATGGCCCCGTCGGGCGTGTTGCGCGGAGAGGCCGCATGGCCCTCGCTCGGATCGGTCAATGAGATCCGGGGCATGAGCGCCGGCCGGACACTCACCTTCGAGGAGACCGGATACATCAAGCAAGGCGGCGCCCACTTGCAGGTTGAATATGCCCTGATCCAGGACGGAGACACCCTGAAAGGCCGGTGGATCGAGCCCGGCTCCGACTGGGGCACCCTGGAATTGACGGCGCGAGGTCAGGTGCGCCCCACGGAGCCGCTGGCGCTGTTCGTTGTGAAGATGAAATTCACCGGCAAAGTAACCTCGGCGCGGTCGGCGGACTTCCCCGCGACGATAGAGATCGTGGAGATAGACACGGCCACCGGAAACTTCAACGGCACGATCACCTGGCCGACCTTGAACTCTGTCAACCGCATCGACGGGAAGATCGACGGCCGCAATATCACGTTCAAGGAAACGCAATACATCCAACGCGGCGGCGCCCACCTGAATTGCGAGTACCAACTGGTTCTACAGGGGACTTCTTTGACGGGACCGTGGCAGGAACCCGGGTACGATCAGGGCCAGACGATCCTGACCCGGGAGTGAGTCCCGGCGGTTACGCGCCGCCGGACGTCAAAGACGAGCCCCGCCTACGGCTGGCACGCCGGCTGTGGGTGTTGATCCGCGCCAACGGGATTAAACATCAATAAGTTAAGAATGAATGCTACATTCTATTCTTCGCCCATTCTGGGACATCGGCGGGGTGTGACAGCTGGAGGACAGCGGCGTGGCCGATCCGCGGGCACAGTTCTTCGCGTATCCGGACGGCCGAGACCGGCAATAGCTGGGGCAATGTTTTCCCCATTCGACCGGCACGCGGCGGTTTCGACTCACCGGCGTCCGCCGGCGGACTATCCGAGAACCTCTGGTCTTGGCGATGTCAATGCCCCGCGAAGTGCCGGTGTCCAGATGCGGATGCCCCGTTCGCGGGCTTTGGCGTGACGGAAAGCACTCGGACTCGATTCAAATCGTCGCTTGAAGCGAGTGCTGAAATAAAACGGATCTTCATATCCGACATTCGCGGCGATCTCGCTGACCGAATGAGCTGTGGTCATGAGGTAGAAGCGCGCCAGTTCCAGACGCCGCTCCTCCATGTACTCCTGCAGCGAGCAACCCATCCCGGCCCGGAAAAGCAGGCAAAACTGGGACCGCGACAGGCCGGCCGTGCGGGCGAGATCATCGATCGAATGCCGTGTGCCAATGTCGTTGTGGAACCGTTCGATCGCTTTCTCGATCCGCAGATCGACGCCGCCCCCCGCGATCTTAACCCCTCCTTGCACACTGGCGACCCGCAGGAGCACGGTTTCCACCAGCGCGTCCAGCAACAGGGCGCGATGACGGATCTCGGGATTCCGAAGATTGATCTGAAACATCTCCTCCAAGGTGGCCGTGATGCGGTTCTGCATGGTGGGATCCGCCACGGCAAACGCCTGGGGCCGCATCTGAACAAACCATGGTACTGCCTTCCTGATCGTTCTTGTCGGACGGAAATGCAGGAAATAGAATCCCCAACCCAACCCGGGAGCAGCCACGCGGTAACTGCGATCCAGATGCGGAGGCAACAGCAGCAGTTCTCCCTGAGCCGTGTGCATCTCGCCATCACCGAAGCGAATCTCCCCGGCACCGTGAAAAGTGAAGTAAAGATTCCAGTTCTCGAGATCTGCCTCGCGCCAGGTGACTTCCTCGCCTTGATAGCGAACATACCCAGTGCGCGGAAACAGAGGATACGAAGAGCCGATATTGATCCGCATCGTCCAAAATTAAAGGTGTTTCATCCGGCCGTCGATTCCATTTGGGGCCGACGTCACCCAAGATCAACGCAGCCCACACGCCATGGGCTTTACCCGCGCTGATGAACCCGAAATTCAAATTGATCAAGACTTGGCGATGCCGGGACGGCGATCAGGAAGCGGAGAAAGGGAAAGCCCATGAATAGCGGGAAACCACCAGGCAAACGATCAAGATGACGGTTCTTCTTGGACTTTCCGCGGCATGGCTGGCGGGGACCGCCGCTCTCGCGGCCATTGATCCGCCGGGCGGCGTTGGCGGGGCGCCTTCGCCCGATCGGCAGCTGCTCGGCGTTGTCCTCACCACCGGTCACCTGCGGGCGCGGATCGTGGACAACACGGACCGTTTCTGTCCGCTCGGGGACTCCATGATGCCAGGCTACAACGGTCTGGCGGCACTGATCGACTCCGGCCAGGGTCGGAACATCGTTACTCCGGCGGGGCTAAACTACGAGTCCTGCCGGACCGTGCCAAAGCTCGGCCAGCGGCAGGACCTTTGGAACGCACCGCGCCTCGCGCCGATGATCATTGAAAGACTTGACGCCCGCACCGCCCGACTGAGCCAGAAGGGAGCCGACGCCGCGGGTCTCAACGTGGAGATTGTCTTCAACCTCGGAGAGACGTACGTCGACCAGACGATCACGGAATGGCCCGACACGGACATTGAGTCGTCATACACGTTTTGGGCGTCGTATATGAACCTGGTGCAGAACACTTCGCTTTTCCTGCACGGTGCCCTGAAAGACGACAAGGAGGCTCGCTGGCTCGAGATGACGAGCGCCGGCCACAACGGCAGCGGCACTGGCACGTTTTTCCGCCCGTGTGATCCCACCGGCAAGACCTGGGACCAGTTCCTGGTCGACAATCCCGTGCGCCGACAGGCGGTCATCGAAACTCCGGAGTCCCTGGCTGCGACCGAACGCGCAGGATTCAAGATGGGGCAGATGGTCACATTCGACAATTTCTTCTTCGGTTTCGTCGATGACCACGTGGTGCTCTGGATCTTCCGGAAGCCCGGGAACGGCCGATTCAATTCCTGGATTTCGGCCAGCGGAAGCGAGGCGGTCAGGAGACTGGCTTGGGATTTCGGTATCGAGTCCGGCCTCCAGAAAGCGGGCGAACGTCGCACCTACTACGTTCGCCTCGTCTACAAGCCGTACGCCGGTGTGGACGACGTGCTGAGAGAAGTGGAACACTTCCAGAACCCAGGAACCCCATGACCAAATCCTCAGTTCTGCCCATCTTGCTCATCACCGCCATGACTGCATTGCCAATGAAACCGGGCTACGGCCAGGAACGGCAGGTCAAAGTCGCGATCGCACAGATCTTCTGCCTCGACGGAGACAGAGCGGGGAATCTCGTGCGGATCGAGAATGCCATCACCGAGGCGAAGGGACAAGGGGCGGAAATCGTTGCCTTCCCCGAATCCTGCCTGCTGGGGTGGGAGAATCCGGCCGCGCATCAAAGAGCCTGTCCCCTCCCGGGGCGCGACTCCGACGAACTGTGCGCTTTGGCCAGGAAACATCAGGTCTTCCTCTGCGTAGGTCTGGATGAAAAGGAAGGGGAGAAGTTATTTGGTGCGTGCCTGTTGATCGACGATGCCGGAAACATCCTCCTGAAGCATCGCAAGGTGGCATGAACAACGTTCCGGCCGCCAATCCATCCACCGCTCCGGAAGACCGGGTGTCGCGCCGCACCAAGATCGCCTACGCCCTTGGCACGGCAAACGACACGTGGGGCCACTGGCTCTACCCCAACGTCGCCTATCCCATTTTCAATATTTACCTGGGGCTCGCGCCGAATCTGGTGG
>Ga0182027_10008177_pt1 | contig 15272 bp, 9 predicted proteins | sample 712E1DmetaG_FD_121300 | JGI IMG/M metagenome (GOLD analysis project Ga0182027, IMG submission 121300) | Permafrost microbial communities from Stordalen Mire, Sweden - 712E1D metaG (Illumina Assembly) | ecosystem: Environmental > Terrestrial > Soil > Wetlands > Permafrost | place: Sweden... | reverse complement strand
TACTTGCGAAACGCCTTGATGAAACGATGCCTATAGATGTTCGCCAAAAGCGGCGAAGCCCCCCCTCCTTGCGGTGTTCCCCGGGTCGATTTCTTCCCGCCGCTCATCCGTCGATTCCCCCGCGGGTGGCCTACCCTTTGCGGTTTGTGCAAAGGGTGGGTCCGCTCTTCCTCTTTGTCTTTTCCTCTGCGCTGATTTGGCGGAGGCGTGTGGAAGTCGAATCCACCATTCGGCCCGCGAAGGGCCGAATCGCCGGCTTTGAAGGCCGGGAAGGTCACCGGACCCCTTTCGCCCCCGTTGCAGCGAGATCATCAGACTACATACTCTACTCAACCTATTCAACTTGTGGCTCATGCGCAACTGGCTGCGTAGGGCGCGAGCGGCTCCCTGCCGGTCGACTGACTGCCTTTCGGCGACCCCGCCATTTAACAGCCTGTTATCAGGACTATTCTGGTCGGGATTCCGTGTGTGCATCTCATTTTTGTGACGAACCGCACAGCCCCGTGACGCGCGCCAGCTTGTATAATGTAGTTGGACAAAGTAACTCGCGTTAGTCCGTTGTTCCCATCCTCGGCGCCTCGCTCCCGCCGATGCCGGGTGAGGGAATGTTGCAATGAAGTCTTGGGCCCGAAGGACTAGCTGGCTGATCTGTGGCTTGCTGGCAGCAGGATTCTTTCCGCCACCGAGTTCGGCATCCGGCGACGGCGCTCCCCGCACGCAAGCCTCCGATTTTGCCCAAAAGCATTTGCTGACTTTTGTCGGCGCCCCACTTCCCGGCAATCCCGCCGCGCAAGGCGCCCCCTCGTTTTACAACCCGGATAACCTTTATCAATACCTGGACGGCGGGGCTGATGTCTATCTGCTCTACGACTTCCAGGTTCTGCTGCACGCGGACTTCAAGAGTGGGCAAGCCGAACTGATCGTGGACATTTTTGATATGGGTAACTCCGAAGACGCCTTCGGTATGTATGCGGCAGAGCGCGCGCCAGGCTACAACTTTCTGGACATTGGCATCGAAGCTTACCGCAACGAAGGCATCCTGAATTTCCTGCAGGATCGCTACTACATCAAACTGGCGGGATTTGGCCCCGGCTCGGACGATTTACTGGAGCAGTTTGCGCGCGTCCTCTCGGAGAGGATTGCCGGGACACGGTCGTTCCCTCCCCTGCTGGAGAAGATTCCGCAAGAGCATCGCGTGAAACACTCGGAACAGTTCACGCGGAAGGATCCGCTGGGCCACCCATTTCTGAGCCCGGCGTACGTCGTGAGCTATAAACAAGGCGAGTTGGAGAGCAAGCTGCTGATTTCCGTGGCGAAGGATCCGGCCGAAGCAAAAACAAAGCTGGAATCGCTGGCGAAATATTTTCGCGAGAGCGGCAAGTGCGAGGCTGCCCCGGATTTGGGCGATGGCGCAATCCAGGCCAGCAACACTTTCGAGGGACGCGTGATTGCCGTTGCGCAGGGCCGTTACCTGATTGTGGTTGTAAATCCCGCGGGCGATGCGGCGGCGCTGCTGAAAATGACGGCACAGGAATTGAAGTGAGAAAAAGCGGCTTGATTTTCGTCGAATCGCAGACTGAGGAGACCCCATGAAAGACTGTCCCCGCAGAACATTCCTGAAGACGCTCGCCCTGGGAGGCGCGGCGCTGAAACTCGGCCCGTTTGCGTGGGATGCGCTCGCGGCTACGTCCGGCCCGGCGCTGAGCATCGCGCACTATCGCACGTCTCCGAAGGAGCCAGACGGTATTTCCGAGGAATCGCAGCGCTTGACACGGGAAGCGATCGCCGGGCTCGGCGGCATGCAGCGATTCGTGAACCGCGGAGACATTGTGTGGGTGAAACCGAACATCGGCTGGAACCGCCGGCCGGAGCAGGCGGCCACCACCAATCCAGACGTTGTCGCGACCGTAATTTCACTGTGTTACCAGGCGGGCGCCAAGCGCGTGATCGTGAGCGACAACCCGTGTAACCCCGCCGTGCCTTCTTTTGCACGCAGCGGAATTCAGGAAGCGGCGCAGAAGGCGGGCGCGGACTGCTTCGTGATGGACGATCGCAAATTCAAGAGCACCAAGCTGAACGGCAAGGTTCTGCCGGTTTGGGATGTGTATGCCGATGCGCTGGGCGTGAATAAATTCATCAACATTCCGATTGCCAAGAACCACGGGCTTTGCAAAGCGACGCTGGGGATCAAGAACCTGATGGGTGTGATGGGCGGCGAGCGCAACCGCTTCCATCAGGACTTGAGCAACACGGTAGTGGACCTTGCCGCGTTTTTCCGCCCGAACCTGGTGGTGCTTGATGGCGTGCGCGTGCTGACGGCCAACGGGCCAAGCGGCGGCAACCTGGCGGACGTGCAACGCCGGGACACCGTGGTAGCGGGAGTGGATCAGGTGGCGGTTGATTCGTTTGGAGCAACGCTGCTGGGCCTGAAGCCGCAGGACATTGGTTACATCGTGGAGGCGAGCAATCGCAAACTGGGAACGATGGATTTCGAATCTCTGAAACCGCGGCGAGCGGAATTGTAATCGCAGACTCGGAAACCGGGCCAAACCTCATGGTGAAAAAAGACATTTCATGGCCAGTGTGGCTCCGCCGGGCGAGCCAGACCGGGTTCATGCTGCTGTTCCTCTATTTGTTTATTCAGGCGGCCTACCATCCCATCAACCGGCTCGGCGGCCGCGTCACTTTATTCTTTGACCTCGATCCGCTGGCGTTTCTCTCCGCCTGGATAGCCTCGCACCAGATTGCCTCATCCATGCTGCTCGCCCTGATCACGCTCGGCGCAACAATCATCTTCGGCCGTTGGTTCTGCGGCTGGGTGTGCCCCGTCGGCACGCTGCATAACCTGATGACCGCTTGGCGGAAATCGCCTGCCAAGGCGCGCTTGACTGTCGGCGGTTATACGAAGTGGCAAAAATCAAAATACTATCTGCTTGGCGGCTTGCTGGTGGCTGCGCTGCTTGGGCTGAATCTGGTGGGGTGGTTCGATCCGTTTTCGTTCTTTTACCGCAGCACGGCCATCGTGCTCTATCCCACGGCGAATGATGGAATAAAATCACTTTTCACGTGGATCTATCAGGCCGATCCGGGCGTAGGCAAAGCCCGGCTCACGGTGGTCACAGAGCCCATTTATGAAGTGCTGCGGCGGCACGTCCTGGCTACGTCTCAGCCGCACTTCTACGGAACGTTTCTCATCGCGCTGATCTTTTTCGCCATCCTTCTCCTCAACCTCTATCGCGCGCGTTTCTGGTGCCGCTACATCTGTCCCCTGGGCGCGCTGCTCGGCGTCGCAGCCAAGAATCCGATCGTCCGGCTGCAACGCAACGACGAGATCTGCAACAACTGCCGCCTTTGCGTCACGGACTGCCAGGGCGGTGCGAATCCGGATATAGCGGAGGGCTGGAAACCCTCGGAGTGTTTCTACTGCTGGAATTGCCACGAATCCTGCCCGCACCATGCCGTAACGTTCCGCGTGGACATCCCCGGCGCCAAGGGCTTCACGGCGCCATTCCAGTGGCTGCGGAATTTCTTCCGGTCGCCGCGCCCGATGCAGTTGGACTTGAAACGCAGATCGCTTTTGGTCTCGGGAGCCGCGGGCATAGGGGCGGTGCTCCTGGTGCACACCAGCGCGCAGGGCGAAGGGCGCGAATTCAATCCCGCCTTGATTCGGCCTCCCGGTGCAGTGGGCGAAGACGAATTCCTCGCCAAGTGCATTCGCTGCGGCGAGTGCATGAAAGTCTGCCCGACGAACGCGATCCATCCGGCCATGAGCGAAGGCGGGATGGCCGGCCTGTGGACTCCCGTGCTGAAAATGAGAATCGGGTACTGCGATTACGAGTGCACCTTGTGTTCGCAGGCGTGCCCGACTCATGCGATTCAAAAGCTGATCGTGGAGGACAAGCAGAAGCTGCGGATCGGCACGGCATTCTTCGATCGCAACCGCTGCTTGCCCTACGCTTCCGCGCGTTCCTGCATCGTGTGCGAAGAACACTGTCCGACGCCCAAGAAAGCGATTTGGTTCCAGGAAGTGCAGGTAATGACGCCGGATGGAAGTTATGCCACGGTGAAGCAGCCACGCTTGAATCCCGACCTTTGCACCGGTTGCGGAATTTGCGAAAACAAATGCCCCATCAGCGACGAGCGCGGCGTGCGCATCACCAGCGTGGGAGAAACGCGCAATCCCAAAAATCAGATTTTCTTGCCTGACGCCTATTCCGGGTACGGCAGCGGCCAAAACTGAAGGTGATACTTCGAGGAGCCAAACATGAAAAACCAGAACGAATGGAATCGCAGGGACTTCATCGTCAAGCCGCTGGCTTTGGCCGGCGCCGCGGGAATCCTGGGGCGGACCGATCTGCTCTTCGCCAATCCGCCGATGAAGACTACCGCCTCCAGTCCGGTCTTGCAGCGTACCCTCGGCAAGACGGGCTTGACGCTTCCGGTTGTCAGCATGGGGGTGATGAACGCAGACATCCCTGGACTCCTGCGGCGCGCGTACGAATTGGGCATACGCCACTATGACACCGCCGCTGGGTATCAACAGGGGCGCAATGAGGAAATGGTCGGCCAGGTCATCAAGGATTTGGGCGTTCGCGAAAAGGTGACGATTGCCACCAAGGAAGCTGTCCGGGATCATGATCGCCAGCTCAACACCGCGGATGGCAAGGCGCGCTTCATCGACAACACGGAGAAAAGTCTGAAGCGGCTGCAGATGGATCACGTGGATATTTTGTTTTACCACTCGGTGGATTCCGTGGAAGACGCGCACTCGGAAGGCCCGCTGGAAGCTTTGCGCACGCTGAAAAAAGAGGGCAAGACGCGCTTCATCGGAATTTCCACGCACAAGACCGTGGACGTTATCAGTGAGGCGATTCGACTGAATATGTTCGATGTCGTGCTGGTCACGTTTAATTACACGATGGCGCACGACAACGGCATTTTGGGTACGATCGAGCGCGCGGCAAAGAGCGGCATCGGCGTCATCGCCATGAAAACGCAAGCCGGCGGCAGTGTTCGCCCGGATTCTCACTTGCCGAAACCGCTCCCGCCGGTGAGCCAGACCGCGCTACTGAAGTGGGTGCTCAATCATGACTTTGTGACCACGGCGATTCCCGGCTTCAGTACCTATGAGCATCTGGAGCAGGACTTCTCCGTCGCCGGCAATCTGGCTTATAGCGAAGATGAGAAAACATTTCTGGCCGACAAGAGCTTCACGGCGCAAGCGGAATTCTGCCAGCAGTGCGGCGAGTGCCGCGAAGCCTGCCCCAAGCAGGTCGAAGTCCCGGCATTGATGCGTTCGCACATGTACGCCCTGCAATACGGCAATACAGATATGGCGCGGACCATGCTTGCCGGAATTCCAGCGGGCAAAGGATTGGAAACCTGCAGAAGCTGCGAAGCGTGCAGCGTGGCGTGCCGAAACTCCGTGCAAGTCGCCCGGAAAATTGGCGAACTCAAGGCGTTAACGCGCGGCACTGCTTTTTCCGCCTGAGCAAAAGCGATGATGGACGAGTCTTACGGCTTTTGAAATTTCCTCATTTCACCGCTGAATCGCGGGCCCTTGTCCGAATAGCGAAAATACGCCCGTGCGCATGAACCAATTGCCCGCCGGGATTGACGTGCATTTCCTGCGCACGGATAATCCTCCAACAGGATTGGGCGAGCCGGCGCTGCCGCCCGTTCTTTCGGCGGTGTGCAACGCCATCTTTGCGGCAACGGGCAAGCGAATCCGTTCCCTGCCCCTGGTGAAACACGGATATAGCTGGGCTTGAGCGACGTCCACCGGCCGTGGTTGAGTGCGGCTTTTCGCCGTCGGCGGGACTTCCAGGTTTCGCACCAGCCGCTCGTCCGACAACCCGACGAATAGTTTCTCTCACATCCGCGGTTGCAGAAGCGCCTGATAGACGGTGGGTTGGCTCAGCGCCTCCACATCCGGCCACCCGGGGCCGAGCATACGCTGGGTCATGCCAACAAAAATCACATCGTTCGTGGGATCAACCCAGAACCACGTGTCCGCCGCTCCCAGCCAGAAGAAGGTGCTCTTGCCAACCACCACGTCGGCTTGCGCCGGGTCCGTGAAGACCGCGCAATCGTATCCCCACCCCAAGCCGGGCCGGGGGTTCAATGAATCCTCGCCCGTCATAAGACTGGAAGCGATATGGTTTGAAGTCATGAGCTGTACCGTAGCCGGCGCCAGAATGCGCACGTCGTCCAGCTCCCCGCCGTTCAGGAGCATCTGAGCGAAGCGCAGGTAGTCCTCCGCCGTAGAGACCATACCGCCGCCGCCCGAGGGCATTGTTGGCTGCGTTGCATAGTCGGTGGGCACTCCCCCGTCCGTCGCTCCTGCGGTCAGCTCGCCTTTTTGGTCTTCTCTGTAGAGCGTGGCAAACCGGTTCCGCTTTTCTTTGGGAACAAAGAAGCCCGTGTCCTTCATTCCGAGCGGCCCGAAAATGTGCTGCTGCTCGAAATCAGGCAGCGACTGGCCCGACAATTTTCCCACGATATAGCCCTGGATATCCATCGAAACGCTGTAGACCCACCGGCTTCCCGGCTGGTAGAGCAAAGGGATCTTCGCAAGCCTGTCGATCATCTCCTGCAAGGATTGCGATTGCAGCACCTGCTGGTCCTTGTACATCTTGTCAACCAGGCTATCGCCGAATAAGCCGTAAGTGAACCCCGCGGTGTGGGTCATCAACTCGTGCATCGTCGGGGGATGCACAGGGTCTTCCAGGATCATGTTGCCGCTCTGATCCACGCCCTTGAACACTTTCAGGTGGGCGAACTCGGGAATGTACTTCGAGATCGGATCGGAAGGATGCCATTTGCCTTCTTCATAGAGGATCATCATGGCAACGCCGGTGACGGGCTTGCTCATGGAGTAGATGCGAAAAATGGTGTCCTTCGCCATCGGCGCGCCGCTCGCGATGTCTTTCATGCCGTAGGTTCTCTCCTCGACCACTTTGCCGTGCCGCGCCAGAATTGTTACGACGCCGGCAAGCCGCTTCTGCTCCACTTCCTGCTGCATCGCCGCATGAAGCCGCTCGAGCCGCTCGGATGAGAAACCCAGCGACTCCGGCTTATTCTGGGCAGGATCGGCGGCCTTCTTGTTCGCTTGCTGAGCCTGTGTCTGCTGCGGGCCGGCAACGATGAGCAGCCCAGCGAACAGCGTTAGGGCGAAACGCGAGAGTCGTGTGTTCTTCATTTCTGTTGCTCCTGTTTGCTTTCCGGAACTGCTGTGGATGGCCGGACACCCCGGTTGAACCGCACGGTCGAGATGGTTGCCAAAATTTACGATCTAACCGTCTAACTCGCGGATGATACTCTTCTCCCGCCCTCCGCACAACGAACTCGCCGCCACAGCCAGCCCCATTCACACCACGTGATTGCGCCAACTCTTGATGTACGCGCGTTTGCTGGAGAACTGGAATACTGTCTGGTAACGCTTAGCGTGCACGAAACAGCTTCGTAGCCGATTTGGACGCTGCCACTTGCCCCCCGAAGGGGCTTGCCCGGCCTCAACGAAGCCTGGCTGTTCCTCTGCTATGAAAACGAGTACGTGGCCGACACGCCTGCGTCTTTCATCCTGGCAGCAAACGCGCCTCCTGCAGTGGCGAAAAACCAAGAAACAGCCTGGTAAACGGGCAAGTCACCGTACCGGCTTCTTCAATGCTTCCGCGATGCCCGCCTCGGCCAGCGGCGCCATGATTTCGTAGCCCGCTTTGTTCGGGTGTACGCCGTCCGGACTTAGCTCCGGCCCAAGACCCCCTTCGCTGTTGGCCATGCGTGAATAGTAGTCCACATACACGAAACCATTTTTCGCCGCATACTCCTTGATCCACGCGTTGAGTGCCTTCACCTTTGGCGCCGGCTCAAGCCCCTTGTGCCAATGAAATTCGCTGGCCGGCAATACCGAGCACAATACAACTCGAATCCCATTTGCTCGCGCCAGTTCGCTCATCGACGCGATGTTGTTCCCGATCTCCCCCAGCGTCATCTTCCCCGTGTTCTCGGCAATGTCATTTATGCCCGCCAGCACAACGACCGCTTTCGGTTTCAACTCGATGACGTCCTGACGAAACCGCACCAGCATCTGCGGGGTAGTCTGCCCCGAGATGCCGCGGTTGATGTACGGCTTGCCCGGAAAAAACGCGGCGCGATCCAGAGACGTCGCCGTTCCCTTCTGCCCCCAGCCTTCCGTGATGGAATCTCCCATGAACACCACGCGCGCTTGGCCCCGCGCAGGCAGAGGCAACTCCTTATCGGTGTCACGGTACTTCGCCAGGAAGGGCCAGTCGTTGAAGACCCGCTCCAACTGCGACTCCTGGTAAGGCGTCAACTGTTCCGCGGCCGTCGCCTGCGACAAAGCGGAAGAGGTGGAGGGCGCCAGGACTTGGATGGTGCCCAGCCAGGTTTCCACCATCTTGGGCCAGCCAGTGACTGGCAGTGCGGTGCGGCGCAGGCCATAACCGTGTCCACCTTCCGCGTAGATGTGCAGTTCCGCCGGAACCTCGGCGTTCTTGAGCACCTGGAAGTAAACAGTCGCGTTTTCGACATGCACCGGATCGTCCTCTGCCTGCACGATGAACGAGCGCGGCGTTTTATCGCTAACGTGGATGTCGGCATTGGGCGCGAAGTTCTGCTCTGCCAGGGCCAGGTAACCGGGATAGACGATCACGGCGAAGTCCGGCCGGCAACTCATCTGATCGGCGGCATCAATCGGATCATAGAGGCGTTGGTCGAAGTGCGTACTCAGCGCCGCGGCTAGGTGGGCTCCCGCGGAAAAGCCCAGGACGCCGATGCGGTGCGGGTCGATATGCCACTCCGCAGCGTGAGAGCGCACGATACCCAGCGCGCGCTGAGCGTCTTGGAGCGCAGCATCGGATTTGGGATAAGGGCCGGAATCGGGAACGCGGTACTTGAGCAGCACGCACGTGATGCCGGCGGAGTTGAGCCACTCGCACACTTCGGTGCCTTCCAGGTCGATGGCCAGGACGCGGTAGCCGCCCCCAGGAAACACAACCACGGCGGCGCCGGTGTTGTTGCTCGTCGGTGTGTAGAGAGTGAGCGTTGGTGCGGAGACGTTGCCCAGACGAATCAGCGGCTTGCCGGCGATCAGATTGTCTTTGGCAGTCGTGGTGTCGATCTCTGGGCCCAGATTCGGCGGAGCCCCAGGCGCCGCGTGCGGCCAAACGGGGAGCGTGGTGTGCCCGGGAGCGGGCTGCCACGCCGGCTTCTGGGCATACAGGCCGGTAGAGATGCTGGCGACGGCAGCGAGAAGAAGCACACGGTAGCGCACGATGGAGGCCTCGGATTTGGAGTTCGTGGTGAGATCGTAGCACGGGGCATGGATGTCAGGCGGCGGAGATTTCGTCCCTGCGCTGTCCGCAGGGTGAAAAAGACCCTCTGCATCAGAGCGCGATAGCCCGCACGCGACTCGCGGGCCCGCGCGTGTCACACCAACGTCTGAGGTTCCCCAATATTCGAGGTGGGACGCGCCACTCCACCCCATCGGCCCAGGTACAGGTGACTAACCAGTCAAGATGGCGACGTGTCGCCGACGAGCGATGAGAAAGGGCCCAAGGCCAGTCTCTAACTGATAGATGATAAACATCTTAGAAAATTAGAAGGCGCTTAGGCCAGTATCCAATTGGTCATAGTACCAAATCTAAGGTACGCCGAAAAGGCGCTTTTGCCATAGGACAGGGGTAACTCCTAAATTGAAGCCGATGCTCCATGGGGTTTTCTCCGGCCTCCCGCTACAATGAAGTCACGCTGAAGGGCAATTCGAAGCGGCGAAATTTCAAAAGAAGAGAAGCCGGAGGAGAACAGAAAATGAGTAAGAGCCAAAAGGGATTCTCGCTGATTGAACTCCTGATCGTGGTCGCCATCATTCTGATTATCTCGGCCATCGCCATTCCGAACCTCATTCGCTCGAGGATGTCGGCCAACGAGGCTTCCGCGGTGGCTTCTCTCCGTACGATCAACTTGGGCGAAGTAACCTATAACAATACCTATCCTGGCACGTTCGCCACGCTGTCGTCTCTGGGCCCGGACGGCGCCACTTGCACGACTCCGGCCTCAGCGAACGCCTGCTTGATCGATAACCTCCTGGCCAACGCGACATCCGCCGCCACGGCGAAGAGCGGGTACATATTCAACGTTACCGCGACCGCCGCGACCTATACTGCCGAGGCAGAACCCGCCAGTCAGAGTTCCGCCGGCACACGTGGCTTCTGTTCCGACCAGGACATGGTGCTGTTCTACGTGGCGGTCGGCGGTGATTTCAATACCTGCACGACAGCCGCCGGCACGCCTCTCTAATAGCGGAAGTAGAATCCGTGGGACTCTGTTCCCACAAAAGGTCTGCAAGGAGCGGGTCGCAAGATCCGCTCCTTTTCTTTTTGCCGGCCACATGCACGTTGCGGCTATTGCTGGGAAGCGAGTCTTTCGGCTTCTGCTGCAATCAAAGAGGTGACCCAGCGCCACTCGCAGCGAAGCATCACCGCAAGCAAATCAAGAACCATCGGAGATTCTTGGCTCCTTACCCGACATTCTGCACAGCGAACAACTCGCCGGGTAAGACCTCGTCAGCACTCCGCTCTGTGCACGTTTTACCTTCAACGTGACAGCAAAAATGGGTACGGGCGGCGCCTACGCTAATTGGCGGCGAGTCTAGGTTGCAGGAAGGGTATCCAATAGCTTTGGAATTCGGGTTCGACCGTCTGCGCAAGCGTGAGCGCGCGTTGGTAGGCGGCGTGGGCTTCTTCTGGGCGCTTCAAGATCGAATAGGCAAAACCCATCATGGCGTACGGTTTAACCGAGTTGGGGGCCAGCGCCGCGGCCAACTGCGCTTCCGAGAGCGCGGCTTCCACTTGGCTGGCCTCGAGGAGAAGCTCCGCCCTTTGCAGATGACGGAGGGAGGCGGCGAGAGGTACTTCAAAATGGCCCTCGAAGACGAACACGCCATAGTCAATCTGCGCGGCGGGCTTTAGGTACCTGAACTGGTCATAGGGATTCAATACGCCGGGGCCGATGGTAGTGTCCGAGAGGACACTCGCGCTGATGAGCACTGGCCCGTCAATCGCGGCAGGAGCTATGGCGGGTTCGTCCGAATTCAACGAATTTGAGGTAGGAAGTGGTCTGCAGGGGATGCCATAGTAAGAATAATCAATCGCGCCTTCGGCGAAATAGGCGAACCAGCATTCCTTGACGCCATGCTGGTCGAGATAGCGCTTGGTGGATTTCAGTTGTTGCGCCCAATCCACGTTGGATTCGTTCAGATACTTGTAGGTTTGCGAAGGGCCACCCCAGAGTTCGTTGGCATAGGCGATGTAAGCAGGATAGGCACGGGCAGTGGAGACGGGCTGAAAGAGGAGGAGCGGATAGACGAAATAAGCCCAGGCACGGTTGCATCGAATGAGCGACCAGGCGGCGCCTCCCAGCAAAATCGTGAGGAGCACATAGAGAGGAAGGATGTGCCGGATGCCCATGTTTATCCCGGCAGCCATGGCTGCAGCCAGATAAACCATACAGGGCGCAAGCAAGAAGAGAGTCTCACGCCCGAATGGAAACTTGCGCGCCGCGAAAGCACAGACAGCGAGCAAGAAAAGCGCGAGGAAGGTGAGGCTGGACTTAATGTAGAACGCCACCGGGAAATAGAACCACACGCCGTGCGGGTACATCTTGCCGAACAGAAAGCTCGCTCGCTCATCGGCCACTTTGCGAACGTCAGTCAGGCCGTACAGATACGATTCGGGGAGGAGGCGAAGGTCCGCAGCGGCCGCAAGCAGTTGCACATCAGTTGGGTGCGGGAGCCTTTGGATGAACGTGGAGAGCTGCGGCTTCAATTGCAGGGGAGCGGGGCGTGCAGCATAGCGAAAGCCGTAGAAGCCCCACAATACGCCGACACTAATGCCGAAAATGAGAATCAGCGCGCCAGCAAGGCGCAGGGCGCGCGTGCCTAGGGGCGGCAAGGACCCGGATGGCATGGCTGGAGCATTGACGCGACCGCTGCGGGAGCCTAGCCACAATTCGCAAAGAGCGAGGAGAATGAGCATGGGGAATAAGAGGATGGCGGTGTGCTTGGCGGCGAGGGCGCAACCAGCAGCGAGCCCGGCATGGATCAGGCGCCACGGGCCGGGAGATTTTATGTAACGATAGAAGCAGTAAATGGATGCGAGCAAAAAGCAGGACAGGCCGGTATCCGTCGTGACGAGAGCTCCATGAGCAAGGAGATTGGGGTCGAAGACTAGCAAGGCGAGAGCGAGGATACCGGCCCCGGCGCCAAACATTTCGCGCCCCGCAAGAAACACAAGGAGAGCAAGGAGCAGCGTGAGCGAGGCGGCGGCCATGCGCGCGCGGAAGAGCATGGTGTCAGCGTCGTTGTGGAAGAGGAAATCCCTGCCCCCGATGAAAGCATCGAACTTGACGTTATGGTCTTGCGGCACGGGCATTTGCAGCCTCATGCCGAGGAGCGGGAGTGCCGCAAGGGCCTTGACGAGCGGAGGATGCTCGGGGTTGATCCCGAAGTCACCATGCTTCCAAGCCATGTAGCCGGCGTAAATGTGGTCGCCCTCGTCAAAAGTGACGGAATTGCGGCGGGCGGTACATGCGAGTTGCAGGAGAAGGAGCAAAAGTAAAACGGCACACGCAAGAGCTTGGACCCTGCCGTTAGACCACCTGGCGGATGAGTTCACGATATCTCCACATTGGGACCAGACTTCTTTTGAGTTTAGTGCGGGTGAGAACAGCCGCGGAGACAAAAAACTCCTATCGACGCCAGGTAATCACTAGAAGTTATCTCATAAATGCTTTTAGCTACCCGCGTGCGTAGCTCAGGGGTTAAAACCCCTGAATTTACAGGGCTTTTCGGCACGGCTGAAGCCGTGCCCTCCCGGGAACCATTTATGAGATGGCTTCTAAACACAGCGTCTCAACTGGATGCGCATCGATTCGAAAATGGACCTTCCTGGCGAGTATTGTGTTTCGAATCATGCGCAATTACTTATGACGCTGTGTTTAGAAGTGGACGCACGAACTGGGAGGGCCGTGCCGTGCCCGGTCAAAAGGTTGGCTCCGGCACTGGCGATCGCTGGCATGGTGGCAAAGACCGTTTTCCCTAAGTCAACTGACCAGTGCGCCCGAAAAGATCATGGATAAGGGGTTTCCATATCGCCAACTCCACTTTGAAATCCCCGTGCATTCGCTGGCACAACCGTTCCATAATTTCTTGCAATCGGCAGCGGTTTCGCTTTCAGGGTGGCAATCTTAACCTCCGTCGGTCGGAAACTCAGTTTCTTTGTAACTCATCGACCCCTGGTGGAAGTGAGAGCGGAGAACAGCCTGCCGTTTTGGATCTTTTGCTTGATGTGGCGGCCGGAGGCCATTGCAACTGGGTTCCCGACGCTCGAAGAACGGTCCCGAAAGGTTTTGCACTCAATGAGTGAACGAATGCGTGTTGCGCTGTTGTTGGCCGTGGCGATGCTCGTCTATGGGAACACTTTGCTGAACAGCTTTACCTTTGACGATATTCCGTACATTCTCAACAACCCGGCAGTAACACATCCTTCCGTAAGCGGACTATTCCATCCGACCAGAGCCAGTAACGTTTTTCGCCCGGTCACCTTCGCTACCTTTGCTCTCAATTTGGCGGCAGGGGGTGCGCACCCGTTTGGCTACCACCTCCTCAATCTGTTGTTGCACGCTCTGGTTACACTGCTCCTTTACGCCGTCTTACGGAAACTGCTCGAATCCGTGCAGCAAGGAGCGACGGTTGCCTGGGTCGCTGCTTTACTTTTCGCTGTGCACCCCATTCATACCGAAGCAGTGGCCTCCATCGTGGGACGCTTCGAGTTGCTTGCCGTGGGATTCCTGTTGGCGGCCTGGCTTCTTCACCTGCGCGACCTGCCTGTACTCGCTCTGGTCTGTTTTGTGCTGGCACTGATGTCGAAGGAATCGGCCGTGGCCTTCGTTCCCCTGGCGCTGGCGGGCGACTATGCATGTGGCAAGCTAAAGCCGCTCGCTCGCTATGGTTGGATGGCTGGCGTGGCTGCGGTGTACCTTGCCCTGCTTTGGAAAGTCCAGGGAGGCCGCTTTGGAGCAAAAGCAGTCAATTTTCTCGACAACCCGCTTGCCAAGATTCCCGCCAGTTTGAGAATTCTCAACGCCTTGCGCGTCGCATGGAAGTATGTCGGCCTCCACGTCTACCCCGCCACACTTTCCTGCGACTATTCCTATAATGCGATTCTTCTCTATGTGGGCGGGCGGCACCTAGCGATCCCGGCGGTCGCGGCCTTGCTTGTGCTGGCCCTCTGGATCTGGACTCTGTGGACCAAACGCGGCGAATGGTTCTTGGCGGGAGCAATCTATCTGACTGGCTTTGCAGCCACGGCCAACCTTCTTGTCCCGACGGGAACGATCATGGGTGAACGGTTGGCGTACCTTCCTTCCGCCGGCTTTTGCCTGCTCGCCGCCCTCCTCTGGCTGCGGCTCGAGAATTACCAGCGCCGCCTGGCGTGGGCCGTGCTCGCCATTGTTGTGGCGGCTCTGGCCGCGCGTACCGTGGTCCGCAACCAGGATTGGCGGGACAATTTCACTCTCTTCTCGGCTGGCGCGCGGGCCGTCCCAGGAAGCGCAAAAATACACTTTGCTCTTGGAGGCGAGTATCTGGATCGCGGCCAGTTGAATGCGGCCCGCGCGGAATTGCAAACCGCCCTCCGCATCTTCCCGGACTATCCCGAGGCCATGGAGCCTAGCGGGATTGTCGAATCCAAGTTGGGTCATGATCAGGAGGCACGCCGCTTTTTTGAGAAGGCGTTGTCCATGACCCCACGGGACAACCCCGATTACGCTTCGCGGGCGGTGAACCTGGCAGCGCAACTCATTAAGCTCGGAGAGAACGACAGCGCCATGAAGCTTTTGGACGACGCGATCGCGAATTCTCCCGGGTACCCTCTCGCCTGGTCCAACCGCGCGGTCGTTCGCTATCATCGTGGCGAGATAACTTTAGCCCGTGAGGACGCGCAGAATGCCTTGCGTTTGGATCCGACCAACACCCAGGCCCAAAACCAGCTGAACTTGCTCAGCGCACCCGCCCCCTTCGCGCCTCAGCGCTAACCTGATCATCTGCGCCGGCGGCTGAAACCAGCTTCTCCGAGTAGAGGAAAGCGCGACGGGCTGTAGGTGTTCCTTGGCTGTCTCCGCCGTTTCCAGCTTCGTGCCCGGTTAGGTTCACCATGACGTCGTCGGCTCTCCCCCCTCGCAGAGCCCACCGT
>Ga0182027_10008174_pt1 | contig 15275 bp, 11 predicted proteins | sample 712E1DmetaG_FD_121300 | JGI IMG/M metagenome (GOLD analysis project Ga0182027, IMG submission 121300) | Permafrost microbial communities from Stordalen Mire, Sweden - 712E1D metaG (Illumina Assembly) | ecosystem: Environmental > Terrestrial > Soil > Wetlands > Permafrost | place: Sweden... | reverse complement strand
TGCCCGCACGCCCATCAAGGCCAAGCAAACCGGCGACACTCTGCGCGTGGAGATCGGCCCGGTGCAGGGCGCTTTTTCAGGAATGCTACATGCGCGCGGATTTGAATTGCGGCTGCCCGCCGATTGGCCGCCTGAACGGGTCACCGTGAATGGCGCGCCGCTGAAACACGCCAGCGGCCCCGGTAAAAGCGGGTGGCGCTTCGAGGGCAATACGCTGACCACGGTGATTCCCATCTCCAGCCGCAACGTGGCCACCAAGGTGACCGTCGAGGTGCGCCGCGCCCCCGGCCTGACCGCGCGCCGGGACGAGTTGGATGGATTTGCCGGTTCCATGACCCGGTTGCGCGGCGCCTATGATGCCATGCACCAGACCTCACCCGTCTCCGATCCGCCCGACGCTCTGGTTGACGCCCTGCAAACCGGCGACCGGCTCAGCTACCACCCGGAAATCGCGCAGGCAGAGATGGCTCGCTTCCGTGAGGCGCTGCCCAAGGCACAGGCTGCCGTTGCCCGGATCGGCGCAGCTTTTGACAGCCAATTGGAGGACCATCTGCGGCGTTATTCCCCGGAAAGATGGCTCCCTGGGGGCATGAATATGGTGGTCTTGAAGCAGAGCCGCGCCGACGCCATGACCAGGGCGCTCAAGCTGGCAGCGGAAGCGGGAAGATAGATTCCATCTCTTCCGCATCCTGCGATGGAGCGCGGCATGGGTGGGGAGATTCAGGGTTTCTGATTCGAGGTTCGGTCAAAAGACTTTACAGGCTGCGGAAAAACATCCCCGGGCGGTAGGCCGGGGATTTATCCCCGGCATAAAGTCAATGGAATCAGTAGTGGCTTTAGCCCCTGAAGTATGCTTTTCGGACTTTTCGCATGGAATCAAGCCTTTTTCCGCAGCCTGTTCAGTCGCAAAGCCGACTTGTGAGGACTAATCCTTCTTTAGGACGCCTAGCCTATTAGGCCAAAATGACTTACGCAAACACTACGGCCGTTTGAGGCTCCGTCAAATCCCAGGTAGGTGCTACAGCCCGTCCTCCCTTCAAAGCCCAATGTCCGGATGACCGGTAACTCGGAAACTTGGTGATCTTTCCGCCAGCATTGTGCGACGAGAGTATTGGCGATAGTTCTCGTCAACTGATACGGCGGGCGGCCTTCGCAGGCTGGCAGAAAGGACCTGTGAGGTGCACCAACCATGCATGAGAGAGCCATGACCGGCGAGGCGACACTGCCGCCAGATACAGTTATTTCTGTTCCAGACTGAGGGCGTAAATGTCATCCGTCCCCACGTCGCGAATCAACATCGGTGTGTCCGTCGGGTCAAGACCCATCCAAATCGTATACCGCCCTGTGTAACGGAACCCCTTCAGATCGACAACGCGCTTCGCATTGCCGCCCGAAACGGGGACTCGAAACACGCCCGGATCATCCCCCTGGCGCTGGAAGTATATGAATTGGCCATCCCTCGACCAAGCAGGATATCCAGTCCCCTCCTTTCGCAGAATCGACCATCGCTGCGTCTCGAAGTCGAAGACTTTCAGGTTTCTCGAGCCGTTATCGAGCGCGGCGATGAAGCGGCCATTGGGCGACCAGCGTGGCGACATCATGCCATCGGACCCTGGAAGTGTGGTGATCTGGTAACTGGCAAGATCGAGAACCCGTATGACGATCTTTGAAGTCGGTCTTTCAAAATCCAGCGAAGAAAAAACAATCTTGCGTCCGTCGGGGGACCAGTTCGAATCACCCTGGGAGCCCTTGTCTTCCGGGAGAAGCGGCCGGGGAGGACCGCCCTGAGAAGAAATGATGTAGCTTTGCGTGTGGCTCTCCGAAGTCGTGTTGTCGAACAGAATCTTGGTGCCGTCGGGCGACCAGCGGGGCAGCGAGGGATACAACGGAGGGTCGGTCAGTTGCATGGGGTTGCTTCCATCCCGTTTGGCCCTCCAGAGGATGCCCTCGGGGAAAGTAACATACGCCAGGAACTGGCCGTCCGCGGAGAAAGAGACAAATTCGGCGGAAATGCCTCCGAGGTAGGGTTGGAGCCGATTGGACTGCGCGTCATAGCGAACCAATTCGCCACGCAGTGTGACGCCTCGGGCAAAGATCTTCTTCCCGTCCTTGCTGGGAATGGGCGTACCCCAGCGGATGGGGCCCGAAGTCAATTGAGCCGGCTCAGCGGGCGCCTGCCGGAACAGCCCGCGACGCTCATCGAGAACCCATAGCTCGTTTCCTGGTAGCATACTGGTGAAGAGAGCGTCCTTCAACGAGAATACGAAGAAGTTTCCATCAGGAGTCCAATGGCCGCAGCACTGCCAGGACGAGGGACGCCAGCCCGGCAGCAAAGGGTGGAGTCCCGATCCGTCCGACGACATCTCCCATAATCTGTGGTCCCTGGTAAACCGGATGGTACTGCCGTCTGGCGACCAGTTGAGGTCCTCGGTAGACGAGTTCAGGGTATGGTCTTGCGCGGAGGCCAGCCGGTGCGCTTCGGTTTCATCGTTCCGCATGACGTCGATGTCTCCGTTCCCGGTGCTGTAAACCACGGACTTCCCGTCGGGAGACCAGGCTGCGCTGACGATTTGACCGTCCGCCAGGGATCGGAGCGAGCCTCCCGGAATCCGAACGCTCCACAGGCCGGAATAGGATGCACCGGGAACAAACGAGCCAACCAGGAGTGCGGACCCATCCGGCGAAACATCGAGCAGCCCTGGGTCGGGCAATCCCAATGGAACTTGCGCAATCTCTCCCCCGGATATCGCAACCTGAGCGGGATATTCCAGGTTATTGTCCCCAATCTGATCGAAATAGAGCCTAACGCCGTCGGTTCCGACAAGATCCTTATGGCGGCCGTCGTGGGTGATCTGGATATAGTCGGAGACTCGCAACGGAGGGAGCGGACGGTGCAGGTACCAGATTGCTGAAGCGAGGAGACCAACGGCGAGGACGGTGGCCGCAGCCTTCCACCACCGGTGGGGAATTCGACCGGCGGCCGTTGCTGGAGCAGCCTGACTTGCGCCCTTTGTTCCGTCGATCACGAACAAGGCAGCTTCGCCGAGGGAGCTCACCAGCCCGTTGGGCAGATCCGACGCGGCCGTTACAGGAGCGATGAAGCGATAACCCCGCTTGGGGATGGTCTCGATGAAGTGAGGCGCATCGGTCGCTTCGCCCAGGGCGTCGCGTAACTGCATGACTGCCATGTTCAGGCTGTGGTCAAAGTCCACGAAAGTGTCGGACGGCCACAGAACCCGGCGCAGCTCTTCGCGGGTGACAATTTCGCCGGCATGTTCCAGGAGATAAACCAGGATGAGGAAGGATTGCTCGCGAATCTTGACGAGGGTTCCATTGCGGCGCAACTCCACCCTGCGCGTGTCCACTTCATAGACACCGAAACGCCAAGTTTGATCCGTGCTGACCGGCTTGGCCACAATCTCACCACTCTCCGGGGCTCCGTAAGGTAGTTTAGCACTGCCTGAGCATCCAAGGCGGCAATTGACTTCCGACGCACATCGTCTCTAAGTATCCAAAGAACAGTGATATAGAAGGTGCTGCACAATTGATTTCGATTTGACTCCCAGAGTATGGACAAGAACTCTAGGCAGGGCGCAGCGTACAGAGCATCGCAAGCGAGGTTCAAACCTCTGCTCGCGAAATTGAATTCAAATCAAGGGGGACACGATGCACATCAGTTCAAAGCTATGTTCAAAACCCGGGAGTTTTCCGCTGTTGATTGCTATGGCCGTCTTCGCCGTACTGGCAATCACGGCTGAAGCTTCTGCGCAGAAAATCATCACCTACAACGTCCCGGGCGCAGGCACGGGCGCAGGCCAAGGTACCCAAGCTTTCGGCATCAATAGGTCGGGCACGGTAGCGGGATTCTACGTTGACACGAGCAACGTGTCCCATGGCTTCGTGCGCAAACCCAACGGCGACTTTAATACATTTGATCCTGCGGGGTCCACAAGTACCTTTGTTATCGCCATCAACCAGAAGGGAGCGATCGTAGGATGGTACTACGATGTGAGCAACGTGATTCACGGTTTCCTGCGCGTTCCCGACGGAGCCATCACGACGTTCGACGCTCCGCTTGCAGGAACAGGCGCCAACCAAGGCACGATCGCCGGGGACATCAACGACCTCGGTGTAATCGCCGGATACTACGTTGACGCAACCAATGTGGCTCAAGGCTTCCTGCTCAATCCCGCCGGCAAGTTCACCACGTTTGACGCTCCGGGCGCGGGTATAGGCGCCGGCCAAGGCACCTTCCCCCAATTCTTCTCTTGCCTCACCGATTTTAGGGCGAGCACCGGATACTACATTGACCCGGGCAACGTGAATCACGGCTTCGTGCTCAATCCCGACGGCAAAGTGAGCACGTTCGAGGCTCCCAACGCAGGCACCGGCGCCGGCCAAGGTACTTTAGGCGAGAGCATCAATCTGAAGGGGGAGTCGGTGGGATACTTCGTTGACGAGAAAAACGTGGATCACGGCTACGTGCGCGCCCCTGACGGGACCCTCACTACGTTCGACGTTCGGGACGCGGGTACAGGCGCCGGCCAAGGCACCATTGCCGAAGGCAACAACGCGGAGGGGGCGATCGTTGGGGGATACATCGACGTGAACACGGTGTCTCACGGCTTCCTGCGCGCTCCCGATGGTAAGATAACCACCTTCAATGCTCCGGGCGCAGGTACAGGCGCCAACCAAGGCACCTACTCCATGACCAACAACTTGGAAGGGGCGATCTCGGGATTTTACATCGACGCGAACTCGGCGTATCACGGCTTCCTGCGGCTACCAAACAAGTCTTCCTGGCACGGATCAGGCCAAGATCTCCCATAGGCCAGAGCACTGCGCGTGCAGGATGCGGGGAGGCGTCTCCAATCCGTATTGGATTCGCCTCACCTGCATCGTGCCCCCCGAGAAGCGGGTCTGGCATATGCCGGGGCCGCTTCCTCGTGCGCTCGACAATGTCTCCGATCTCAGTTGATGATGAGGAGACGGTCCGTGTGTGTATTACGTGTGTGGAAACCGAGTTTTCCCCGTTTTCAGCGTTTCTGGGCGGCTGGCGCGGGTCCGGGGGAAAGGGACCTGGGAACGACCATCTTCTCCCGCACGCTCTCAATTCACTCAAAAACCGCCCGCATTCTCTGTATGTTTGGCCAAAAATTTGCAAAACTCTCTATGGTTCGACGCAGAGGTATATTTGCGCGTTTGGCACGCAAATTGCGCCATGGGATCTTTTTTCATTTCGCCGGGCGTCAGAACTCGGCGGTGAATCCTGCGGACGGCAGAATTGGCAGCATGTTACCGCGCCGCATCGTTGCCTTGCCGGTGCTGAAATCGTACTGTTGCAAGCCAAAGTACCGCCAATTTTTGTGGTTCATCATATTGTCGATTTCCACGTCCAGGGTTACCTTGAAGCGCTTGTAATAGTAGGCCTTGTTCAATCGGGTGTCCATCCGGGTATAGGTAGGCACGCGCAACTGGTTGCGCTGGTCGGAGAGCGTGAAATTTGCCGTCTGATCGCTGGCCGCCGGATTGCCCTGGAAGAAGCCGACTACCGGAAAGTTGCTCTCGTAGTTAAACTTGCCGCTCAAATATACGGTCGGGTTGAAGCGATAGCTGGCAAAAGCGGTCCCGATGTGACGCTGGTCGTAGTCTCCGTCGAAGCATAGTTTAACCAGCGTATCGCAGTAGCGCGCGTGTCCAAAGCTGTAGGACAACCACCCCGAGAGCCGATTGGCGCTCACTCTTTGCAAGGTGATCTCGATCCCGCGGGAATATCCACGCGTGGTATTGGTCAACACCGTTCCATAGACCGGTGCAGCTGCGACGCCATTCACGAGACGCCATTCCGTTTCCGGCGAGTAGGGAATCTGATTTTCTTTCCGGTCATACAAGTCCATCTTGAAGCGGACCCTGTCGGAGAATTGCTGTTCAAAACCCAAAATGTAGTGAGTCGAGCGTTCGGCGCGCAGGGCCGGGTTGTTGAAGTCGCCTAGAAGTTGCTCGAGTTCGGGGAACTCTGCGTATTGCCCATAGCCCGCTAATACCTTGGTTCTCGATGTAATTCCAATCGAAGCGCTTGCGCGGGGAAGCAAAACCTCCTGGCGCGTAGAGTCGAAGTGATCGAATCGCCCGCCGGCAGTCAAAAGTATCCGCCCGTCGAGAGCACTCCATGATGGCTGGGCATATGCGCCGTATCGCCAGGTTTGCGCATCGAACTGAGCCACTGGAAAAGGGGTTACTGCCGGCCGCGCCGTCAGGACATCCCACACAAAGTTGCTTACGTATTTTTCCCGGGCATCTCGGGCCTCGGCGCCTGCCTCCAGGCTGAGATGTTTGGTGAGTTGGATCGTGTCATCATGCCGGAATCCGTACTCCTTCGTCGGGGAGCGCAAGAGGTCGCCGCTGTCCATCTGGTTATGGTCGCTTTCGCTGCTGTAACTGAGAGCGGTGCGCAAGCTTGCGGAGGTACGCGGAGTCCATTGCCAACTCAGGTTCACGATGTCCATTGGGCTTTGCGCCTTGGCCGTATCATCCGGGTCGGAGAAGGTCTGATTCAGGCTTGCACTTCCATTGATCCCCAGGAGGTCGATGTGATGTCTCGGCGAGGGGTCCCAGCTCAGTTTGTCCTCCGTGTCATAGTATCCGATGGACAGACCGGAATAGCCCATGCGTTTCATCAGGTATTCGAGATAGCTCTTCCGCGCGGTCAGCAGCCACGCCGCTTTCTTCGACCGGCCCAACGGACCTTCGGCGGTCGCGCCGCCTTGAAAGCAATCCATGTTGATCCGCAACGAAGTTTTCTCGTTATCGGGTTCGCGCGTCCGGATGTTCAGCACCGCTCCCGTGCTGTCGCCGTACCTGGCGGGAAAACCGCCTCCGAGCAGCGAAATGGATTCGATCAGATCCCCATTCATCAGCGAAACCGATCCCACGTCGGTAAGCTGCTTGTCCTCGTGAAACGGGTTCTTCAATAACACGCCGTCTAAATAAAACGCGATATTCGGGATGCCGGCGCCACGATAGGCGAAATCGGCGTAGTAGTCGTCCGGCGCCGCCACCCCTGGCAGGCTGTGAATGGAACGGAACGAATCTCCGAACATACCCGACAGATTCTTCAACTCCGAAGCTTGCAGGACCTGCTCGGTGGGCGCTTCGGGCTCGATGGGATCGAACGGGCCGGAGGTAACCGTGATCTGATCATTCCGCTTGAGCGCCTCCTGGCCGATTTGGAGTTCGACCTCGGGGCCGTCGCCCACCGGGACTTGCATCTTTGTTTTGAGCAGCCCGTAACCCACTGTGGTTATATAAAGTTCCACCTCGCCGGGCTGAACTTTGGAGAGTTCGAAGCGGCCTGTATTGTCCGTGATCGCTTCCAGATTCTGGGCGCGAATGGAAACCAGCGCTTTCGCAATCGGCTCGAGCGTCTTGAAATCCTTGACTGTCCCGCGCAGAGTCACAAGTGCCGGAAATTGTACCGAAACGGTGGAATTGACGCCGGCAAGCAACTGGAGGCCTGTCAACCGCACCCTGGGGAAATCCGCCCGTTGGGCCGTTAACGTATAGGTCCCAGGGGGGAGATCCGGAAAAATATAGTTGCCTTCCTGGTTGGATGTAGTTTGGCGCTCCAGGCCGGTGCTGTCATTGGTGACAGTCACGTGTGTTAAAGGTACAGCCGCGCCAGCGGTATCGGCGGTGACGCCCACAAGGTTTGCAGCCGTTGCCTGCCCGGCCGCTCGAAGTGCTGAGCCATGCACCAGGAATGAAACGAGTATGAATGCCGCACCGTGGTGCAAAAAGCGTCGGGCACACCAATATTGACTGCAAAACATTGCGTAGTCTCCTCTTTCAAATCCTCAAGGCCCGCGGCAGAATTCGCCGGCATTCCGGTTTCACCGCACTACCTACTTCCGCGGCGATTCTGGACCGCAGTCACAGACGTTCGCGGCGTGACCCAGCCATTTCGACAGCCGCTCCGCTTGCAGCAGCGTGTATTGGATTTCTTGCGCTTTGGCCGTGCCTTCCACGGCTTGTCCGGTCGTGACGCTGAAACCGGACTGGATCGCCGCGTCGTTTTGCGATGCTGCCTCGAACAACTGCCGAACCGCAACTGTCAGATCCGTGGGACTGGCGCCGCTTCCTTCTCCCGCCATGCCGGGAGAAATCCCGTCCGGAAAGAGTATGGGACCAAGCTCCAACCGCAGTTTCTCGGTTCGTTCGCCCACTTTTTGCGCATGGGCTGCAATCATGCAGAGATATTGGTTGTGGGTCGTCTCGCTCAGGCTGCCGATTTCCGTCGGAGGAATGGCGTTTGCAAGCCGTTTCAAAACCCATGCGTGACGCATGGCCTCGCCCGAGTCCTCCAGGACCTGTTCCGATAGCCGCTGGATCTTGGCGCGAACGTCCACCGAAGAACCAGGGGCTGTTTGCGCCTCGAAATACTGACTCAATTGATCGTACAAGGGAATAGACGCGCGTTCGGCCTGCGCCTCGGTCTTCGCCACAACAGCTGGTTCCGCTCGCGTCCGTTGCAGAGCTTCCGCGACCGTTATCAGATTGATAACTTCAGCAGGATTATGTCGAACAGGGGCAAGGACCTTGATGATTTGCGCCCTTCGCGATTCTGTCGCCAGGACTCCCTCGATATGCAGCTTATGATCTGCGCCGATAGCTACTGTAACCTCCTGGCCGAGAGTCGCCCCAACCTGATCGAGCAAATATGTCGTCTCAATCTGCAGATCGGCGGTCACATCGCCCTGCTGGGTGGAAAAGGAAGCAAGAAACTCGGCGTCGGCCTGAAACACTTGCGGATTGACTTCGAGCGCAGACCGTTGCTCGAAGCCGGCTTCGACAATCGAATACACCACAGGTGTTGCCGGCCCTGGGGTCACGCCTGAACTTTTCGGCTCCTGCACTGTCAGTTCGAGAGCAACCGCCCTAAAATCATCCTTGCGGACCGTGAGTGCTGCACTCAGCAACCGATTGTCTCCAGATCCAGCTTTCGGTGCGTAGTGAACAACGTAGTCGTTGCCCTGTTTGTCCACTTGCGCAACAACGCCGGCCCCTGCGAGCCCTTCAAAACTTTTAGCCGAAAGGTCGTACTCCCATAGATCGTCCGGAGAATCCAAAACTTCGGGGACAATTCCGCCGCGTGTACTGATTTCAGTCCTAACTCCCTGTTCGTATATCGCGGATGAACCGTTACGTTCGCTCCATTCTCCGGCGACGAGCTTCCCGGAGTCGTCATACACGCGCCGTGCGGTAATTCCACGCGCGCCACTGTGCCAGACATCGATGCGACGGCGAAGAAGTACCTGCTTATCGTTGTATCTCCGTTTCTCCAGCCGCAACGAGCGATGCTGTACAACATTAGGATTGTTGTCGTGAGCCTCTTCCATAGCGCTTGCATGAGCAAGCAACTGCTGTGCGTTCACCGTGGGAGACCAAACATACAATATTCCGGCAGCCAAACCGAGCACCAGCACCGCGGCCACGCCCACCGCCGTCAGCGGTACGCGCAACGTTCTCCCGCTGAAGACGCGGATTCTGGCCAGCATCGTTGACCATGAAGGACGTTTGGCCTGAGTCTGCATGGCCAGCGCATGGAGTTTGCTCTCGAACCTGCCTGTCTGTTCTGCGGCTGATGGCAAGCTCGGAAGCAGAATGCGATTGCGATAGTCCATAAATGAAGAAATTGTCTGGCTGGTTTTCTCTGCCTTCACGCGACAAGCCCAGCACGCCTCTAAGTGCGTCCGAATGCGCGCGGCCTTTCGCGATGATTGCTCGCCATCCAAATAGAGCATCAGATCACCCTCGTCAGGGTGCCAGTCCCGATACTTGCGAAAACGATTGAATCGTCTATCCATTCCGTTACCTCGCCATCTTCCGCATTGCCCGCCGCAGAAACTCCGCGACACTGGAACTCGTGATGTTTAGAATCTCCGCGATTTCACGGTAACAAAACCCCTCGGCCCGTAAATAAAGGCAGCGGCGCTCCTGCGCCGATAGCAATGCAAGTCCATTGCGAATGGCGCTGAACCGCTCACGGTCGAGCAATGTCTCCTCAGGATCTCTTCTACCATCCGGGACCTGGAGCACTACCGCCCTGTATTCTTCGGAAGCGAGATCCTGGATAAACTTTGTGCTTCTTGTCCGGTCAATTGCCAGGTTATGAGCGACCCGAAATATCCATGACCGCAAGCGGTCGCCTGCAATAGTTTTGCCGCCGGCCCAGTAGACATAAAGCCGCAGAAACGTCTCTTGAGCCAGGTCTTCGGCCTCGACAGGGTCACCGAAAGTCGCCGCCAGGTATTGATATACAGGGGTTCGCAGCGTTTCATAGACACGGATAACATTTTGCTCCAGATCCATTGGTTCCTGCGTCAAGAACAGGAGTGAGGATTGTGCCGTAATGGTCGCTTGTGTGGAGGCTTCGGTCTTCGTTCGCATCATAGGCTCAAGTTGAACACCACTTCCCATTCGGCGTTAGATCTGTTCAGGGACTCCGTTTAGAAGACGAATGAGCCTGACCTTTATGTGACAACAAAAACAATCGAATGGTCAGGCCCTGTCTCGTTGTTGAACGCCATCTCTGGCCGCATGGTCAGAGAATTAAGGACGACGACGCCAAAGTCTAGAGCTTGGGGTGCGTGGCAAAGAAAGTCAATAGAATGTCCATCTCCGTAACTCCCGTCGTTGAATTGAAGTCGGGGTTATAGGGAATCTGCCCAGAAACATTCATCGGATTAGTGTACCAAGCGTGGGTTCCTCCTTCTAACCTGTAGAATCTGACCTCTGAATTACCGCTGCAACCCGTGGCATCCTTCTCAAAGACCGCTGTGACATTCCCCTGCGCGTCGCACAGAGGAGCTGTGGTGTCAAAAGTGCTGCATTTGTTCGCGGAGGGACCGGTCCAATAGTCGAACGTCTGGTCCTGTGACGCCCATCCCGCAACGCCGCAGTAAGGTACAACCGTATCCTGGTCGCCGGCGAGAGTAAGAACGGAGACAGGTCCGGCCGCGGCTGGAATGCCTTGCAAGTTTCCCCCAAACCCGTACAGAGTTCCTATCACCGCGCCAATCGCGGCCACCTGATCGGAGCGTTCAATCCCAAAGCGGTAACTCATCAGCGCGCCGTCGGAAACGCCCGCAAAGAAGATCTTCTTCGGGTCGGGATGAATCTTGGTTTCGAGCGTGCTGACAAGCTGACTAAGAAAACCGACATCGTCCGGAGGATTGTTCCCGAAGTCGGTCTCGTCAAAATAATTATTCCATTCTGCAAGGTTGGCGGGTTGCGCGATCAGAGCATACGGATAAGCAACAGCAAACCCTTCCTGGTCGGCCATGGCATTTGCCCCGCTGATCTGTTCCATCTCCAAACCGGTTTGTCCCAGCCCGTGCAGAATGAGGACCAGAGCACCAGTGCCCGGCTGGAAATTGGAGGGAACGTGCAGCAAATAGGCACGCGTTGTACCGCCTGAGGCGAGGGTGTGGCATTCCGGATCTGTTCCGGTTTCTCCGCAGGCATTCAACATTGTGACGCCACCTCCTACGCATCCTCCGCAGAATACGGTCAACCACAAGAACGAGACCAACAGCGCTGCCGCGCGGACAAAACTTCCTATTCGCGAAGCTCTGTACCGCGGCCTGTACAGAAAGATCTTGGCGTAGCGACGCAATTCTCTGTTCATGACCCCGCCTCCTCTTGAAGTGGTTTCACTCTCTCATGGCCTGAGCGTCACAAACGTCACGCCGTACCCCCCAAGGTTCAGCGTCATTCGCGAAGCAGGCGTTATCGATACTGTTGCGGGACCATTCGTGGTGTCGGTGTTCGCATCGATCGTCAATTGGGTCCCGCTCGTGAATTGCCCCAGCGCGGAAAGATCGACGACGACCGTCCGCGGGGCTCCCGGTCCGTTGTCATCGGTCGGCGAACCCACCGCATGGTCGGCGATCATCACGACAACTGAGCCGTCGCTGTTTCTTGCGGCCAGCATCTCGATCGTTGACGATTCGGTTGCGTTAAGCGTTAGAATGTCGGGTCCGGGTGTGGCTCCATCCCAGGGAAACTTATGCGCCAGCCAGTACTCCACCCAATAGCTCAGGTACTTGTTGCTGAAGCTGGTATCCACCATGGCGGTTTGAATCCCAGTATTAGAATCCGCGTAATCCCAGTGGAAGAGCGCGTGGCTTCCAGCTTTGCCGATTTGAGAGAAGACGTATGCTCGCCACCCTGCAAAAAATGCGCTTGTGCCGCGCGGATCTTCGACATATGGAAGTCCAGTACAGATACTCATCCCATCTCCTCGGTTGTAATCCGAGTTGATGTTGCTCTCTGTCACCAACAGCGGCACATTCGCAAGGTCCGGTCGCGTCTGCAGTTCATGATAGATGTAACTGACACCCAACTCCACCATGAGCGGCACGGTACTGAATACCTGCGCGTCGGTGTCCTTCCAGTCGCAACTGGAGTAAAGATGGATTGAGACTGCATCTACTTGCGCGCTCACCCCGTCGCTGCTCGCCGGGGCTACAAATGTTGGTAAATTGTTTTGTGGATTACCAGATGCACAGTTGAATGGAAGGTTGTGCGATGTACAGTACTGAGTGTTGAATGTGGAAAGCTCGAGCGCGATGAACTTGATCGTCGGGTCCACCGCCTGCATTGCGGGAACAACCGTGTTGTAAAGTTGCACGTATTGACTGGGCGTCAAGCCGTTGATGTTGTACTCGTTGAAGATGGCCCACCAGGTAATGGGATGGCTGCTCGGCGACTGAAAATGCTGTCCGCCCCAGTCGAACCCGCCTGTATTGTAGTAACGCACCAGGTTCGCGCAATACTGAGCAAACAATTTCAAATTGGCGGCATTGAATACGAATTGCTTGCCCGTTGCATTGTTGCTGCTGGGAGCATTGAGAAAATCCGGCGCAACGGCAATCTCGAAGGAGGGGCTATTATCGGCTACTGCCAAGAGGGGTTGCACCATGCCGTCGAGTGTCGTGAAATCCCAGTCGCTGGCCTGACCCGTATTCGTACTCATCGGAACGTATCCTATAACCTGGATGCGTATGTGCTGCGGTTCCAGAGCGTTGAGCGCCGACAGGTCCGCGTTAACGGGAAATGAGAAGTCGCCCACCCCAAATGATGTGGAAATGAACTGCTGTAGCTTGCCGCTCACGCCTGAGTTCACGTCCACGGTGTTCCCAACCGCCGCGACAATCCCCACGATCACGGAGAGTGGCTGGCTCGCAGTTGACCCCCCGTCATCCGCGCGAATGGTCACACTATATGTACCCGCGGGCATGTTGCCTCCGCCCGAAACGGTGACCGTACCCGTGGCGCCTGTGCCCGGCTGTACGAATTGCAACTGTAGGCCACTCGGCAGTCCCGTAGCTGTCAGCGTGACACTCTTCGTATTGCCGGCAGATCTGCTGATTGTCACATTCACCGAGGCAGGCGTCCCATCCTGCAGCAAGAGCGCCGTGCCGGACGAGAGCGTCAGCGAAATGCCCGGAGACGACGGATTGCCGCACCCGTCATCTGTTAGGACAAGAGCCAGCGTGGACAGCCAAACGACGCGCATCACAGAGTAGAGCCGTTCATTCCCCTTCGTCATAGTCTCCCTTTCATTTGCCGGAGCGATAATGTTTAGCGACTCACATCAGAAGACGAATGAGGCTGGCGTTTGCATGACAGGAAATGTTTTTTAATCGACCGGTCCAGACTCCGATTCCGAACGCGATCTGAGGTGCTGGATCGCCTTCTGGTGGCGTACGGCGAATCGAGGGGCGTCAGCGCCTCCGTCGAGCCGCTGTAAGAGTTCCTCAACCGAAAGCCCGCCCGCCCGCGCGGCCGCAAACCGCAAAGCCACACACCGACGACAGCGGAGTAAGCGTATGTCCTTCCTGTCCATTGCTACACCGTTCGTCGAACTCGGCATCCCGGTCTTGCCATTCTCGGTGTGCCTTCCACTATACCTCGACCGTGCTGAATCGCCGCCTCTTCGTACATGCGCGCGAGTTCATCGGTGGTTGCATGTTCAATCTCGATCTTCATCGCTCCCTACAATGTATCGCGAGGGAACTTCTTGTGTTGTTGGAGGATGGTCGCCTATCTGGACATACCCACCCTGCTGGCTTGGACCACACCGAGGCAGAATAGCCCGTACCGTCCGTCTTTACCGTGTAAGAAATACGCACCTTGAAAGAAATTACATAGCCCGCGGCAGGCGGGATATTTCGGACTGGCTCCATTCCAGCTCGGTCGCCTTGTCTAAGTCGAACCATATGAGCTGGATAGGTAATTCGACTGCGGAATGATCACATTGGCACAAAGATTGCAGTGTATACGGTCGAGCTTCAATGTCCAAGTACTAGCACCCCGGCAGCCGACACAGCCATGCAACCGACTGCCAGTGGCGCATATCTGTCTTCTCCGAAAGGTGCGCCGGAGCCGATGGTGGTTGCCCGACTCTAGGGCACCAACAGCAGACGCTTCCACGATTCCAGGAGGAGAAGAAATAGTATGGAGCTTCTCAACGCTGGATCCCCAGGTCCGGATTCTTGGACCTTGTGGGAGGTTGCAGAGCCTCGCCCCATACAAGCACCGTTCAAGTACGCAACCGAACGACGGGAGCTGCGATGAATCTCCTAAAGAAACGCATTGCAAACAATCGTCTATGTGCAGGCCGTGACAATGGCCGCCATTCGTTCAGGCCGTTGGGACAAGCCGGTGGAATCAATTCTTCGGAGATCAACCCTGACGGGCCATTAGTGGGCAGACTGACTTTTATCGAAGACTTCACACGGGAACATTCTTTCCCTGTCTTGCATATCGCATCGATCGGGATTTCAGGCACATTTTAAACCACGACCGCATCTCGACTACGGTTGATCCGGCAGGACGCCGGAGGGGGTGGGTATGGATTGCCTAATCTGCAGGGGTCTGGAGCGTGCGTTTGAGGCTGGGCTCAGCGAGTATATCGAGGCTCGTTCCTCAGCATGTTTCCGGGTATGCACGAAGTTTGCAGCCTACAAGAATGTCGAAATGGAACGTGCTAGGTATGCACTCAGGGAGCACCGGCATGTATGCGCCTCCGCCGTCAGGATGTTTACACACTTGCCGCAACGGGACGCGTCTACGAGTTTAAGACGGCTGGCGGCATAGTTTTGTGTAGGTTTTGTTCGCTATTTTTGTCTCCAGTATGGAAATACTGGAAAGTTGGCGACTCGAGCGATTTTAGTAACAGGTTTGAGTAACGGACTGCATATCTTATTTAG
>Ga0182027_10008172_pt1 | contig 15279 bp, 14 predicted proteins | sample 712E1DmetaG_FD_121300 | JGI IMG/M metagenome (GOLD analysis project Ga0182027, IMG submission 121300) | Permafrost microbial communities from Stordalen Mire, Sweden - 712E1D metaG (Illumina Assembly) | ecosystem: Environmental > Terrestrial > Soil > Wetlands > Permafrost | place: Sweden... | reverse complement strand
GGGATTAGGTGATTAAATAAAAGTCAGAAAGTACAACCTCCTCCGCCTTGCCGGACACATCCCCCAAATCCACAATGAAGAACTTTATTATCAACCAATCGCCTGGTTGTGGATTTGGGGGGGGCAGGGAAGGAGTTGATACTCCGCTGCCTATACACGCACTTTCGCCACAACTCATCCATGTAAATCTGACCACTTGCTCCCTGATTACCTTCCCTTACGTTTTACGCATTACCGTTTATTTCCCCACCTTCCCCAACCCATCATACGCGGCGTACTTGTACGAATCCGACAGCGTCGGATAGTTATAGACCGCCTCAATGAACGCATCGATCGTGCCCGCCTCGGCCATCACGTGCGCGCCGATATGGATCAGCTCGGAGGCCATCTCACCAATGATGTGCACGCCCAGCAGCTTTTTATCGGCCGGCGCAAAGACCAGTTTGAGCAGGCCATGTGTATCCCCGATGATCTGGCCGCGCGCGTTACTGGCGTACAGGGCCCGCCCCACCAGGTACGGGATTAGCTTCTTCTGGCACTCGTCTTCCGTCAGGCCGATCATCGAGATCTCCGGGATAGTGTAGACCGCCAGCGGGATGAACTTGGACATATTTTCCTTGTAGTGCAAGTCGAAGGCATGCACCATTGCCACGCGTGCCTGGTCCATGGATGTCGAGGCCAGCGCCGGGAAACCGATCACATCCCCGGCAGCATAGATATTGGGGACAGAGGTCTGGTATTTTTCATCCACCAGAATCAGGCCGCGCGGGCCCATTTTGACGCCCAACGCTTCTAGCCCCAGCCCTTCCACATTGCTCTGCCGCCCGGCTGCAAAGAGCGCTGTTTCGGCCAGCAGGACTTCCCCCGAGCTGAGCGTGATGCGCACCCCCTCGGCGCCGGTCTGCGTTCTGGCAACCCGGTCATTGAACAGGAAATGCAGCCCCAGTTGTTCCAGATGCTCTCGCAGATGATCCGAAATTTCCGCATCCAGGAAGGGCAGCAGCCGGTCTTTCGAATCCACCAGCGTCACTTCCACGCCCAGGGCGGTGAAGATGCCGGCATATTCCGAGCCGATCACGCCGCCACCAATGATGGCCATGCTCCTGGGGATGCGCTCCATCTTGAGAATCGAATCAGAATCGTAGATGTGCGTGTGGTCGAAGGGTACATCCGGTGGATGGTATGGCGAGGAACCCGAGGCGATCAGGATGATGTTGGTTGTGAGGTCAACCTCGATTCCATCGTTGCCCGTGACATGCAGCGTGTGAGCGTCCTTGAGCGAGGCATTCCCCCAGATGCAGCTGATGTGGTGGCGTTCCAGGTTGGCAGTGATGATCTGCCATTCGGCTTCAACCACCGCCTGTTCGCGGTACATGAAGCTGCGGATATTCAGGTTTTCCTTGAGGGAGTAATCAATGCCGTACAGCCCGCGCTGGCGCAGCCCCGAAAAATACAGGGCGGTCTCACGAAGCGTTTTGGATGGCACGGTGCCGGTATTGATGCCCGCACCGCCCACGTGCGGGGCGCGTTCCACCATGGCCACTTTCTTGCCGAAGAAGGCCGCCTGCGCCGCGCCCTTTTCCCCGGCCGGCCCCGAACCGATCACGACCAGGTCGTACTCATAATTGTCTACCATTAAGTTATCCTTTAAACTACTTTGGCCCCATTCGAAAATTCAGGAGAGTTTGCATTTTTAAGAGTGCCTGCACTCTCAAAAATGCGGTTCTTCTAAAAATTTTATATGGGAACCAAAGTATCGAATAAGTCGGTAGTGTAGCATCCCAGGCAGGCAAACTCAATAGGTCAATGGTCGCATAGGGAATGAAAGGGATCCGGAGGCAGAACAAAAAAAGAAAGGGGATTTGTCCCATTGGGTAGCACCCCACTTAAACATGGATGTTCCTCCACCGCCAACCCCGCCCCTTGGGCGGGGAAAAGAAAGCGAAATTTTGGGTTATGCAGCCCCAACCACTGCATAACCCAAAATTTCGTGTCTTTCGCCCCCTATTTCTCCGGGAAAGGGGGAGGGGGGATAGGGTGCGAAGGCACGACAGTTGTATGTAGTTCTACCTCCCATTTTCTTCTCGGTCTTGTTTGTTCCAAGAGCAAGTAACTATTCGATTAGGGTAGTTTATTGCCGGCGGCCAAGTAGATGTCGTACCACTCCTGGTGGGTAAGCGCTACGCCGGAGGCCTGGCAGGCATCCATCAGGCGGCTGGGGTTGGTGGTGCCGAGGATGGGCTGCATGCGGGCCGGATGGCGCAGGATCCAGGCAATCGCGATGGCAGTATTCGTCACGTTACGTAAGGCGGCAATGGCATCGATCGTACGATTAAGTTCAGGGAACTTTTTATTATCCAGGAATACACCCTCGAAGAAACCATACTGGAACGGCGACCAGGGCTGGATGGTAATATCATGCAAGCGGCAATAATCCAGGATACCGCCATCCCGGTCGATGGAACGGTCAATCTTCATGTTGACGTTGATGCCTGCATCGATCATGCCGGTGTTGGTGATACTGAACTGAAGCTGGTTGAAAAGGAGCTTCTGCTTGACAGATTTTTTCAACAACTCAATTTGCATGGGATTCTGGTTGCTGACCCCAAAATAACGCACCTTGCCACTGCTTTCCAACATATCAAAGGCTTCGGCAACCTGTTCCGGTTCCACCAGCGCATCCGGGCGGTGCAGCAGCAGCACGTCCAGGTGGTCCGTCCTCAGCCGCTTGAGACTGCCATCCACCGCTTCCAGGAGGTGCGCTTTCGAAAAATCATAGCTTGTCTCGCGAATGCCAACTTTGGTCTGGAGCAGCATACGATCCCGCAAAGCCGAATCCATGCCGAGGGCCTCGGAAAATTTCTCTTCACACTTTCCATCCGAGTAAATATCGGCATGGTCAAAAAAATTGATGCCCTGGTCGAGAGCGGTATGGACCAGTGTCGAAATCTGCGGGTTGGTCAATTGCGAGATGCGCATACAGCCCAGCGCAATTTCCGATACGTTCAAATCACTGTTGGGGATTTTTATGGTTTTCATTTCAACTCCTTTTCTTAAATGGAATTCTTGATGAGGCCAATTATTCTATTTTACGACAAAACAAACCTCTTCCCCGCTTTTATACACGCGCACCCCATTCTTCGTAATAATCGAGACGGTCTGCCGACCTAGCACACGCCACTCCGGGCTGTCCAGCCGGCCCACCAGGGCAGTTTCTTCATCCACACCCAGGGCGTACTCGTCTGCTTTGAGCCGGCGGCGCAGCGGCCTGAGCATGGCGGCGCGAGCCACCTTCCAACGGTCGAAATGCGGGAAGATCATGCGCGCCGGCAGGATGCCGAAAGCCGGCACGCTCTTAAGCGAAACGGGCCGAAAATTGGGGATTTCCTGCCCGAGGATCATCGCCCCGGCCGAGCAGCCCACGTAGACTGCCCCGCGCTCCCAGGCCTTCTGCATGGCATCCCAGGCGCGTGAGCCATTCAATGTCTCGAACAGGTACAGCGGGCTGCCGCCTGAAAAATAGATCAGGTCGGCTGCATCCAGGCTGGCGGTATATTGCGGGTCATCCGCGCTGACCCGGTCGATGATCGGCAACGCCGAGACGTCCGCACCCAGGCGGCGGAAGTGTTGCTCGCCCATCTGGTTCCAGCGTCCCCAGGCGGCCTGGCCTTCCTGCCTGGCCGCCGTCGGCAGGCAGACCACGCGCGCAGGGCGGGCCACTGCGCCGCAGTTCGCCAGCAGGAAACGATCAACCTGCTCCATCACCGGCAAATATTCGCCCGAGCCGACCAGCGTGATCAGTCCATTCATGTTTCTATTTTACGATCACACCAGCCAGATCTTCGCTGTCCTGGGGGTATTCCATTTTCAGGTCTTCCAGCGTCTGCACCAGCGCGTTCGAGATGACCAGGTCGCGGTACCATTTGTGGTTGGCGGGCACAACGTACCAGGGCGCCCAGTCAGTGCTGGTCAGGTTGAGCACGTCCTGGTAGGCCTCCATATAATCGGGCCAGAGTTTGCGTTCTGCCAGGTCGCCCAGTTGAAATTTCCAGTGTTTGCTGGGGTCATCCAGACGAGCCTGCAACCGTTCTTTTTGCTCATCCTTGTCAATATGCAGGTAGAACTTCAGAATGGTTATCCCGTTTTGATTCAGGTACTTCTCGAAGGCATTGATCTGATCATAACGCTGTTTCCATACTTTGGCTGGGACCAGGCCATGTACACGTACGATCAGCACATCTTCATAATGACTGCGATTGAAGATGACCATTTCGCCTTCACCTGGCACCATTTTGTGGATGCGCCACAGATAATCATGTGCGAGCTCTTCCGGGGTCGGCTGCTTGAAACTGGCCACATACACGCCGGAGGGATTCACGCCCGAGAAGACGTGCCGGACGGTGCCATCTTTGCCGGCAGTATCCATGGCCTGCAAGACGATCAAGATCTTGTGTTTGTGTTCCGCGTAGAGAATTTCCTGCAGGCCTTCCAGCTTGTGCACCAATTTTGCGATCTCTGCCTGTGCATCCGCCTTGTCCCCTTTAAAACCAGAGGTGTCGTTCGGATCCAATTTTGATAGATCTACTTTCGTGCCGGGTTCGATCCTATGTTGCTCCATAATTTGCTCCTTCCTTTTTTAGTAGGGGCGGATCTACGTGTCCGCTCCAAATTATTAATCAACAAAACGCATAAATACCTGATTGCCAATCAGCCGGCCGCGCCGGGTGATGCGAAGCCTCACCCCTGCCCATCTCCCGGTGGGAGAGGGAACCTGTTCCAATAACCCCAGCCCAATCAGCTCGTTGATTTCCTTGCCGAAAACGGTCATCAGATCCTGCCCAAAGCGCTGGTGAAAAGCCTCTGCCGAAACGCCCTCCTGCGTCAGGCGCAGCCCAAGCATCATGGTTTCCTGCATTTCAACGAACAGGGTCACGGGTATCTGGCTGACCGTGGCGGGCGAAAGCGGGAAAGCCAGCGCAGGCTGCGAGATGCCAGGTACGAGCCGCTCGAGGTAGGTCTTGATATGTAGCACGTCCGACACACGCCGCGCATTGGCGCAGCCATGCGCACCCGCCCCGAAGCCGAGATAAGGCAGGTTGCGCCAGTATTGCAGGTTATGCCGGCACTGGAAGCCGGGTTTCGACCAGTTGGAGATCTCATACTGTTCGTAACCCTGTCCTTCCAGGTACTCCGAGGCCCATTCATACATGTCCGCCTCCAGGTCGGGATCCGGCAGCGGCAGCAAGCCATGCCCGGCCCAGCGCCCATACGGCGTGCCTTGCTCGATGGTCAACGCATACAGCGAGAGATGCTCTGGAGCCAGTTCCACCGCCTGCCTGACGTTCGCCTGCCAGCTTGCCAGGGTCTGCTCCGGCAGGCCGTAGATCAGGTCCAGGTTGAGGTTTTCGAAGCCGGCCTGGCGCGCCCAGCGCACCGCGTTGAACACATCGAACGGGTCGTGAATGCGTTCCAACTGGCGCAGTTCGTTGGGATGGAAGGACTGCACCCCAAAACTGATCCGGTTGAAACCGGCCCGCCGCAGCCCGCCCAGGGAATCCAGCGTAACCGTGCCGGGGTTGGCTTCCAGGGAAGTCTCGAGGTCGGATAGGTCCGACAGGTTGAACAGGTCGCGTACGGTCTTGAGGATCTGCTCGAACTGCGCCGGGCTGAGCAGCGAGGGCGTTCCGCCGCCGAAGAAAATGGTCTGAACCCCCTCCTCCCTCTCCCCTTCCCCCTGCCAGGATCGGAATCCGTTGCCGACCAATTCCACCTCGCGGCAGATCGCTTCCACGTAAGCGGGAATCAGTCGCTCCTGCCTGGCATAGGTATTAAAGTCGCAGTAGGCGCAGCGGTGGGTGCAGAAGGGAATGTGGAAGTAAAGAGCGTAGAATTGTGTCATGTGTTTCAGTTTCACGTCTCACGTGGCATCTGACCCGTGACACCTGGCTCGTTCCTGGGCAGTCCGATCAACAGGGCGATCGGGCCCAGCAGCAGCCACATGGCCAAGCGCAGGCCAAAGAACTGCGCCGCCAGTCCGATGCCAAACGGCAGGAGTGTCCCGAGTAGGCTGAACAGGCTATCGAGGGTCATGACCGCGCCGGACTGGCCCGGCAGGCTGGAATACAGCCGGCCCTTCAGGATGGCGTACCAGCCCGAGTTGAACAGCCCTAACAGGCCCAGCAGGATGAATTTTACCAGCGGCTGCGGCACCAGCAGGAATGCCGGGAAGAGCAGCAGTTCGAGCACCACGCTCAAGCGCAGATAGTCCAGGCCGTGCACTTTTTCGAGCAGCGGGATCAGCAGGAAATCGCCCAGCAGGCCCAGGCCGCTCCACACAGCAATCCCCAGGGCCGCTTGCGCAGGCGTCAGGCGGCCCACATCCACGAAATACAGCGCCAGAAACCCCAGCAACACATCCAGCATCAGGTCGGAGAAGGGCAGCAGCACCAGCCAGCACAGCGCTTCGCCTCCTCGCAGGGCCGACCAGGCGCCGTGCAGGCCCGACCATATGTCAGGCAGTTGCGGCAAGGCCGGCAGGCTCTGCGACATTTTAGGCAGGCGTCGCCAGACGAAAAAGAGCACAAGCACACTCAGTCCGGAAAGGGCGATAAAGACCCCGCGCCAGCCAAATCCAATGAAAGCCAGCCCGGAGAGCAGCAAGGGTCCCAGCACCACCCCCAGCGATCCTGCAAAGGTCCAGCGCGCCATGGCCTGTTCGTGCCGCTCCGGATCCGCATCCATCAGGGAGGCCTGCGAGAGGCTGACGAACGCGCCGGAGGAAGGATAAAAAACACAAAAAACAAGCAGCAAAAAAACGAAACCGGTGCTGAGGCCGGTCAGCAAGCACGCCCCGGCGAAGAAGATCCCGCCGCCCAGGATAAGCAGGCGCCGCTTCCAGACATCTCCGAGGATTCCCAGCAGCGGTTCCAGGATGGCCGCTACGATCCCCGGCACCGAGAGCAGCAAGCCGATCTGCAGGTAGTCCAGACGCAGGTCGCTGCGGATGAGCGGCCACGCCGCTGCATTGACACTGAAGACCAGTTCGTCAAGAAATTCGATCAGCAGGAAGGGTAGGTTGAGCATAGGATGGCAACGAAAATTGGTATTGCGAGCGCTACGCGCTCGCAATACCAATTTTCGGATCTTTGCCCCTCCAGTCCGGCAGACGCAAGCGCGCCACCAGCACCGGCGGAATTTCGCTGAAGTTCCCGCCCCAACTGAGCGGATTATTTTGTGGATAACCGGCCGGGAAGGCGCACTCCTCGAAGCCGTCCAGCACGAAGCCATTCCGGAAACCCAGGTTGAGATAATATTGCAGGGGGCGCTCAAAATAGAGCTGCGGCCTGGGCTGGCCGCGCAGAGCCGCGCCGTGCGCCTGATGGATAGTCATATACCGCGAGATCTTCACCGAGTGGGTTGAAACGATCTGTCCATCCACATCCATTTCTTCGGCCACATGTACAGAAGAAGTATTGTTGAAAGACGGATGCGTTAATGAAAAGACAAATCTTCCCCCGGGCTTAACCAATTTGGGCAGAGCATGAAAGAGCGGCTCGATATCGGCCATGTCGAAGAGCGCCATGTTGCATAGGGCGGAATCGAACATCTCATCAGCAAATTTCCGCAAGATTGCTTCTTCTTCGGTGGCATCTAAAACATAATACGTAATGCGTAAACCCGCAGAGGTGCGTGCTTGCGCAAGCTTGATCAGTTCTTCCGAGAAATCGAAAGCACTGACCTGCGAGCCCATTGCCGCCAGGCGGCGGGCGGTCAGGCCATTGCCGGTGGCAATATCCAGGATGTGTTGGGCGGGCTGCGGGTCCAGCATGCGAAGCGTGGCCGGCCATTCAAGCAGGTTGACGAAATCATTGCCTTCGCCCATCTTCTCATCCCAGTAGGCCGCATTGGCATCCCAGGTCTGGTGGGTTTCTTCATTGGCAGGCTGATTGGCTTTATTTGCATTCATTTTCATAATCTGTAACTTTTTGGGTAACTGATTGTTAATCCAATCATAACAGAAATCGCCCCAGGTATTGATACAATCGAACCAATCCCTAACCGAGGTGCCAGATGCCCAGAAGAGCCATCCCCGATGAAAAACAACGCCGCCGCCAACACTGGGCCTGGTATATGTATGATTTTGGGTTTTCGGCTTATGCCGCCATCATTCTCCTGGCAGTCTATGCCACCTATTTCAAGAATCAAGTAGTGGGCGGGGCGGATGGATCAAGGTTATGGGGGTTGGCGCTTGGATCGGCCATGGTGGTGGTGGCGATCCTTTCCCCCATCCTGGGGGCTTACGCGGATTTCTCGGCCTCTAAAAAACGTCTTTTGCTGATCTTCTCGGTCCTGTCGTGGGTCTTTACCGCCCTACTGTTCTTTGTCCAAAAAGGCGATGTTTTGATCGGGTTCGTCTTCTTTGTCCTGGCCGAAATCGGCTACCGGGCCAGCCAGGTTTTCTACAATTCCCTGCTGCCTGATATCGCCTCCCCGGATGAGATCGGGCAGGTTTCGGGGAACGGCTGGACGATCGGTTCGGTGGGCGGGGTGGTCTCTTTGCTGTTCATCCTGCCGCCAATCGTCCTGACCAGGAGCAACCCGGCTCTGAATTTGTTGATGGTGCGCGGATCGTTCATCTTTGCGGCCGTTTTCTATGCAATTTGTGGTTCCCTGCTTTTCCTACGGGTCAAAGAAACTCGCAAAGGGCGTACATTACCACCCGGCGAAACCTTCCTGTCCGTTTCGATCAAACGCCTGGTGCAAACCTTCAAGGCCGTGCGGCACTTCCGCCAGTTCATCCTCTTCATTATCGCTTTCCTGATCTATAATGACGGCATCCTGATGGCGCTGGATTTCGCCGCCATCATCGGTGCAACCCTGTTCGGCATGACCCAGACCCAATTGATCCTTTTCATGGTGTTGGTGGAGGTGACGAGCATTTTCGGTGCGTATTTGTTCAGTCTGCTGGGGGAAAAGGTCGGCTTCAAAAAGGCGCTGCTGCTTGCCCTGGTCATGATGATCCTGCTTGTCATCTGGATGATCTTCAATCCAAGTCTGACTGGTTACTTCATCATCGGTGGTCTGGCCGGTTTTGCCCTGACGGGTGTCCAGGCGGTCAGCCGCACCATGGCGGGGTTGTTTGCACCCGTCTCCAAGAGCGCCGAATTCTTCGGTTTCTTCGCAGTGGCGGGCAGGTCCACATCGTTCATCGGTCCCACCCTGTTTGGCCTGCTGGCGGCCGGGCTGACCAATTATTTCCAGCAAGGCAGCGTGGCTGCTTTGGTAGCCGAACAGGAGGGAACCCGCGCCGGGATCGCCGTGATCGCCCTTTTCCTGATGGTTGGGCTGGTGCTCCTGCTCTTTGTGAATGAAAAGCGCGCCCGCCAAGCAGCCGAGCAATATGCCCCGGCAATGGATTGATATGCCGCAAAACCTGCATCCCTTCCGGCGCAGGCCGGTGCGGTTCCTGCTGAAGAAACTCTCCATCCCGGCCTTTGGCCTGCTGACCCGCATGGAAATCCTCGGCGCAGAGAATCTGCCAAAAGAAGGGCCGCTTTTGGTGGCCGGCAACCACTTCAGCTTTATCGATCCAGTCGCCTTCGTCCGCATGGCCCCCTGGCCCATCGAATTCGTCGGCGGGGCCGACAACCCGCACGCCCCCACCTGGACCCGCATCATCCCCTTCCTGTGGGGCTACCATAAGCTCTACCGCGGCACCGGCGCCAAGGAGGCCTTGCGCGCCGGCGAAGATATCTTAAAGAGGAGCGGTTTCCTGGGGATCTTTCCGGAAGGCGGCAACTGGGCCACCGTCCTGCGCCCGGCCCGCCCGGGCATCACCTTCCTGGCCTCCCGCAGCGATGCCCGCATCCTGCCGGTCGGGTTGTACGGTTTCACCGGGATCTTCCCGGCCCTCGGGCGCTTCCGGCGCGCCCGGGTGACCGTCAATATCGGCCAACCCTTCGGTCCTTTCACTGCCAGTGGCGAGGGACGCGCCCGCCGCCGGCAGTTGGATGAGATCGGTCACGAGATCATGCGCCACATTGCCGAGCTGCTCCCGCCCGAATTGCGCGGCCATTACTCCAATGATCCCGCCATCCGGGAGGCGGCGCGCGGCACGGAGATCTATCCCTGGGCAGTCAAGGTGGAAGGGCAGATCAAGGGCGAGGTACATTAACTCCTGCAGGTAAAAATGTAGGTCACGCTTGGAGCGTGGCCTCAATTTCTCTTAATCCTAAAGACAGCTCTCAGCCCACTGCTTTCTTCACGAGAGCGATGATTCTTGCCTCTTCGGTATCGGTCAACTCCTTCAACGCGTAACGGGTCGGCCACATGGCGCCTTCATCGAGGTTCGCCGCATCATTGAAGCCGAGCTCTGCGTACCTGGTGTTGAACTTCTCCGCGTATTGGAAAAAACAGACGATCTTGCCGTCCTTGGCGTACGCGGGGAAGCCGTACCAGGTTTTCGGCATAAGGGTCGGTGCGTTGGCTTTTATGATCGCATGCAGCCGCTCAGCAATGGAGCGGTCCGCTTCCTTCAACGCCGCGATCGCCGCAAGCACGGCCTTTTCGCCATCCTCCCTGTCCTTGGAAGTGCGCGCTTCTGCCTTCAGTTCCTGGGCACGCGGCCTGACCGCGGCTTTTTCCTGGTCTGTGAATCCTGTGGACTTTTTAGAAGTGCTTTTACTTGTACTTTGATTCATATAAATCACTCCTTTACTTGTAAATTTTACCAATTAGTTATATAATAAAGATACTCTAAAATAAAGATATTGTCAAGAGGCCTTGTTATGGCAGAACCCACCAAGATCGACTTAATGATAAGAACCAATATGGCAGCCAGGGATTACGGCATTCAGATGACGTTGTATCGCAACATAATTTTCGAAAAACTGGCCGTCAATGGTACCGACATGGAATGTCTTGGGTTCTTATTATCCAAACGCATCTCCACCCCTACGGAGCTTGCCAAATATACAGGTCTCAGTTCCGGAGCGACGACCGCGATGCTTGATCGGCTCGAAAAGGGGGGGTTTATCGAACGCCGACCCAATCCAGATGATCGCCGCGGAACATTGATCGTTCTCGCCAAATCAGGAGCTGAAAAAGTAGCGCCGTGGTTCGCGCCCGTGGGAGAAGCGCAAAATGAGCTCATTTCAAATTACTCTGAAAAAGAGCTGCAATTGATATCTGACTTCTTTGAACGCTATGCAAAAATATGGGAGCAGGAACGCGTGAAACTCGAAAACTCATAAAGATACAACGCATTTTGTTCGAATCTTGTAGGTCACGTTTGAAGCGTGACATTACTTAATCGTTCTTCTTCGGGGAATTCCAATAATCCTTCATCACTTCATGCGACCACTCCGGCTGCCGGATCGCTCCGCGCGGCAGGAATTCCTGCATGACCGGTTTGATATCCAGCACCGGTGTGCCGTCGATCGCGTCCAGTCCATCCAAGAACAGGCTGCGTCCCTCCACCCGCAGGATGCGCACCACCGTAACGCCGAGCCGGTTGGGGCGCAGGCGGGCGCGCTGGGCAAAGATGCCGACCTCCGGCCAAAGCGGGTTTTCGCGCGGATGTCGCGCACCCATCGCGATCTCCTTTTCCTCCACCAGATGGAATTGGAAGATGATCTCGGCATGCGAAAACGCCTCCAGCCCAGCCAGGCTTTCTTCCGGCAGCGCCGGGTCCAGGCGGATCTCCGAGACCAGGCCGCCCCAGTCGTCATCCTTCGGCGTCAGGCGGCTATTGTGGACAACAGCAATTGGGGAAAGAGAAATATCAGGGGACATTGTTCCACTCCAGCAACATCACCAGGGATTCCAGCGCCTGTCCCACCTTGTGGAACCCCAGCCGTTCGTACAAGCGTCGGGCGGGACTGCTCTCCACCACGCTCAGCGAAAGCCCGGGGTGGCGCTCCTTTGCCAGCGTGATGACCGTCTCGAGCATACGCGTCCCCAGGCCCTGGTGGCGATATTCCGGCAGCAGCGCCAGCGAAAGTTCCGGGATCTGCGGGCTGACATAGCCATAGCCTCTTTCCTCACCCGCCCACTGGCGCAGCCAGATCGCCCCGGCGCGGTTCTCTCCGTCACAGGCCAGCAAGCCCCAGTCTCCCGGCCGGCCCCAGCCCTTTACGTAACAGGCAATATCCGGGTCATCCAGGATAGCGCGTGGAAAGGGCAGTTTACCCGGCGGGACGTACAGTGCCTGGTAAAGCATTTCCCACAGGAAAGGCTCGTCAGATGGGAGCAAGGGGCGCAGGTCAATCTTCATGGGAAATGGGTACCGGAAATAATTATAACCACGAATGGTAGACAATTACCGGTCATCCCCTGCTGGAATAGACTGGAAGGAAAACCGTGGATGCCGGATGGTTAATCCCATCCGGCATCCATTTTCTGCGCGTCCCCAAAAATAACTTAACGAACCGGTCGCATCCTTCTCCGGTTGGTGAATGGTTGGATTATTTAGGTCCCCACAGGCTATCCAGAACCTGCCAGTGCGCCGCCGTCATCATCGAGCCAGGGCAGATCCAGACGTTTGGCATGCCGCCGACCTGGGAAGCCAGGACACCAGCCTGGAGATCTGCCGGCGAAACGGTGGTGCTATTGGGCCCCCACAACCCGATCGACAGGACGGCGCGGTTGGTTCCGAAGGTCGCCAGGTATTGGCCGACAGATTGGGAGACCGAAGGGGCGTAGCCTTCCAGGGAGTAATAATCCCAGGCGATGATCTCGTCCACATTTTGCAACATGACGTTGTAATTGGTGCCCATGTTGTTGGTCATCAGGCCCAGGTTGTTCCAACTGACGCTGACATCCATATAGAGTTTCTTTCCATACGCGTGCGCCAGGGCAGTCGCGCGGCCAAGCCACTGGCCGATTACGGCCGAGCGCCAGTTGCCAATGGAAGCATCATCGATATTGATCGTACCATCCGAATTGCGCGGCCAATCCGACTTACCCGTGGCAGCCTTAAAGAGCGCCAGGTCCGAGGCTCCATAGCCATCCACCCGGTAGGATAACTCGGTAATATCGATCGAGTCAACATACGGATAATTGGCCGAAATGTATTGGACCATGTCGAGCAGTCGTTGGCCGTAGGCCCCATTGACCAGCTCCGCGGTACTGATCAGGTTCGGATCAGGTTGGCCAGAGGCGTTGATAGCGGCTGCGCTGGGGTTGGCCAGGATGTAATTCGGCCCAAAAACGTCAACCACTGCGCTCACCTTGGCAAACTGGCTGAAGGTGGCAGAATCTTCCGCCAGGAAGTCGATCCCAGTACTGGTCACGTCATTGGACTGGTAAGCCGTGTGCCCAGCCCATTTGAAATAGGTCCACTCGGGCCGGCCGGCTGAGATGGCAACCTCATTGATCCCGGCAGCCTTTAATTCCGCTACCCAGGTGGGTACTTCTGACCGGCTGGTGGCATAGTTGGCATACTCCACGCTCATTGTATGCATTCCGGTTGAGCTTGGCACAGGCGTATTCGTTGCGGTCGGCTGAGGCATGTTGGTAGCCGTCGGCTTGGAGGTATTGGTAGCCGTCGGCATTGCGGTGTTCGTAACCGTTGCCTTGGGCGTATTGGTAGCCGATGGTGCCGAGGTCTTGGTGGCTGTTGGCGCGGTGGTTTTGGTGGCCGTGGCCTTGGGGGTACTGGTCTTGCTGGGAACCGTTGTGGCAGCCGGTCCAGGCGTGCTCGTAGCGGTTGGCACAGGCGCCGCGCCCCACAGGCTGTCCAAAACGCTCCATTGGGTGGAAAGCGCCAAAGACTCAGGCTCCACCATAATGTCCGCAATGCCACCACTCGTGCCGGTTGTGATGGCATACTTTAAGTCAGTGGCAGAAACCGTTGTCCCGGAGGCGCCCCATAACCCAACATCTAAAATCGAACGGCCGGCGCCGATCTTGGCCAGGTATTGGGCGATGTTGCTGGAATACTTGGGCGAATAACCATTCGCTCCAAAATAATCCTGGACAACGATCTTATCGACGTTCTGAAGCATGACGGCATAGTTCGTGCCATAATTATTGGTTGCCAGGGGCAGATTGTTCACGCTGACTCCCACCTCCATGAACAACTGCTTTCCATACTGATGAGCCAGCGCAGCCGCCTTACCCAGGAATTGCCCGAGCGCGGCCGAACGCCAGTTGCCAATGGAACTATCGTCTATATTGATCGAGCCATCCGAGTTGCGCGGCCAATCCGTCTTGCCTGTGGCGGCTTTGTAGAGCGCCAGGTCGTCCGCCCCATAGCCATCCACATGATAAGAAATTCCGGTAATGGTGATCGAAGCCACCTTGGGATAATTGGCGGCAATGTAACCCACCATACTCAGCAGCGTTTGGCCGTAGGTTCCATTGACCAGTTCGGCCGTGCTGACCAGGTCAGTGCTGGCATGGCCGGAGGCGTCTACAGCTGCCTTGCTGGGATTGGCTTTGATGTAATTGGGGGATAGGCCATCGATGCTGGCATTGACCTGCGCCCATTGACTGTAGCGGGTGGAATCATCCGCCAGGAAATCAACCCCACTACTGTTCACATCGCTTGACCAGCTGGAGCTATGCCCAGCCCATTTGAAATACGTCCACTCTGTCCGCCCCGCGTTCAGAACCACCATATTGATCCCGGCAGTTTTCATATTCTGTTCCCATGTCGCCACTAATGACCGGCTGGTGGAATAATTCGGATAATCCACCACCATGGCGTGAATGGCAGAGGCCGCCAGCAGCGGGCTCTTGTTCCCGGCAACAAAAGCACCCGGGTTCGGATTGTTTGATTTGGGGAATACAGATTTTCCGGCCGCGCCAATTACAGAAGCGCTGGCATTAAGCGGGACACTCACAGCAGCTACGATCAGGAAAGCGATCACAACATACCGATAGAATTTGATTTTCATCCTTGATAGACCCTTTCTCACCAATAAAATAAAAACGGGTTCCCATACTGAGAACCCTTACTAAGACTATATCCCATCATACAAGCGTCTGGCCTTACCGTTGCTTAACAAGCCCCCGAAATCACTTAACAAAATTAATAGGTTAGGACTTACGCAAAACGGTTGACAGCATAGAGAAAAGCCGGTAATGTACCGGCATGGAACCGAAAAAACAACAAATTACTCGATTGGATTATTGCCAGTATCTGCTTGTCAGCCAAATCAATTATACGTTGACGAACTTTGCAGACCATGCCGAGAAGTTCAGTCACGATGCGGCAAACCGATATTTGGCTGGAGATGAAATCCGGCCGCACATTGTGTGGGAGAATGTCAAAGG
>Ga0182027_10008171_pt1 | contig 15280 bp, 14 predicted proteins | sample 712E1DmetaG_FD_121300 | JGI IMG/M metagenome (GOLD analysis project Ga0182027, IMG submission 121300) | Permafrost microbial communities from Stordalen Mire, Sweden - 712E1D metaG (Illumina Assembly) | ecosystem: Environmental > Terrestrial > Soil > Wetlands > Permafrost | place: Sweden... | reverse complement strand
GTGAAAGAGGCGATCCGCACGAGCACCGTGGCCGGAGTGTCGGGCAACATCACCTTTGACGAAAAGAGAAATCCGATCAAGTCGGCGGTGATCCTCAGGATTAAAGACGGGAGGCAGGAGTTTGTGGAACGGGTGGGGCCCTAAGACTAATGTCCTCCTACCTCCTTCAGCAGCTCATCAACGGCATACAGCTCGGCTCCATCTACGCGCTTATCGCGCTGGGTTACACGCTTGTCTACGGCGTGATCAAACTTATCAATTTCGCGCATGCCGACTTATTCATGGTTGGCGCGTATGTCGCCTTTTTCGTGGTTTCTTTCTGCGCGGGCTCGTCCGCATTTCCTCCGCAGCTCTGCCTGCTGATTGCGCTGGCGGCCGCCTATCTGATAACGGCAGAGATCTTCGAAAGGCTTCAGGTCGGCCGGCATATCGCCCGCTTGGGCCTTGGGGGCGGCGCGGTGATGCGCGTTGTCGCCGAAAACGCGGCCAAACTGATCGTTATGGCCGGCCTTACCTGCGCCTTGGCGCCTGCCATGCTCGCGCTGTCGCGCACGCTGTTCTCCACGTCAATGGGTCCGTTCTTCTTTCCCGTGCTGGTTCTTTACGTAATGGCAATATGTGCACTTCTGGGAATCACCATGGAACGCATCGCCTACCGGCCGCTGCGCAGAAGACAGAGGCTTTCTGCGCTCATTACCGCGCTTGGCGTTTCGTATTTCCTGGAGAATTTCTGTTCGCTGCCCATGGTATTCGAAAGCAAATACCGCGCATTCCCCGACCTGGTAAGGCGCTTCGACGTCCTGCGGATTCCCGGGCTCGACGTGTCGATCTCCAACATGTTCGTCATCAATTGTGCGGTATGCGGCATCCTGCTGTTTTTTCTGTGGTTCCTGGTGGAGAAGACGCTGGTGGGCAAACAGATGCGCGCGGTTGCCTTTGACCGCGACGCTGCCGCGCTTATGGGAATTGACGTAAATGGAATTATCTCCCTCACCTTTGTGATAGGCCCTGCGCTGGCGGGCGCGTCCGGCATTTTGTATGCCATGAACTACGGCGTTCTCCAGTCGCCGTTTTTGGGCTTTTCTCCGGGCATGAAGGCGTTTATCGCCGCGGTCCTCGGCGGCATCGGCAGTCTGCCAGGCGCGGTTATCGGCGCGCTCATCATGGGGATATCCGAGGTGTTTGCAAATTCGATCGATTCAAATTTAGGCTTTGCAGCAGCGTTTATCATTCTCATGATTATACTTCTTGTGAAGCCGAATGGGATATTGGGGAAGAGCGAGCAGGAGAAAGTATAAACAGCAATGATTCGTTTTGTTGGGGGAAGTTTTTCCCTCGCTACGGCCCGGTGCACGCTAAATACAGTTCCTCTCTCCCTTTGAAAGAGGGGCCGGGGTGAGGTCGCGCGACGTAATGAAGTCTCCAACAACCCTATAACTCTGTCACTTTGTTACTTTTCACTATGCCCCAAACCAAACGCAACCATATCACCCAACTCATCCTCGTCCTGGCTGGATTTATCATCCTCCAGACGCTTATCGGCTTCCTTTCCGGCCAGCGCCAGTTCCAATACTATTCGCGCATCTTCTTTCTCATCGAAATCAACATCATCCTCACCGCATCTCTCGCGCTTATCAATGGCTACACGGGGCAGTTTTCGCTTGGACATGCGGGATTCATGGCCATCGGCGCGTATACGTCGGCCGGCATAACCACGCTGCTGCCGAAATTGCTTTTTGGCAGTCCGCTCGTTACGTCGTCCGTGGCGGGCCATCTGGTGTTTGTTCTGTCGGTTTTTGCGGGCGGCGCCATGGCCGGTCTGTTCGGGTTTGTCATCGGATTTCCGTCGCTGCGGCTGCGCGGAGACTACCTTGCCATCGTGACGCTAGCCGCGGGCGAAGTGATCCGCGCCGGCCTTCGTTTTGCCGATTTCCTGGGCGGACCGCGCGGCATTCCAGGAATCCCGGCCTTCTCCAGCGCATTCTACGTCGGCGGATTCTTCCTCCTTTCGCTCTGGATGATGCGCAACTTTGTCTATTCGCATTACGGCCGGGCCTGCATTGCCGTTCGCGACAACGAAATCGCCGCATCATGCATGGGAATCAACACAACGTTCCAGAAGGTGTGGGCGTTTGCGCTTGGCGCATGCTTTGCCGGCGTCGCGGGAGGCCTGTTCGCCCATATGAGCCGTTACATCAATCCCGACAATTTCGGATTTCTTAAAACCCTGGACATCCTCATTTTCCTGTACATTGGCGGACCGCATACCATTGCCGGCAGCATCGTTGGCGCGGGCATATTCACGCTGGTGCCCGAAGGTCTCCGCCTTGCAAATCTTGAAGGTTGGCGGATGGTTGTGTATCCGCTTATTCTCATTCTGGTAATGCGGTTTCTCAAAGACGGCATCATGGGAGAACGCGAGTTCTCGTTTCTGGTGCCGTGGAAATACAAGGAGATGGTGCAAAAAAGAGTTGAAAGTTCAAAGTTGACAGTTGACAGTTAACGGCAAGGGACGGCGGCACTCAACTATACTTTGCGGCCTTTGCGGTGAATCTTTCTTTTCAACGGAAGCAGTATGCCTTTTTTTACAATAAACGGTCTCACCCACTATTTCGGCGGCCTGCGCGCGGTGTCGAATTTCAATCTTTCCATGGAGTCCGGCGAGCTGGTCGGCCTCATCGGCCCCAACGGCGCAGGCAAGACAACGGTTTTCAACCTTATCTCGGGAATTTACAAACCCGGCCAAGGCGGCATCGTTTTCCGGAACGAGTCCATTGCCGGACTCGCCCCGCACGCAGTGAACCGCAAGGGCATTGCCAGAACGTTTCAGAACATCCGCCTGTTTCACGACATGTCGATTATCGACAATATCAAGGTGGCCGCGCGTAGCCGGACAGGCTACGGCCTGGCCTCGTCGCTGTTTCATCCGCCGAGGTTCTGGACAAAAGAGCATGAACTCGACGCATGGTGCCGCGACCTGCTCGCCATTTTCGGCCTCGATGCAAAGGCCCCTCTCCGCAGCTCGTCACTGGCCTACGGCCAGCAGCGCCGCCTGGAAATCGCGCGCGCCATAGCCACGCAACCGTCGCTGCTGTTGCTCGACGAACCGGCCGCAGGCATGAATCCCAACGAGGCAAAGGAGCTTATCGACACCATTCTGTGGGTCAAGGACCGGTTCGACCTCACCATGCTCATTATCGAACACAACATGCGCGTGATTATGGAGGTCTCGCAGCGCATCGTCGTTCTTGACTTTGGCGAAACAATAGCGCAGGGCCCGCCCGCGCACATCAGAAACGATCCGCGGGTGATTGAGGCGTATCTGGGCAAGGAAGACACTCATGCTGCTTGAGGCTGCAAACCTCTGCGCCCGGTACGGCGAAAGCACCGCGCTTCACGGAGTCTCTTTTGCGGTGGAGCAGGGCCATATCGTGGCGATTGTGGGCGCCAACGGAGCCGGGAAATCGACCATTCTGCGCGCAATCTCCGGCCTGCACAGGCCCTCGGCCGGCGCCATTATTTACAAAGGCGACAATCTATGCGGGCTTGCCGCCCACCGGATCGCCAGGAAAGGCATAGCGCACGTTCCCGAGGGCCGGGGACTTTTCGCCCCGCTCACGGTGATGGAGAACCTGGAGGTCGCGGCTTCGGCAGGGCAGTCGAAGACGGGGTTCGCCAGGGCGCTCGGCCACGTGTTTGAGTTGTTCCCCAGGCTTGGCCAGCGGCGCCGGCAGACCGCGGGCACGCTTTCCGGAGGGGAGCAGCAGATGCTCGCCGTGGGCCGCGCGCTTGTCGCGGGTGCAGACCTGCTGCTGCTCGACGAACCGTCGATGGGACTATCGCCGGCGCTGGTATCGGACATGTTTGCAACCATCCGGCGGATCAACACGGAAGGCGCCACCATCCTGCTCGTGGAACAGAACGCGCACAAGGCCTTGTCGATTGCGAATACCGCGTACGTGCTCGAATCGGGAAGGATCGTGCTTTCGGGAAGCGCGGCGGAGATCAGGGACAACCCGAAGGTGATCGAGGCGTATCTGGGGGGATAGAAGAACCGCGGATTACGGATTGAGGAAGAAAGTCAAACAGCAAGAGCTTCTGGTTAAAAACTTCCTCAGAACAACAGTGAACTTCTCATTCCCGCTCCGCCCTGCGTTTACATCTCTTGAATCCACAGCGGCCTGTACCCGTCGTACAAACCTTCTCCGTAGTTGAGCATCACGATCTCCGTCTTCTGACCCCGCTTGATATTTACGATGAACCGGTCTATGGTTTCGCGGGAGATAAATAGTCCCTTGCCGTGCTCGTCGAGGAGGCCGATGGACATGCCGTCGTCGCCCTTTGTGGCGTTGCGCTCGAGCCAGTACAGCACTTCTTCCTTCTTGAGCACACCTTTCTGGTCGCAAACCGCCACGCCCGCCTTTTCCTCGTCCGTGCCCCACTCGATGAGAATTTCCTCGTCCGGAGCAAGATTCACCACAAGCGGCCACAACTCTTTCCGATCGCCGCGTTCGCTTTTTGCGCCATAGTACACCGCGTTGATGATGATCTCGTTGAGCACCTGGCGGAATTTCCGCTTATGCCGCACGTCCGGCATGTCGGCCACGATTTTCTGGATGACGCCCTCGATTTCGTTGGTGCAGCGCACCATTGTCCGTTTTGTGGGACCGTGCATGTAGTGGTCGAGGCCGAACACGTCCTCGGACAGAATGTTCTTGACAAGCAGCCGTACTTCCTCGAAATTGAAGGGTGTGGTCTTGGTGATGATATTGCCGATATTGTAGTGCTTTGCCATGTACAGGTAGTCGCGAACGTCGTACGCCGTGATGAGCGCGCTCTTGAGCGACGGGTACAGGCGGCCCGCTTCCTTGATAAGCTCGAACCCTTTCATGCCGGGCATATTGATATCCGAGAGGAGCAGGCCGAATGTTTCCTTGCTGAGCAACCCAAGCGCCTCTTTCGCGTCGCGCGCGGTGCTCACCTTGTACCCCTCGTCCATCAGGAATTCGGACAGAACGTCGAGAAAATCGACCTCGTCGTCAACCAACAGCAGTTTTTCGTTCATACGCCTTTCTTTTCCCGGACGGGAGCCGCACGAAAAACGACGTGTTGTGCGGTTCGGAGGTAAACCAGATTTCTCCGCCGGAATCCTGGATGATTTTGTAGGCCACGGCCAAGCCGAGGCCGGTTCCCTTTCCCGGTTCCTTTGTCGTGAAGAACGGGTCGAATATCCTGTCTTTGGCGGCCGCGTCGATGCCGCTTCCGGTGTCGTGGATCTCAACGAGCACCGAAGCCTGGCCTTCGGCCTTGGTGGTGAGCCGCAGCACACCCCTGCCCGACATCGCGTCGGCTGCGTTCAGGACGATGTTGAGAAATATCTGCACAAACCGCGAACGGTCGCCGAAAACCACGAGCCCGCTCTGGTAGTCCTTTTCGACCGTGATTGCGTCGAAAATGTTCTGGTACTCCACGTAGGTAAGGGTTTCGTCGAGCACCTCGTCCACTTTGTGAAGCGTCGGCTGGGTGGCCCTGTAGCGGGTGTAGTCGAGCAGGCTGTTGATAATGGTGGCGCAGCGGTTGACCTGGCCGTCTATGGATTCAAAGTTTTTGATCGCCCATTCCCTGTCCCACTCGGCCTTCTTGAGCGCCATCTGCGAGCGCGCGCTGATGATGGACAGCGGGTTTCTCAGCTCGTGGGCAATGCCCGAGAGCATGGTGCCGACCGTGGCGAGCTTTTCCGATCTGTAGAGCTGGGCCGTGGTGTTTTCCTGGTCGGTAATATCGTTGATGATCATGAGCAGGCCGATAGGCTCGTGCGCGTAGTCGTTCATGCGGTAGGTGGCGATTTCGAGCACGGCGTCATCCACGGTTATCTTCTTCATCTCGTGCCGCTTCCACGGGCCCGTAATCTTCTTGAGCGCGTTCTCCACGAACCGTGATATCTTTTCCGGAAACACCTGGCGGTACGCCTCGCCGAGAATGTCGTTGTGGGTGAGCTTGAGGAGCCTGCGGGCGTACTCGTTGATAATGAAGATGCTGCCCGCCGTATCGACGATGGCGAGGCCGGAGGTGATGGAGCCGGTAATATTCGCGTTGAGTTCCCGTTCGTGTTCGAGAATGCGGTTGCGGAGGTTTATCTCTTCGTGCAGAAGGTCTTTTTCGTCGGCCTGCTGCTGGTACGCGCGCACAATGATGTCGAGACCGGCGCCAAGGTATATCCGGTCTATCCTGCTGGTGACCAGGCCGTTTACAACTTCCTGCCGGTACACGCGTTCGAGTGTTCCTTCGTCAAGCGCATGCTTGAGACCGGGCAAAATGGCGGCCGAATCGTCGAGGTACACCGCAATGGGCGCGCCGCTGCTCGCGAAATACAGGCGCTCCATGTCCTCCGCCAGCGCGTCGCCGATGGCCTCCTGGTTGATAAGCACGACGGCGAACGGCACATCGACATCAAGGATGGAAGGAATGTCGGGCACAAAAACAGGGTTATACCCGTGGGACAGGAGCTGGTCGCTCAAGGCCGGAACATTGATGTTGACAAGCAGGATATTGGCGATGTTCATAGGTTCCAGCTATCACACGGCGAACAAAAGCGCTCGGAAACCGCAGGAACGAGTATCTCTTATTATACCCTGTTTCAGAAAAAGTGTCCATCGTTGAAAGGGTTACTTCTTCAGGAAGGCCATAAGCCGCCGGCCCTTTGCTTGAAAGGTATCATCCTGATGCCGGGCGCGCGGGCCAGGAATGCAGCAATGCGCAGGCGCAGGCCCAGGCGAAAACGCGCCGCGTCGACGCGATCACGCCGCCGTCTCTTTCAGGCAGCACAGGAAGACTCTTCCAGGACGCATTGTGCCCACGGTGAAACGAGTCGAGAAAGACGCCTGGGCCGTGAGATCGGCCAATTCCTGCTTGAGAAATCCCTTGCGAATAGAGAGTCGTCCGTCGTGCCGCGACAGGCCTGCATGCAGGAATAGCATGGCGAACAGGCTGAATCCGAGATATGCCGGAACGCTGCGGGCAAGATCGTTGATAAGGAAGCCGCAGCGCGCAGTGTCGTGGATCTTCCGCAGAAGCCACGGAATGTCCGGCGATCCAATGTGATGAAGGAAATGGTTGGAGAAGATGTAATCTATGGGACCGGGTATCTCGTCAATTGAAAAAGCGGATGCCTCATAAACGGAAATTGCGTTTCGGCCGCTGCACGCCATGCGGGAATATGCAACGGCCCGCGGGTCGTTGTCGATACAAACCATTCGCACCACCAAGCCCCTTCGGCGGCACAAACCGGTGAACCATAGGGCAAAATCGCATCCGCCGGCGCCCAGATCGGCCACGACCAGTTCGCGCGGGCCCTGCCGTAGCATGTGGGGAATAAGATACCTTTTGACAAGAGCGCCGGTACGGGAAAACAACAAATTGACGATCCTGAAATCGCGCAGCGTGCTAAAGAGCTCGTCTTCCGCTCCGGCCATGTCATCCATTTGTTCGGGCTCAGAGAGCCGTGCCGTCATATCCGGTATTTGAAACATCGTGCTCCGATAGTAGATTGAAGTAGAGACCCGGCCCCCAAGGGGACGCTCACATTCCCGCGTAATCCTGAATCAGATGCAAGATTCCTACCATGATGAAGCGACGTTCAAGAGAACATCTGCTCGAATCTCACAAGAAGCGTTCCTACAACCGCTGGTTGTTCGGCATTGTCGCAAAGCGGTACAACATCGTGACATACGTACTTTCATTCGGCAGGGACTCATTTTGGAAGAAATGGCTCGTGTCCCGGATTCCTGTTTGTGATTCGCCACGCGTGATCGACATTGCATCCGGCAACGGCGACCTTGCTTTTGCATTGGCGAAGAGATACCCCGATGCGATTGTCGCCTGCACCGACATCACACCCGCCATGCTCGCCCTCGGACGCAGCAGACACGGGCCAGTCCGCGTTGCCTTCTCACTGCAGGACATGCAACATCTCGCCTTCAGGGCAGGCGAAGCAGATATCGTCACCGGCGGCTACGCTCTCAGGAATGCACCCGACCTCGAAAAGACACTCCACGAAGTGAGGCGCGTGCTCAAGGCCGGAGGCACGGCCGCGTTTCTCGATTTCTCCAAGCCCTCCGTCGCGGTTGCGGCGTTTGTGGAATACGCGCTGCTCAAATTCTGGGGCGGGCTGTGGGGCCTTCTGCTCCATGGCAGGCCCGAAATCTACGCCTACATTGCCGAAAGCCTCCGCGTTTTTCCGGACCGGCCCTCGCTGCATGCGCTGCTGGCGCGTCACGGGCTTCCGGTAACGCAGTCCAAACTGTTCTTTTTCGGTGTGATGGAGGCGATCGTATGCACGGCTGCAGGACCGCTGTCCGAAACGCGCGGCACTCATCCCCGCAACAGGTAGGCGTGCGCCGAAAACCCCGCGCCGAAGGCCACCATCACGCACCATTCTCCTTTGGCAATTCCTGACGAGAGGATCCGCTCCAATTCGAACACCACCGTCGGCGACGACATGTTGCCGAATTCCAGAAGCACCTGGCGCGACACGGCAAGTTGTTCCTCGGACAGCCCCAGGCCGCTCTTGAGCGCCTCAATTATTCTGTCCCCTCCCGGATGAACCGCCCAGTGCCTGACAGCGGCAACGGAAAGACCATGCCGCGACAGGAGATCCAGGACCATGGGCGGCACGGCCTCGCCCACTACTTTTGCGAGCTGCGGGGAAAGCCTGTTGTGGAGCTGGCCGTTCTTGTAGACGTAACGAACGTCGTCGCGCAGCGCTGGATCGTACCTGCCGATACTTGACACAAGAGAAACACCGTCACCCTTGCGTGACAGCACGGTTGCGGCGGCGCCGTCGCCGAAAATCGCGTTGGAAATAACAAGGGAGATGTCGTCGCCCATCTGGTAGGTGGCGCTGCAGATCTCCACCGACACGCAGGCCACGACGCCGTCCTCCGGACCGTCAAGCAGCCGCGCACCTGCCTGCAGGCACGGAATGGCGCCGCCGCACCCGCTTCCCACGAAGTCGAACGCGCGTACGCCCGGCGAAAGCCCGAGCCGCTCAATGAGGTACGTTGAAATGCCCGGACACAGATACCCGGTGCAGGTGTTTACCGCAATCGCGCAAATGTCGCCTGCGGAGCGCGCGGCCGCGGCAAGCGCGCCCGTCAGGGCCTGCGCTGAAAGGTCAACGGCCCAGCGGGAAAACCGCTCCATGCGCGCATCCGGGTTTTCGCCCTTGAGCCCGACAAGCTGTTCTTCGTTGTCAACAGCGACATGCCTTGTCTTGATGCTTGGGTGCGACAGCACTTGGTGCATCACTTCCATGGTGCGCGGCTTGAGGATTCCGCTGTAGTAGCGGGCCATGAGCGCGTCGGCTCTCTCCTGCCGCACCACAAACGGCGGCACAGCCGTGCCGACTCCGGCAATGCGGGGAAGCAAGTTGTCCTCGGTTGAAGCTGTACGGTTTTTCATATCGCCTCGAATAATCGTTGCCGAAACAAGTGGAATATCTATTTTAGTTTGAGTGTTGGGACGGCCAGCACTTGTGCGACCGCAGCCTGCAACAAGGAATAATATAGCTATTACCACGGGATGGTCGTACCCATTCCACGAGAGCTCTTTCTCCGATTCCAACAGAAGGGATCCAGACATGGAAATCGCCGGTACCGACGCGCTCATAATGGAACGCATGACAAAGGTGATCAGCGACGTTCTCAAGCCGGGCAGCCAGCCGATAACTCTTGACAAACGATTCAAAGAGGATCTCGGCGCGGATTCCCTGGACATCGTCTCCCTGCTTATGGCGCTCGAAGAGGAATTCCATACCCAGATTTCCGATGAGGAGGCGGCCCGATTCACGACGGTCGGCGCCGTATTCGATTATGTAAAGGTTAAGGCCGCACAGAAAGCATCATGACCCGCCGCGTCGTCATCACCGGTATCGGCATCATCGCCCCGGGCGCCAAAGACACCGCGGCGTTCTGGGACAACTGCCTGGCCGGCCGTGCCGCGGTCTCTCCCATTCCGCCGCACTGGCGACACTACGCCGAGTTTACGTCAACGATATGGGCCCCGCTGCCCGTTCTCGATTATCCGGCGCTCGGCCTCAGCCGTGTCGAGCTGATGCAGCTCGACCCCTCGTCGATGCTTGCGCTGTGCGCCGCGCAGCAGGCTCTCGACAGTGCACGGATCGACCGTGCAGTCAAAAACGAAAAAAAGAACACGTTTGCCCTTGAGGGCATCAACGCGGAGCGCACTGCGGTGTACTGCGGCAGCGGCATTGGCGGCCTCACGTCGCTTATTGCCGCGCAGGCCAACCACGTCGTTTCACCGCTTGCAAAGGCATTCTCTCTTGTGCAGCAGCAACTCGCTTTGGACGGCGCGCACGGTCCGGCGCAAACCGTCCTGGCCGACGCCGGCAAATCAATTCGCATGCCGCAGAGGTTCAATCCATTCATCGTGTCCATGACTATGCCCAACGCCATATCGGCCAATATCGGAATCAAGTATTCGCTGTTCGGACCAAATACCACCGTGTGCTGCGCGTGCTCGGCAGGCACCGTGGCCATCGGCAACGCGTTTACCGCGGTGCGCGCGGGACTGGCCGACTGTGCGCTGTGCGGCGGCGCCGAATTCCTCGGCGATGACTTTGGCGGAATCTTCCGCGGATTCGACATTGCCCACACGCTTGTAAATCTCGGGGAAGACCCTGCTTGCGCAAACCGGCCATTCGACAAACGGCGGTCGGGGTTTCTCTTTGCCGAAGGCGGGGCGGCTATGCTTGTCGTTGAAGAACTGTCCCACGCACGCAACCGCGGGGCGCCGATTGTCGCCGAGATTACAGCCTTTGCTGAATCGTTTGACGGCCACAACATCATGATGATGGACCCGTCGGCCGTTCACATTCGCAGGATGCTCGGAACGCTCGTGACGAACGCGGGTCTTGACTTTTCGGACATCGACTATGTGAACGCCCACGGGACCGGCACAACAGCAAACGACGAAATTGAAGCCCGGGTCATTCTCGACTGTTTCGGACAAAAGCCCCTTGTCAATTCAACCAAATCGTTGATCGGTCATACCATAGGCGCGGGCGGCGCCATTGAGGCGGCGGTTACCGCGCTCAGCATCAAGAACAAGACGACGCATGCCTGCAAGAACCTCGACGAGCCCATCGCCGACCTCAACTTCGTTCGGCGCGTCGAAACATTTCCGATTAAAAAAGCGGTGTCGCAGTCTTTTGCGTTCGGTGGGCATAATGCGGGGCTGGTGCTGGAGGAATACACGGAGGAGGCCGCCGCGTAAGGTCAGGAGCGAGGGAGCCTCTCGGCAAGCCAATGCGAGCTGGTGACAAGCCCCCTGTCCAACTTTTCCGCTCGTGCGAGGGTGCCGGCCCGGTACGATTCATCAATGCTCACCGCCTCTTTCGCCTTCGATTCACAATAGCCGCAGAGCGTACAATCCTGGCCCGTGCATTTCCGGTTGCGCATCCCCTCCACAAATCCTTCAAGAGCGGCGTTGTCGATATACACCGGCGCCTTTCCCCTATCGTACTCGTGCAGGATGGCGGCTTCGGCGTATCGCTTCATGTCCAGAAGCGTGGAAACCTTTACGTACCAGGGCCGCAGCATCGTCGCAATCATCCGCATTCTTTGACTCATCGGAGTTCCCTGCTCACGCTTGATTTGTGCAACTGGTCCGGCAATTTCGAGAAGATTCCCGCTGAACGACCGGCGCGCATAAGCGGCGACGCGCTTGAGGAGCAAGTCTCCGGGGCACGATCGTTCCACAATCTTAAACGAGTGAAATCCGATCTCTTCGTACAGGTGAAGATCTTCAGGACGTATCCATGTTGCGCGGAGGAAAAGGGAAGGGTCTTTCAGCTTGGCAGACGAGCAATTGAGAAAGCAATAGTCGAGGCAAAACCCGCGCCTGCCTCCCCTGCGCATGGAACTCTGCGTAAGCAGGTGCATGTGCGTGGGTTCGTAGCAGCATCCCAGCAGGCAGCTCGCATTCACGATAAGCTGCAATTCACCTTTCGACGCCCGTTTGAGGGTGTCGAGCTTCTCAAAGTCACGGTTGCATGCGATGGCGCTCACGCAAATGGTATCCGCACCCATGGCTTCCCACTGGCGAACTTTGAGCGGCGTATCCACAAGCGCAAAAACGCCCACCCGCACCTTGAACGAGGGGCACTGCTTCTTGACAAGACGCAACAGGTACGGCGAAGCGACCGTCACCGCGTCCACGCCGAGACCGGCAAGCATGTCGAGCTGGCGGCGGATTGCGGCCTGGCCCCGCCTGGTTTGCTCCATTCCGTAGAGAGAGGCGCCGTTGATGAGATAATTAAAGGAAAGCCCATGGCGATGCGCCTGGGCAACGGAGGAGGCAAGCGCTCGATGCGTGGTGGGACGAAGAGTTATGGTAGATCGCCCGCCGCCGATGATATCGCACGACAGCTTGCCGTACAGCTCCTTTACCTCGGGGAACTTGGCTAGCGCAGGAATAATGCCGGGCTCAAAAGTGTAGGCAACGCTCAGTTTCACGCCGCGCCCTTCTGGAAAGCTCTCTCACCATGCCGAGCATGAGGTTCAGTCGCGCTACTTTGCGTTCTGGAGCGCCTCATAGCGGCATTCCACTGCGTCAATAAGCCACATCGGGTCTTTATAGCTCAGATACCGCACGCGGTCAATAAAATAGGAAGGTGCCAGCGTGATGCCGCTGGCGTTGGCCTCGGCGGTGGAGGCTTTTACGCAGGCGTCCGCTTCCGAAGCGCTGATGCGCCTCTTGAATTCTCCAAGGGACATCTTCAGGCTGTCGGCAACATGGTAGATGAGCTCGTCGGTCAATCGGCCCCTGGTCTTTGCAATGCCGATGAAGAAATCCCAGAACCGGCCCATCTCGTTTGCAGCGGCGAGCGATCGGTTTGCAAACCCAAAGCCGAGCGGCTTCACCATCAGCCGCGCCTTGCCTTTGAGCTCCCCGACGGTAACGGCGTCGTACAGCTCGTGCGTCACGAAATGGCAAATGGGACAGGTGGCGCTCACATAGCCGGTGATCAGCAGCGGCGCGCGCTTGTCACCCGCGATTGCGAACACGGTGGTATCCACCACGCTTGTGCGGGTTGAGATGAGACTTTCGTACCTTTTTTGCGTCTCCAGCACGATGGTGGCCGGCGAGGTGCCGCGCGCCACAAGCCACTTTACAAACTGATGAAGCCTGCCTGCAAGCGCGCAGCGGACCTTCCTGTCGAGGCAGGTCGCGAGCGGACCGTTGCAGCATTGCGGCACCGCAATTTCGTTTTCGATTGAATCGAGCAGATGGATTTGCTCTGAAGAAAGCGTATCAGGAAGAGGCGTTTTCTGTTCGTACGCGTGTGCGGGGAGCCACAGCGTCACAGCGCATACCCCCGCGACAATTATTGACAAGTTGCGAGTGGCCATCGATTATCGCCCCGTCATTATTTTGAGAAGATCCGGCAGCCTGCCCAGGTCGTTGTACGTGACGTACATAAACAGCACAAAGAAGAACGCGATGGCGCCTCGGTTGATAATCGACTGCGCGCGCATCGAAAGCGGCTTGCGGCGGATTGCCTCGAGCAGCAGGAACAGGAGCAGTCCTCCGTCGGTGATGACAAGCGGGAACAGGTTGAGGATGGCCAGGTTGATGCCGATAAGCGCCATGAACTTGAGAATCTCAACCGGCCCGGCCAGCGCCACGATCCCGATCCATTGAACGATGCCAACCGGGCCCGTAAGCTCCTTGGCTGATACCTTCCGGGTGGAAAGCATGCCGACGATGTTGAACACCAGCGTGGTGTTTTCCCAGGTCGCGGCGAGCATTTTCCGGGCCGCGCCCAGGGGGCCGTAACGAACCTTCACCGAGGCGGGATTTCCGCGCCCCACGCCGATTTGAAAGCACCCCGCATCTTTCTGGAATGCGGGCACCACCGTGAGCGCCACGGTGTCGGCGCCGCGCTTCACCGCAAAACGCATAGGGCCTTTTGCGCCGTCAAAATGCGTCACCTTATCGGTGAGCTGACCCCACGAGACAACAGGGCCGCCGTCGATCGAAACAACCGTGTCGCCCGCCTTGAATCCGGCCCCGGCCGCCGGGGCACCAAGCTTGACAAACCCGATTGTCGGCGAAAATAAGGGATACAACCCGCCGGTCGGGTCCTTGGGAAGGCCGCCCCCCTGCCACTGCGGCAGGGTGAATATCGCAGTTCCTGCGGCGCCGTTGCGCACATACGCTATTGAGTAGGGAGATTGCCTCAGGGAAAGCTCACGATCCACGTCTTCCCAGGTTCGCACGGCTTTGTCGTTCATGGCGACGATGCTGTCGCCCGGCAGCAAGCCGGCCTTTTGCGCACTGGAGCTGTCGGCGACCGCGCCTATCACGGGCCGTTTGAGATACATCGGCTCGTTGACTCCCGCGACAAACGCCACATACAGGCAGATCATTGCAAAAAGGTAATTAGCGGCAGGACCGGCGACCGCGACTCCGGCGCGCTGCCATTTCGGTTTGGAGGTAAAATCTCCCGGCTCCACGGTGGGCTTGTCTTCCGGGTGCTCGCCGGACATGGCGACGAATCCGCCGAAGGGAACCGCGCTTATCCGGTACTCTGTTTCGCCCACCGTCTTCTTCCACAACGGCTTGCCGAACCCGATGGAAAACGTGAGCACACGGATGCCGAAACCCTTTGCGACCAGGAAATGTCCCAATTCGTGAACAAGGACCAGAATACCCAGTACCACCAGGCCGACGGCGAGAAACAGCACAGCGAGCGCTGACGAGTGGAGGAAATGCATCATAGTGGACCGCAGCTTGTTCGCGCCGGCGCGCGCCTTCCTATTTGTTTTTCATGCCCGAAATGAATTTCCCTGCCAGTTCGCGCGTCTCGCGGTCGGCTTCTTCGACAACTTCGATCCCGCTCACGGGCACGGGCGAGTGGTTGTCGAGCGCGAGCCGCAGTACGTCGGCGATCCGGTTGAACCCGAGACGCCCGTCGAGGAACGCGGCGACCGCGACCTCGTTGGCCGCGTTGAGCACGGCCGGCATGGTGCCGCCGCTTCTCCCCGCGTCAAGACACAGCCGGAGACAGGGGAACCGGGAAAAATCCGGCTCGAAAAACGTGAGTTCCCCCAGCTGCGCAAGGTTGAGCCGCTTGGTCCTAAGCGGCAGCCGCTGCGGGTACGACAAGGCGAATTGGATCGGCAGTTCCATGTCGGGAACGCCCATCTGGGCGATTATCGCACCGTCGTGGAATTCCACCATGGAGTGCACGATTGAC
>Ga0182027_10008170_pt1 | contig 15280 bp, 14 predicted proteins | sample 712E1DmetaG_FD_121300 | JGI IMG/M metagenome (GOLD analysis project Ga0182027, IMG submission 121300) | Permafrost microbial communities from Stordalen Mire, Sweden - 712E1D metaG (Illumina Assembly) | ecosystem: Environmental > Terrestrial > Soil > Wetlands > Permafrost | place: Sweden... | reverse complement strand
TTTGCGCGACATTGCCAGGGTTTCAGATTCCGAGAGATAGTTGATCCGGTTCGAGAGCATATTTTATAAAGTTATGATAATGAGCTTTTTTTAAGGAATTGCAAAGGTAGAAAAAAAAATCTTACCTGTTTTTGAATTAGATTTGCAAAAAATTCAAGTTATGGAAGTATTTCTTTTTTCTCTTTTGAAGATCATAATCGCCGTAGGACTGTTGCTGGTATCTGCCCTGGTCATACTAAGGTATTATTTTTCTCAAATGAAACAACCTGTCCAATTACCCACGCAGGGAGATGAACAAAGGATCACCTTTCCTTTACGTCTGCAGGCCTGTGAGCGCATTGTCCTTTTTCTTGACCGGATTGCAATAAACAACCTTATAATGCGGATCAACCGTCCGGAGATGAATACCCTTGATCTGCAGGCTGCAATGGTTGGAGCCATCCGTGAGGAATTTGAGTATAATCTTTCCCAGCAGCTTTACATCTCTTCCAGAACATGGGAATTGGTGAGAAATGCAAAAGAAGAAACCATCCGGCTGATCAATACTGCATCCATGAAAATGCCCGAAAATGCCACTTCTTCCGAAATGGTCAGATTGTTGCTGGAACTTGCTCTCTTAGAGGAAAAATCCGCAGTGGATCTTGCACTTGAAGAAGTGAAACTGGAAATACGGAAATCTTTTTGATTCTGTCAAAAGAAACTCTTACCTTTCGGAGTATTACCAATACCCACTCCTATGAAAACCAAGTCTTACTTCCTCTTCATTTTCCTCACTTTCGTTCTTACCTGTTGTAACAGTAAAACGAGCAAACAGGGCACTGCTGTTTTGTCGCATTCCGATCTGATAACCATCAGTGGTGCCTATGCAATGGAACCTGTCATGCAGGTTTGGATGGCTGAATTCCAGAAGTCACATCCTTATGTAAAATTTAAATTGAATGTCAATGGTTCCGGTCAGGGCCTCCGCGATATCCTGGCAGGGAATGCCGACCTGGCAATGATCTCCGAAGAGCTTCCCAAAGGGAAAGATTCGTTGCTATGGATTGCTCCTGTAGCGCGTCTTGGCGTTGTTCCGGTGATCAGTGCAAAGAACCCTTACCTGAAAGAAGTAATGGGGAAAGGGATCACAAGAGACAACCTCGTTGATCTTTTTACCGGAAAAAATACCAAAACATGGGGAGAACTTGCCGGTAAATCCGGAAAGGATCCGGTAAAAGTTTATATACGCGGGGATTCATCAGGTGCTACTGCAACACTTGCCAAATATTTATGGATTGAATGCAACGAAATTAAAGGGACACCGGTGACGGGAGAGAAGCAGTTGATCAACCAGGTTAAAAGTGATCCCCTCGCTCTGAGTTATTGCAATTTCATCTATACATTCGATCCCGGGAAAAAAGAGTTTCTGGACGACCTGAAAGTGGTCCCGATCAATTTCACAGGAAAAGAAAAGCTGGAAGGCAACGCAAAAATATTCGACTCTTACGAACACCTGCAACGCGCTATGTGGCTGGGGAGGTTCCCCCGTTCGCTGATCCGGAATCTTTATCTGGTTTCAAAAGGAAAACCCAGGACAAGGGAAATGGTGGATTTTATATACTGGATCGTGACTGATGGTCAGCGCTTTGTTCCGGAAACCGGCTATATCGAACTTCATAGCGGGGAAATCCAGTACCTCGTGAATGCCATGAAAGCATTGGCGCAATAATCTTTATTATTCTTTCCTGAATCGTTGCTTTTCAACAGGTGTCATCTTCTCGGTAGCATACTGAAAAATTAGCCTTGCTGCGCTGTTTTTCCATTTTAACAGGAAGGGCTCAACCTGGGAGGGTTGCCGTTTCCAGGCTTCACGGAGGAACCAGCCGAGTCCCTGGTGAACTTCCCGTTCAGGGTCCATCATAAGAGGTTCAATGAAATCAAGCCAGGGCTGGTAATCTGAAGTCGTTTTTAATTCCTTGATCAGGGAAACCGGGACAGCCCGACGCTGGAACTTGTTTTTCGCTTTCCGCCATTTCCTGAGATCCTTAAAATTAATGATTCCCTTTTTAAAGAAGACCTGTATCAGTTCGCCGCAAATAATATCGGTATGTGCCCAGTTGGTTATGCCCATCTCAAACCAATGCCCTATTTCCTTAAATGTTTCTTTTGTAAATTGTTTTGAAAAGGTTGTTAACAGGATAATCGCAAAGCTGGTTTCCTCATATTTCCCGGACTTAATAAGAAGAGGGGCCGTCTGAAGGACCAGGTTCATATCCGTACCCGGATCAGTCAGGAGGATTTTAACTTTCGCGCTGATCTGTTCCTGGGTCAATCCGAATGCATCATAGCCATTCTTGAAATAACGTGAATATTTCTGAACAATGGCATCATTGGCATTAGCCCGGCAATAATCATCGATGGTTTTAAACAGCTCAGCAGGAGTCATACTTTGGAATTAGTGAGAAGTGAGAGGTGAGTAGTGAGAAGTGAGGAGTGAGAAGTGAGAAGTGAGAAGTGAGGAGTGAGGAGTGAAGAGTGAAGAGTAAGTAGATAGTCACTTTACTAAAAACCCAATACCTAAAACCTACTTAATTGTACTTCGTAATTTATTTCAGGAACGATTCTGCTTTCTTCAATGCTGCAGGGATTCCTGCAGGATTCTTTCCGCCGGCAGTTGCAATGTGTGGTTGTCCGCCTCCTCCTCCATCGATTTCCTTTGCCAGCTCCCGGATGATGGTGGCCGCATTGAATCCTTTATCCCTGACCAGGTTCTCAGAGATCATCATGGTCAGATTCGCCTTCCCGTCATTTTCCGAAGCCAGCACAAGAAAAAGGTTATCGGTTGTTTTATTTAGTTCAAAGGCCAGATTCTTGGCGGCATCCACGCTCAGTTCCACTTTTTCGGAAAGGAAATGAATGCCTTTCACATTTTTAATCTTTAATGAGATCGCCTCCCTTACCTCATTCAGCTTCAGTTTTTCGTATTCACCTGCCAGTCTCTTCAATTCCTGGTTCTCTTCCAGCACTGTTTTTAATCCCCTGATGACATCCTTCGGGTTTTTAAGCATCTCCTTCACATCGTCAAGCAAGGTGATCCGGCTGTTATAATATTCCAAAGCTTTTTCCCCGGTGATGGCTTCAATTCTGCGGATCCCGGCCGCAATGGCGCTTTCGGAAATGATCTTGAAAAGCCCGATTTGTCCGGTGGCTGCAACATGTGTCCCTCCGCAAAGCTCAACGGAATAATCCTTATCGAAAACAACAACCCTAACCGTATCCCCGTATTTTTCCCCGAACAGTGCCATAGCGCCCATTTCTTTTGCTTTAACAATGGACATCGACCGTTCTTCGAAAAGCGGAATGTCATTCCGGATTTTCTGGTTTACGATCTCTTCCGTTTTTTTAATCTCTTCGTCGCTCATTTTTGCAAAATGCGTAAAGTCAAAACGAAGATGATCTTCATCCACAAGTGAACCCTTTTGCTCCACATGCGTTCCGAGAACCCTGCGAAGGGCCGCATGCAGCAGGTGAGTGGCGGTGTGATTGCCGGCTGTGGATCTGCGTTTGGAGCCATCAACAGTGGCGACCACTGGCAGGGTCAGGTCTTCCGGTAGTGTTTTCATCACGTGAATGATGAGATCATGTTCACGGATCGTATTGGTGACCTCAATCTTCCCTTCTTTTGTAACCAGCCAGCCGCGATCGCCTACCTGTCCTCCCGATTCGGCAAAGAAAGGCGTCCTGTCCAGAACTACATGAAAAAATTCCCCTTCTTTGGTTTTGACTTTCCGGTAACGTACAATTTCCGTTTCTTCTGATAAGCTGTCATAGCCGGTAAATGTGTTTCCGGTTGATCCTGAATTCAGGATTACCCAATCTGCCGTATCAACCTGGGAAGCATGCCTGGAACGGTTTTTTTGTTCAGCCAGTCCTTTGTTGAAACCCTCCATGTCTACTTCCCAACCTGCTTCCTTGGCCATCAGTTGGGTGAGATCGACGGGGAAACCATACGTGTCGTACAGTTCGAAAGCAAATGCACCTTCAATTACCTGTTGCCGGATGCTTGATGCTGGATGCTTGTCAGATTCCAGGTAAGCGTTGAACTTCTGGATTCCCGCAGCCAGTGTCCTTAAAAATGCCGTCTCTTCCTCCCTGATCACATTCATGACCAGTTCTTTCTGTTTTTTGAGTTCGGGAAAAACATCTCCCATCTGGGCGACAAGAACGGGAACAAATTCGTGGATAAAGGGATCTTTCAGGTCAAGGAATGTATAGCCATACCTGACTGCCCTTCGAAGGATTCTCCGGATCACATAACCGGCTTTGACATTGGAAGGCAGCTGCCCGTCGGTAATGGCAAATGCAATGGCCCGAAGATGATCGGCTACTACGCGCATGGCCACATCCGCTTTCCGGTCGGTGCCATATGGAATCCCCGATTTCTGGGCAATGGCTCCGATCAAGGGTTGGAAGACATCTGTATCATAGTTGGATTTCTTGTGCTGCATCACCATGCAGAGACGTTCAAATCCCATCCCGGTATCGACATGTTTTGCAGGAAGGGGAACCAGTTGCCCGCTTGCCAGGCGGTTGAATTCAATAAAAACCAGGTTCCATATCTCGATGACCAGGGGATTTCCTTTATTTACAAGTGAACTCCCTGAGATTATTTTTCTTTCCTTATCATCCCTTAAATCAACATGGATCTCTGAACAAGGACCGCAGGGACCGGTATCACCCATCTCCCAGAAATTGTCCTTCCTCGAACCCGAAAGGATCCGCTCTTCAGGAACCCATAACTTCCAGGTTTCATATGCTTCATTATCTTTTGGCAGCCCGTCCTTTTTGTCGCCTTCAAAAACCGTAACATACAAACGTTTTTTATCGATCCTGTATATTTCTGTAAGCAATTCCCAGCTCCAACCGATCGCTTCCTTCTTGAAATAATCGCCAAACGACCAGTTCCCGAGCATCTCGAACATGGTATGATGATAGGTGTCATTTCCCACTTCTTCGAGGTCGTTGTGTTTCCCTGAAACCCGGAGGCATTTCTGTGTATCCGCAATGCGCGGGGATTTTGATTCTTTATTACCGAGAAAAACTTCTTTAAACTGGTTCATCCCTGCATTGGTGAACATCAGGGTAGGATCATCCTTCATGACCATGGGCGCAGAAGGAATAATGATATGTCCCCGAGAGCTGAAATAATCAAGGAAGGTCTGGCGTACAGTTTGAGAATTCATCTAACTACAGGATTATTAGGTGTTTAACAATCTTTAACATAATCAGGATAATAAACACCTGCAAAGTTACTTTATTTACGTAATTTTGCGATCGTTATAAAATCCATCTCCAATTTTTCTTTATTTGGCTTTTAATGAGCAAGGTAAAGTATAAATTCAATAAAAAATCACTTACTTTCGACCGCGTCCAGACCACATTCCGGAAGAGGTTATGGTATTTCTTTACCCATTTGTCAACCGGTGTTGTGTTTGCGGCAGTCGTACTCGTACTGGCATTCAATTTTATCGATTCTCCTAAAGAAAAAGCACAAAAACGGGAAATCGAACAGATGAAGCTGCAATACCGTATCCTGAACGACCAGCTTGACAGGGCTACCAAAGTCATGGCTGATCTCCAGGACCGTGACGACAATATTTACCGTGTGATCTTTGAAGCGGAACCCATTCCGGGCTCAATACGTGAAGCGGGAATCGGCGGAGTTGACCGGTATGAGAAACTGAAAGGTTATAAGAACTCCGATCTGATCATCGAAACCGAGAAAAAAATGACCCGTATCCTCGGGGAATTATATGTTCAGTCAAAATCATTCGACGAAGTATTCGACCTGGCTAAGAATAAAGAACGGATGCTGGTGAGCATCCCTGCTATCCAGCCAATCAGCAATAAGGACCTCCGCAGGATAGGTTCCTATTTTGGAACCAGAATGGATCCTTTTTACAAGGTCCGGAAATTCCATGAAGGAATGGATTTTTCCGCCCCTATCGGAACAGAAGTCTATGCTACCGGTAACGGGACCATTGAAATGGCCGGTCATGATGACGGCGGAGGATATGGGAATGAGATCATCATTGACCATGGATATAGTTACAAAACGGTTTATGCTCATCTCTCCAGGATCTTTGTCAAACCCGGGCAAAAGATCCTGCGGGGACAGATCATCGGTTATGTGGGAAATACCGGGAAATCCACATCCCCCCATCTTCATTATGAAGTGCGGAAAAACGGGGTCCCTATCAACCCGATTTATTTCTTCTTCAATGACCTGACGGCCGAGCAATACCAAATGATGCTTGACCTGTCCTCACGGCCCTCACAAACCATGGATTAATCATTTGTACCAGGAATGAAACCGGCCGGAAAGATCGAAAAGATTTATTATACCATGGGTGAGGTTGCCGAATTGTTTGAGGTGAATGCCTCCCTGATCCGGTTTTGGGAGAATGAATTTGATATTCTCAAGCCTCAGAAAAATAAAAAGGGAAACCGTCTGTTTACCAAAGGGGATATCAATAATATCCGGATCATCTATCACCTGGTTAAAGAAAAAGGGTATACGCTTCAGGGAGCCCGTGAGAGGATCAAAAGGAACAAGGAAGATGTTGAAAAACAGGTGGAGATCATTGATTCACTGCAGCGGATTAAAAGTTTTCTCCTGGAACTGAAAAATGATCTTCCATGAAGAGGGAAACGGAAGACGGGAGCGAAACTTCCTTCTTTGGGAAAGTTTATGCCATTGTGAGCCGGATTCCTGCCGGGAGAGTAACTTCCTATGGTGCAATTGCAGAATATATCGGGACAAAAGGTTCTGCACGTATGGTGGGCTGGGCCATGAATAGTTCCCATACACAGACCTCCCACATTCCTGCTCACAGGGTTGTAAACAGGATTGGGTTGCTCACCGGCAAGCATCATTTCGGAGGGCTGAAGGTCATGCAGCAATTGCTGGAAAGTGAAGGGATTGAAGTGGAAGATGATAAAGTGATGAAGTTTGAAGAGTTTTTCTGGGATCCCGGGAAGGAATTAAAATAATTAAACAGGTTGCGATCGTCGGGTCGTCACCACAGGTAAATTCATAAAATGACCAAAGAACAAATATTAGAAGCTTTAAGCCATGTGCAGGATCCGGATCTGAAGAAAGATCTCGTGACCCTGAACATGATCCGGGATATAAAAGTTGACGGGAAAAAGGTAAGATTTACGCTGGTTCTTACTACACCGGCTTGTCCGTTAAAAAATTTTCTGAAGAAACAATGCAGGGATGCAATTCTTAAATATGCTGATCCTTCTGCTGAAGTGGAGGTGGATCTTTCTTCACAGGTAACCACAATCAGGAAACAAACGGAAGAATTGCTCAGGGATGTGAAGAACATCATCGCTGTTGGTTCCGGCAAAGGCGGCGTAGGAAAATCGACGGTTGCGGTCAATCTTGCCATTGCACTGACTGATACCGGTGCGAAGGTGGGTTTGATGGATGCAGATATCTATGGTCCTTCAATTCCTATAATGTTCGGCTTGCAGAACGACCGGCCACAGATGATCGAACAGGACGGTAAGACCTGGATCTTGCCCATTGAAAAATTCGGTTTGAAGCTTCTTTCGATCGGTTTTTTTGTCGATCAGTCGAAAGCCCTGATCTGGCGCGGCCCCATGATATCCTCAGCATTGAAACAGTTGCTCACGGAAGCCAAATGGGGTGAACTTGATTATATGATAATTGATCTTCCCCCCGGAACCGGGGACATCCCGTTGACTTTGATTCAGAATTTCCCGCTTACAGGGGCCATAATCGTCAGCACACCCCAGGAAATGGCGATTGCAGATGTGAGGAAAGCTGCGGATATGTTCAGCACCGAGGCTATCCGGATCCCGATCCTGGGTCTCGTTGAAAACATGTCGTATTTTGTTCCTCCCGATATGCCGGATAAAAAGTATTACATTTTCGGGGAAAGCGGCTGCACCAAGCTTGCAAAAGACCTCTCCATCCCGATGCTGGGACAGATCCCGATCGTGACGGCAATTTCAGATGCAGGTGACCATGGCAGCCCTATCGCGACCGATAAAAAATCACCGGTAACCCTTGCTTTTGCTCAACTGGCAGAATCAGTGGCGCAGCAGGTAGCCATCCACAATGCTGTCAGGGAATTGGCAGTGGAAAAATAACCTGTTAACAAAACAGATAACATTCATCAGGTTGAAATTAACCTCTAATCTTTAAATAAAAAGGAATCATTCATATGACGACAGCCAACCAGGAACTCGAAACCAAAGTAAGAAACGTGCTTGATCAGATCCGTCCATACCTTCAGGCAGACGGAGGAGATGTTGAATTTATCGAAATGACAGAAGACAAAATCGTAAATGTCAGGTTGCTTGGAATGTGCGGAAATTGTCCCCATAGCCAGATGACCCTGAAAAGCGGGATAGAAGCAGCTGTGAAGCGCGTGTTGCCGGAAGTCACTGCCGTTGAATCGATCATGGAATAAGGATTCCGCTTTCACGAAAGGTATTTCCCTACGATGGGCATCCTGCGTCCTGTTCCGAAGGCCTTGGGTGAAACCCTCAGGATGGGAGGCGTTTGGTAACGCTTATATTCACTTGTGTTGACAAGTTTCAGCACGCGCTTCACCATTTCTTTATCAAATCCTTCCTCAACCAGTTCGTTAGGTCCTTTTCTCAGTTCGATGTATTCATAAAGGATTCTATCGAGGATGGAATAGTCAGGAAGCGAATCGGAATCTTTTTGTCCCGGTCTCAGTTCAGCAGATGGGGGTTTGTCGATGGTATTCTGTGGAATGATTTCTTTCTTCCGGTTGATAAGGGAAGCCAGTTCGTAAACCTGGGTCTTGTAAACATCGCCGAGCACTGATATTCCTCCGCACATGTCGCCGTACAAAGTCCCATATCCAACGGCAGCTTCGCTTTTATTGGATGTATTGAGGAGGATATACCCGAATTTGTTGGATAATGCCATCAGCATGACAGCCCTGGCCCTGGCCTGCATATTTTCTTCGGTGAGATTGAAAGGGAGATCTTTAAAATAAGGTTTCAGCAGATCTTCAAAAGCCGAATAAGCTTCATCGATATTAATGATGTCGTGTTTTATGTTCAGCCGGTCGGCAAGCTCAATTGCATCCTTTTTGCTGTGTTCCGAAGAAAACCGGGAAGGAAGAAGGATCGCACGCACATTTTCACTACCCAGTGCCCGTGCAGCCAATACCAACGTTACGGCTGAGTCAATTCCCCCGGATAACCCAAGAATGGCTGTCTTCAACCCCATCTTCCCGAAATAATCACGGATACCCATGACCAATGCATCATGGATAAGCTCAATCTTACTTCGCGTCTTCGCGTCTTCGTGATTATCCTTTCTCTTCTTATAACTAAAATCATTCAGATTATAAACCCGGAGGTCTTCCTCAAAATAATTCATCTCATCAAAAACATTTCCTTCCGGATCCACCACCATCGATCCTCCATCAAACAGCAATTCTGTTTGCCCTCCTACATGGTTCAGGGAAAAGAACGGGAGTTTATACTTTTTTGCATTTCTTATCAGCATATCCCTTCGCAGTTTCGGCTGGTCATAATGGAAGGGAGAAGCAGCAATGTTTATGACCACATCGGGATTCAGCAGGATCAGCTCATCCATCGGGTTTCGCACATACAGAGGGTCATCCGAGATGTTCCAGAGATCCTCGCAGATGGTAACCGCAAATTTGTATTTTTTATATTCAATCACCGAATAAGGCAGCCGGTTAGGTTCAAAATACCGGTATTCGTCGAATACATCGTAATTGGGAAGGAGGGTTTTGTGAAAGACTGCCTGTATCTTTCCATCGGCAAGAAAATAAGCGGAATTGTACAACGGTTTTCCTTTGTCGGAAGGATTTACCGAGGGGGCACCAACGATCACCGCAATATCATTACATTCTGTGGCGATGGAAAGGATCCCGTCGGAGCATTTGGAAATAAAATCATCAAATTCAAGAAAATCACGTGGAGGATATCCGCATACTGCCAGTTCGGAGAATATCACCACATCTGCAGGCAGGCTCTTTGCCCTGTGGATGCAGGATTTAATATGAGCGATATTATTCTCAAAATCCCCGATGAAGAAATTCAATTGTGCTAATGCGATACGCATAGGATCATTCCTGTTACTGCATTAAAATAGAATACCTATATTCAGTTCGGCATAATTCAGGCTGCTCCGGTTTTGCAGGCTTTTATCCTTCGTATTGTTGCCGAGTAAAACATTGTTAAGACTGTTGCTGTAAGAAAGTCCTATTATTAACGAAACGGATTCATCAATCTTGTATTCGGTGCCCACCCCAACGAGAATGGCTTCACGGAAAAAACATACTTCACTTGTTGTGAGGTTCTTCTTATCTGAGATGGTTCCATGATTCTGGGTTATAAAGTTATCATTCACTTTGGTGCGGAGATTAAATCCCGTGCCAAAACCGATCTGTCCGAAGAAGCTGAAGTTTCCGTATTCCCTCGTCTTCATCTTCATCATTAACGGAATTTCGAGGTAACGGAAGTTGTACTTCCGGTCCAGGATACCAGTATCCGGTTTCAGTGCATAGGGAAGCTGCAGGTTGCCACCCAGAAAGGAAAAATTGAAACCAGTGGAAATAGCATAATGTTCCGTAAAATGGAATTCACTGATGAATCCAAAGGAGATGCCGGCGGCAACTCCATTGTAAAGGTAGTCTTTTTCATTCGGGTTCATCCATGCAATATTCGGGGCGATCTTCAACCCTAGTCTTATTGGCGAACCCTGCGTAAAACCTGCCTTTGTAAAAAAAAGGATCAGGGAAATAACCAGTAAACGTATCGTTATTTTTGTCATAGATCCAGGATTTATGATTACCTCTGACGGAGGCTTTTTAACAAAAGTACATTATTCAGGAAAGCATAAGAAAGTTCCCTCCGGGAATTTATCCAAAAGTAATCAACGGGGAAAAGAAGGTAAAATTCAAAATTCAGAATGCAGAGTGCAGGAATGTGATTCTGGATACAATATACCATGGAAGATAATCCGTTTGACTCCTTCGGGATTATGTTCAGATAAACTTTGTCAAATGGCAGGATTCATAATATATGATCGGATTTTCCGTTAAAAATGAAAAACAATCCACACGTGAAAATATACCGGGTTACCCTATTCCTTCTCATTAGCATTGCCATCTCCGGATGCAACTGGCATAAAAACCGGTTGCAGGTTGATGTTTCCGGCGTCAGAATAACTGATGTTAAAATCCACCGTTACGACATCGACCTGTTCAAGGTCTCCGCCACAGATCTTCAGGGCGGGCTTGAAAGGATTCAGCATGATTATTATTTTTTCCTGGGAACAGACCTGAAAGACAAGAAGAAACTGGATGAAATGAAAGCTTACCTGGAGAATCCGAGAAATATTGATTTTCAGAAAGCAAGTGAAAGCAGGTTCAAGGATCTTTCGAAAGTTGAAAGAGACCTGACGGAAACCTTCCGTCATTGGAAGTTCTACTTTCCTGATGCAAAAATTCCCAGAGTTTACTCGTATATCTCAGGCGGGGATTATACCAGTCCCGTTCAGCTTGCCGACAGCGTTCTGATCATCGCGCTGGACACCTATCTCGGTAAGGATTTTAAACCCTATTTCGCTGATGGACTTGCACTCTATCAGGCCGAACGGATGACGGAAGATCACATTGTTCCTGATTGTGTCAAAGAGATTGTAAATGCGATGTACCCGGAATCAACCGCTCCCGGTACCTTGTTGGGTGGAATGGTGGAGGCAGGGAAACGGCAATACCTTGCGGATGCGCTGATCCCTGATGTCCCCGGTTACCTGAAAATGGATTATTCGAAAGAGCAGTACAGTTGGGCTGAAAAGAATGAATTCCATATCTGGGCAGCGCTGATTGAGAATCGCCTGCTTTATTCTTCCGATGGCCAGTATTTCCGGATGTTTCTGGCCGACGGGCCTTATACTATGGAATTCTCCAAAGATTCTCCTCCGCGGTTGGGTGAATGGATCGGGTTGCAGATCATCCGTTCCTATATGCAGAAAAATCCCGAGATAAAGCTGCAAATGATGATGCAGGAAACGGATGCACAAAAGATCCTCACCTTATCAGGATATAAGCCTGAAAAATAAAATTGTTAAAAAAAAGTTTTCCAAAGCGTATTACCTTTTCGTTTTTTCCGGATTAAGGAAGTAGATTTCTCAACCTTATCCGGTTTTATGTTAGTCAGGACATTTGGAAGCGCCTTATATGGTATCCACGCCATCACCATCACGGTTGAAGTCTGCATTGACCAGGGGATCAACTTTTTTATGGTCGGGCTGCCCGACAATGCAGTGAAGGAGAGCCATCAACGAATTGATTCCGCCCTCCGGAATACAGGATACAAGATCCCCGGGAAGAAAATCGTCATTAACATGGCTCCGGCTGATATCCGCAAAGAAGGTTCATCGTATGATCTGACCATTGCTGTGGCAATACTTGCTGCCGATAAGATCGTGAAGATGGATAAACTGGAATCATTCATGATCCTTGGAGAGCTTTCGCTGGATGGCAGCCTTCAGCCGATGAAGGGAGCGCTTCCCATCGCAATCGAGGCCAACCGGAAGGGATTTAAGGGGATCATTCTTCCTCTGCAGAATGCCAAAGAGGCTGCCATTGTCGGGAAACTGGAAGTCTATGGCGTGGAAAACATCAAGGAGGTCATCGACTTTCTCAATGATACCGGGAAGCTGGAACGGGTGATAGTGGATACAAAGAAAGAATTTTATTCGAGGCTGAATGAATATGAATATGATTTTGCAGATGTCAGGGGGCAGGAGAATATCAAAAGAGCGTTGGAAATCGCAGCAGCGGGGGGACACAACGTTATTTTGATTGGGCCGCCGGGGGCTGGGAAGACGATGTTGGCAAAGAGGCTGCCTTCGATCCTGCCACCCCTGAATTTGCAGGAAGCGCTTGAAACCACCAAGATCCATTCGGTAGCAGGCAAAATGTCGCAGAATCATTCGCTGGTATCCGTAAGGCCATTCCGGTCGCCGCATCATACCATCAGCGATGTTGCCCTGGTCGGGGGTGGAGGCATACCTCAGCCGGGGGAGATCTCCATGGCCCATAACGGGGTTTTATTCCTGGATGAACTTCCCGAATTTAAACGAACCGTGCTGGAAGTCTTACGTCAGCCTTTGGAAGACCGGGTAGTAACCATCTCCCGTGCAAAATTTTCGGTTGATTACCCCGCAAGTTTCATGCTCGTGGCTGCCATGAACCCTTGTCCGTGCGGTTATTACAACCATCCGAAGATCGAATGCAAATGCGGGGCCGGCAATGTCCAGAAATACCTGAGCAAAATATCGGGTCCTCTTTTCGACCGGATTGATATTCACGTGGAAGTCATCCCGGTGCCGTTCCGCGAACTCAGCGATGCGCGGCCCTCTGAGAAAAGTGAGGCTGTTCGCGCGAGGGTCATCGAGGCAAGGCAGATCCAGGAGAAACGTTATGAAGGAATGCCCGGAATCTATTGTAATGCGCAGATGTCGGTAAAAATATTGCGGAAGGTTTGCCATCTTGATGATGCTTCAAATCTCCTGCTGAAGAATGCCATGGAAAAACTCGGTCTCTCTGCCCGTGCCTTTGACCGCATTCTTAAGGTTTCAAGAACCATTGCCGATATCGACAAACAACCCGACATCCGGGCTGAACATCTCGCGGAAGCCATACAGTACCGTAGTCTCGACCGTGACAACTGGGGGAAGTAGATGTGGTTTTGGTATGAGTGTGAGTGTGAGTGTAATATCTTTAATAACCGCACATCTGTGCGGTTATTTGATTGTTATTTGCATAAAAACCGCGTATTCCATATGAAAGAAAACTATTTATATCTGCAGGTAACTTATAAGAATTTGAATTTCAAATTATTAGCATGAAGTTTGTTGCATAAGCCTTCTTTCAATCTTTTCTGGCATATCCTTTGCGTAAATAATTGTCCAAGAGGAAATTCGAACAAACTCTGGCAAAGCTGCATTGATTTTCATTTTACAAAGCCATTTTTTTTGAATTACCAATTCGAGTAAATGAATATTTACGATCATTATTACCTTAAGGATATGAAAACATTCAAGAATCGTCTGATCATGATTGTTATTTTCTTTGCCTTCACTATTTGCCTTCCGGCACAGGTAACAATAGTGGGCCATATCACAGCGGAAGTCGTTTCATCACTTACAGCAACAGAAACATTACAACTGAGTTTTGGTCAATTCTCTTCTGAAGCAGCCGGGGGACAAATTATTCTGACTCCTCAGGGAATCAGATCTTCAACCGGAACAGTGAATGTTATCGGTGGAATGCATAACCAGGGAAGTTTCTTTGTCACCGGTGAGCCGGATGCACTCATCTCCATCCAGCTCCCTTCAGGATCTACCACCCTGACAAATTCAGCCAACTCCGGAACCATGACTGTAACCAGTTGGGTTTCAGACCCTTCCCCGCAAAGAAATGTGACCATTCCGAGCAGCGGGGCTCAACCAATAAATGTCGGCGCGACACTTATCGTAGGAACTATTCAGAATAACCCGGTTGGCCTATACGCAGGTACTTATAACATTACATTCAACTACAATTAAAAAAAACGGAACAAGACCATGTTAATTATTAATCGATTATCATTTGAAAAAAAGTATGATCTTTTATCATGCTAGGCTGAATGTCAGGGAATTGTTTCATCAATATTTGCTAAATTGATAAAAATCCCGTAGGTTTGTAATGTCTTACTTAATTTAAAATTTATGAAAAAAGATTGCGCTTTCAAATCGTATCCTTACGGAAAATGTTTTTCTTCTATTTCATTTTCATTCATCTCTTTGCTGATTTTATTTTTAGTAATCTATTCGTCAGTTGCAATGGCGCAGGGGAACCTTTTAATCACTCCCCGCAGGGTGGTTTTTGACGGACAAAAGAAATCGCAGGAACTGAACCTTGCAAATACGGGCAAGGATACTGCAAAGTATGTGATCTCCTTCCTCCAGATAAGGATGAAAGAAGATGGTGGTTTTGAAACCATCACAGAACCTGATCCCGGTCAGAATTTTGCTGATAAATTTCTTCGGTTTTTTCCGCGGATGGTGACTCTTGGACCGAATGAGGCACAGGTTATCAAAATACAACTTACAAAAACGGGAGAGCTTCAGCCGGGCGAATACCGGTCTCATATTTACTTTCGGGCTGTTACTGACGAGAAACCCCTTGGTGAGGAAGCCCCT
>Ga0182027_10008169_pt1 | contig 15284 bp, 18 predicted proteins | sample 712E1DmetaG_FD_121300 | JGI IMG/M metagenome (GOLD analysis project Ga0182027, IMG submission 121300) | Permafrost microbial communities from Stordalen Mire, Sweden - 712E1D metaG (Illumina Assembly) | ecosystem: Environmental > Terrestrial > Soil > Wetlands > Permafrost | place: Sweden... | reverse complement strand
TATGGATTCGTTCGACTCGTTGCTAACGAAAAGGACGCGGATCGTCGCCGTGGGCCACGTATCCAATGCCCTGGGGACGATCAACCCGGTTGCCCAAATCATCGAACGTGCGCATCAAAAAGGTGCGGTGGTGGTCGTCGATGGCGCACAGGCGGTCTGTCATCTTCCGGTCGACGTGCGCGAGCTCGGTTGCGACTTCTACGCGTTTTCCGGCCACAAAATCTGCGGGCCGACCGGGATCGGTGCCCTGTATGGCCGCGCCGAGCTCTTGGCCAAGATGCCGCCCTACCAGGGCGGGGGCGACATGATTCGCACCGTGAGCTTTGAGCGCACGCTCTATGCAGATCCCCCGCAGCGCTTCGAGGCCGGCACTCCCCCCATCGCTCAGGCGGTCGGTCTTGGCGCGGCCCTCGACTACATCGAAGCCATCGGCCGGGATCGCATTGCCCGGTACGAAGGCGAGCTGCTGGCCTACGCTACGGCTCGCCTCTCCGAAGCTCCGGGAATTCGCCTGGTGGGCACCGCCCGCCACAAGGCCAGCGTGCTGTCGTTTGTCCACGCCAGCGCGCATCCCCACGACGTCGGCACCATCCTGGACGGCGAAGGCATTGCCGTTCGCACCGGCCACCACTGTGCCGAGCCTTTGATGAAGCGTCTGGGCCTTGCTGCCACGGCCCGGGCCTCGCTGGCGTTCTACAACACCCGCGCGGAGGTCGACGCGCTGGTTGCTGGCCTGGCCAAGGTCACGGAGGTCTTCGGGCTATGAGCGACCTGCGCCAGTTGTATCAGGAGACCATCCTCGACCACCACAAACGGCCGCGCAACTTCGGCACGCTGGAGAGGCCGACCAATCACGCCGAGGGACACAACCCACTATGCGGCGACACGATTAACGTCACGTTGCAGATCATCGACGACAAGGTCGCGGACGTGCGCTTTGAAGGCTCCGGCTGTGCCATCTCGCAGGCCTCGGCCTCGATGATGACCGCCGCGGTCAAGGGCAAGTCGCGCGCCGAGGTCGAAGCTCTGTTCAAGCAATTCCATGCCCTGGTCGCCGAGGACGGCCAGGGGGCACCCAACGAGGAGCTTTTGGACAAGCTGGTCGTCTTTGGTGGAGTCAAAGAATTTCCCATGCGCGTCAAGTGCGCCATTCTCGCCTGGCACACGCTGCGCGCGGCCCTGTCTCGTTCAGGAGAAACGGTGACTACGGAGTAAACGCGATGACTGCAGATGCCGACAATATCGACGCACCGGCGCCGGCATTGGCACCCGAGACACCTACGGGGGCAGACAGCAACGAATCGCCCGAAAAGGCGATCAACCGCGCGCTGTGGGAGCAACTGCGGACCTGCTACGATCCGGAGATCCCGATCAACATCGTCGAGCTCGGCTTGATCTACGAGTGCGTGGTGCTGCCGCAATCCGACGGCACGTTCCACGCAGACGTGAAAATGACCCTGACGGCTCCGGGCTGTTCGTTGTCGGGGTTTATCTGCGCGGATGTCGAGAAAAAGCTCGCCGAGGTGCCGGGGATCTCGGCCGTGCACGTCGAGATCGTCTTTGATCCGCCGTGGAATCCCAGCATGATGAGCGAGGCCGCCCGGCTGCAGTTGGGCATGTTCTGATCATGAACCCAATACGGCCATTATTCGACTTGCGAATCTCGGCAAGAAATCGTCCGCTCGCGAAAAACGTTCGGTGCGTGCGCTACTTCGACGAGTGCGATCGTGGCATGTGAGCCATCAAAATCGACATTAACGGCGGACGTACTGCTGTCAATGAAGTGAAACGACATCAGTTCGCAGCATCTGCGAAGACGCGGTGATCGAGGCACAACGTTTCATGGCAGCCAGAAAGACCGGAATTCAGAACTTTATCGACGGTGCGCTGGACCACATCGTTGTTGCATATTTTCCGTAATGCCTATAATCTCAAAATATGAACGTCGCAATCAAACGTGAAGCATTGGTTCAACTTTCTCCTCGTGGACAGGTTACCCTGCCAATCGACGTTCGGAGAGCTCTCGGGGTCAAGACTGGTGATGCCCTGGTCGTATCCATTGAGGATGGGCGGATTGTGCTCTCCCCTGCTGTGGTGACGCCCATCGAGCGATTCACCGACGAACGTATCGTCGAGTTCGAGCAGGCGTCCCAAATGACGGCCGAGGAGGTTCGAGCGGCGAGGAATAAGTGGGGCCTGTGAAAGTCTTTCTCGATTCCAACGTGCTTTTTTCTGCGGCGCTCGGCGGTGGACCCTTTGGTTTGCTGTGGGAGATCGCAGGCACGGGCAGGGTTCAACTCGTAACGACAGCTTACTGTCTGGCTGAGGCCAGCGATAACCTAAAGCACAAAAAACCAGACGCGATCGAGCATTACAACAAGTTGATGCGGGCGGTCGGTGAAGTGCCGGACGGTCAGGCGCATCTGGCGTGGGCCAGCAAGCTCGTCGCGGCCAAGGACGCGCCGGTCCTCGCCGCCGCCGTAGCTGCCGGAGTAGACATTCTCCTTACCGGCGACTTGAAGCACTTTTCGCATCTGATGCAACGGGACGACCTCACGCTGCGCGTCCGCACGGTGCGCACGTTTCTCCTCGAAGACGGATAGTGGAAAGCCTGCGGCGCGCGGTGGTCGCTCCCGATGTGGTGCCGCAGCCTAACCGCCGAGGTCGAAGCCCTGTTCAAGCAATTCCATGCCCTGGTCGCCGAGATCATGAGATAAAAGGTCTGGCCTACGGCCGACGAATCGAAGGCCAAGATCCGGGGCGGGTATTGGACGGATGGACCGCACGCGCGGCGTGAGAGCCGTTTGGTCCCGACCAGTCTACCATGGCGCGAGCTCGATGTCCGTCGCGCGAAAGTCGTCTCCCTTGCACAGTAATGGCTCGGCTGCCAGCACGGCCGTGGCATACGAAATACAATCGCCAAAATTCAAGTTTGCGACTGACCGCGTACGTCCGTGTTGCCACCAAGCGCGCAGCGCGATTTCGCGGTGCTCGTTGGTGAACGGCACGACTTCAATACTCATCTTCGCAAAGAATTCCTCCAGCGCATACTGCATTGGCCGGCCCTTGCGGTGAGAGAGTACGATGCCGACCTCGAGAAATGTGGCAGCCGACACCATGAGGGATTGCGCATCCGCGATCGCCACGAGTAGGCGCTCGCACTCCGGCTCGTGAAGAAAGATGGCCGCGATGGCAGAGCTGTCGAGAATCACGCTCCGTTGGGCCCAAACCCGAGAAGATCATCATCGGTGAGCGGTTGTTCGTTTTGGCCACCGGGCCAGACATCTCGCTCCAGGAAATCGCGCGTGGCAAGCAAGCGTTGGTCGCGTTTTTTCCGCCTCAACAGTCCAGCCTTGCGGTCGCGCAACGAGATCAACACCGCCTGTGTCATGGATTCGCGCGCCAGAGACGCTACCTCAGCGGCTAGCTCCTCGACGTCTTTGTTTTTTATGTTCAAGGGCATATATAGATTATGCATCCTTGGTGTAAAATTAGCAACACTACTACAAAAAACCAGCAGGATCTCTATTGCATCTGCAGCGGCGTGATTTCGACATTCACCCCGTCCACCCAGCGCTTGTTCTCGTCGGTGTAATACTCGTAGACGCGACTCGAAGGAGCCGTGTACCGGCCCGGAATCGCGGCAACGACCGACAGCGGCAACGAGACTGTGCGCTTGGCCTTGATCTGACGCCAGTAGAGCACGACCTCGCGGCCGCGGACCTCATAGGCGTCGATCTTGCCGGACTTGACCAGCTCTTTGAGTTGGTCGTGGCGAACCTCCAGGCCACCCGGGATGCCCACGATCGCGACCGGCATCGGCGCGTCCGCGTCCGTGATGTTGGCCACCTCGACCCGCATCTCGGTGGCATCCCCTTCACGAATCTTCGCATCGGTCAGTTTCGTCGCCAACGATAGCTTGGTCGCATCCGATGAGGCTGGAGTCAGGGCATTGTAGCGCACGGCAAGGGTGAACGGCATGCGGCTGCCTTTGTCCATCTTGATATCGACCGTGTGCTTGCCGGGGCTGAGCTTGTCCACAATCGACGGCAGCAGGATGGCACCCTGCGCCTGGCCCGTAAAAGCGATCGGCTCGCCGACGCGCACGCCGTCAACGAGGACCTGGATCGAACCGGCTGCCTTGGCCTTGGCACGAGAGCTGTCAAAAGCCACGATGGCCTTTAAGGCCAGCACCGTGGACTGGGTCGAAGCAAACCGGCCGCCCTCGCATTTGCCGGCCAAGAAATGGAAGGCCAGCTCGCTCTGCGGAGCAAACGCCGGCTCGGCCAGCCATGCCAGCATCGCCAGCGACGTCGTCTCGATCGAAAGAGCGTCGCCGGAGGAGCGTGTGATGCTGGTTTTGGCGCCGGTGAGCCCCCCGTCCTTATCCTGCTTGCCGGCGAGCTTTTTCATCAGCTCGCGCGCGGTTGGCTTGTCACCGGTGGCGGCGGCAATGTTAGCGCCCAGCGCCAGGATGTAGGTGTCCTCGGTCGAGGCGGCGGACTTTTTGACCGCCGCGATCTCCTTGTCGAGCCCGCGCTCGCCGGCCGCAACCAGCGCCCAGACGATGTAGGCGTCGGTTGTCGGCGCCGGCGCCCCGCCAAACGAATCCAGAGCCTCCGGATTGCGCAGGAATCCGCCCTTGCCGTCGCGTCGCGTAAACAACCAGTCGCGTGTCCGGACTACCATGGGATCGTCGACGATACGCAGATGCGCTTTTTTCATATCGGCGAACTCCATGATGCCGTAGGCCGTCAAGGCCTCGTGCCCCGGCGAGGCTCCGCCGAACCATTCGTAACCCTTGTTCTTGCACTCGAAGCTCACCAGGCGCTGATAGCCGTGGGCGAGCATGTCGTTGCTCTGCTGCACGAGCTTCGGATCGACATCGGCGTGCGTCGTAAAATACTGTTGAGCCATGGTCAGGGGATAATTCGAAGAGCTCGTCTGCTCGAAACAGCCGCTCGGCTCGCGCATCAGTCTCGTCAATGCCTGCGTCATGTTGCCCAGCGGAGTCGGCGAAGCACCGATATCCGTCGTCAAGCTGCCGGCGACGAGTTGTTTGGGGATGTCGAGCGTGAGATGAGTGGTCGCATCCGCCTCGAGCAGGCCGCTTTGCGCAATTTCGATCGGAAAGCCCAACGGCTGGACGTCGAGGCTGCGGGTTACCTTGTCCGCATAGTTTCCAGCGTTGCCGGCAACAACCAGCTCGGAAGTGCCGACATAGCCCTTGGTGTCCAGACCGACCAGCTTGCGCTTGCGGGCGTTGGCTTTGACAAAAACGCTCTCGTTAGCGCCGCTCACTGCGATACCGTTGGCCGCGGTCGTCTTGAGGCTGATCTTGTCCAGATCGGCGCTCGTGCCGTTTACCAGGGCGACCGGTAGATCGACGTGATCGCCGGAGGTAACCTGAAGCGGGACTTTGGGCTCGAGATAGAAAGGCTCGACCGACTTGACCGATTCGGTGGCTAGCCCAAGTGCGCCGTCCGAGGCGACGGCATCCGCCATGACGCGAAATGCAGTGACCGCATCACTCAGGCCGAAGCTCAGAGTCGCTTGCCCTGAATTGGCATCCGTCACCAGCCCCGCGTTCCAATACAACGTCTCGGCAAAATCGATGCGGTCCGACGGTTTGCGGTCGGGCCGTACTGCATGGCTGTATTCGCGCACGTACGCAAAATACTTCACAGCATTGTTGGCTCTCGGCTTGGCCAACATCAAACGGTCGGCGCGTCTGGCAGCTCCGGCCGCCACCGCCTCCTTGACCGCCATCTGCCTTTCATCTTTCACGATCGGTGCGGCGACGCTGGCAGCCGCTTCCGCCTTGGCGACATGAGCGGCCCGCGCTTCGGGCGCGGCCGGGGGCTGCGCAGGAGCGAGAGCCTGAGCCTGAGCCTGAGCGGGAGCCGCGGCCGGGGGAGCCGGAGGGGGCATCGCCATCGGCGCTGGCGCCATGGCAGCCACTGGCATCGGCGGCGACATGGGACGAGGCCGATTGGCTGGAGCCGCGGCCCTGGCGGCAAAACGCGGCGCCCCTTCCGGCCGCACGGCCATTTTCATGTCCTCCATGTCATCGGCTTCATAGACCGGCCTGGCGGTGACGACCTGCACGGCCAGAGCACGCCGGGCCTCATCGCCATGCTTGGTCAAAAAATCGGTGAGGTTGGTCAGGGCAAAGCGCCGCCAGCCTTGCGTCCCCAACAGGAGATCGGTGGCCAGAGGCGCCTTGGGGCTCTTTGGATCCATGTAGACGTGGGCGTCGGCGAGCTCTTTTACCTCACCTTCGAGAAACGCCATGGCCAAGAGGCGCGGCGCCTGCTCGCGCTTTTCGATCATCTCGAGCACGCTCTCGTCCGTGATCGTCATGCCCACGGCGGCTGCCACCGGGCGGCCGGCGTCGTCAGTGGTCGTGACGGTGAGCTTGGCTGTGCCGCCCGGAACATAGGTCTCCCGGTCGGCCTTGACAGCGACATGGACCGCATGGTGCGGCGCACGGAAGACCAGGCGCTCGGCCAGAGGGTGATTGTCTTCGTCCCAGACAGTGGCGATGAGAACGCCGTCAACCTCGGAGGCGAGTGGAATCGTCACGTCGACGGCTGCGCCCACCGCGGGTCCCCGGCTGAACCAACCGTGCGAGCCGATCGCAATGATCGTACGGCCCACCTCAGCTTCGCGCTGACTGACGGTCAGTGTGAGCTTGCCCGCTTTGCTCGATGCGAGCGTGAACCGGGCCGGCTCGTCCTTGGCGATCACGTCACGCGCCGAGGCCAGCACGGCACCTTCGATTTTGGCCGCCGGCAGCGGAAACGTCTTGGCAATACCGGCCGGCCGGACGATCTTGAGTGCATAGGTGTGACCGGCCTGCGGGGTCAGGGTGAAACGGCCGCGGCCTTCGTGCTCGGTAGCAAACGTGGTGATCTCGTGGCCCTGCTCGTCGATGACCACGGCTTCGAGATCGGCAGGCTTTTGCGCCGGCGTCTTGGCTTCGAGATAAACGCGCGAGGCCAGGCCCTGCACCAGATCGCCCCCTTCGGGGTAGATCGTCATGTCGATAGTCTGCAGCAGGATCGGAATCGTTTTGGTCGCGGTCTCGACCACGCCACCGTCCTCGATGGTCATCACCAGCGTGCCTTCACCGCGCGCGATCTCTTTGGGCAGGTCGAAGCTTCCCGTCGCATTGCCGTTGGCATCGACACGGGTGGTATCCCGACTGACTTCGACATCGTCGACCCGTGCCGTCACTGTCACCTTGGCCTTGACGGGAAAGCCGCCTTCGGCGCGCTCAGTGTGCAGCGTGGCGGTCACGCGATCGCCCGGACCGTAGCCGTCGCGGGCAAACTCGATCTGGCTCTTCAAGCGCGGCGCGCGAAAGACCCGGACGTCGAATTTCCTCTCGGCAGGTGCGCAGCCGACGCTCGGAAAGTTGATGCGTACCGAGTACTGGCCACCCGCGACGCCGTCGGGAACCTGCCAGGTAAAGCCCAGCGCGTCGGCCGGGCCGCTGGTTCTTCCTGACGTAACAGTCTCCCCTTTGGGGCCGAGGATCTCGAGCGTCGCGTAAATGTTTTTTTCGGCGGCCGGTTTGTGCGTCCGCGCTTCGAGCACAAGCGTGCGCACGTAGACATTTTCGCCGATCCGATAGATGGGCTTGTCGGTCGACACGTGCCCCAGGTAGCGCTCCGAGCCTCCGAGCTCGTCCGTGCTCGCTCTGGGCAAGACCGCGTCGTTGGGGCCCGCCTTGGCGTCCAGGCAGGCTTGTACCGCCAATGCCGACGTGAGCGAGAAAAAAAGCAGAGCTGCACACGTGCGCGTCTTCATCTTGACCGTCTCCTTCATGGTGCCTGGACCATAAGCCAGGTCCGAGCGCGCGATCAAGTTGCGATCTTTGCCAAGGCACCTAGTCCTACAGAGGTCAAAGACCCGGCAGAAGGTGGCAGAAGGTGGTTGCGCATTTATATCCATTCTAATATATTACCAAAAGAGTACATGAAGCCCGTAACCTTCCTTGGAGATTCGCTTGCGGCAATCCGCAGCTTTGCCCAGGAGGCACGGCGGACGGTCGGTTTTCAGATTGCTCGGGTTCAGCGAGGCCTGGACCCCGACGATTGGAGCCCGATGAAGACGGTAGGGCCAGGTGTCAGAGAACTGCGCGTGCGTGACGCAGCCGGGGCCTTCCGGGTGATCTATGTGGCGACGCTGGCAGAGGCCGTCTACGTGCTGCATGCCTTCCAAAAGAAGACACGAAAAACCAGCCAGCGCGACATCGAGTTGGCTAGCAACCGCCTTAAGACCCTGACGGGAGGTCGACAATGAAAACCAAGACATACGCGAGCGTTTGGGATGCCATCGAAGACACAAAGGAGGCTGCGGCTAACATGCGGCTTCGCGCAACGCTCATGATGGACATCGAGAGCTACCTGGCGAAGCACCACCTCACGCAGGCCGATGGCGCCAAACGCTTTGGTGTCACTCAGCCACGTCTCAACGACCTGCTGCGGGGGCGCATCGGCAAGTTCAGCGTGGACGCCCTGGTTAACATGCTCGCCTGCGCGGGCCGCGAGGTCGCCGTCCACATCAAGAAGGCCGCGTAAAGCCGACCCCAAGTACTAAGGCACGGTGACATTGCCAGGGCCGAGCCGTTTGTTACAGACGAAAGTTCGTGCCGAGTGTTGGCCCGCGGGGAGCCGGGCGAAGCGGGAAAAGACCTTCCAATATGTCCAACAGGACAAAGAGACGCTCGATGCCTTCCTGGGGGGTTTTCGGCGGCTCAGGCCGCCCGGCGCGAAGATTTGTTCGACGCTGAGTCGACATAGCATCCGCGCGCATGTCCTCAGCGTCCTGCGCGGAGAGTACGAAGCTTGGCATCGAGCTCAGCCTCCTGATCGAAAACCTTATAGTAGGAGCGGACTCGTTCCAAGTCGAGCGCACACTCGGAGGCGAGTATGGTGTCGATATCGGCTCGGTCCTGAGCCCGCGTAGGATCGTTGGCGAGCGCTTGCATTTTGAGCCCGATGAGGTCTTCGAGCCGCACAATCTTGGTGACTACGCCGGCAATGTTGGCCTCAGTTGCGTCCTTGAGCATGGCCCTGCTGTAGGGACGCCGAGCGGTCAGAAAGTCGACATGAAAAAACTGGAGCGCATAATTCGCCACGTCATCGGTGCGATGGACCGCTGTGAAGCCGAGACTCTGCATCAGCTCGTGAACGTGCTCCGCCCCTTCCGCCGCAATCAGGAAGTCCGCGTCCGTAGTCGCGCGGACAAATCCGTGAGCTGCCAGGGCGACCGCACCAATGACGGCGTGCGCGATCCCATGTCTTTGCAGATCGCTGGTTACGGTGGCGAGTGCCGAGCGGATGGAGTCCGAAAGAACTGCATGCTCGCGATCACGATGAAACCAACGACCGAACCCCATGCTTCGTCTTATGCGATTTAGGCCCCGCGCATCAACTCGAGCGCCAGCGCATCAACCCGCTCTCGATCGACATCGGCGGGCAACGACGCCTCTTTGACGGCCGCCTCCATCCGGCCCTCGAGGTCACAGGCCTTAGCCAGCAGCGCATCGAAGGAAAGCACGCCGTCGCGGATGGCCACAAGCTCTTCGGCATCGGGACGCCGGACGAGCAACTCGGAGCTGGTAAGGACCTCGAGGCCCATGCGCATCAGACGAATCAAGTGCATGGCATGTTTGGTGTCATGACCATGGGCGCCGCTCAACGCGGCAAAGACGGGCTTGGCGCCCGCGCGCACGACCCCAGCGAGGTAGTCGCGATCGAGCAGGTTCCAGACTTCGTTGACTTGGTCTGGAGTCACGAGGCCAGATTCACGTTTCTTTGGTCACGACCTGCTTGCTGCGGTAGTAGCCGCAGTTGGCGCAGACACGATGGAGCACCATCGGCTCGCGGCACTGAGGGCAGTCCACCCATTGGGGTGCCGTCAGAGCATTGTGCGATCGGCGCGTTCGGGTAGCGGAGTGTGATTTGCGTTTCTTCGGGACACCCATGTGCGGCTCTCTCCTATCGAGGTTTTCTCTAGGACTTAATGACTCACTTTGTCTTGAATTTCAACAGGGCATCGAATCGGCCGTCTTTGACCGGCTTGCAGGCGCATTGCTTACGGTTGAGGTTCTCTCCACAGCTCGGGCACAGGCCGCGGCACTGTTCGCGACATAGCGGAATCATGGGCAGGCCCAAAAACACTTCGTCACGAATGATGTTGGCCAGATCGATTTCGGATTCCGCGTAGGAGCCTATGCCAATGTCGTCGTCGCCCACCTCGCCGCCGGTCCCCGCTTCCGGCTCCTTGCCCACGGGGAACAGCGTGACATCGAGATCGGTGTCCAGGTTCAGCGAGACGGTTTCGAGGCAGCGTGCGCACGGTGCATCGACCTCGAGGCTGGCCCGGCCGTGCACGAGCACGACGCCGCCGTCCAACCGATCCAGGTGCGCGCGCAGGTGGCCTTTGCCATGGGGACGAAACGGCGAGTCTTTGCCCAGCGTCTCGGCCAGCCAGGCCTCGGTCATGGGCTCATCGAGGTCGTAGCCTTCTGGCCCGATTTGGTCGAGATGAACACGCATGGTGGGGGATCGGTGACTTTTGGTCGGCGCTCCAGCTATAAAGGAAGGCCTTCTTAGGCTAGGCCTCGCAAAACTGTCAAGAGGCCCCTGGATGCACGCGAAATGAACGCATGGCACAAGGCTTTTTTGGCATCGACGGCAAGGCTGCTCGGCCCCAAGGCGCGGGTCGTCGTCGGCACAAGCGGCGGACCCGACTCACAGACGCTGCTGCATCTGCTATCTACATACGCCAAGGAGCTCAATATCGAGGCCCTGTGGGCCGTGGGCATTCATCATGGCCTGCGGGCCGAGGCCGCAGGGGAGCTGAAACTGGCCGAGCAGCTCGCCACGCAGTTGGGTGTGCCCTTTACGAGCGTTGCGGTACAGGTCGACCGCAAAGGCAACCTGTTAGATGCAGCGCGCCGCGTGCGTTATGCCGCGCTATTGAAGTTCGCCGGTGAGCAGCACTGCAATGCGGTGGCCGTTGCGCACACCGCCACCGATCAGATGGAGACCATTCTGCTGCACCTGCTGCGCGGCTGCGGCTTGGGCGGCAGTCGGGGCATGGCGCGCCGGCGCGGCAAGATCGTACGGCCGCTCCTCGCCTGGAGTCGGCGCGAGATCCTCGACTACGTGCGCACGACGGGACTGAGCTTTGCAAACGATCCGAGCAATAGCGACCCGCGCCGGGCACGCGCCGTCTTGCGGCAGCAGGTAACCCCTGGCCTGACCAGTCTCTCCGGCCGACCCGAAACCGGTTTTTCCCGCTACGGCCGGCTGGCCGCGGCCGACGAGCAGTATCTCGAAGAGCTGGCCATGGCCGAGCTGGACCGCCGCAAGGGGCCCATTGGCTCTCTCGCCTTGCACGATTTTGCCGCCCTCCCCTTTCCCATCTCTAGCCGGGTGTTGCGGTTATGGTTGCGCAGGCATCACCAAAAAGCCGGCTACCGTGCATCGGTCGCGCTTGCCGCAGCGACCGGATCCCTATGGCGCACCGGGCACCAGAGAGTCGGCGGGCTGTGGATCGAGCACGGCTTTCTGTGGACCACAGCAAAGCCTGAACGCTACGCGCACGACTTTGCCGCCCCCGGCAGACTTGCTATTGCCCAGCTCGACCTTACCTTGGTTGCGAAAGTCGGCCGGTCGAGAAGGATTGCGAAGGGCTCCGGTTGCATTGCCCTGGATGCGTCCAAGGAGCATCTTCCATTGAGGGTAAGGCCCTGGCGGCAAGGAGACCGCATTCGTCCGTTCGGTTTGAACGGACACATCAAGGTGGGTGATTTGTTTACCAACCGGAAAATACCACGGGCACTGCGCCGCCTCTGGCCTGTCGTGCTGTGCGGCGACGAGATCGTCTGGGTCGTGGGGTTGCGGCGGGGAGCAATGGCGCCTATAACGCCGAAAACTCGGCGCATCTTGACGATTGCGGTCGAGGGTCAGCTGCCATGGAGCGCCTAATCAAGGAGTAGCTAGTGCGCCAGTCACATAAGACCATATTGCTCTGGGGCGTGCTGTTCCTGATGTTTTACGTCGTCTACAGCATCGTCACGGGCGCACACACCGATGTAAAAGAAGTCCCCTTCTCCGAGTTCCTGGACTCGGTGAGCGCGGGCACTCTGGCCAGCTCGGACGTCGAGATTAAAAACGACTCCGAGTTCGTCTGGAGCGACGGCAAGATCCGCAAGAAGGCAACCGGCAAGCTCACCGACGACGTCCTGAAACAACTGCACGACAAACGCATCAAGTTCCGCCTGGTCAACGAAGAATCCGGCGCCGTCTGGCAATCGTTGCTCTTGTCCTGGCTGCCGATGTTGCTGGTCTTCGCCTTCTTATTCGTGCTGATGCGCCAGCTGCAAAGTGGCGGCGGCAAAGCCATGAGCTTTGGCAAGGCCAAGGCGCGGCTGGTCTCGGAGACCAATCCGAAGATCACGTTCAAGGACGTGGCCGGCATCGACGAAGCCAAAGAGGAGCTCGCCGAGATCATCGCGTTCCTCAAGGATCCGAAAAAATTTACGCGCCTGGGTGGCCGAATTCCCAAGGGTGTGTTGCTGATGGGGCCGCCGGGAACCGGCAAGACCCTGCTCGCTCGCGCCATTGCCGGCGAGGCCGGTGTGCCGTTTTTCTCGATCAGCGGCTCGGATTTCGTCGAAATGTTCGTGGGCGTCGGAGCCTCGCGCGTGCGCGATCTGTTCGAGCAGAGCAAGAAGCACGCGCCCTGCATCATCTTCATCGATGAGATCGATGCGGTGGGCCGTCATCGCGGCGCGGGCCTGGGTGGCGGGCACGACGAGCGCGAGCAGACGCTCAACCAACTCCTGGTGGAGATGGACGGCTTCGAATCCAACGAGGGCGTCATCCTGATTGCCGCGACCAATCGCCCCGACGTTCTGGACCCGGCCCTGTTGCGGCCCGGCCGGTTCGATCGCCGCGTGGTAGTGCCGCGGCCCGACATGGGCGGCAGGCTCGAGATTCTCAAAGTCCACACGCGCAAAGTCCCGATCGCCGACAACGTCGACCTGGATCTGGTGGCGCGGGGTACGCCAGGCTTTTCCGGTGCGGATCTGGCTAATCTGGTCAACGAAGCCGCATTGATTGCGGCCAAAGAGAGCCAGAATAAAGTCGAGCACAACGACTTCGAAGCCGCCAAGGACAAGGTGCTGATGGGCGCCGAGCGCCGCAGCATGATCATCAGCGAAAACGAAAAGCTGATTACGGCTTATCACGAAGCGGGTCACACGCTGGTCGCCAAGCTCGTGCCCGACGCCGACCCGGTGCACAAAGTCACCATCATTCCGCGCGGCCGGGCCTTGGGCCTGACTCAGCAGCTGCCGATCGACGACCGCTACAACTTGTCGCGAAGATACGCTCTGGATCGCATCTGCATCCTGTTCGGCGGCCGTGTGGCCGAAGATCTCGTGTTCAACGAGGTGACGACCGGCGCCGGCAACGATCTGGAGTCCGCCACGGATCTGGCTCGCAAGATGGTCTGCGAATGGGGCATGAGCGAGACGCTGGGACCATTGACCTTCGGTAAAAAGGAAGAAGCCATCTTCCTCGGGCGCGAGATTGCCCAGCACCAGGAGTACTCGGAACAGACCGCGATCGATATCGACGCTGAGGTCAAGCGCATCATGACCGAGCAATACGCGCGGGCCAAAAAGCTCGTGAGCGACACCCGCGAGGCCTTGACACGCATCGCCGACGCGCTGCTCGAATACGAGACTCTGGAAGGCAATGAAGTCGAAGCGTTGATGGAAGGTCGGGCACTGACGCGCAAGCCTCCGACGGTGCGCATGACGACCCGGGAAGAAATGGATCGACGCCGGGCGGCCCAGAAGAGCGCGAAGACCGCCCCGGTCGTCGGCACGCTGCTCGGCAGCGAAATCAAGGTGTAAATCAATCGTGCCCGCGCCGGTTCTGATGGGCGTGCTGAATCTGACGCCCGACTCGTTCTCGGACGGTGGACAGCTCGACTCGGTCGACGCGGCCGTTGCGCGCGCGCACGCCCTGGTCGATGCCGGGGCGAAGATTCTGGATATTGGCGGCGAATCCACCCGGCCGGGCGCCGAACCGGTCGATGCCACGACCGAATTGAACCGCGTCGTGCCGACCATCGCGGCACTCAAGAAAAGCGGCATCGTCGCCAGAATCAGCATCGACACAGCCAAAGCGGAGGTCGCCGAACAGGCGCTCGCAGCCGGAGCCGAAATCATCAACGACGTCACGGCCCTGGGTGACCCAGAAATGGCCGCAGTTGCGGCATCGCACCGGGCGGTACTCATCCTCATGCACATGCTTGGAGTGCCGCGCACCATGCAGCAGGGGCCCATCGTCTACGGTGACGTGGTCGGCGAGGTGTCCGCATTCTTGCGCGAGCGAATCGAATTAGCCATTCGCGCGGGCAACGCCCGCGAGCAGATCTGGATCGATCCGGGCATCGGCTTCGGCAAGACCGTAGAGCACAACCTGCAGCTCACCCGCGCGATTCCGCGTCTGGCCGAGCTCGGTCAAACGGTGGTCTACGGACCGTCGCGCAAGCGTTTCTTGGGCGAGATTACGGGTCGTGACGCCCACGACCGCGACCGCGCCACGGCTGCCGCCTGTGCGCTCGCGACCTATCTGGGCGCGGGAGTTTTGCGGGTCCACGACGTGGCGGCAGTGCGCGACGCGGTAGCCTTGGCGGCACGACTGCGGGAGACGAGATGTTGACGGCAGTACTTTTCGATTTGGACGGAGTGTCGCTGCACAGCTACCACATCGGTTGGTTGTCTACGGCCGCCGCCGAGGCGTCGCCGCCGCGTTTCTGGGGATTGCGCAGTCAGTCGGTCGTCGTTTAGCGGGAGACGACTGAGTACATTCTCTGCACGGCGCTCTTGCCTTTGAGCAGCACATCGCGCGTGCGCAAGACCGTCACCGAGTTGGAGACGTGCTCCCAGGTATCGTGACTGATGATGATTTCACCGGGCTCGGCCTGACCGCACAGCCGCGCCGCGGTGTTGACCGTGTCGCCGATGACGGTGACCGCACGTGCCACGGCCGGTCCAATCGGACCGACGACGACCGGGCCCGTGTGCAAGCCAATGCCGAGCCGAAAATGGGAGCCGGCGATCAGGGCCGTTATCTGACTGTGCCCGACGCTGCGAACACAACGCTCGCCGGCCCGAATCGCCGCCAGCGCGTGCTGCGCCGGCACCTCCCCGGCAAACACCGCCAACATGCCGTCGCCCAGGAATT
>Ga0182027_10008168_pt1 | contig 15285 bp, 16 predicted proteins | sample 712E1DmetaG_FD_121300 | JGI IMG/M metagenome (GOLD analysis project Ga0182027, IMG submission 121300) | Permafrost microbial communities from Stordalen Mire, Sweden - 712E1D metaG (Illumina Assembly) | ecosystem: Environmental > Terrestrial > Soil > Wetlands > Permafrost | place: Sweden... | reverse complement strand
TACCAGTGCAAGAAGTGCAGCACGGGCTGCCCGGTCGCCGGCTTCGGCGACCTGCACCCGGCGCAGATCATGCGCGCCGTGCAGATCGGCGCCGTCGAAGCCGCTGTCGACAGCCGCTTCATCTGGCTGTGCACGGGCTGCGAGACGTGCACCACGCGCTGCCCGCAGAGCATCGACATCGCGGCCATCATGGATGAGCTGCGCATGATCGCCCGCGAAGAGGGCCGGGTGCGCTCCGACGCCCCGTTCGCCAACATCCTCAAGCTCAACTACGACTCCTTCCGGCGCTGGGGCCGGCTCTACGAGGTCGAGCTGCTTGCCCTCGACAAGGTCACCCGGCCGTCGAGCTTCAGCGACGACGTGGCCATGGGCATCCGCATGTTCCTCAAGGGCAAGATCAACCCGCTGCCCACCATGGGCGACCGTTCGCAGATGAAGCGCATGGCCCAGGTCGCCGACCGCATCACCCGCGACAAGCGGGCGGTGGCGCAGGCCATGGACCTGCCCGCCGACAGCGGCCCATCGCAGTCTGAGCGCGGAGGTGCCTCATGAGCCGCGTCGCCTACTACCCGGGGTGCTCGCTGCACGGCACCGCCACCGAGCTCGACAGCTCGTTCGTGGGCACCGCCGCCAAGCTGGGCGTCGACCTGGTCGAGATCCCCGGCTGGGAGTGCTGCGGCAACACCGCCGCCCACGCCACCAACCGCCTGCTGGCCACGGCCCTGCCGGCCAACGAGATGGCCAAGGTCAAAGACGACATGGGCCTCGAGCGCGTCGCGGTGCCCTGCGCGGCCTGCTTTGCCCGCTTCATGGCCACCAACCACGACGTCCAGGACGACGAGACCGCTCACGACGTGGCCCAGGTCGTCGGCCGCCGCTACGACGGCGGCGTGGGCGTGCTCAACCTCGTCGACTTCTACCACGACGAGGTCGGCCTCGAGGCGCTCAAGGCCAAGGTCACGCGGCCCTTCGCCGGTCTCAAGGTGGCCGCCTACTACGGCTGCCTGCTGACCCGCCCGCCCAAGGTCACCCTCGCCGAGGACCCCGAGTACCCGACCCACATGGACGAGCTGCTCGAGGTCCTGGGCTGCGAGCCGGTCCAGTGGACCTTCAAGACCGACTGCTGCGGCGCCTCGCTGGCGCTCTGCGAGCAGGCCGTGGTGGTCGAGCTGGTGCGCAAGATCGTCGCCAACGCCCGCACCTGCGGCGCCCAGGCGATCGCCTGCGCCTGCCCGCTCTGCCAGGTCAACTTGGACACCCGCCAGGGCGACATCAAAAAGGCCGACCCGAGCTGGGTCGACGTGCCGATCGTCTATCTGAGCCAGTTCGTCGGCCGCGCGATCGGCGTGCCCGACCAGCAGCTCGGCCTCAAGAAGCACATGGTGGCAGTCGAGGCGGCGCTCGCCTAGCCGCGCCACCGCTCGACACCATCCGCCGAAGAGACGGCGGGGCGCCCTCCGGGCGCCCCGCCGTCTTCGTTTGGTCTCCTCGCCGCGGTCTGCCACCAGGTTTGATTTCCTTATGATATCACTATACTATCTCGTGACGGTGAATTGCATGATGGATCGTCAGCAGGAGAGCGAAGGCGTGGCGCGAGTGTCGGGCGCCGGGGGCGGCGATGTCGCGGCGCCGCGCGAACGGCTTCCGCACCTGGCCCTGGCGCCGCTCGTGGCGCTCGCCGCGGCGGTCGCGGCCGTGCTGCTCGCGTTCGCCGGCCGCTACGGCTACCACGGCGACGAGCTCTACTTCCTGGTCGCCGGCCGCCGCCTCGCCTGGGGCTATCCCGACCTGCCGCCGCTCGTGCCTCTGCTGGCGCGAGCGCTCTCCGGCATCGCCCCGGGCTCGCTGGTCGTGCTGCGTACGCCGTCGGCACTGGTCGCCGGTGCCACCGTCGTGCTGACCGGGCTCACCTGCCGCGAGCTCGGCGGCGGCAGGGCGGCGCAGCTGCTGGCGGCCGCCGCCATGGCGGTCAGCCCGCTGCTTCTGGCGGCGGCCCACCTCTTCGGCACGACGCCGTTCGACCTGTTCTTCTGGACACTGCTCGTCTTTCTCGTCGTGCGCATCCTGCGGACCGGCGACGACCGTCTCTGGCTGCCGGTCGGGGCGATCGCCGGCGTCGCGGCGCTGAACAAGGACCTTGTCGCATTCCTTGCCGTCGGCGTCCTCGCCGGCATCGCGCTGGCAGGGCCGCGCCGCCGGCTCGCGTCGCCGTGGCTGTGGGCGGGCGCCCTGCTCGCCGGCCTGCTCTGGACGCCCTACCTCCTCTGGCAGGCACAGCACGGCTGGCCCCAGCTCGCCGTCGCCCACTCGATCGCAGCCGGCCGCTCGGGGACGTCCGAGCCGCGCTGGGCCTTGCTGCCCTTCCAGCTCGTGCTCATCGGCCCCTACCTCGCACCCGTCTGGATCGCCGGCCTCGTGCGGCTGTTCCGCGACCCGGCCCTGCGCTTTTGCCGAGCGCTGGGCTGGTGCTGGGTCGTGCTCGCCGTGGTCTTCATCGCCACCGGCGGCAAACCCTATTACCTGGGCGGCCTGATCCCGCTGCTCCTCGCCGCCGGGGCGCCGGCCATGATCGCGTGGTCGTCGCGCAGCCGCGCGCGGCTGCGCCGCGGCCTGCTGATCGCCGCCGTCGCGCTGACGGCGCTCACGGCGATCGTCATCACCCTGCCGGTGATACCGGCGAGCGACCTGCACCGCACCAACATCGGCTCGCTCAACTACGACGCGCTCCAGACCGTGGGCTGGCCCACCTACGTGAGCGAGATCGCCGCCGTCTATCGCCGCTTACCGGCCGACCAGCGAGCCTCCGCCGCGCTGCTCACCACGAGCTACGCCGAGGCCGGTGCGATCGACCGCTTCGGGCCCGCCCTGGGGCTGCCCCAGGCCTACAGCGGCCACGACGGCTTCTGGTACTGGGGCCCGCCGCCGGCGAGCGCCACCACGGTCGTGGCCGTGGGCTTCGACCGCGGCCCCCTCGGACGGGCCTTCGGCAGCGTCCGCCAGGCGACGCTGCTCGACAACCATCTCGACGTCAGCAACGACAACCAAGGGGCGCCGGTCTGGATCTGCCGGCAGCCCAGAGCCGACTGGCGCGTGTTGTGGCCGACGTTCCGCTACCTGGGCTGACCGCCGCCGTGCCCCCCGCCAACAGAGATGAGAGGTGCCCCGATGTCTCCCGTCAGACCAGGAGGTTCTCGATGAACGCCGGCGCGAATGCCTCACGGGTGCTGCGCGTCGCCGGCCTGCGCCACCGCTTCGGCGACCGCCTCGCCGTCGACGGGGTCGAGTTCACCGTGGCGAGCGGCGAGATCGTCGGCCTCGTCGGGCGCAACGGCGCCGGCAAGACCACGACGATGCGGGCCGTCATGGGCATCCTGCAGCCGCAGGAGGGCGAGATCACCTGGCGCGGCCACCCCGTCCAGTTCGCGGACCGGCTGCGCTTCGGCTACATGCCCGAGGAGCGCGGCCTGTACCCGCAGATGAAGATCCTGCCCCAGCTTGTCTACTTCGCCCGACTCTGCGGGCTCGATCGCGCGACGGCCGAACGGCGCGCCGGCGAGCTGCTCGGGCGCCTCGACCTGGCGGCACGCGCCCAGGACCTGACCATCGCCCTGTCGCACGGCAACCAGCAGCGCGTGCAGCTCGCCGTCGCGATGGTGCACGACCCCGACCTGTTCGTGCTGGACGAGCCCTTCGCGGGCCTCGACCCGAGCGTCGTCGACGAGCTCTCGAGGATCTTGCGCGCCGAGGCCGACGACGGCCACGCCATCCTCTTCTCGAGCCATCAGCTCGACCTGGTCGAGCGCCTCTGCGACCGCGTTGTCGTGCTCGAGCAGGGCAGAGTGCTCGTCGCCGGCACGCTCGACGAGCTGCGCGATCGCCTGCCGCGCCGCCTGCGCGTGAAGGTCGCCGCGCCGTCCGGCTGGGAGCAGAGTCTGACCGGCGTGCGCGCTGAGAGCGAGGACGGCGAGGGCGTCGTGCTCGACCTCGACAGCGACGCCGACGACCAGGCCGTCCTGGCAGCGGCCCAGGCGGCGGGGCCGGTCGAGCAATTCGGCTACGAGCGCGGCCACCTGGTCGACGTCTACCGTGAGCTGGTGCGGCGATGAGCGGCACGTCCTCTGTCTGGCTGGTCGCGCGCCGCGAGATCGACGAGCGTTTGCACAGTCGCACCATCCGCATCGTGACAGCGTTCAGCATCGTGCTCGTCGTGGCGGCCATCGTAGCCCCGTCGCTGTTCCACAAACCGGCCAAGCCGGCGCAGATCGCTCTTCTCTACCCCTCGGCGCAGGCGCTCGCGCCGGAGCTGCAGCGCGCCGCGAGCGCATCGGGTGTACGGGTACACCTCGTCGATCTGACGAGCGGACCCGCCGCGCGGGCGCAGCTCCGGCAGAAGACGCTCGACGTCGCGTTGATCGTGAGCAGCGGTCAGGCCGTCGCAGAGGTCCGTCAGGACATCGATCCCACGTTGCGAGCCGTGATCCAGGCGGTCGTGAGCGAGGAACACCTGCGCGAGTTGCTCACCGTCAAGGGCCTGTCGCCCGCGGCGGTGGCGCAAGCGCTCACGCCGACGCAGCTCACGGTCACCACCCTTCAACCCGCGCCGCCCGACCAGTCGGCCCACGTCCTCGCGGCGATCGTCACCGGTCTGTTGCTGTACATGACCATCGCCATGTACGGGCAGGCGGTGGCCCAGGGCGTCGCGCAGGAGAAGACGTCGCGCACGGCCGAGGTCCTGCTCGCCGTCGTGCGGCCCAGTCGGCTGCTGGCCGGCAAGGTGCTCGGCATCGGCCTCGTGGGTTTCCTGCAGATCGGCCTGACGGTCGGCGCGGGCCTCATCGCCAACACGCTGGTGAAGCGCGCAGAGATCCCCTCGACCGTATGGCTGTTGCTGCCCATGGTCCTGCTCTGGTTCCTGCTGGGCTTCGCGCTCTACGCCTTCGCCTGCGCCGCCGCCGGGGCTCTCGTCGCCCGGCAGGAGGAGATCGGCTTCGTCACCATGCCGATCCTGATGTTCCTCGTGATCAGCTTCCTGCTGATGTACGTGGCCGTCGCCACGCCGAACGCCTGGTGGCTCACGGTGGTCTCGTTCGTGCCGCCCATGGCGCCGGTCCTCATGCCCGTGCGGATCGCCCTGGTCCACGTGCCCGCCTGGCAGGTCGCGCTCTCCGCGACCCTCACGCTGGCCGCGGCCGGCCTGGTGGCCGCGATCGCGGCGCGCATCTACTCGTTCGCCCTCGTGCGCGGCGGCGCCCGCCTGAGCTGGGGCGAAGCGCTGCGCCTGAGCCGTTCGTGAGCCGCGAGCCCTGGGAGTGACGATGACGATGATGCTGCTGCCAGCGAAGCGAACAACCATCGGCGCGGTCGCGGACCGCCACCAACCAAGTGAACCGGACCGTGCTCGGGGGAGCGCGGCAGCTTGTCAGACCCAGCCTGGACGGAGGAACCAATGAACAAGGAACGGAGCATCAAGGTACTGAGCGGGTGGATCGTGGCGCCCGTCACCCTCGCCCTCTACGTCGCCGCCGGCGTGGCGTTCTGGGAGGCGATCGTCGTCCACGTGACCACGACCTCCACGGGGTCGACCAAGCCGGACGTGAGCCTCATATGGGTCGGCATCATCCTGCTCTTCTTCGCCATCGTATCGTCACTGGGCTTCTTCACCCTGCAGCCCAACGAGGCCCGACTGCTGATCCTCTTCGGCGCCTATCGCGGCACCACGCGCCAGGGAGGCTTCTGCTGGGGCAATCCGTTCTACGCCAACGGACCGGCCAGCCAGGGCCGGTCGCGCGGCCTCGGCCGTGCCATCGGCAAGGGCGACACCGGCGGCACCCAGGTCGCCCGGCGGCTCGCGCGCTACAAGGTCTCACTGCGAGCCCGCACCCTGAACGGCGACAAGCTCAAGGTCAACGACAAGGCGGGCAACCCTATCGAGATCGCCGCGGTCGTCGTGTGGCGTGTCGAAGACACGGCGCAGGCCATCTTCGACGTCGACGACTTCGAGGCGTACGTGTCGATGCAGAGCGAGACCGCCCTGCGCCACCTCGCCACCGCCTACCCCTACGACCACGGCGAGGACCAGGACGCCGAGCTCACCCTGCGCGGCAATGTCGACGACGTCTCCCAGGCCCTCCGCGAAGAGCTCCAGGAACGCCTCGCCAAGGCCGGCGTGGCCGTCAACGAGGCGCGCCTCACGCACCTGGCCTACTCACCCGAGATCGCCCAGACCATGCTGCGCCGCCAGCAGGCCGAGGCCGTGATCGCCGCCCGCAAGAAGATCGTGCGGGGCGCCGTGAGCATGGTCGAGCAGGCCTTGAACGAGTTCAACGAGAAGAACCTCGTCGACTTCGACCCCGAGCGCCGAGCGTCCATGGTGAGCAACCTCATGGTCGTGCTCTGCGGCGAGTCTCAGGTCACCCCAGTGATCAACACGGGAACGCTCTACCAGTGACGCCCGGCGGAGCCGCAGTGACTCCGGCCGGAGGCTAGGCGATGGCCCGCAAGCAGTTCCTGTTACGCGTCGACCCCGACCTGTGGCGCGAGCTCGAACATTGGGCGGCCGATGACCTGCGCTCGGTCAACGCCCAGGTCGAGTGGCTCCTGCGCGACGCCGTGCGGCTGCGTCGCGGCGCAGCCGCGGCGCGGGGGCGCCACATCGCCGCCGACAGCGCGCTGGCCGCCGACGCGCGGATCGACGACACGGGCGCGGGGGCTGCTCCGCACGGAGCAGCTCCCGCGCCCGACGACGCTGACTTCTGACCTGCGAGCCGCCTGCGTCGGTGCACGTCACGCCCGCGTTGGGTATCACCCTTGCGACTCGTCGGTCAGTCATCCATCGCGGCCGCGGCTCCGGCCGCTCGAGGAGGGAGCCCGGATGAATGAAATCGCGCCCGGCATCTGGCGCTGGACCGCACGCCACCCCGAGTGGCACACGCGGATCGAGTGGGGCCGCGAGGTGGCGTGCTTCGCCCTTGTCGGCGACGGCGCGCTGACGCTGGTCGACCCGCTGCTGCCGGCCGCCGGCTCAGCCCCACGCGACGCCGTCGACCGGGGCCTCGAACGGCTCGCCCGCGAGGCGCAGCGGCTCGACATCATGATCACCATCCCCTACCACGCGCGCAGCGCGGAGGAGCTGCTCGATCGCTACCGCGAAGCGCTGCCGACCACGATCTGGGGGCACCGCGCGGTCGCCAGGCGGTTCGCCGACCCCGCGACCGTCCTGCGTGAGATCGTTCCCGGCGAACCGGTCGGCGACGGCGTCCTGGCCCTGGCGATCGGCAAGCCGCGGCGCTTCGAGATGCCGCTCTACTTCCCCGCCTTTCGGGCGCTGGCCTTCGGCGACGCCGTGATCGGCATCGACGGCGGTCTGCGGATCTGGCAGCAGAGCTCGACCGATCCCGCCTGGCACGACCAGGTGTTCGTGCCCACGCTGCTGCCGCTGCTCGACCTCGACGTCGAGCGCGTGCTGGTCACCCACGGACCCCCGGTGCTGCACGACGGCCGCCGGGCGCTGCAGGCCGCCATGGCGGCCGGGCCGTGGGATTACCGAGCCGCGAAGGACTAGACTGCCTGCGAGGGGTCCCGGTTCCCGCTGCACGATGGGCGGGCGCCAGCGACCGGCGGCGACCGAAGGAGACCACAATCATGACCCTTTTCTTTCAGCGCGGCGCGATCGACGCGGACCACCTGCCGTTCGTGCTGCGCATGCTGCCGGTGGACGTCAGCTTCGCCGACGAGCACGACGTCCTGCGCTACTGGTCGGGGCACACCTATCGCACCTGCGACCCGCACTTCATCGGCCAGGACATCCGCGCCTGCCATCCCGGCGGCTCGCTGGCGACCCTCGAGGCCATCCTCCAGGCTTTCAGGAGCGGCGAGCGCGACACCGCCGAGGGCTGGCACGAAGACGATGGCCGCTTCACCTACACGCGCTATACCGCCGTGCGTGACAACGCCGGCGTCTACCGCGGCATCCTCGAGGTCAACCAGGACCTGACCGACGCGCGCGCCCTCACCGGCGAGCAGGCGCTGCCGGGCTGGTAAGGAGGAGACTGTCAGGCCGGCGGCGCGAACTCGTGCACGCAGGCCGGGTCGCCGTCGATGATCGAAGCCGTGCGGCGATGCCCCCGAGGATCGCGACCCAGCAGCCCGCAGAGCATGCCCCCGCTCAGACTGCAGACCACGCCGGGGTGATCGCCGGCGACCTCGAGGTAGGGGCAGTTGCCCAGCTCGACGACCACCGTGCGATCGTCTCTGACGGCGATCCGCGGAGCGCAACCCATGTCGCGCAGGTAGCTGGCGATGTCCTCTAGGTCGGGACCGCCGTCGCCCGCGGACCGGTCGCCCGGCAGGCCCGCGGCGACCTCGCGTCCGCACTCGTAGCCGATCTGCTCGGCGCGCGCCGCGGAGCCGCCGTCGAGCTTGGCGGCCAGGCGAACCAGCATGCCCGACAACGCTTCGTAGCGACGGGGCGGGAGCTGAATGTCGAGGCGGGCGCTCGACGGCGCATAGACCTTGGCCGGGCGACCGCCGCCCGGGTTGCGCCGCGTGTCCATGACCAGAAGTCCGGCTTTGGCGAGCTTTTCGAGGTGCGCGCGGGCGACTGTGCGATGCACACCGAAGACCGCGGCGGTCTCGCTGGCCGAGACGGGTTCGGGCGAGCGGACGACGTGTTCGTAGACGGCGAATCTGGTTGCGTCGCCTAGAGCGCCCCCCAGAGTCCCCAGCGCCGAAAGATCCCAGTCGCGCACGACTCCCATCCGCTTGAACTATACGCCCCGCGGCAGCGGCTGACAAAACGCACGGCCTCGCCCCGCCGCGGGCCGGCGGCGAGCGCCGGACGGGCTTCGCGGCTTGCCGGGCGGCCCGGCTGGGTATCTCCCGGTGACGCCGCCACCGGGCGCCGACACCGTCACCGGCCGAAAGGACAGCCATGATCAAGGTGAAGAGCTTCACGACGCCGATCAAGATCTTCGCCACCAACCGTGAGCTCACGGAGCTCGACGAAGCCGTAGGCAAGTTCCTCGCCGACGAGAAAGCGACGACCGTCTGCTCGGTGAGCGACTCGACGACGTCCGGCGACACCGGCGAGACCATCGGCCTGATCAGGGTCGTCGCCTACCAGGTGTAGCGGCTCGCCCGTTCGCCGGCCGGTGGGCGCCGGCTGGTGGGCGCCGCCGGTGGGTTGACGCTCCCGGCCGCGGGCGGCTAGGATCGACAGCGGAGACGCCCGCAAGGGCCTCGAGGGAAGACGGTGCAAAGCCGTCGCGGACCCGCCGCTGTGACCGGGGACGACCGCCGCAACCAAGCCACTGCCGGCATGCCGGTGGGAAGGCGCGGCGCAAGGACGATCCGGCAAGCCAGAAGACCTGTCTCCAAGCGGTGCTGTCGCCGCCCCCGTGGTACCGGGGCGGGCACTGCTGCTGCGCGGATCCAAAAACGGCGGATCCCGGGCCAAGCTCCCCCGAGCGGGCCCGGGATTGTTGTTCTTTGGTGGCGGATCCGAAAGGTCGGCGGCAGATGCAGGCTCTCTCACAAAAGGCACAGAAGCCCATGGGGGCGCCGTCGCCGGTGAGCCCCTTCGTGCGGCCGGCTAGCGGCCTCGTGCGCGAGATCACTTCGTGGCAGGTCTTCGGCTTCAACGTCATGAACGCCAACGTCGGCATCGGCCTGGTATGGCTCACGCTGCTCGGACCAGGCCTCTACCCCGGCGCCAACCTCTACCTGGCAGTCCTGCTGGCCTTCGTCGGCATCCTGCCGCTCAACCTGCTCTACGTGCGTCTGGCGGTCGCCTTCCCGCGCTCGGGCGGCGACTACGTCTCGATCTCGCGGACGCTCAGCCCGGTCCTGGGATTCGCCGTCAACGCCGCCGCCATGGCGTACTTCTGCCTGTTCGTCGGTCTCGGCGGCCTCTACACCGTGCAGTACGGCCTGACGCCGCTGGCCAGGGTCGCGGCCGCCTCCACCGGCAGCGCCTGGGCGGCCCACCTGGCCGACCGGCTGGGCACGCCGACCGGCACCTTCCTCGTTTCGCTGGTCGTGCTGGCCGTCTACGCGCTGCTCATGATCAGGGGCGGCAAGCTCTACTTCCGCGCGCAGAGCGCGGCCTTCGTGGCGGGCACGGCCGCGCTGGCGGCCGTCGTGATCGCCGCCCTGCTGCTCTCGCGAGCCGGCGCCCTCGGCCACATCGACGCCTCCCTGGCCCGCATCCACGCCGGGCCCGTCGCGGCGCTCGCCGCCGGCCGGGCGCCCGGGTTCTCATGGTCGGCCACGCTGCACGCCGCCATCTGGCCCTGGATCGTCTTCGTGGGCTGCTACTTCTCGGTCTTCATCGCCGGCGAGGTGCGGCGCCCGGCGCGCACCCAGGCGATCGGCGTGCTCGGCTCGCAGACCTGGGCGCTGGCCTGGCTGCTCGTCGTGACCTTCGCCCTCAGCCACCTGTTCGGGATGACGTTCTTCGCCAATCTGGCCTTCACGGCGCCCGGCAAGCTCGGCCTGGCCTCGACGCCCGCCTTCGCGGAGCTTGTCGCGCTCGCGCTCCACCACGCCGTGTTCGCCATCGCCCTCATGGCGGCCTTCGCGGTGTGGGGGTTTGCCTGGGTGGGGCCCACCGCGATGTGCGTCTCGCGCTGCCTGTTCGCCTGGTCGCTCGACGGCCTCGCGCCGGCCTGGTGCGCCGCGGTCCACCGCCGCTGGCACACGCCTCACCGCGCCCTGCTGCTGACCTTCGCCGTGGCCACGGTGTTCACGGCGCTCATGATCTACGCCCACCTGTCGCTGCTGTCGGGCATGATCGTGATGTTCGTCGAGTGGCTCTGCGTGGCCCTGGTGGCGATCGTGCTGCCCGGGGTGGCCGACCGCCGCGGGTTTGTGCTGCCGCCGGCGCGACGCCTCGCCGGCCTGAGCTCCCTGTCGTGGCTCGGTGTGCTCACCGTGCCGCCGGTGCTCGTCGCCGCCTGGCTCAACCTGACCGACGCCAACTCGGGCACCAGCATCGCCCATCAGCCCAAGGCGCTGCTGCTGTGGATCGCCATCCTCGCCGGCTGCCTGACCGCCTACCGCGTCGTGGCCGCCCTGCGCGAGCGCCGCGGCACGAGCCTCGACCTGGCGGTACGGCTGCTGCCGCCCGACTGAGCTTTGGTCGGCCTGTGACGGATGGTCGCAGCGCAGGGGGGCGCGGCGCCTTTGGGCGCCGCGCCCCCCTGCCTTTAGCGCTTCTTTAGACGCCGCCGCCTGGTCTTCACGGGTTCCTTAGAGCCGAAGCGGTAGCCTCTGGTCCGGGCGAGAACGCATGCGAGAACGCAGTCTTTCGCCGCAAGCCTTGGAGGTCCGTCATGCCGCTCATCGCCGTCGATGCCGCCGCCGCCGGGATCGCCGTCTTCTTCGCCGCCACGATCGTGGTCGCCGTGGTGGCCTTCGTCATCCACGCGAGGCTGCTCGAGCGCAGCGTCCGCCAGAGTCGCCTGGCGCCGCCTGCGCTGCCGTCCCCAGCGGCAACGGCGGCACGACCCGTCACGGTCGTGCCGGTGACGCGGCCTTCCGCCGCGCAGCCGACGCACGCTGCCCGGCGCCGTCTCGCGACCCCGCAAAGGGCTTCCTTGGCGCTGCGGCTCTCGTCGGCCGAACGCCGGTGGGCACGACAGCGGCGCGAGCGCCTCGATCGCCCGGAGAGCGGACTGGTCCTCACCGAGAGCCGCCACTCGGCCTGAAGTTCGGCAGGCGGTCGACGATCCCGCCCGGCCGATCGGCGCCCGCGAGCCTCCCCCGTAGGCTCGCGGGCGCCTACCCGACTCCTACCCGGCGTCGAAACCGCAGTTCCCCGGGCTCGACGCTTCAAACGCCCTTCTGCCGACCACACCCCGTTGGTCGGACTCTCCACCGTGTCCGAGCCGAGCAAGCGGCGAGCGCCGGAGCTGTTGCGGCCGGCAGGGCTGTTGCGGCCGGCAGAGCTGTTGCGGCCCACAGAGCTGTTGCGGCCTGACGAATCGGGTGAGTCTGCCTCGCTCGCATGCGGCAAGACTAAAACACTACGGTGATGGTGATAATGGTGACAAAAGGTCGTCCGTGCCCCGGCATTCAAGCGAACCCGGTGGCACCGTCAAGGAGGGTACATCCATGAACCGCAAAGTCGTCGACTACCTCGTAAGCACGGCCGGGCTGGTCATCGCCCTGGTGCTTCTTGCGGTCGGCGGGCTGATGGTGTGGGGCCATGTCTACATCGACCACCAGGTCCACAACCAGCTCGCGTCGCAGAAGATCTTCTTCCCGCCCAAGGGCAGCCCGGCAATCGCCGGCGCGCAGTTCGCCGCGATGCAGAAGTACGCCGGTCAGCAGCTCACTACGGGCGCCCAGGCCGAGACCTATGCCAACCACTTCATCGCCGTGCACCTCAGTGAGGTGGCCGGCGGCAAGACCTACGCCCAGGTGAGCTCGGCGGCCTTGGCCGATCCCACGAACACGACCCTCAAGACCCAGGAGGCCACGCTGTTCCAGGGCACAGCCCTGCGCGGCCTGCTGCTCAACGCCTACGCCTTCGGCACGATGGCCACGATCGCCGGCATCGGCGCCATCGTGAGCTTCGTCGGAGCGGCGATCCTGCTGGTCCTCTCCGGGCTGGGCTTCGCCCATGCGCGGCGCGTCGGCAGCGCCGTCGAGGCGACCGCGACGGTCACCGACGAGCGCGTGGCCAAGGCCGCCTGACTCAGGCGAGACCGATCAACCCCCAGGGCGGGCGGCGCGTCGGCGCCGCCCGCCCTTTCTTGATGGCCTGGCGGCCCGACGCGTTGTATCCCGCCTGCCGCTCTGCGCCTGCCTCAGCTTCGCGCTTGCCTGCTTGCCCCGCCTGCCGGTCCCGGTCCGGCGGTCCCCTCGGTCCCTGGTTCCCCGCATCTTGCCGCTCGCCGCCCTTGAGCGCACACTGACAAAGCGCCCCGAGAACGGCGCGGTGAGCCGAGGAGGACCGTGGACTCCCGTCAACCTGCGCGAGAAAGAAGCGGCGTCACGCTGCGCCTCGTGCCCAGAGCCGGGCAAGATAGCGCTGGCGGCGACGAGCCCGCAGGGACTCGCAAGGAGCCCGCGGGCGCGCGGTCGTTCAGGCGCTACCCACTGTGGCGGGTGCTCGCGCTCAACGGCCTGACCCTGGGCCACTATCTCGTCGGCGGCGCCGCCATCCTTGCCGCCTACCGCGACTACCCCATCGTCGGGTGGCCTCTCGGCATGGCCTACCTGGTCTTCGCGATGGTGCAGCTCTACGTGCTCATGCCGCAGGTCGTGTGCCCGGGCTGCGTCTATCGGACGATCCGCGACGGCCGCTGCCCGAGCGGCCTCAATCTGATCTCGGCCCGGCTGGCCCCGCCGGCGGCAAGCGCCGTCGAGTTTGGGCAGCGCACCCACGGCGCGCTCTGCCAGAGCAGTCTGTGCCTGTGGTCGTGGCTGCTACCGGTGCCGCTCGCGTTGCCGGGACTCGCCCTCTCGTTCTCGTGGACGGCCGCGACCCTCACTGCAGTCGTCGCGGTGCTGGCGGTGGCCAGGATGACCGTCGTCGCCAGAGTCGCGGTGTGTCCGCACTGTCTGGCGCGACGCTGGTGTGCGGCCGCGTCGGCACGTCGGGCAGTGCCGGCACGACCGGCCGCCTAGCCCCGGCGCCGGTCGCCCCTAACCGCCTGCGAACTCCGCGTTGACCTTCACGACGGCCGCGGCGAGCTGTTCGTCCGACAGGCGCCCGGTCCGGCGGATCTTGCCGCCGTCCTCGAGAAAGATCTCGTAGACCTTGATCGCCAGAATGGCCACCTGGGCCGGGCTCTCCGGCACGACGCCGCCGGGAAAGCACGCGGCGCGCTCCCGCAGGAACCTGGCCGCGGCCCGCACCGCCGCGTGCTGGTCGCGGTCGTCGTCGGTCGGGTAGCCGAACACCCAGCGCCGCGCCTGCTGTGTGATCGCGTCTCTGTCGGCCGCGATGCCGGCCGCGGCGAACACCCGGCAGTCGTAGCCGCGGCAGGTCAGCGGACGGTCCTCGTAGATCGAGCACTTCCCGTCGACCAGCATGGGGCAGTGGCCACGCTTGTCGTAGCCCAGCAACAGAGCGCCCCTGGCAGACCTGGGCGCCGCGAACAACAGCTCCGCGGGTATGCGGGCAACGGTCCGGGTGTCGGTGGGTCCGACATGGATGAAGTACGACGACGTGCAGCAGGCGGTGCAGGCGCCGCAAGGCACGTTGGCGGCGTCTTCCTGGGCCAGCGCGCATCGCGTCGCGCGCAGCCAGGTCGAGAATCCGCCGGCGGGCAGGTCGTGCGGTTCGGTCATCGCCTCTCTCGCGAGGTTCGGGGATGCGACGTCCGGGTCGGTCGCCGCACGTTCGGCATGGTCCTCCATTACCGGCGACGCGTCAACGGCGTTGGCCGCCGCCCTCACGGGGCAGAGACAACCCGTACGTCAGGCCGCAAGCGGGTGGCCTCGATCGGAGGGCGCGAGCCCAAAAGGCGCATAGCAGCCTCGGCGAGGCTGCTCGGATTCAGGAGAGCAACGCATGTCACAGGAAGACGAAGTCCGCCAGGCGTCAACTCACTTCTACGGAGCGCTGAACCGCATGCTCGACGGCGACAACGCGCCGCTGGCAGACGTCTGGTCGCACGACGCGACCGTCACGACCTTCCACCCGATCGGCGGTCGCCAGACCGGGTGGGACGAAGTCCGGGGATCGTTCGAGGGTGTGGCCGGCCTCGCCTCGGGGGGGCACGCCGAGCTGCGTGACCAGAGCGTCCACGTCTCCGGAGACCTGGCTTACGAGACGGGTACCGAACGCGGCGAGGCCACCCTTGCCGGCGAGCACATCGAGATCGACCAGCGCGTCACCAACGTCTATCGCCGCGAAGCGGGCGGCTGGAAGATCGTCCATCACCACACCGACCTCTCGCCGGCGATGCTGGAGCTGCTCGCCCGCCTGCAGCAGGCCGCCTGAGCACAGCAGGGTGCGCGCGGTGTCGGCCTTGACACCCTGAGCGAACCCCCAGGAGCAATCCTCAAGGACAGACCGGCGGCGGCGACCATTTGGTCGCCGCCGCCGGTCTCGCTGGTGTGGTCGGCCGACTGCGGCAGACCTGTCCCGCTCTACGCGGCCTTGGTCTGCCGGTAGTCGACGGTCTCGGCTTCGCGGGCCACCGTCACGCGCGGCTCGCCTGTCACCCCACCGCGCTTCATCGCCTCCGGCAGAGACGGATCGGTGGCAAACGCCTCGGCCTGCTCTTTGGACGGGAACTGGTTCACGATCGTGACCTGGTTGGGGTCGTCGGC
>Ga0182027_10008167_pt1 | contig 15287 bp, 12 predicted proteins | sample 712E1DmetaG_FD_121300 | JGI IMG/M metagenome (GOLD analysis project Ga0182027, IMG submission 121300) | Permafrost microbial communities from Stordalen Mire, Sweden - 712E1D metaG (Illumina Assembly) | ecosystem: Environmental > Terrestrial > Soil > Wetlands > Permafrost | place: Sweden... | reverse complement strand
TTCGCGCTCATCACGATGCCAGTCCCGCTGATGTTGCCGGCTGCCAGAACATTCGACAGGGCGACGGCCCCGAAATTTATCGTCCCGGCGTTGCCGCTCACTGTCACACTCCCGCTGCCGCTTGAATACAGGTTGGTAAGACCGTTGATGATGATGGGGTTGTTTGTCTGGACATAGCCGCTCGATGTAATGCCGTTCAGCTTCGTTGAATTCGTGGCGTTGGCGCTTTGGGCCTGCGCGAAGGCATACTGAGCCAGCGTGTTACTGCCAGTCCAAGCGGTTGCCGTTCCTGCAAACGTTGCGGTACCAACTGTCGTGCTGGAATAGGTGCCACCCGGCTGCAGGGCGGATGCGGCCAGAACGAGATCATTGCTGCCGGTGCCCGGGCCGAGTGCGGTTGCCGTCGCAACGACGTTGGTGGCTGTAGCGTTCGCAGCGGACGAAGCGAAGGTCGCCGTGCCGACGTTCATGCCCTGATAATTACCATTCGTGCTGGCTGGATACGGCAGATTGATCGCATCCCAGACCGTGCCGGTCGCCCCTGATGGAGCGATGTGCACCACGTTGGAGCCGGAGCCAAAGACTCGATTCGTCAGACCGCTGCTATCCACGAAGAAGAATCCATGACTGCTCGTGGCATCCTTCGCGCTCATCACGATGCCAGTCCCGCTGACGTTCCCGACCGCCAGAACATTCGACAGGGCCTGCGCAAACGCGCTACCCGTGTTGGACAACGTCAACTGTACACGGCCGCCGTAATTGCTGAGCGCACCAGTCAGGCCGCCAGCGGTAACAACCTCAAGTTCATCACTGGTGAGCACCGGCCCGCCATTCAGCAACCACAGATTCGTCACCCCACCAGCTCCGCCACCACCCGATCCGAAATTAATCGTCCCGGCGTTGCCGCTCACCGTCACACTCCCGCTACCGGTCGCGTACAGAGACGTGATGGCGCGGACAACGCGGGTGTCGTTCGTCTGGACATAGCCGCCCGGCGGAATGTAGCCAAGATTCAGCGCGTTACCGGCTGTGGCGGCAAACGTGGCCGTGCCGACGCTCATGTTTGGGTAGCTGCCGATCGTTGTCGCGTATCCACTGTAAGGAATCCCGCCAAGTGTATTGGCGTTCACGTTGGAGATCAGCCCACCGCCGTCGCCGAGCATGAGTCTGGCCAGTGGCGGCACGATCTCCGCCTGGCATGAAACGGTCGGCGCTTCGTAACAGCCCATGTCGACGATCGCGAAGCAATCCCCGTCGCCGTCCTGTGGCCGCGGATTACCATCGAGATCTTCAACGATCGCCCAAGTGGTTGTTCCATCGGTGAACGTGCTGACGCCGCGGTCAATGGCCGGTGAATCCGCCGCCAGATGAAAATCCGCCGCCATGGTGCCCGGTCTGACAAACAGCGCTGTCAACAAAGTGGTACTGCGGCAATTCGGAAACGTGCAACCTGCGACACCGATGATCTCCTTGCCGTCGGTAGTCCGATTGCCGCTGGCGGTCGCATCCAGCCCCGAATAGGGTCCGGAGTTGGCGATATCACCGCGCATGTTGGCGTAAAACATGTTGTTCAGCAGGGTACCCGTCCACGAACCGCTCGACCCGCTGGCGAGTTCAAACCCGTATTTGCCGTTGCTCACAATCAGGTTGTTGACCAGATACAGCAGTCGCGGCACACCCACAAACACCCCGTCGGCCTTGTTTAGGACAATCGTGTTGTTGACTAGGTACACCGGCGCATTGGTACCGTCGGCAATCATTACGCCGTCATCGCCCTTCTTGTTGCTGCCGTTGTCATGAATCAGGTTGTTCATGATCCATGTGCGCGGATTGCCAGACCGGACTAGGATGCCGTAGCTTGCATTGTCGTGGATCTGACAACCGAGAGTCGCAATGTCCTCGTTACCCTGCGCGCCCCCGTCCAGATTGACGGCGGGCACGCCTTTGCCTCCCACCCCGGTGATCGCCAGCCCCTGAAGTGTGATGAACCGCGAGTGACCCAGGTACACGCCCGAACTGCCGGACGGTGGCGTCACGATCACCGAGCCCGGTGCCGTGTTCGTATCGGCCATGATGATGATCCGCTGGCTGTCATTGGTGGCTTGCGTGTTCCTGGCAGAAAAACGCACCGCCTCATGGTAGATGCCGGCCCGCACTATGATCGTGCGCGGACCCGGGTTTGGCAGATCGTTAACGGCAGCCTGTATATTCGTGTAATCGCCGCCGCCTGACGGGTCAACCGCCTTGGTGTCGGCAAAGACTGTGCCGATAAGGACGAGGTTGATTGCTACGCCCGCCGCAACCGCTACGGATACAACTTGACTTCGCTTGGTCATGGTATCAACCCCATTTGTTGTTCGTGGCCCGTTGACCTAGTCGTTGTTGATGGCGAGCCGCCTCGTCCAAAGCCAGACGCAGCGAATCCCGCCCCTCGTGCTTCCAAGCGAACTGTCCGCAACCAGTTCGCCTAGGCTTCGACAACCTCTTGCCCATCCACACCCATTGATACAACCCACTGCTGCCTTGAGCGCTGGCGTCCGCCACCATAGCCCGGCGCGCCTGCTCCGTCAATCACATTTTGACGGTATGGGAGACTTCGGTCGCATCTCGTTACTGCTATGTGACGTGCGACGGTAGGGCGCGGCTTGCCCCGCTTCTGGCGGGGTAAAGCCCACCGCGCCGCCACCGTTCCCATCGTTCCCTGCGGCGGGCTGGGGCCAGCCCGACCGGGGCCGATCCCCGGTTCGGTTGTGATGGCGAGATCCGCCCCAGCCTAACTGCGCTGCGCAAAATTCCGTTGAAAGTCGCGCGGGACGGGATAGAATCCGCTGCCCTGTCAAGCGGTGGGGTATAAAAACACAAAGGATTTCCATGAAGAGTCACAATGTTGCAGTCATCGGCGGCGACGGCACGGGGCCCGAGGTCATCCGCGAAGCCATCAAGGTGCTTGACGCGGCATCAGGGAAATTTGGCTTTAAGCTCAACTACACACACTACGATTTCGGCGGCGCGCGTTACCTCCGAACGAAGGAGGTGCTGCCCGACAGCGCGGTGTCCGATTTGAGAAAATTTCCTGTCATTCTTCTCGGCGCGATAGGTCATCCTGACGTGAAGCCGGGCATTCTGGAGAAAGGCATCCTGCTCCGACTGCGGTTCGAGTTGGAGCAGTACATCAATCTCCGGCCCGTGAAACTTTACGACGAACGGTTCTGTCCGTTGAAGGACAAGAAACCGGAGCACATCGATTTCGTGGTCGTCCGCGAGAACAACGAGGGCCTTTATACCGGCGCGGGCGGGTTCGTTTTCAAGGGCACACCAAACGAAGTGGCGGTGCAGGAAAGTATCAACACCCGGCGCGGCGTCGAACGTTGTTTGCGGTACGCGTTTGAGTACACCCGCAAACGCAATAGGGCGAAGAAACTCACGCTTTGCGGTAAGACCAACGTGCTGACCTTCGCCTTCGACCTCTGGGAACGCGCGTTCCACGAGATCGGCCGGAAAGATTACCCCGACATCAAGCGCGATTACGCCCACGTGGACGCCACAACGATGTGGTTCGTGAAAAACCCCGAGTGGTTTGACGTGATTGTGACCGACAATATGTTCGGCGACATCATCACCGATCTCGGCGCGATGATTCAGGGTGGCATGGGCATTGCCGCGGGCGGCAATATCAACCCGCGGGGCACGAGTATGTTCGAGCCGATCGGCGGCAGCGCCCCGAAGTACACCGGCAAGAACGTCATCAATCCGCTTGCTGCGATTTGCGCCGGCGGGATGATGCTGGATTACCTCGGCGACAGCGAATCCGGGGAGGCACTCAAGAAAGCTGCCACCGCCATCGAAGCGGCAGTCATCAAGATCACCCGCGAAAAACTGAAATCGCTCGCCGCAGGCAAGATGGGCTACGGTACTACACAGGTCGGCGACATGGTCGCGGCGGCAGTGCAATAAAAAGGTCCAATGATTCTGGTTGCTCGGGTCGAGCCACTGACGGTATCATCCTTCGTCAGATTGCTGGACAAACACGTTTCCAATAATGGAGGGACATACGTATGAGATCATATTCTCGCTCTTTTCTCGCGGGTTTCGTTGCCGCCCTGTTGCTGAGTGGCGGCATGGCATCTCGGGCAATCGCTCAGGCAACGGGCCAGACCAACGACGTTAAAACGGCGGCGGCAACCAAGCCGGCCGAGGCGTCCACTGCGTTTCCGGAGCTGCGAAAACAGCAGGAGCAATTGACCCTTGAGAACAGCATTGCCGAGCAACAGCTACGCAAGGAACTTGCACGGCTGACGGCTGAGAAGCAGAAGCTGGAACTCGAAAATGCCCTCAACCAGCAGAAGCTTCAGGCGGAAATTGCCAGCATGCAGGCGGAAATTGAGAAGCTGACCAAACAGGCCGATCTGCTTGCCAAACGCGCCGCCATCAAGGACGCCGAACGCAAAATGCGGGTCGATGCCGAGCTGGCCGACGCGCGGGAGAAACTGGAGAAGACCAGGCTCACCAACGACCTGGCGGCCGCCGAGCTTGCGGCCAAGACGCGGGAATTGGCGCAGCGCGACCAGGAATTGAAGGTGCGGCTGTCGGAATTGCAGGTTCAGCGCTCGGAGTTCGATCAGCAAGTCGCCAAGCTCAGCGCCGACCTCGATCTACGCGTGAAGCGCGATCTGTGGAAGAACCGCGTCAACCGCGACATTCAGTACAGCAAGGAACCGTTCGAGGACGGCGTATTGACAATCACTGATCGCCGGATTGCCTTGAACGGCCCCATCTGGGGGGACACGGCGGATTACATCGCGGAGCGCATCGATTACTTCAACAACCAGAACAAGGAATATCCGATCTTCATAGTGATCGATAGTTCTCCGGGCGGCTCGGTCATGGCCGGCTACAAGATTCTCAAGGCGATGGACGGCAGTGCCGCCCCGGTCTGCGTCGTCGTGAAATCATTCGCAGCCAGCATGGCCGCCGGCATTACCACGCTGTCGAAAAGATCGTTCGCGTATCCGAACGCGGTTATCCTTCACCACCAGATACAATCCGGCATGGGGGGCAATCTGACCGAGCAGAAGGAACATCTCAAAGAACTCGAGGAATGGTGGAAACGCCTCGCGGCACCGGTGGCCGCCAAAATGGGCATCAGCCTCGATGAATTCATCAAACGCATGTATCAAAATCGCAGCACCGGCGATTGGCGGGAGTTTGGTGACGGCGCGCGCAAGCTAAAGTGGGTGGACGAAATCGTTGAAACGGTTCGGGAAGAGTCCTACGACAAGAATCCCGACGCCCCCTCCGCGCTGCCCGGTTCACCGCAGCCTGCCCGCAGTGACGGCCAACCAATGCTCCAAGAACGCGTTGATGTCAGCGGCCGCCGGTATGTCTTGCTCCCGCGGCTTGATCCGGTGGATTGCTATTACCTGTACAACCCGGACAATTATTACCGGTTGACTCCTTGATGGGGCTGATCCGGGACGCTGAAATGCCCGGAGGATTGAGCTGATGCACTTGGACCCGGTGATCCTGGCGCGACTGCAGTTTGCGCTGACGATAATGTTCCACTATCTGTTCCCGCCGCTGACAATCGGCTTGGGCGGGTTGCTGGTCATTATGGAGGCGCTGTGGCTGCGGACGCGCGATCCCCAGTACAAGGCAATGGCGCAGTTCTGGACGGGTATCTTCGGATTAAATTTCGCGCTGGGCGTGGCCACGGGCATTGTGATGGAGTTCGAGTTCGGCACGAACTGGGCCACCTACTCGCGTTATGTCGGCGACGTGTTCGGCTCGCCGCTCGCGGCGGAGGGTATTCTCGCATTCTTCCTGGAATCGGGGTTCCTCGCACTACTGGTGTTCGGCTGGGACAGGATTTCGCCGCGGATGCATTTGTTCGCCACCTGTATGGTGGCGCTTGGCGCGACGCTGTCGGCGGCTTGGATCATGGCGGCCAACTCCTGGCAACAGACGCCAGCCGGATTCCATATCGTCGGCCAAGGCCTGAACGCCCGGGCGGAGATTACAGAGTTCTGGGCAATGGTGTTCAATCCGTCGTGCATGATCCGGCTGACGCACGCGTTGATCGGCGCCTACATACTCGCTGTGTTTTTCGTGATGGGTGTTTCGGCGTACTATCTCCTCAATGGCCGGCATTTGGACTTTGCGAAGAAGAGTTTCACCATCGCGCTGGTTGTCGGGGTGCTGGCGGCGCTGGCGGGACTCGGCTCGGGTCACTTGCACGGCCAGAACACCGCCAAATATCAACCCGCCAAGCTGGCGGCGATGGAGGCAATCTTTCAGACGGAGGACGCGACGCCATTGTACGTCTTCGGCCTGCCCGATGCCGATGCGCAACGGGTGAAATGCGGCGTTGCCGTGCCGGGCCTAGCGAGTTTTTTGGTGCACAATAATTTCCGCGATCCGGTGACGGGCTTAGACAAGTTCCCCCGCAATGAGTGGGCGCCGGTGCTGTCTACGTTCTTGTCGTTTCACATCATGGTGTGGTTGGGGATGTTTTTCATTGCGGTGACGGTGCTGGCAGCGTTCCTGCGCTGGCGCGGGACATTATTCGAGTCACGCTGGCTGCTGCGGTTGTTCGTGCTGGTCATTCCGCTGCCTTACTTGTCCAACCATCTTGGCTGGTGCGCCACCGAACTTGGCCGCCAACCGTGGGTTGTGTACGGATTGCTGCGCACCAGCGATGCGATTTCCAAGGCGGTGACGGCCGGGCAAGTGCTGTTGTCCATCGTGCTGTTCGGGCTGATCTACCTGTTGTTGTTCGCGGTCTGGCTGCACGTGATGGCCGACAAGATCAAGCGCGGCCCCGAAGAACCCGCAACGTAAGATGACGACACAATGGATCTGAACATGTTCTGGTTTGTTCTGCTTGGCGTATTGCTCGCCGGTTATGCGATTCTCGACGGCTTTGATCTCGGGGTTGGGATCCTGCATCTCGCGGCCCGGAAAGACGAAGAACGGCGCGTGCTGATGAACGCCATCGGCCCGGTTTGGGACGGCAACGAGGTCTGGCTGCTAACGTTCGGCGGCGCGCTGTTTGCCGCGTTTCCGCAGGCCTATGCGACGGTGTTTTCAGGCTTATACACCGCATTCATATTGCTGCTGGTGGCGTTGATTGCTCGCGCAGTCTCGATCGAGTTCCGCGGCAAACGGGACACGCCGGGCTGGCGGAGTTTGTGGGACCGGGTGTTTTTCGGCGGCAGCGCCGTGGCGACCTTGTTGTTCGGCGTGGCCACGGGCAACGCGCTCTGCGGCCTGCCTATTGGTGCGGACGGGGAATTCCATGGTGGCCTGTTCGATTTGCTGCGGCCGTTCCCGTTGCTGATCGGCGTGCTGGCGGTCGCCACGTTCACTATGCACGGTGCGCTGTACCTGCTTTTGAAAACCGACGGCGACTTGCAGCAACGTGTGCGTGGCTGGTTCCGGCACGCGTACGGTGTGTTTGTGATGCTGTATGTGCTCGTTACCATTGTCGCCACGTTCAGGGTGCCTCTGGCAATGCGCAATTTCCGCGTGCACCCGGCGCTTTGGACCGTGGTTGCGCTGAATGTCCTGGCTATCGTCGCCATGCCGCTCGCCGTGCGCCGCGGCCGGCTGGGCTGGGCGTTCCTGTCCTCGTGCGTCACCATCGCCGCGTTCACGGGCTTGTTCGGGGCGGCGTTGTTCCCCGAACTGGTGCATTCGTCGCTGAATCCATCGTGGAGTCTGGACATTTATAACGCGGCCTCGGCCGCGAAAACGTTGCGGATTATGGCCACGATCGCCGGCATCGGCATGCCGTTGGTGCTGCTGTACACCGTGGTGATCTATCGCGCTTTCCGCGGCAAAGTGCGCCTCGACACAACGAGCTACTGAACCCAAGAGAGAATCCGGCGCCAAGTCAACCGGCGCGCACGACATCCTCGGCCGCGGGTTCGGAGATTGACGACAGTAAGCGGGACGGCTATTTTCACGCCCTGCCCCAAGGCAGAGGATATAACATGAGCAAAAGATACAACGTGGCGGTCGTCGGCGCGACCGGGGCGGTCGGCATAGAGATGATCGCGACATTGGAAAAACGCAATTTTCCAGTGAAGAATCTGCGGCTGTTCGCTTCCGAGCGTAGCGTCGGGAAGAAACTGCCGTTCGGAAAGCGCCTGATCTCAGTTGAACTGCTGACTGGGGACGTGTTTCAAGGAACCGATTTCGCGTTGTTCAGTGCGGGCGCAGCGCGGTCGAAAGAGTTCGCCCCGGCGGCGGTCAACGTGGGTGCGGTAGTGATCGATAACTCGTCGGCATTCCGCATGGAGCCGGACGTGCCGCTCGTGGTCCCGGAGGTGAATCCCGAGGACGTGAAGAAACACAAAGGGATCGTCGCAAATCCGAACTGTTCCACCGCGATAATGTTGGTGGCGGTATATCCTCTTCACAAGGCGAACCCCGTACGGCGCATTGTTGTATCCACCTACCAAGCGGCCAGCGGCGCGGGCGCAAAAGCGATGGCCGAGCTTGAAGAGCAGACCGCCAAGGTGTTGCGCGGCGACAAGGACGCGCACGCCGAGGCGTTGCCGCAGCGGATCGCGTTCAATCTCTTCCCGCACGTGGACGTGTTCCTCGACAACGGCTACACCAAGGAAGAGATGAAGTTTGTCAACGAATCGCGCAAGATCATGCATCATCCAGCCTTGAAGATTTCGGCGACCTGCGTGCGCGTGCCGGTTTACCGCGCCCACAGCGAGGCGGTGAACATCGAATTCGAGCGTCCGATGTCACCCGCTGAGGCGCGGCGGATTCTCAGCAAAGCGCCCGGCGTGAAGGTCGTGGATGACCCGGCCAGCAAAAAATATCCGATGCCTATCGATGCCAGCGGCCAGGACGACTGCCTTGTTGGCCGCATACGTCAGGATTGCTCGCGCGACGACGGTCGCGGGATTGAATTGTTCGTCAGCGGCGACCAGTTATTGAAGGGCGCGGCCCTCAACGCCGTTCAGATTGCGGAATTGCTGATTTAGAGCTTGGCTGCTTTGTTTTGGTCAGGGCGAAAGCGAAAGACCATCAACATCATGGGCCTCCCTGTGGACGAACGATGCTGCCAATGGCGCCGCCGCCTTCCCACGATTGGGGGCGGTTCCACGGGATGGTACTGACGTCGTCGGTGCTGGGTGTGGCACAGCCGCTGGCCAGCGTTGTCGCCGTGACCAGTAGAAGAAAAAACAGCCAACTGCGCATCGCGCCTATCTAGCGTGTGACCCAGTCGCCCACGCGCGGTGCGCCGCGCTTATAGCCGGGCAGGATCTGGGCAATACAAGTGTTTGGTCCGACGGACGTAACCTGCACTTTGGCAATCAACTGGCTGTCGCGATAAATAACAAACTGCGCCTCACGATGCACCTTCTTGGTGTAGCCGACGTCCAGCACCACAAACCCCCACTTCTCCTCAACCACAGCCACTTGCGCCTTCAGCCCCTCGGGGGTGGCGGCCAGTTCCTGCAACTCACCGTTGCTTTTTTGGAGTTTACCGAGTTGTTCGCCGAGCATCTTGTTTTCATCGGCCTGCGCGGTTAGTTTCTGACGGAGTTGATCTGCGGTGAGGACACCTTCAATCCCCATCGCGTCCCTGATTTTCTGTAGCGTGCCCTCGGCCTCGGTCAACTTCGCTGTGGTTTCGGAAACTCGCTTGTCAAGATTGGCAACCTTCCCCTCCAAATCGGCCACGGTCTTGGTTTTTTCTTCGAGGGCGACGTTTGCGGCAGACAACTTGGTTTCGGTGTCCGCGAGTTTGCCTCGGGTCTGATCGAATTCAGTCTTGGTGGTCGCCAGGTCGGTCTTTGTCTTGGCGAGCTTATCGCTGGTATCCTTCAGGGAGACATCTAACTCGGCGATCTGGTTTTTTTGTGCCTTCTTAATCCCGGCCGCTTTCCACACCAATCCAAGCGAGGCCACGCAGGCGACGATCACAACAATGAACGCGATTTTTTTCATGTAGACCATCCTTCGTTCAGGGACTTTACCCGAAAACCGGCGGAATCCTAGTCAATTCCCCGCCGTTCTGTCAACTCATCAGTCAAAATGTTCGCGCAACCCCGATATGCCGCGCCGGTGCCCCCGCCCATGGTGCCGCACCGCCGCTGCCAAATCCCGCAACACGTCCGCCACCTCCAACGCGAACGATTCCGCCGACACACTCTGCGCGCCAAGCTCCTCAACGATTTGGCGCTCCACATTGTCCGACGTCACCACAATAATCCGTTCCTGGTGCGGCGCCAGCGCGACCACGCGCTCGATCACTTCGTCGGCGGTCTTGCCCTTATCCGAGAACAATACCTCCAACCCGCGTCCCTCGTGCATCCCCGCCACTTCCTCGTCCTTTGGCGGCTTGCGCTTCGCGGCGTAACCATCGAACACCACCGTCACCGATCGACCGCTGTGGTCGGCGTACTGTCTCAAGACTCGCAACAGGCCTTCACGCCGCTGCTCCAGTGTTCGCAGCCTCGATTTGCGCGATGTGAACTGGGGCCAGCTATGCAACACGTTGTACCCGTCCACCAAGACCCAACGATTGTTCATGAATCGATCCGCCGGTACGCGCGGCGCGCCCGCTTACTCCCGGTACTCGAAACGGATGGGCTCCGGCGTCGGACCATTGTCGCCCCCCTGCTTGCCGGCGTCAAGTTCAGCCCACTCGACACAGCCGCCCGCTGCGATTACCTTTACAGCGTGGCGAATATGCGAACAATTGTCCTCGATATCGAAGGCATGACCTGCGCCAACTGCGCCCGAACCGTCGAGCGGGCACTGGCCGCCATGCCCGGCGTCGCCAAAGCGAGCGTCAACGCACTGTCGAAAACCGCCCACGTCACCCTGGCCGCGCCCGACACGTCTGCCGACGACCTCATCGCCGCTGTCCAACGCGCTGGCTACGGCGCGCACATCGCTCCCGCCCGCGCCGCAGACAAGGAGGCGATGGAACGCCGCACCGCCCGACTTCGGTTATTCCGCACGACCGGCATTGGTGTCCTTCTTTTCGGAAGCTGGTTGCTGGGGAATCTGGATCTGATCTCTTGGGATCTTGCGCGAATCCTGATCGTCGTCGCTACCGCGTTGGCCGCCGTGCCCATCGCTTGGCGAGCCGCGAGGGCGCTCCAGCACCGCCGCCTGAGCGCTGACGTACTGGTCATAATCGCTGTCATTGCTGCGTTGTCGGTTGGTGAATTCTTCGCCGCTGGCGAGGTCGCATTCATTCTGTTGCTCGGCAGCCAACTCGAAGATTACACCGCCCGCCGCGCCCGGCGTTCGCTCGGCAGTCTGCTCTCGCTTGTCCCACCGCGCGCCCGCGTCTGCCGCGGTGAAAAGGAAGAGGAAATCCCTGCCGAAGATGTGCGTGTTGGCGACCTCGTCGTCGTCCGCGCCGGCGAACGCGTTCCTGTGGACGGCGTTGTCCGCAGCGGCGCCGCGTCGTTGAACCAGGCCGCCGTGACCGGCGAGAGCATGCCGGTGGATAAGGCCATGGGTGACGAAGTTTTTGTCGGCTCGCTCGCGGAAACCGGTGCGCTCGTTATCGAGGCAACGCGCGTCGGCGCGGACACTACATTGGCCCGGATCGCCCGGGTCGTCGAACAGGCGCAGCAGGAACAAGCCCCGATCCAGCGGACGATCGACCGGTTCTCAGGCTGGCTTGTGCCCATTATGCTTGCGCTAGCTGCATTGGTTTTCGCGTTCACCGGCGACGTGACGCGGGCGGTCACCGTGCTCATCGTCGCCTGTCCGTGCGCCCTGATTCTGGCAACACCGGTCGCGGTCATGGCGGCCATCGCTCGTGCCGCTCGCGCCGGCGTGCTTATCAAGGGCGGCCAGCATCTGGAGGCCGCCGCGCGTTTGAACACCATCGTGTTCGACAAGACTGGCACGCTTACCTGCGGCCAACCCGAAGTCGCCCATGTCCACCAGTTCGACGAGCATACCGAATCTGAATTGGTCGAGATGGCTGCGGTTGCCGAGAAAATGAGCGCCCATCCCGTCGCACGCGCCATTCTGCGTAAAGCCGACACACTCGGCATGCTGCCTCCGCGAGATCCGACGACGTTCGTGGCGCACCTAGGACGCGGCGTTACCGCCGAGCACGAAGGCCAGAAACTCGTTGTCGGCCAGAAAAGCCTGCTCGCGGAGCATGAAGTGGAATTATCGGACAAACTCCGCGCACACGTGGATGAACACCACGACGAAGGCCATACCATTGTCGTCGTCGCGCATGATGGCAAGGTCTGCGGCACAATTTGCGTTGCCGACACTGTTCGCGTCCGTGCCGACGACGCCATCAAGGAACTCCGCGCGCTCGGCATCGAGAACATCGTCATGCTTACCGGCGATAATCGTCGTGTTGCAATGCGGATCGGCAACGCGCTTGGCGTGGACGAAGTGAAAGCAGAAGTGCTGCCCGAGCAAAAAGCGGAATACATAGAATCTCTCAAGCGACGCTCTGGGCGGAATAATGGCGTAGCGATGGTTGGTGACGGCGTCAACGACGCGCCTGCGCTGGCCGTGGCCGATGTCGGCATCGCGATGGGCGTGACCGGTACCGACATCGCGCACGAGGCCGCCGCCATCGCTCTGATGGCTGACGATCTCTCGAAGATAGCGTTCGCCGTCGGCCTGAGCCGACAGGCGTTGCGGGTCATCAAACAGGGACTCTGGTTCGCGTTGGTTTATAATGTCGTCATGGTCACCACCGCCGCTACCGGCCATCTTCACATGATCGGGGGCGCCATCGCTCACCAAGCCAGTTCGATTGTCGTGATCCTGAACGCGATGAGATTGTTGCGGCACCGGTGACCTGTCCTAGCCGACACAACTTCCGCGTTCACGCGCCCCGCCATAAACGATCTCTTTTCCTTTCGTCCCCGTTTTTGTGCTATTATCTCTGATAGGATGTTACATGACGCTTGAGCAATTCATTGTAAGCAAACCCATGCATATTATTTGCGGAATTGGGAGTGTTCTCTCCGGACTCTATGCCGTTTTCGTGGAGCCCAAGGTGGTCCAGAAGAAACTTGCGCGAAGAGAACCGTTCGTCACCGACAAGAATCTTCCATTTATGTCTCGTCTCGGCAAGATTGCAATCGCCTGCGGCATTGTAATCCTCATTTGTACGGCATTCGAATGATAGCAGGACCTATCAATGCAGTGCAGTGACCGCGGCTTCGCCGCGTCGCCGACCTCAGATGTTGGGCGCTCTAACCCCGCTCACGCACTCCGCAGCGCGGCGCGGACGAGTTGTTCGACACCGGCTGACGGACCCAGCTTTCCCGCTGCGGCGAGGACGGCTTTGTGGGCGTCCATTTGCTTGTAGCCAAGCGAGACGAGCGCAAGAATGGCGTCGGCAAGCTTCTGATCGGCAACTGACGTAGCGGCGCCTTTCCCAGTAAAGCCGGTGCCGGTACCGATTTTGTCCCTGAGTTCGACGACAAGCCGTTCGGCGGTTTTCTTGCCGATCCCACGCAACGTCGAAAGCGTTTTGGTGTCGCCGCTGGCGATCGCGTTGCGCAGCGCGGCAATCGAGGTGCTGCTGAGGATGTTCAAGCCAAGCTTCGGGCCGATACCGCTGATGCTAATTAATAGCAGAAACATCTCGCGTTCCTCGGGCGTGACGAAGCCGAAGAGTTGCTGCGTGCCTTCGTGGGCGACAACGTGATGATATGTGAGCAACTTTACGTCCGCGCCTTTGGGCGGCAGCTTGTCGTAGCTCGACAGCGGGATGAACACCGAGTAGCCGACGCCGGTGCAGTCCACGACGACATGCGTTGGCGTGGCATCAGCGAGCTTGCCATGGAGGAAAGCGATCACGCATGGAAATCTATCCACGGATTACACGGATTACACGAAAAAAATCCGTGGACTAAATCTGCTTGGGCGGGTTGATACGCGCGCCGCGGCAGCTCTGGAAATGGCAGATGGCGAGCGCCAACGCATCGGCGGCGTCTTCCTGCGGAAGTTCCGCGAGACCGAGCATCATCTTTACCATGCGCCCGACCTGCCCTTTGCCCGCGCCGCCAAGACCGGTCACGGATTGTTTGACCTTGCGTGGCGCGTATTCGTAAATCTCCAGTCCGTGCGCGGCGGCGACAGCGATGGCGACGCCGCGGACCTGTCCGAGCGTGAAAGCGATGCGTGTGTTCTGGACGTACACGAGGCCTTCGACAGACATGACGTCGGGTTGATGTTGTTGGATGAGGTCGGTGAGTGTGTCGCGGATGCGGACGAGACAGCGCGATGGCAGAAGGTTCGGCGCGTTCTTGATGTTGCCGTGGCAGATCGGCGTCATTTCCGCGCCGCGGGTTTCGATCAGGCCGTAGCCCGTCGACCGCAGGCCTGGGTCAACACCGAGGATTCTCATCGGTTATGCCGCCGCGGAAACCTTCTCCAGCACGTCTTCAGGGATGTCGAAGTTGGCGTACACGTTTTGGACATCGTCGTGGTCTTCGAGCGCCTCGAAGAGGTTCAAGACCGACCTAGCGGTCTTTTCGTCGGAGATTGGCACAGGTGTCAGCGGCACATTCGCCACTTCAGCAGTCGTTGGCTTAAGCCCTTTACCTTCGATCGCTTTATGGACTGTCTCAAACTGATGCGGGTCGGTGGTGATGGTGTAGCTGGTCTCGTCGGAGGCCATGTCCTCCGCTCCCGCGTCCAGCACCAGCGTCATCAGGTCGTCCTCGCCGATCTGTTCCTTCGGGATGATGATCTGGCCTTTGCGGTGGAACAGGTGCTTGGCGCTGGCGAGATGACCGCCGCCCTTCGTGAGAATCATGCGGATTTCGCTGGCCGTGCGGTTTTTGTTATCGGTCAGCACATCGATCAATAACGCAACGCCGGCGGCGGCATAGCCTTCGTACGTGATTTCCTCGTAGTTGACGCCTGCGAGTTCGCCCGTGCCTTTCTTGATGGCGCGGTCGATGTTCTCGACGGGCATGTTGGCGGCGCGCGCCTTCATTAGGATCGCGCGCAGCCGCGGGTTGAAGCCGGGGTCGCCCCCGCCATGTTTGCATGCGACGGCGATTTCCTTTGCGAGCTTGGAAAAGACCTTGCCGCGTTTGGCATCGAGCACGCCCTTGTAGCGTTTGACCTTGGACCATTTGGAATGACCGGACATAACGACAGGATTTTAACTTGCTGGGGCTCTGGTTTCCATCTAATTTATGTGCGTTCGACCGACCGCGTTGCTCGGGTGGTGGAACTGGCAGACACGTACGTTTGAGGGGCGTATGCCGAAAGGCGTGGGGGTTCAAATCCCCCCCCGAGCACCA
>Ga0182027_10008164_pt1 | contig 15291 bp, 8 predicted proteins | sample 712E1DmetaG_FD_121300 | JGI IMG/M metagenome (GOLD analysis project Ga0182027, IMG submission 121300) | Permafrost microbial communities from Stordalen Mire, Sweden - 712E1D metaG (Illumina Assembly) | ecosystem: Environmental > Terrestrial > Soil > Wetlands > Permafrost | place: Sweden... | reverse complement strand
TGCTCTTGCCGCTGCCCTGCGTGTGCCAAATGATGCCGCCCTTTTTCTGGCGTACATGCTCCTGCGCAGCCTTGATGCCGAAGTACTGGTGGACACGAGGCAACTTTTTGATCCCGCTGTCGAAGAGCACGAAGTCGTGCATCAGCTCAATCAGGAGGTCTTTGTTGCACATCTTCAGCAGGTACTTGTCCAGCTTGAAGCGGCTGTTGTCTTCCTCGTCTTCTTTCCACCGCAGGAAGTACTTCTCCGGCGTGAGAATGGAGCCGTACTGCAGTCCCTCAGAATCGTTGCCGGCAAAGATGAACTGCACCGTTGAGAAAAACCAGGCGTTGAACTCCGGCTGCTGGTTGGAGAGGTTCTGCCGGATGCCGTCCCCGATGCTCACCCGGCTGCACTTCAACTCGATCACGCCGACGGCAATACCATTCACGTATAGCACAAGATCAGGCCGGCGCTCATGGTTGCCTTTTAGCGTCACCTCCTCGGCAATGGCGAAGTCATTCTTCTCCGGCTCGGTCCAGTCGATCAACTGTACGGTCGCGGTGGGCTCGCTGGCCTCGGTCTTCACCTGCACGCCGTATCGCAGCAGCTTGTAAACCTCCTTGTTGTTCTCATAGAGGTCACGGCTGTGGTCGTCCGCCTCGGTGCGCAGCTTGTAGAGGGCCGCATTGATCTGCGCGGGGGTATTGCCGCGCTTCGCGAGCCAGGACGAAAGAATCCCTTCCTCGACGTTGCTGTTGTTGTCCCGGTCGGTCCAGTCGCCGAGATAGCGGTAGTCCAACTCGTCCACAAAAAGCTTTATCGCTCGGTTCTGGGTTACGCGTTCCGGCTTGCCGATATCGTGCATTTTAGGCTCTTTCCTGATCAGAATCGACCGTAGCCAAACGAGATTGGTTGACCGCCCTATTTCCAGCAACTCAGACCAAGTAGTGCAACCGTCAAAACAATGAAATAGATCCGTTCCGTTTGGATACTCGACCTTTCCCATTAAACGCTCTGGGGTGATTCTGCAGCCAAAGCATTGCAATACGCTAGTGTCGTTCCCGTATTTCCATTTGCTCAAATAGGAATCCCATTCATCTCCGAACCACACAGGGTCTACAAGAACAGCATAAACAACCGGATAACCGTTCCCCGTAATCGTCTCCAACGTCTTCCGTGCTTTTACGACTTCATCATAAAGCTGATGCATCAATGCATCATTCCGCAGAAGCTTTACTGCCTCCTTGGTCGGCTCATGGTCAGGAGATTTTAGCAATCCGTCTTCCCATAGCTTCAGTAACGCTGCCCGAGCCTCTCTCTCTTCGAAAAACCTCTCGAAATCCTGGGCATCCTTGATTGTTTCCGCAATTACCTCGCCTCCGCCATTAGTTGCGTATTCTTTTGCTCCCCAAAAGGAACTTGCAAAATAGAGAAAGCTCGCCGAAGATGTCTTCATTTGTTCGCGTTTATAAACGTTAGGAAAGTATGAATCCAAGTGGCCAATGCTCTTTCGAGCATTCGTGATCGTCAGAAAAGGCGCCTCATCGAATAGCTGCGCAGACGGCACCAATCCCTCCGATTCAATGCCCACGCATTGCGTGCTCCAAGTCCCATGGTAAAGAATCTTTCGATCTTCGAAAACCTCTCGACTGAATGGGTACTTGTTGTCGTGCCGATCATTTATGCAAATACATTCCATGAAATCTCTCCGAAGCCACTGAATTGAATGCCGATTTGTATAGAACCCGATGGCTCAACGTCCAAAGCGGCTCCCTTTGTGAATGTGAGGCGGGGTGCATATTCCAGCGATTGCCAACTGTCCATGGTTCGTCTGTTAAATCAATCGAATCCTTCCTGTTAGGAGTTCCTGCATCATGCCCTGCTTGATTTGGCGGGCTTTGGCGAGTTTGGTTTCGAGGGCGATCATCTCGGCGTCCATATCGGAGAGAACGGCGGCGATTGTGGTTTGTTCCTCAACAGTCGGCGGCAGTGAGACCTCGAAGTTCTGAAATGTGGGAAGCCTGAGCGAATCCACGGTGGCTTTCACTGAGTTTTGCATCGCATGGAACCCAAATTTTATAGACATATAGAGATAAATGTATTTACCTGATACCTCGGGAGAAAACCGAGTAATTGCATATACGCGTTGATGGACATCAAAGCGCCCATTGATGTAGTGGAAGATGCTACCGATGCCCCCCTCTCCGGGAACGAGGATAGCTTCACAGTCGTGAGAATAGTTATTGATGCGTTCCACCGTGGGAGAACGGACAAAGAAAGGGTAGTTTCCATCCTCCACCTTGTCTTCGTTATTCCGGTTGCCGGTCTTGATGTTGGCGATTTCCCCCAAGGGCTTCACCAGCCACTCCCCGGTGAAACCGGGCAGGCGCGTCTTGCTGGTGAGCAGTTCCTGCATGGCGCCTTGTTTAAGGTGGCGCTTCTTGGCGAGGAGTTGCTCCAGGGATTCGATCAGGGCATCTGTATCGCCCAATGCATCGGAAATCCTGTCTTGTTCAGTCCTCGTTGAGGGACGGGGCATGGCAAATCGCGCTAAGTCTTGGGCACCGAGGTTTGGTTGCGCGGCGCCTCCAGCCCATTTCTTGATCATCTGGGAGCAACAATAAGACTGGAGGTAACAGAAGAGGAATCTATTGCTAATAACGGATGGTTTTGACCGCACAATTATGAGCGAAGATGCGATTGCGCCCTCCTCAACCTCCGGTCCTACGATTCCAAACTTTCCGAGCGATCCTCGGAGGCAAAACAAAATATCTCCGGTCTTGAACTTGCCGCTTCCGAGCCGTTCAAATCTTTCAGCGGATATAAAATTCATTTCATCCAGCCGAATACGGCTGTCCGTTAGGTGCCCAGCGTTAACAAACGGAATTCCATTCAGGACATATGCCCGTGCAGAGGGGTAATTGTCTCCGCGGTCACCATCCTCAAAAGTACATGCCTCGCCCAGAGTCACCACATCCCAATCCTCGGGGATCACCCCCACCTCAGTTTGCTTGTACCCCGGTTTCAAACCCATGAGAACCCCATCCTTCCAAGATGCTGGTTCACCTTTGCTTCCAGCTCGGCGACTCGGCTGACCATCTGCGGCATCGGGGTCTCGTACCGTTCGGCCAGTTCCTTCACACGCTGGGTGAGTTGCTGGCTCACGCGGTGCATCTCGCCATGGACGGCGGCATCGAGCGTAGCCAGCCATTTATCATCCACCACCAGCACCTTCACTTCGGCCTCAGTAAGCTTGGGGTACCGGGCATAAGCCTTGGCATCTAATGCAGCCTCAGCCTCTTTGAGCCGCTTCTTCAGGCCACTGTCTTCCGCGTCGAGCGAGAGCCACCGCTCCAGAACAGCAATCTCCTCTTTGGCCTCTTTGTCGCCCTTGATCTCCTTGAGCCGGCTCGCCACTGTGGCCCGCGTGACCTTGCCCTCCTTACCATCCTCTGCGTCAGTCCGAGCCTCCGCGAAGGCGTCTTCATCCCCTATCTGCTCCTCTTCCAGTTCCGCCATCTTGGCGGTCACGCCCTCAAGATCAGCAGAGAGTTTGTCGATCTCAGCTTGCTCTTTGGAGTAGTAGCGAGCGACAAGCAACGCCTTGGGTACCAGATCGCAGGTCCAGCCCTTGTCTCTTTCCTTGCCTTTTTTGTCCTTCTCCTTGATGCGCGAGGTTTCCGCCTTCCACCCGTCAGCGGCAATCACATAGCAGTCATCCTGCATGATCTCGGCCCAATAGTCCATCAGGTGCTGGTAGATGTCGTAAGGGTCGATGAGTGGCTTGTTCTGATAATGCGCCAGCAGATCCTCAGCCAGCTCAACGATCACCTGCTTGGGGTGGCAACCAGCCTTGAGTGCCTTGAGCGTTGCGGCGCTCTGCTCTCTCCATGCGGCAAAGTGAGCGTTCATGCCGCTGATGAAAGCGGTGAACTCCGGGTGCTCATAAATGGTGGCCTTGATGGCCGCCTTCTCGACCGCCAGATCGAGGTACCCGGCGCGGTTAGGCTTGAAGAGCGCAAGCCTGAGCTGCGGGCAGACCTTCCAATAGCGCTCCAGCGCATCCACATCAGCAGCGGGGATGCCGCCCCTGAGGTGGCCTTCAATGTCTTGCATGTCCTCCGGGGTCTGGCTGTCGATGTAGCGCGGCAGGTTGAGGTTGTAGTCGTTCTTTTCAATCTCCTCAACGCCAACCATGCGGGAGTAGTGGGGTACCTGAAGTTGCCGGGTAAAGACGTCTACGATTCGGTGGATGTCCTGGGCGCGGAGGCGGTTCTTGGGGCCGTCCTTCATGTACCCCTGGCTGGCATCGATCATGAAGATGCCCTTGCGAGCGTGCGCGTGTTCCTTGTCAACGACTACGATGCAGGCGGGGATGCCGGTGCCATAGAAGAGGTTGGCAGGCAGCCCGATGATGCCCTTGATGTACCCCTTGCGGACCAGAGCGCGGCGGATGTCGGCCTCGGCATTGCCGCGGAACAGTACCCCGTGGGGCAGAATGCAGGCACCCTTGCCGGTACTGCGGAGTGAGCGGACAATGTGCAGCAGGTAGGCATAGTCGCCCTGCTTCGCCGGCGGGGTACCGAAGGGCTTGAAGCGATCGTAGGGGTCGTGGAGCGGGTCGAGGCCGGTGCTCCAGCGCTTGTCAGAGAAGGGCGGATTGGCGATCACGTAGTCGAAGGTCTTGAGGGTGCCGGCCTCCTTGAACTTCGGATCGGTTAGCGTATTGCCCTGGACAATCAACGCTGTAGGGTTGTTGTGCAGGATCATGTTCATGTAGGCCAGAGAACTAGTGGCAGTGTCCTTCTCTTGCCCATAGAGCGTGACCTTCGTGCTGGCTTCATCGCCCACTTTCAACAGCAGCGATCCAGAGCCGCAGGTTGGGTCATAAACGGTGGTGCCTGAGGTGGTTGGGGCGTTGTGAATCCCAATAATCTTCGCCATAATCCGGCTGCCTCGGCAGGGGTATAAAACTGGCCTTTGCTTTTGCCGCTCTCGGTGGCGAAGTGCCGCATCAGGTATTCATAGGCATCGCCCAGGATGTCGTCACCGTCTGCGCGGTTCTTTGAGAAGTCGAGGGCGGGGTTCTCGAAGATGGCGATGAGGTTGGTGAGCCGGTCCACCATATCCTTGCCGCTGCCCAACTTGTCCACGTTGTTGAAGTCCGGCATCTCGGAAAGTCTGTTCGCGCCGGCCAGCGGTCCGATGATCTTCTTCATGATCTGGTCGCCGATATCGCTCTTGCCTTTGAGCGCAACCATGTCCTTGAAGCTGGCGCCGGGTGGGATGGTGATGGGCGCATAGGGCTGGCCCGCGTACTTGTCGCTGACATACTTAATGAAGAGCAGGACCAGTATGTAGTCCTTATACTGGCTGGCGTCCATGCCACCGCGCAGCTCGTCACAGCTAGACCAGAGAGATGAATAAAGTTCAGATTTCTTCAGAGCCACGTTCAGTTTGTCCTGTCTGCTTCTTGTATGAATGCGGTTATACAACTGTCAGTCGCCTTCAGCGGCGTCAAATTTTGGGGCTGTACGCCCACAATGGCCGGGTACCCTGACGGCGGCATGCAGCCATTCACGCCAACGGCACGGTTTCGCGCCAGCCGCGGCCCGAACCGAAAGCCTTGGGCAATACAGTCCCATTCAGAGCTGGCAGATGACCACGCACCAGTTTCTGCCAATCCAGCCGTTCATGCAAGGTACTTCGATGACGGTGGATACCCAAACTACCCAGCGGAGCGAGGGACGAACGTGTCAACCATGACAGATAACGACTTCGTGCAGTTACGGCCTCATCCATGATGAAGTATTTGGTAAACAATGTTACCGCACACGACTGCCTCCCGGACTGCATAATGTGCAGCGCTCTGGCGGTGCCCTGGTTTTCTTGTGGCAATGGCTTCAATTCGCGTAGGCGGCCAACTCGTCCGCGTGTGTGGCCGGTCCCAGCGTTGCGGATACAGTAGCCAAATTATTCAGGAGCGTCACGCACTGATGCCCATTTCCCTGGCGTCTATTCGATTCCCTTGAGCAATTCTGACGTCGTCATTTCAAAGGCTCCCGCGACTGCCTGGAGCATCCGAAGGCAAATCTCCTTTTGCCCTAGCTCCAAATCTGAGACGTAGTTTTCGTGCATCCCCGTCTCCTCGGCAAGGTCGATCTGACGCCAGCCGCGCTCTTGGCGCAGTAGCCGAATACGTTCCCCGAGCGCAGCGCAAATATCCCTTGCCATCCCTACTATCGTGGGGATAAGCTGTAAGGCGAATCCACACTATCGTATGGGCGGTTGAATTCTCCACGCTACCGGGGCGAACGATTCGCCGTCTTGAGCAATTGTTCCCCGTTCCTGAATGAACATCGGAACGTGGCGGGATTGCCACTGACAAGCCGATGAATAACCGATGGACCAGCATTAGATAAGGGGATACTCGCCACATGATTAACTTTATTCGTCTCGCAGACGTCCCGCAGTTTTTGGTTGGTGGTGCCATCTCGATCGGCTTCTTGCTCATTTTGGTTCCAGTGTGGATCGCAAGTCCTGGACTGGTCAGCTCACCCGTCGCTGCGTTGGTCCAACTGGGTTTTGTCGTGGGCGTTAGCTTGATTGCGGCTGGCTCTCTTTGTAGGTGGATGAAGCAGAACGCTCGGACCGTGAGCGTTACGCCTACGGCCACCGAAATCACACAGGTGGCTAACAATCCGCACACTCCTACGGCGAGTGACTCATCAGTTGTCCAAGCATCGTCTCAGAACAAAACAATTGAGGGCCTCTCCTCGGCAGTACCTGAATCAGTTGTTACTCAGACCCCGAAGGCGGTTGCGGAATCCCTTGCTCAACTGATAGGGCACACTTTTTCTTCAAGTCGTTTTGCAGAATTCTTTGAGGACCAGACCTTCTCAGATGGTTGGACTATGAACGATGGACTGGCCGTCTGGTATTTTTTGGGTACGGTGTCGCTAGATGTGGCTGTGTTTCGCACCTTCAGTTCACAACGCGCCAATCTGATTCGAAATAATTGCGATTCGTCACTGTCAAAGCAATGGAAGATGTCACGGCAGGTTCTTGAACGGTTTAATAACGTCACGCAAGAAAGTGGAGAGTCTGCGTTTTATGCATTCACTGGCTTCAAATCACAAAAAGACTATGAAAAATTCTTCTTCGGCTGTGTGAACAGAATTCTAGGCGCTAATCTTCCATTTGCATTTGAAGGCACGACCTTAGACATGATGTTAAAGGGTTATGAGCCGAAGACACTTAATCCAGCGCTGGGTGCAGCTGTTGGCCACGTTTTTGTTGGTGCTCTGGTCGCTGTCGAGACGTTGCTTCAGAATACAAGCATTTCTTGGCCCGTTCCGACACAAGCCACATAGCACCTCTTCGGGATGGGGCCCAGTCTGTGCAGCGGCGTAGGCGGCCAACTCGGCTACCTACTCGCTCTTTGGACTGTCTTCCGCACTCCCAGCTTCTACCTCTTCCCGCTCCCGCTGACGCCTACGCAGGACGGCCAAAACTGCCTGGTCGTCCCCCGTCTCTAGTGCCCCCCACATTTCATTTATCTGAGATTCCGTTGGGTACTCAAGATCTTTATGTGTCTCCACAGTTTCTCTCCAAGGGTAGCTTTTGCGACCCACCAGTATGCCACGCAGGGCTTGCGAGGGACATGCCAGCGATGGCGGTAGAGGTTTGGGAGAGCAATTTGCGTAGGCGGCCAACTCGTCCGCGTGGCGGTGAGGTTGCCTACGTTAGGTTTCGTGGGAACACGAAGGGAACAACAAGAGTTCCCAAGCGTTCCCGTAGGTGTTTCTGGGAACACTAGCGTTCTGTAAGTGATTGAATCTAAATAAACAATGAAGCTTCACACGGTGGAAGTCGCAGGTTTAAATCCTGGAGCGCCCACCATATCCAATCAAAATAAATAACTTACGCCTCTTTTGCTGAGATTTTCCTCAGTTCGTTGACTACGCGCTCCAATTCATCGACGATCCGGCTCGCTGCTGACGATTTGTAGACTGCAAGGAGCTGATCGAAGTACGAGATTTGATCGTTCCGGCCGCGTTTGAATCGCTTCCAGACCGTTGGCCCGATCTCGCGGTAGTCTTCGAGGATTGCTCTGGCGTTGTAAAGCTTGTCGGCTACGGAGATGAGCTGGACGTCTGCCGGTTCCTGGCGAAGGCGCTGGACATAGGCTTGCTTGCGCTCCAGCCAGGATTGCTTGTTGGCGGGATCCTCGGTGAGGCTGTCGGACAGTCCCTCGACCATGCGCGCGACATTCGAGCCGAAGTTGTGCTCGATGTCTCTGAGGCGCAACATGCCCCCATGATCTTCGGCAGCGTCATGCAGGAGTGCGGCGATCACCATGTCTTCAGTGACAGGGCAGCCTGCGCGCCCAGCCTCGCCCATGACCAGGGACGCAACCCCCAGTAAGTGCGCCATGTACGGAATGCCGGTGCCCTTGCGGCGCTCGATGTGGATGTGACGCGCATAGTCCATGGCGCTGGTAAATCGGCTGCTCAGGTGGAGAGCGGTTTCATTGTTCGCGATTTTGTTTTCTGTCATGGAGCCTCTATTCCTATTGTCTCTCAGGGCTTTTCCGGGGCTTAACAGGCTGCGGAAAAAGGCTTGACTTTGACCGTCCCGAAAAGCGTACCTCAGGGGCTGAAGCCCCGATGATTCCATTGTGTAAATGTCCGGGATAAATCCCGGACCTACCGCCCGTACGCACTAGCTAGTCGATTTGGAAATCACATAAAACAACATCAGGTGATCACGGCTTCCAGGACTGCTCGATTTCTTCAAGCGACCGGCCGCGCGTCTCCGGAAGGCGGGAGAAGAAGACGACTGCGATGGCGCAGATGGCCGCGAAAACGGCGAAGGCTCCGGCGGGGCCGAGGGCGCGGACCATGGTCAGGAATGAGTTGGAAACCAGGATGCAACTGGCCCACAGAAAGGCGGTGGCGATGGACATGGCGCGGCCGCGAACATTGGTGGGAAAGATCTCTGAAATGTAGAGCCATGCTCCGGGGCCAAGGCCCATCGCGAAGGCGGCCACATACAGCATGGTGCTGGAGACGACGAGGACGAAGGACGTGTGCTGCTGGTGGAAGGCGAAGACCAGCAGCAGCAGCGCCGCACACATGACGGCAGCGGAGCCAGTGAGCAAGGTGCGCCGGCCAATGCGATCCATGATGCAAAGCGCAACGAGCGTGAAGACGAGCATGGTGAGTCCGACGAGCACATTTGCGGCGAAGGCTCGGCTGAAGCTGCCGCTGTTGCCGTGCGCTACAAAGAGCAGCGAGCCGTAATAGAGGACGGTGTTGATGCCGGTTATCTGTTGCAGCACGGCGACGGCCACAGCAAGCAGGAGCGGGCGGCGAAGGCGGAGCAACCAGCCGGGAGCGGGCGCTTCCTGGGCGATGGCGGTGTGAATCTCCGCAAGCTGCTCTGTGCGGTGGGCCTCGCCTCCGATGGCGAAAAAAGCGGCGTCTGCCTCTTGAATGCGATTTTTCTGGATGAGCCAGCGGGGGCTCTCGGGAACAAAGTGGAGACAGAGGATAAAAAGGAGGGCGGGAAGAGCGGCGGATCCGAACATCCAGCGCCATGCCCATGCGCCGATGACGGCGAGCGCCCAGTTAGTGCAGTAGGCCAGCAGCATTCCGATGACAATCGCAATCTGATTCAGCGTGACGATGCTGCCGCGCTTCTCGCGTGGAGAGACTTCCGCCAGGTAAAGGGGCGCGATGGTGGAGGCGAGGCCGATGCCGATGCCGCCCAGAAAGCGGGCCATGAGGAACTCGGCAAAGGTTGCGGGCACGGCGGCAAAGACGGCGGAGAGCAGAAAGAGCGCTGCGCTGAGGCGCAGGATGGATCGGCGGCCGAACCGGTCACTGAGTATGCCGGCGGCCATGGCTCCGAAGAAGCAGCCATAGAGCAGGCTGCTGGCGGCAAATTCCACTTGCAGTTCTGAAAGCGCGAAGTGACTGCGTAGCGAGAGCAAAGCGCCGTTGATGACAGCAGTATCGAAGCCGAAGAGCAAGCCGGCGAGGGCGCCCGTGAGGGCGATGCGATAGATGGAGCCTGAGCGGACGGCGGGTTGAGGAGGCAAGTTGTGAGAACTCCTGCGGGATTAAGTGGCTGGCTCCAGAGGCGGCGGACAGTGACCATCATTTGAATTCCATGCGCCGCATGATGTCAATTCGCCCTGCGAATCGCGTTATGCATCGCTTATTTGTTGTGAAAACGAGCGTCGGTCTTGTTTGCGAACTTCGCGAGCAGCTATGATCGAATGCGATGGAAACCAGGCTGAAGATTGGAGCGCTGCGGATCACTGACGGCGCAGCGAACCATGAGGCGTATGGTTCTTCTTCAAGGAGCAAGTGCATGAATTTACGGCGAACGATTCTCTGGCTGATGTTCTGTGGCATCGCGACCTTCTCTTTCACGGCGGGCGGACAAACCACGCATCGCACGACGCTGTCATTGGATGGGCAGTGGGATGTGGAGGACAGCGTTGGCGCCGATGAGATGCCGGCGGCCTATCATCACACGGCGCCAGTGCCTGGGCTGACGCACTCGGCGGTGCCGGCGTTCGCAGATGTGGACCAGTATCAGAGCCGGCAACTGCTCTCAAACCTGGTTCATCAGGGCAGATATAGCCAGGCGGATTATGACAAACTGGGCAGTGCCCGCGGAATTTCTCATCAGCAGCGGAATTACTTCTGGTATCGGAAGACTTTTCAGGCGCCGGATAAGAACGCGGTAGCACTGCTGAAGGTGAACAAGGCGCAGTTTGGCACGGTGGCTTACTTGAACGGCGTGCGCATCGGCGAGCATGAGCCGTGTTTTACCGCCGCATGGTTCAACGTGACGCAGGCAATCCAATGGGGTAAGTCGAATGAGCTGGTGATTCGGATTGGGGCGCATCCCGGCGTGCTGCCAGCCACGGTCTCGCAGGGGACGGATTTTGAAAAGAATCGCTGGACGCCAGGTATCTATGACGATGTAACTCTGATGGTCATGAACAATCCGGTCATATCGACGGTGCAGGTGGCGCCGCAACTTGCCAGCCCAAGTAACCCTGTTGCAAGCATCCTGGTGCAGACGGAGTTGCATAACTACTCGGATCGCGCGGTGACGGCCAAAGTTACACAACAAGTATTGGAATGGAAATCGCGCGCGGCGGCATCGGATAGGTTCGAGGCGCGGGTGGAAATTCCCGCCGGCGGCCAAAAAACCGTGACGCAATATCTTCTTGTACCGAAGGCGCATCTGTGGAGTCCCGAAGATCCGTTCCTCTATCAGGTGGCGACCAGCACGGCAGGTGATGATGTTACAACGCGCTTTGGAATGCGGGAGTTTCGCTTTGATACGGTGACGCAGCGCGCCTACCTGAACGGGCGGCCGTATTTCCTGCGCGGATCGAACATTACGCTGCACCGCTTCTTCGAGGACCCGGACGTGGGCACGCTGCCCTGGGACGAAGCGTGGCTGCACCGGTTGCTGGTTGAGATTCCGAAGCAGTTACATTGGAATGCTTTTCGATTCTGCATCGGTCCTGTGCCGGATCGTTGGCTGGAGATAGCCGATGAAAACGGCTTGCTGATCGAGAACCAGTACTTTGTGTGGACCGGCCATCCTGCCTGGAGCACTTACCAGAATTCGTATGATACGAACGAGATGATTACCGAGTACAGCGAGTGGACGCGGGATAACTGGAATCATCCCAGCGTGGCCATTTGGGATGCGACCAACGAGTCATGGCTGCCTAAGTTTACCAGCACCATTATTCCCGCGGTGCGGTCGCTGGACTTATCTCGGCGCCCCTGGGAGAACAGCTACAATGCGCCGGTGGGGGCGGACGATCCTGTGCCCGATCATCAATATTTGCTTTGGGGGCTGGCGATGAAAGACGCGCCCGACCATTCAATCCAAATGACCGATCTTGAGGAATTGGAAGGACCGGTGACTAACAATTCCACCAGCAAGACCGGGCACGCCATGATACTGAATGAGTATGGGTGGCTGTGGCTGAACCGCGACGGAACTCCGACGCTCCTGACGCAAAAATTGTACCCTCGGCTGCTGGGCGACCGAAATACGACGGAGAATCGTTTTGCGCTGCAAGCTTATTTGCTGGGCGGGGAGACTGAGTTCTGGCGGGCTTACCGGCGCTATGCGGGGGTGCTGCATTTCGTCTATCTGACCGCCAGCGATCCAAAGGCGTTTACGTCGGACCACTTCAGCGACCTGAAGAACCTCAAATTAGAGCCGCACTTTGAAAAAGCGATGGAGCAGGCCTTCAATCCGTTGGGAGTGTATCTGAACTTCTGGCAACCGTCATTGAATGCGGCGGAACCACGCAACTACACCATTGCCATGGTGAACGATGAAGATCGGCCTCGCTCCGGCAAACTGCGGCTGGCATTCACGGATGATGCGGGCAGAGAAGCTGCCGCGGAGGAGGAGCTATTCTCGCTTGCGCCCCTGGGAGCGCAATCCTACACGATGACGCTTAAGACGCCACTGGCGCCGGGCAGTTACTCATTGAAGGCGATTGCTACGGCAGAGGATGATAGTGCGCATCCGGTGATTTCACGCAGGGAAGTTATGGTGCGGCAAGTTGCGGCGGAAAAGTGACAAGAAGAAAAGGAGACGCCGCATAGCAGGCGTCTCCTTTTCTGTATATGAATGCGCCGCTTAGCCGGCAAGTGCGGCTGAGCGACACTCTGCTCTTTACTTATCGCTATTGGCCAGCGCCAACCGGCTCAGGTGATATGCCAGCGTGCGGTCAGGCTTCATGAATGCCTTGTGGAAATCCTCATCGGCTTCTGCTTTATTTCCCAGCTCCAGTTGCGCCATGGCGGCGAAATAGTAGTGAGAGCTTGCCCCTGACTCCCCACGTGAAGCACCCTCGCGCATCAGTGCAGGATGCCACTTGGCATCGTCGTAGTTGCCCAGCTTTCTTGCTGCCTTTGAGGCCCATACGGCATCGCCTTCACCTTTGAAGCCGGCAGCCCGCTCGTAGTGTTTTTTCGCTTCTTCCGCATGCCCGCAACCCGATTGCAATTGGCCCAGCAGGTATTCTGTGCGGGAAGACTTGAGAATCTGCTGCATCCCATCTTGCGTAAAGTCCAGGCCCGGGACAACAGCGCCTAATTGCGAAGCCATCGAAAGCGCCGCATCGCAATGTCCCTCTTTGGCCAGCGCCATGGAATGCAGCAACCGCACTTCCACCCACACCTGCCGCGGATTGGTTCCATTTTCGGCACGCTGGAAGAAGCGGTTTTGGAAGAGCGACTCCGCGCGATCAAAATCGCCTGTCTCTGCCAGTGCCAAGTCATATTCGTAGAAGAGATCTGTAGGCATGTTAGCCAGGTCTGGAAAATGACCTAAGGCTTCCACGCGCTCTTTCGCCGGATGCTTCAGCAGGCTGAGGGTCTGGTCGATGCCGAAATAATTATCCAGGTTATCTGGATCGTCGACCTCCACACCGCGCTTGAATGAGGCCAGCGCGCCCTCTGTATCTCCCTTGATTTGCAGCAGCGCTAGACCGATATCCCTGTCCAGCGTCGGAATCTGCGGGTGCACAAGCTGCGCTTGCTTCCACTTATCAATTCCGGCATCCGCCATCCCAACTGAAAACTCGAGAGTCCCAAGAAGGTAGTTGACGTTTGCATCCTGTGGATTGGCGAGCAAGGCGGACTGTAATACCCAGTAACTGGTGGCTCCACTTGGGAAAATGTACTTCGTCCCAAGCTTTGCGGCTACGGCATAATCTTCAGTCGCCGAGCGGCCCAATTTCTGTTCGCAATAGGCGCGGTAGTATGCCACCAACGGATTGTCCTGAGGCAATACATTGGCGGGCTCACTCTGGTCGGCGGGAACCTGCGGATAGGTTCTTGAGAGAGGAACCAATGCTTTCTCATACAGGCCCAGCCGCATATATTCAGTTGCGATGTTCAGAACGCGCTCTGAATCCGCTGCCAAATGTGCGTTGTCGGGCTCCCCGAGCTCCTCGCGAAGGAAATAGCTAGTGGGATAGCGAGCCAGCCACTTGGTAGCAAGCTTGTTTGCCGCATCAGTTTGGCCCAGCGCATGCTCAACTGCAACCAGTTCTTCAGCGCTGCGGAGGTCGTCGCCTGCGCTGTGAAGACCTTCTTTCAGGTCGTCGGCTGCGAGTTGAAGCTGCCCTTGGCGTGCTTCCAACTCACCGAGCCGCAAACTTCCCGCGGCATGGAAATTCGGCACTCGTAACGCTTCTCCAAAGGAGAGCCTGGCTTCGCGCTCACGGCCCAGGGCGTCGTAAGCGATTCCGAGGTAATAGGACGGCTCAGGGTTGGAGGTTTCACGGGCCTCAATGGGCCGCAGATATTTGACTGCGTCGTCGTAATGAAGCAAGTCTGTTGCCAGCCTTCCAGCTGCCAATTGCAGCGTATAGCTGGTGGGAAACTTCTCCAGCGCCTGCTCATAATCTTTCAGTGCAGAGAGGCGCGCGCCATTCTCCTCTTTATCTTTGTCGAACTGCACCCAGTCGTCTTCAGTGCGTTCTGCCGCTGAAGGCATGGGGTAGTGCTTCTGCGGACCGAGTTGGACGTCTTCCTTCGGGGTCCAGTCATATTCGCCTTCGGTCTGGTGCATCAGCACAGCGCCGCTTGCATCCAGAATGTCCACAGTGTATTTCTTGGCGTTGTCAGCCGATGCGACTTCATGCTTCCACGTGCGCTCCGGCGCGAGATCCTGCTTCTCATTCAGCACTTCGCTGCTTCCGTCCGATATACGCACGGTGGCGCCGGGAAACGCCTGATTGGCATTGAATGCGACTTCGAGCGCGTTATCCTTCCGGCTCATATTCAATACGCCGTTCAAGTTTGCGCGGACAAAGCCACCCAATTCGCGCGCGGGCATCCAGTACTCAGAGAAATGGATGGTCTGTGTGGGTTCCAGAAATGCGTAGGTCTCCTGGTTGCGGAAGATACCACCCTGGACTTCCATGTAGGCGCTGTTATTGTCAGAGAGATTTTTGCGCCAATCGAGACCGTCGGCGTCGGAGGCAAAGGACCAAATTTTCTTGCCGGGCAAATCCTTGAACAACGCATAGTGAACGACGCCGGTATTGGTACGCGGGTGCCAGATTCCATTAAAGGGCTCGGCGCTGCCATACATGAACCGCGAAACCGGGCCGTAAATTTGGTTCTTCAGGATGCTGATGTCGGTACCGCTCGAATCCACCGGCCAGGTATCGATATCCGCAAAGCCGTGGGCCTGGCTAAAGCGCTGGGGATAGGTGATCCGCGAATCGTCCCAGACCTG
>Ga0182027_10008163_pt1 | contig 15291 bp, 15 predicted proteins | sample 712E1DmetaG_FD_121300 | JGI IMG/M metagenome (GOLD analysis project Ga0182027, IMG submission 121300) | Permafrost microbial communities from Stordalen Mire, Sweden - 712E1D metaG (Illumina Assembly) | ecosystem: Environmental > Terrestrial > Soil > Wetlands > Permafrost | place: Sweden... | reverse complement strand
TTTGATATTGCCATTCCGGATGATCAGGCTGAAAAGATCGGAACCGTCGGTGAAGCTATTGCTTACATCGAAAACAACACCAAATAAGGGATTCACATTTACTTTCGATTACCTGATTTGGACTGTTGACTTATTCCTGAGAAGAAATTAAATCCCTCCCAATCGGAGGGATTCCTGTTTAAAATGTACCATTAAACCTGATTCACGTGAAATTACGTCGAGTTGTTGTAACCGGGATCGGAGCATTGACCCCGATCGGTAATACTGCAGAGGAATACTGGAAAGGATTGGTCAACGGTATCAGTGGCGCAGGCCCAATCACCCGGTTTGATGTTTCCAAATTCAAGACACGATTTGCCTGTGAAGTAAAGAATTTTAATGTGGAGAACTATTTTGACAGGAAAGAAGCGCGGAAATATGATATTTACAGCCAGTTCGGTCTTATCGCTGCCGATGAAGCCGTGAAAGATGCCGCATTCAATATGGAGAAGCTGGATCATAACCGCGTGGGAGTGATTATGTCATCAGGGATCGGCGGACTTGATACCCTGATCAATGAATTGAAGAATTTCCTGGAAGGGGATGGAACTCCGCGTTTCAATCCTTTCTTTATCCCGAAAATGATCTCGGATATTAATTCAGGCCATGTTTCGATCAAATATGGATTCCGGGGACCGAATTTCGCTACAATTTCTGCATGTGCTACTTCTGCCAACGGGTTGGCTGATGCATTCAATTACATCCGGTTGAACAAAGCAGATGTCTTTGTGGCTGGTGGAGCCGAAGCTGCACTCAACCCTGCCGGCGTGGGCGGATTCAATGGCATGCATGCACTCTCGACACGGAATGATGACCCGGCAACGGCATCGCGTCCCTTTGATAAGGACCGTGACGGATTTGTGATCGGCGAAGGCTCGGGTGTGGTGATTTTCGAGGAAATGGAACATGCCCTGAACCGCGGTGCAAAGATTTATGCTGAAGTTGCAGGCGCCGGTCTGTCAGGCGATGCATTTCATATGACCCAACCTCATCCTGAAGGATTAGGCGCCATTCTGGCAATGCGTGCCGCCCTCGAAGATGCCGGAATGAGCATTAACGACATCGATCATATCAATACTCATGGAACATCGACCCCTCTGGGAGATATCGTTGAAACAATAGCTATCAAGTCGCTGTTCGGGGAGCAGGCTTATAAAATCAATATCAATTCAACCAAATCGATGACCGGTCACCTCCTGGGTGCAGCGGGTGCCATCGAATCCATTGCCGCCATCCTGGCCTTGAAGAATGATATCGTTCCGCCAACCATCAATCATTTTACGGATGATCCGGAAATTGACAACCGGCTGAATTTCACTTTCAATAAAGCCCAGCAACGGGTGATCAATGTCGCCCTGACCAATACCTTTGGCTTCGGCGGGCATAATGCTTCCATTATCTTCAAAAAATTCAAGGAATAGGGCCGCATTGAAATTCTACTTATTTGCACCGGTTCGTTACTTCTTTTCCCGCGATAAACAACTCAGCCAGGCGATAAACAATATTTTCGGGTTCTATCCCCGGAATATTTTCTTGTACCGGCTGGCATTCCTGCATAGATCAGCAGGAGAAGAGTCATTGCGGGGAACCAAGATCAACAATGAACGCCTGGAATTTCTAGGCGATGCCATCCTGGATGCCATCACAGCCGGCTATCTTTTCAAGACATTTCCTACCAAAGACGAAGGATTTCTCACGGAGATGCGTTCGAAAATAGTCAGCCGGGTGCAGCTCAACAAACTTTCCCAGAAACTCGGTCTCGATAAACTCATCCGGCTCGATTCCAGTTCCAGCAACATCTACCGCTCATCCCAGGGAGATGCCTTCGAAGCCCTGGTCGGCGCCATGTACCTCGACCGTGGATACGACTTCACACGGCACATCATCCTGGAAAGGATCATCAAACATTATTTTGATATCAATGAACTGGTGAACCAGGAATCGAATTTTAAAAGCCGTATGATCGAATGGGCCCAGAAAGAAAAAAAACAACTTATCTTTTCAATCGTGGAGGAAACCGGTTCAGGATATAAGAAGCAATACATCATTGAGATCCTGGTTGACAACATTCCACTCAGCCGCGGACAGGACTTTTCCATTAAAGGCGCTGAACAGAATGCAGCTGAAAAAGCCTGGAATAAACTGACAAAAGATTCAAATTTCCCACCTGCCTGACTTTTCGATCCTGTTGAAAATTTTCTTTGGATTTGTTTATAAGTTTGGAGAAAAATACTAATTTTGACAAAAAATGTCAAAATCAAATCATTCAAGATGGACACTCTGGGAGACATCCTCAGAAAATTAAGGGAAGAAAAAAAATTACCATTGCGAAAAGTTGCCGCCTACCTTGATATAGACCAGGCAATCCTGAGCAAGATAGAACGAGGACAACGCAGAGCGACAAGGGAATATATTGTAAAACTTGCAAAATATTTTAAAGTGAAAAAGGACGATTTAATGGTTGTGTGGCTTTCGGACAAACTGGTTTTTGAAGTTGGCGATGAACAGATTGCTTTGAAAGCATTGCAGGTAGCGGAAGAAAAAGTGGCATATGAAGCGTATAAAAAAACCGACAAGAAGACTGAACGACTCAGAATAAATACTCAGATACAGCGGTATTTTCAATCGCAAAATAAAATCTCAAAAGCATGGTTATTTGGGTCTTTTGCCAGGGGTGAAGATGATTATAAAAGTGATATTGATATTGTAATTGATGTTCCAACAGAAAGTACATTTACTCTCTTTGATATGGCAGAAGTTAAGGAACAACTTCAAAAAGCGCTGAACAAAGAAGTGGATGTGGTCATGTTGAATGGATTGCATACCGGGGTAAAAGAGCGGATAAAAAATGAAATAAAGTTAATTTATGAAGCCTGATAAACCCACAGATAAGGAAAGAGTTGAGCATGTATTGAAAGCAGTAGATTTTATTCAAACCTATTCGCAGAACCATACCTTAAAAAGTTTTTTACAGGACGATAAAACTATTGATGCCTGCCTGTACCAATACACCATCATTGGTGAAGTAACTGCAAATATTGACCCTACTATCCTTGAAAAATATGATTATCCCTGGCATAAGGTTAAATCGTTCAGGAATTTCATCCTGCACGAATACCATGCTATTGAAATGAGGGTGATCTGGGATACTACAAGCGAAATATTACCCAGACTAAAAGAACTGATGTTAAAAATACTAGCAAACGAATTTTAATTATTGGTGGTTTTTTATCAAGTTCTGATTTTCCATTTGTAGCAAGACATGAACATTTCAAGATATCCCTTGACGTTCCCTCAAAATTTTCTTATATTTGTTCTATATTCGAAATCCAGCAATGTCGAAGAAAATTCTTTTGGACATCCGGTCAGAACCCGCAATTTTTACCCTTATCGGCATTTCCTGCCATATGAAGGATTACCGGATCTCTTTCCTGTTGAATAAACACCTTGGATCTGATTTCCTCAAAATGGAAGATCTGAAGATCGCGCTGAACAATAAAAAGGATCCTGCGGAGTTTTCCTGTTACTATTATCCTGATGAGGATTATTTCAACACATATTACCTGGTTGCCAACCGTAACCAGGAATTCGTACTGGCACCCGAAATAAAACAGGTGGATTTTTTACTGATCGTTGAAGGTGAGTTCAGGAAAGCCCAGAGGGACCGGCTGATAAAGTCCATCCGGAATATTCCTAATATCCTTACTGCATATGAGATAAAATTTGCTGAGATCAAAAATTATGAAACGCTTCTGAATGATATGGAGATGCACTTTATAAAAATCAAAAAAGAAAACAAAATTAAATATGAACGGAAAAATTAAAAAAAGGAGAAAAGCCATGTTTGAAAATCTGAAACAAGCCCTTGATAAAGGAGTGGAATATGCATTCACAACTTCGGAAAAAATCGAAAAAGCTGCAAAGGAGTTTGCAAAGGAAAATAATCTCAACAAGAAGGAAGCCCAAAAACTGATCGATCATTGGGTCAAAAAATCGGAAGAGATGAAGAAGTCCCTTGAAAAACAGATCATCGAACTCCAGAAAGCCACGATGGCAAAAATGAACCTCGTGACCATGGAAGATTATAAGATTCTGGAGGTCCGGATCAAAAAGCTGGAAGGAACAGGTAAAAAGCCCGTTAAGCCGCCCGTAAAAGCAAAACCTGTTAAAAAAGTGGTGAAAAAAACTGCTGTAAAGTAAAATCGTCCCATTCCGGTAAGAACAGAATCTGATAAAGCTCCGGAAGAACAGTTTTTACGGTGGATTTCGTTCCATGTGTTATTGTATTAAACTCAAAAAACCGTGAACGTTTTAAAGATCGGCACGACGGTCAATGAGATCGGACGTGCCAGGGAAATCATAGGAGTCGCCGTTAAATATGGATTTAACGACTGGGTTACAAAAAACGGGTTTGGAAAGTTACTGGTTTCGAAGAAACGCCTTGCCCGGATCGAAAAATATACAAAATGGGAAAGAATACGGATGGCGGTGGAGGAATTGGGACCCACTTATATCAAATTCGGACAGCTCCTGGCCGACCGTCCCGATGTGGTTCCTGAAGAGTTGCGTGCAGAGTTCCGGAAGCTGCAGGATGAAGCAGTGCCCATGCCCGACGAGGTTGCCATTGCGGAAATCGAAAAGAACCTGAGACATCCCGTGTCGGAATTGTTTAAAGAATTTGATACCCGGCGCCTTGCCTCGGCTTCGGTTGCACAGACCTACCGGGCGACTTTGCTGAATGGAGAAAATGTTTGTGTGAAGGTTCAGCGGCCGGGAATCGATAAAAAGATCAACCTCGACCTGAACCTGATGCGCTATTTTGTAGCCCGGTCGCAACGGAATAATCCGGAAATGGAAGCGATCAACATGCTGGGAGTGGTTGAGGAATTCGGGCGCACCATCAACCTGGAACTGGATTTTCGTCATGAAGCGGCCAATATCATCCGGTTCAGACATTGCTTTGAGGGAGATCCGGATATCTATGTTCCAAGGGTATTCCAGGAGTTTACAACCGAAAAAATCCTGGTCGAGGAATTCATCGACGGCGTGAAGGTGAGTGAAATGGAAACGCTCCTCTCTTCGGGAAGTGATCCTGTTGACCTGGCAAAGAAAGGTGTACGACTGGTTTTCGACCAGATCTTCATTCACGGATTTTTCCATGCCGATCCTCATCCCGGCAATATTTTTATCAAAGACAAGCACCTTATCTCTTTTATCGATTACGGGATGATGGGAACCGTAAGACCGGAGCACCTGCAGTTCCTGGGGAAATATGTGCTCGGATACCTGAGACGAGATGCCCGCGAACTCACCGAAGCGCTCCTCCTGTTGTCCGGGAAACGGAATTTCAGGCGGTTCAAAGATCTAGAGTTCCAGATCGCCGATATGCTTGCTCATTATAAGTACCTCTCGATCGATGAAATGGATTTTGGAAAGGTGATGAATGAATCCATTGATATCATTGTCCGGTATGGTCTCCGGATCCCGCCAAACATCTACCTGCTTGTAAAAGCCCTGATTACCATCGAGCGGGTAGCAGTAACACTCTATCCCGGGATCGATTTTGCAAAGGAGATGCAGCCCTATGCCATCGAACTCATCAAGCAGCAATACAATCCAAAGCGACTGGCAGAGGAAGTCTTTGAATCTATAAGGGAATACTATAAACTGATCATGGAATTGCCTTCCGATCTGAATGAGATCATTCATAAGGTCAAAGAAGGGCGGTTCAAAACCATGATAGAACTCAAAGGATTTGACCCACTGGTAGAACAAATCGACCATGCGAGCAATCGCGTTTCTATTGCCATCGTGATCGCATCACTCATCATCGGCGCCTCCATCATTTCCCAATGGCAAAACACACGCTGGATCGGGACCGGCGTCTTCTTCCTGGCAGGAATATTCGGATTCTGGCTGCTGGTGAGGATCTTCAGAAAGAACCGGTTCTGATTGGTGAAGTGTGAAGTGGTAATGGAATATTCAAAAGACCCCTTTAAACTGGTTCAAAAAACGAAGATCATTCTCAAAAAACAGGCGGAGGTCTTTGATCTGGTATTTCAGCATGGTGATGCGTTCGATGCCCATGCCGAACGCGAAACCGGTATAAATTTCACTGTCGATGTTGCAATTTTCGAGCACGGCAGGATCGACCATTCCGCAGCCGAGGATTTCCACCCAGCCGGTATATTTGCAGATGTTGCAACCTTTTCCGCCGCAGATGTTGCAGGAAACATCCATCTCTCCCGAAGGTTCGGTGAACGGGAAATAGGATGGGCGCAACCTGATCTGCGTATTTTCGCCGAACATCTCCTTTGCGAAATAGAGCAGGGTTTGTTTGAGGTCCCGAAAGGAAACATCTTTATCCACTGATAATCCTTCCACCTGGTGAAAAATACAATGGGCCCTGGCTGAGATAACTTCGTTGCGGAAAACCCTGCCGGGGAAGATGCTGCGGATGGGCGGCTGATTCTTCTCCATGACACGGATCTGCACCGAAGAGGTATGCGTACGCAAAGCAATATCAGGATTCTTTTCAATGAAGAAAGTATCCTGCATATCACGGGCAGGATGCTCTTCCGGGAAATTCAATGCCGTAAAATTGTGCCAGTCATCTTCTATTTCCCTGTCTTCGGCAACAGAATATCCTAAGCGGGAAAAGATCCCTATGATCTGGTTTCGAACGATCGATAATGGATGTCTCGGGCCGGGCTCCATATAGGTAACGGGCCGGGTGATATCGACATCGGGGAATAAGGTTACTTCAGGAGAACCGGATTCCTGCATATAGACATCGATCCTGGACTGGATGGCCATTTTCAGGTCGTTCAGGATTTTACCGGTTTCCTTTTTTTGTTTATTGGGAACAGTTTTAAATTCTTCAAACAGCCCGGCAAGGATCCCTTTGCGGCCCTGGTAATGAATCCGGAATTGTTCAAGATCTTCCTTCGTCTTGATGGAAATATCCTGAACTTCACGGAAAAGAGAATTTAATTTATCTAACATTTTATTGTTGTCATCCTCGATCCTCGTCATACATTACGCGTCATGCGCTACGTTAGTCAACGATCTTCACCGTCATCTTGATATCCTTCAACGGGCGGTCGTGCTGGTCTTTTGGTGCCGAGGCGATTTTATCGATCACATCAAAGCCTTCGGTAACTTCACCGAATACCGTATAATTCATATCAAGGAAATGAGTGCCCTTTTCTGGTTGTACAATATAAAACTGGGAGCCGGAGGAAGCTTTCTCTGGGTTGTCGGTACGAGCTGCAGCCAGAGCACCTCTTTTATGCTTAAAATTAGCATTGAATTCAGCCTGGATGGTATATCCCGGATCGCCCATACCCAGGGATTGACCTGCTTTGGCGTTTTTTGAAAGAGGGTCACCACCCTGGATCATGAATCCCATGATCACACGGTGAAAAAGCAATCCATCATAAAATCCTGATTTTGCCAGCTTCACGAAGTTGTCGCGATGTTTTGGGGTTTCATTGTAAAGGATGCCTTTCATGTCTCCAAATTCTGTATGGATCACGAATTTTACCTGTTTTTTGTTGGTTGCAGTACCCTGGGCGCTGCTTGATAAGTTCATCATAAGAAGAAGAATAAAGGAAAGAAAAACAATTTTTTTCATAGTTGAAGAATTTATTTGTTACAGATCGGACAAAAGTAATAAAAAATATTCAACAGGATCATTGTGTGGAAGGGTTTTTATGCTTTTCGAGGTAGCACTTTCTGCAGAGCGGTTCATAGGCATCTTTTTCACCGAGGAGAACCTGCTGCTCATTTTTTACGATGCGGTGGGAATAATGTGCCAGGTCGCCGCAACTCATACAAATGGCATGCAATTTTGTAATGTATTCAGCGCTGGCGATAAGCGCTGGCATCGGCCCGAAGGGTACTCCCATGTAATCCATGTCAAGGCCTGCCACAAGTACCCGGATGCCATTATTAGCCATTATATTGCAAACGGATGTGATCTCCGAATCGAAGAACTGGGCTTCGTCAATGCCTACCACATTCACGTCATTGACCATAAGAAGGATTTGTGAAGCAGATTGGACAGGTGTCGATGGAATAGCATGTGCATCGTGGGTCACGAGCTGAACCTCGCTGTAACGTGTATCCATGGCCGGTTTAAAGATCTCGACTTTTTGCTTTGCGATCCTTGCCCTGTTGAGGCGGCGGATCAGTTCTTCGGTCTTCCCGGAAAACATCGATCCGCAGATCACTTCGATCCAACCGGCCCGGGAAGGAATGTTTTTTTCTATGAGCATGGATTCCTCTGGAATTTATTTATCTTTATGGCTCAATTCACAGCAAAAGTAAGAAAATTCAGATTTGATAGCCCTATCATGAATCAATTGAATAAAACCATTCTAAGAGAAGAGATCCAGTGGCTGCTGGAAGCCATCACAGAACAGTTTGAAGCAATCAATGCCTATGAAGATAAGATCCCGCAGATCGAATTTGATATCATCATGGAAAATATCCGGAAACTATATGAAAACCTTCACCTGCTGAACCGGATAGGCGACTCTTTCCGCCATTTTAATCCCGCGCAGACAGAAACACCGGCAATTAAACCACTGGTACCTGTTAGCAACGAAAGGGATCAAACTTCCAAGCCGGATAAAGAGCTGGCAGCACAACCGGTGGTAAAGATCAAGGTCGAAACAGCCTCTCCGGGAACGGTGGAAAAAGAACATCACCAACCGCCTAAAGGCCTGTCAGAGATCGATCTTTTTACCACAGAAAGTATTGAATTTTCTGAGAAACTGAAAGAAACTCGCGAGAAAAACTATGCATCAGAGCGGCTGTCGTCACAGCGAAAGGAACTAAAAGCCACCATCTCCATCAATGAAAAATTCCTTTTTATCAACGAACTTTTTGATGGGAACCTCAGGGAATACAACATTACCATCGAAACCCTGAATGGTTTTTCGGAACTCCGGCAGGCCCTTGAATTCCTGGATCTGCTAAGGCTAAAAAATTTATGGGAAAGCGAATCAGTGGCTTTCAAACGCCTCAGGGAACTGGTGGAACAGAAATTCTGACCCTGTGATCCTTAATGGTCAACTATTTTATCAATCAATTCAACCACCTGGTCCACCTCATCCATCGTCATCAATTCCATCCTGAATTTTTTAAAATCAGGAACTCCCCTGAAATAGCCACTGTAGAATTTCCGCATTTCCAGGATGGTCCTTCTTTCTCCTTTGTATTCAATGGATCGTTGAAGGTGGATCCGGAGAATTTCAACCCGTTCCTGTAAAGGCGGCGGCGGAATCAGTTCCCCCTTGTCCAGATAGGCTTTGCATTCACGAAAGATCCAGGGATTCCCAACGGCGGCCCGGCCGATCATCAATCCATCTATCCCATAGCGGTCTTTCATTTCTTTTGCAACTACGGCTCCGGTGATATCCCCGTTACCAAATACAGGAATATGTATGTGTGGGTTCTGCTTTACTTTTCCGATCAGGGTCCAGTCGGCCCGGCCGCCATAGAGCTGCGCCCGGGTACGGCCATGAATGCTGATGGCCAGGATCCCTGCATCCTGCAGTCTTTCGGCAATCTCCATGATATTCCTGCTGGAATCATCCCATCCCAGCCGGGTTTTTGCTGTTACAGGTATCTTTACGGCCTTAACGACTGCTTCAGTCATTGCTGCCATCTTCGGAAGATCATTCAGCAAAGCGGCTCCTCCTCCCCTGACGACCACCTTTTTTACAGGGCAGCCAAAATTCAGGTCGATGAAATCAGGTTGATGACTTTCAGCGATGATGGCCGCTTTTCGCATGCTTTCAACCGAATCGCCGAAGATCTGGATCCCGATGGGACGTTCATCCTGTCCGAATTTCATCTTGTTCGTACTCTTGTCTGCCTCGCGGATCAGACCTTCCGAGGAAACAAATTCGGTGATAAGAAGATCAGCGCCGAATTCCTTACAGACAGAGCGAAACGGCATATCCGTGATGTCTTCCATGGGAGCCATGATCAGTGGACAATCCCCGAGTTCAATATGACCGATCTTTACCAAAAAGCACTACTTTTGCAGCAAAAGTAATGAATTTCAGAGGTTCCCATGAAAAAGGCCTGGCTATCCTACCTTACTCCGTTTACGAAGATCATCTTTGTGCTCATGCTGATCATTGTAGGACTGATTCTCGCAGTTTTGAGCGGGTTATTTCTTACCATGATCCAATACCATGCAGATTTGGCAAAAGCCATCCTGGTTCTTTCCAATGTCAATGACCCTTCCTCTATTCCTCTCCTCAAAGAACTCCAGATCCTTCAATCCATATTCCTGTTTATAATTCCTGCACTCATTGCGGGAACTCTTTTTGAGCGGAGTTCAACAGGATATTTTGGAATGAAAAAAATTCCTTCCGGATCAATCCTGCTGATCATCCTAATTATCATGATGGTCAGCCTTCCACTGATCAACTGGATGGTATCACTGAATGAGATGATGAAACTGCCGGCTTCTTTAGGGGGAATGGAAAAATGGATGCAGGAAACGGAAGATCAAGCTGCGCAGATCACAGAGAAGTTCCTGGATGTTCATTCCCTGGGCGGATTTGCGGTCAACATGCTGATGATCGCCGTCATTCCTGCTATCGGTGAAGAGATGCTGTTTCGTGGGTTATTTCAGCGTTTATTGGGCGAATGGTTTAAGAATATCCATGTTGCCATATTTCTTGCTGCTTTTCTGTTTGCCGCGGTCCACCTTCAATTCTATGGTCTGCTTCCCAGGATGATGCTGGGGGTGATGTTCGGTTATCTTTACTTGTGGACCGGAACACTCTGGGCACCGGTATTTGCTCATTTTCTCAATAACGGCGCTGCCGTCCTCGTTTCATACCTGTCAAATACCGGAGTCATCCATGCCGATTATGAAAAGTTTGGTTCAACGGATAATGTTTTCCTGATTACCGGGAGTGTGCTTTTTACCGGGATACTGCTATATGCAATCTTTATGATAAGCAGAAGAAAAGTCCGGAATATTGAGCTATGAATACAGTGAAACTAAAAAAGGCATCTATCTATATTGCAGGAATACTGTGCAGCCTGATTCTTGTTTTTTTCATTCTGCGAAATGTCATTTTTTCATTTTACCTGGAACGAAAGATCACCCGCTTCAACAAGGAATATCATGCCATCCTGAAGGTCGATAAAGCCAGGATCCGCAACATCAGTGATATACTACTCACTGGAATCAGTCTGAAGCCGGAAAACGGCGAACCTCTTTTAGCCATTGATTCCGTTTATGCTTCACTGAGTTTCCGGAAACTGATCTTCGGCCGGATCGTGGCGCACGACCTGGTATTGAGCAACACCCGCCTGAGCTTAAATCAGGTTGACACAATAACGAATTACCAGTTTTTACTCAGGGGAAGGAAACAGGATAATCAGGATTCGCTTGAAATAAGAAATTATGCGGCTGCCTTTTCGCAGTTGTCGTCTGTTGTTTTTGAGAAGATTCCCGCCTCCCTGAAGATAACGGAACTTACCGTATCGCATCAAAAAAACGGGCATGAAATCTCCTTTCATATCGACCGTTTCGTGGCCGACCATCATGCTTTTCATTCTTCGGTCAGGGTTACGGAAGGTGATACGGTGAAAAACTGGATACTTGCAGGAAGCCTTGACAATGAAGATCACAGCGCCGGTTTCCGTCTTTATTCCTCAGGAAGTGAAAAAATACAGGTTCCGTTCATTGGTTTCAATTATAAGGCGGCCATGGCGTTCGATACCCTTACATTCCGGGTGTCGGAGGAAGACAAGGGAGATGATCTGTTTCATGTCAGGGGGATGATCATCCTCAGGGGCCTGATCCTTCAGCAGGAAAAGATTTCCGCGAACAAAGTCGCATTTGACCGCCTGGGGCTGGAGTATGCTGTCAACGTCGGATCCGACTATATTGAAATTGACAGTTCAACACAGGTATTCTTTAACCGCCTGAGTTTTCATCCTTATCTCCGGTACCGAGCGAAACCCACGAAACAGATAACCTTGTCCGTCATAAAACCCGACTTCCCGGCCGGGGAACTTTTCTCCTCCTTACCTGAAGGATTGTTTTCCACTTTAAAAGGGATCAAGGTATATGGGAATCTCGCATTCAACCTTGATTTTTTTGTCGATCTTTCCCTCCCTGATTCCTTGCGGTTCCTTGTCGACCTGAAGCGGAACCGGTTCGGCGTTCTTTCTTATGGCGATGCAGGTCTCACGCGGCTGAACGGATCTTTTGAATATACTGCTTATGAGAAAGGCGCACCGGCACGATCATTTATTGTTGGCCCTGAGAACCCGGATTTCCGGCCTTTGAATAAAATTTCTTCATTCCTGCAGGTCTCGGTGTTGAATTCCGAAGATCCAGGGTTTTACCAGCACCGGGGCTTCATCCCGGAGGCTTTCCGTGAATCCATGATCCAGGATATTAAAGAACGAAGGTTTGCCAGGGGAGGGAGCACCATCACGATGCAACTGGTGAAAAATGTATTCCTGAACCGTAACAAGACCATCGCCCGGAAGATGGAAGAGATCCTCCTGGTCTGGCTTATCGAAAACCAGCAACTTTGTTCCAAGGAACGGATGTTCGAGGTTTATCTGAACATCATTGAACTGGGGCCGCATGTTTATGGTGCCAATGAAGCGGCACATTTTTATTTCAATAAGGATGCCTCGAAGCTGACCCTGCAGGAATCGATCTTCCTGGCTTCCATCATTCCCAGGCCAAAATGGTTTATGTATTCGTTCGACGAAACCGGCCATCTCAGGCAATCCGATAAAGACTTTTTCCGGCTGCTCTCGGGCAAGATGTTAAATAAAGGGCAGATCACCCAGGAGGAATTTGATAAACTGGTTCCCGATGTAACCCTGAAAGGGCCGGCAAAGCTGCTTTTGAAAACGACGAAACCGCTTCCGGCTGATTTACCCGAGCAGGTTGAAGAGTAGGAGTATTAGAAAATAAGTTGACGAGCTGATGAACTGATGAGCTGGCGAGTTTTTTTCTTTGTGACTTTCCTACAAATTATCCACATTATATTTACGTAATTTAAATATTGTATTTACTTTTATTGTCAGATCGTTTTTTTCCATGATGTCTGGCAAAAGAAAAAAATCAATATAAGGATGAACAAACTGCTGAAAGAGTAAGGGTGGGGTTTTTTAAGAAAAAGTACGGTCTATGGAGATAATCGTAATAAATATAGAAACTTAGATTACGCACAAACTCATTGTTGGATAACCTGAATTTTCACATGAAATCAGAGTCAAATAAGCAGCAAAATTTAAGTTTACACAGACGTTAGCGGCAAAAAAATAATTAAATTCACTTTTAACATGATAAAGGGTTAATCTATGAAAAAAATTACACTTTTATGTATCCTACTGTCCATATTATTTGATTTCTCATGCAAAAAGAAGAATGATCAATTTCCATATGCTGAATTTACGGTAAATGGGGTTCACAAAAAGTATGAGCAGGTAAGCGGATTCAGCAAAAATTTCTGTGTATCCTCAACATACTGTGGACATTTTTATTTTTCTCATGCCGATAAAGATTTTCTAAAGATTGGCATCCCCGGTGATCCAATAGTAGGTCACACATACAAAAACGGAGATTATCGTTTTGAAGTTTATTTCTTAAATGATACTGGGTTGATGTATAACATGACCATTGCTCCACTAACCTTAACGCTTAGCAAATGGGAAGGATCTGGTGGTTGGGCAGAGGGCACTTTCTCAGGTTGGTTAAAATCATCTGAAGGTGATAGTTTACAACTTCAAAATGGATATTTAAAGAATACGATAGATTGATAAAATACAATCAAATTATCAGTTATCCATTACATTTATTGTGTTTGTAATATTAAACGTTGATTTGGTAATTATTTTCTTTGGCTAACGAGCCGGCAGCCTCAATGCGGAGTTTGTCGTTAAGGAAAGTGGTTGTAGCTACTAAAATGAAAACAAACTGCAAAGATAAAATATGCTAAAACCCGCAATGCGGCTGAAGGCGAAGCGTGTGTGCCTTGAATTGTTCCTCCGAACTGGGAATAAATGCTGTACAAATGATGGAAGGCTCTTTGAAAATTGTGTAAGGGTGCGGAAGTCAAGCGAACCGACTGGCCGGCCTTACCAACGGGAAATGAGAAATGGACTTCTGTAAACGACTGTCAGGAGTAGTTTACAAACCACCTTATGCTGCATCGGGCGGAAACTCCCTTTGTGGTGAACGATAAGGAAAAGCGAGGGCTTTGACTTTCGCAGGTAAATGTTGCCGAGCTGAATTAAGTAAACCAGCTACCGAAGCCTCGTAAGCGGAAATAGATGATGTCAAAACCGGGTAGTTACGCTTGTACCCGGGACAAAGTGTAACAGGTGCCCTGATTTCGGGTTACACGACATCCGGGGTAAAGCTGGCAGGAAGGCAATACAGGCTTTTGTACGGAACAAGGGAAGTCGCTATCGATCGGTTAACTGAATAAGGAATCAAACGTGGAGGGATGCCACGAGATAGCGGCGGCGGACTAAGTCGTAGTAGTGTTGAATCCTCTGTAATGGAGGTGGAGCGAAGGGCTTAGCCTGTTCAGTTTCAAAGTAAACGACAACCAGTAATGGGATGATTGATTATTACGAGACAAAGTCACAACCTATTACCAGATTAATGGTTTTGCGGGCATATAAGAAAGTCAGAGCCAACAAAGGAGGCCCGGGCATAGATGGCATGAATTGGGAAGAACTGGACAAAAACCTGATCCCCAATCTCTACACGCTATGGAACAGGCTGACATCCGGCAGTTACTTTCCACAACCCGTAAAAGAAACTGAAATTGACAAGAAGGACGGAGGGGTACGAAAATTGGGTATTCCTACCATTCTGGATCGTATCGCACAACAAGTTGTCAAAACGCATCTTGAGCGAATCGTAGAGCCATTGTTCAGCGACAACTCCTTCGGCTATCGGCCGGGCAGAAGTTGCCATCAGGCAGTGGAAAGAGCGCAACGCAACACGTTTGGACATGATTGGGCAATTGATCTGGACATCAAAAGTTTCTTCGACAAAATTGATCATGATCTTTTGATGAAAGCAGTGAGGAACTATTGCAAGGACCAATGGGTACTATTGTACACAGAACGATGGTTAAAAGCAGGAACATTACGAAGTGATGGGAATTATGTTGACCGGTTAACCGGCACACCGCAAGGTGGCGTAATCAGTCCGTTACTGGCAAATATCTTCCT
>Ga0182027_10008162_pt1 | contig 15292 bp, 8 predicted proteins | sample 712E1DmetaG_FD_121300 | JGI IMG/M metagenome (GOLD analysis project Ga0182027, IMG submission 121300) | Permafrost microbial communities from Stordalen Mire, Sweden - 712E1D metaG (Illumina Assembly) | ecosystem: Environmental > Terrestrial > Soil > Wetlands > Permafrost | place: Sweden... | reverse complement strand
GCCTATCAACCCAAACCAAGCCAACACCACAAGGGCCGGGAGACGATCACCGTCGGTTGTACGTTTGGCGCTTTTCCCATCCAGCGCGACTACTACTACCATGAAGGCAAAAAGGAGGGATATCAGGCTGCCGGAACGGTTAAGCCGGATCTCTCGATGGCTTCTCTCAGCAGGAAAGAAATAGTGGCTTTTATCATATTAGTCTCTTGACATATTGTGAATATGGGTATATTCTTGCGAGCATGATTGGACGAGTTGTTCAGGATGATGGGAGGGGGGGCGTTCTTAACGCAAAGACGCAAGGACGCGAAGGCGCAAAGGGTCTGTTCCGTCTTGGCGTCTCAGCGTCTTTGCGACTTTGCGTTGAAATGTCTTGTTTTATCCGTGAAGTCCGGGAAATCCGTGGTTCAGTTGCTTTGGTTTCGGATCGTAGCGCTGCGGGCATATTCCTTTTCTTCTTCATGCCGTCGGCTGGAAAAAGGGGGGAACCAAAAAAGGCATTTTTGCAGAACGAACCCAAATGAAAAAGTCGTAAGTGGTCGCGAATGCGGAACTTATGGAAGTTTTGAGGATTCCAAGTTACACGGATTCCTTGCCGGCGTATTTCTTGCCGGCGGTGTCCACCCGGATGGTCTCCCCTTTGGCGATGAATAGCGGGACCATGATTTGGAGTCCGGTTTCCAGCTTGGCCTCCTTCCAGTTCGAATCAGAAGAGCCGCCCCGGACGGGGGTGGCGGTATCCACGACCCGGAGGGGAATCTGCGGGGGAAGGACGATGTCCAGCAGACTGCCTTCGAGCAGGAGGGCTTTGTATTCCTCATTCTCCTTGAGGAACCAGCGGCGCTCGCCCAGTTGCTCGTCACTGATCTCCAACTCGTCGAACGTCTCCACGTCCAGAAAGGAGTGCAGGCCGCCTTTGCTGTAACTGTAAGTGATGCGGCGGGTCTCCAAGGGCGCCGCCGGCACGCGCTCGTTGTCGGCGAAAACGCGTTCAATAACGTGCCCGGTCTTGAGGTGACGCAGGCGGGTGTGGAGCTTGTGGCGCGTTTGCGCGGTGCCGCTGACGTGGAAATCCTCCACGACGTGCGGACCGCTCTCCAGCATGAGCACCATCATGCGTTTGAATTCGGATGGCAGAACCGTTTGCATCATGACCTCTATTGCAAGCCGGGTTTGGCTGGCCTTGCCCGGCGGTTGTATCCTGAACTTTATTGCCGATCATCCCGCCAAACAAGCCCGCAGATTACGGCTTGGGCGGGGGATGTGATTGGATGAATTGGTTGACGGCTTGGTTGACGGTGACGTGCTGCTCGTTGATGATTTGGGCGATGGCGGCGGTGGCAAAGGCGGTGGCGGTGGAAGTGCCCTCCTCCAGCCAGGCCTGGCCGTTGAGAGAGACGATGGAAGTGCCCGGTTCCATGGCTTTGACGAACGGGCCGTCGTTGGCGTACGAAGCAAGCTGTCCGTTCGGATCCGAGGCGGTGACGGCCAGAACGCCGGAATAGGCAGCGGGATAAGTGAGCGCGGCGCCAGGGGTGTTGCCGGAAGCGGCGACGAAGAGAACCCCTTTTTGTGTCCCCTGCGCTATTAAGCTTTGCAAGGCGCTGCTGTCCCCGGTGCCGCCCAAACTAAGATTGATGATGTTGGCGCCGGAGTTGATGGCGGCGACGATGCCCTCCAGCACTTGGTAAGTGGTGGTGCTGTCGCCGCTGGGATAGACGTCCACAGGCAGGATCTTGCCGGGATCGCTGCCCATGCCTTGCAGCAAGGTTTCAAACATGCTCGTTCCGTGGGTGATTTGATCGGGAGGCTCGTTGGGCTGGCCCACGACGGTGATGGGAGGCAGGGAGTACTGGCTGAAGCCGTCCTGCATTTGCACGGCGGTGTCTATCAGGCCGATGACCACGCCATTGGCCAAGCTCTTGGGATTGAGCACGGGCGTCTGGCTGGCCGCGCCGGTCAGAGGATTACTTTGCGCCGGAGTGGGGCGGTCCACCGTGTAGTTGGAATCAACCATGCCCACCGAATTGTCGCCGCCGAGTTGATTGGCGGCGGCGGTGGCGGCGGCGGCGTCGGCGAATTGCAAGCGATAGAGTTTGAGACGGTCATCGCGGCTGACAACTTTTGCGCCCAGCACCTTGGCAAGATCATCAATGGACTCGGTGGAATTGCGCTTGAGGAGGACCAGCAATTCGTTGGGAATGCGGTAGTCTTTCACCTCCGGCGGGGACGGTTCGATGGCTTGGGTGGCCGCGCTGGCCGCAGTGCGATAGACAAGCAACCGGGATACGCCGTTGCTGGAGTCCTTGGTAAAATTGACGTTGCCGAGGAGGCGGTTCAACGCTTCATCCGGGGGGATGTTGCTGAACCTGGCGGTGATGGTGGCGCTGGTCCCCGGCTCCATTTTCACCTGCCATCCGGTAAGAGCGCGGATTTTGCCGAGAAGCTTGGGGAGGTTCCAGTCCTGGATGTCAGCGGTGACGCCGTTTCTGTTCGTGCTCCAAAGCAGGGAGTCGGCGGCGCGCGCCGGGCGGGCGGACAGGATGGCGGCCAGGAAAACGGCCCCCAATATGGAACATCTGATTCTCGACATTTGCATGGGTAAGGTAGCAGAGAAACGCGAAATGCAAAATGGGAAATGACCCCGCAAGCAAACCCTCAGTTCACGAAATGTTGCGTCTTAAGCCAGACTAAACAATCGGCGGCCCAGGGATGGGGATGGAGGAAAGGCGGTTTGTCAGCCAAACCCATGCCGTGGCCGCCCTTTTGGTAAATGTCGAGAGCAAAGGGCACGTTGTTTTTTCGCAGCGCGGACGCGAAGAGCATGCTGTTCTCCATCGGCACGGTGCTGTCCTCGTAAGTGGTCCAGATGAAACAGGACGGGGTGTTGGATGTGACTTGGAGTTCGTTGGAAAGGAGTTGGACGAGTTCGGGCGAGGGATTGTCGCCGAGCAGATTTCTTTTTGAGCCTGCGTGGGTGTATTGGCCCATGGAGATGACAGGGAAACAGAGAACGCCAATGTCGGGCCGGGAGCTTTGGCGCTCAATCGGATCGTCGGCGGCGGGGTTGCCGGAATCGAAATGGGTCAGCAAAGTCGAGGCCAGATGGCCGCCGGCAGAGGAGCCCATGAGACCGACTCGCTTGGGGTCAATTTTCCAATCACCGGCTCTGGCGCGTACCAGGCGCACGGCGCGCGCCGCGTCCAGCAACATGGCGGGATGGCGGTAGCCGCTGGAGCCGAGACGGTATTTGAGGTCGAAGCAGGTGACGCCATGCTGGTTGAGCCAGAGGGCGTAATCCTTGCCTTCGTGCGGGGACAGATGTTCGTAGCCGCCGCCGGGACATATCACCATGGCCGCGCCGGTGGCGGTGGCGGGATCGGGCAGGTAAGGAGTCAGGGTGGGGATGTCGTTGCTGGAGGTTCCCAGCGCGCCGGGCGCGCCGCCGGGCCAAAGAGGAATGGCGGTCTGCATTTGAGCGGGGCAAAGAACCGAGGAGGAACACACTATGGCGGAGAGGAGAAAGAGTTTCATATCTAATCCCCCTCGGGGGTTTCGCGGGTGGACAGCGTGCTGGGAGGGACTTTGAAGGAATCAATCGGATCGGGATGGGCGGGATCAAAACCCTTGAAGCCGTCCACGATGAATTTGGCGATGGGCAGGTTGTTTTGCCGGATGCCTTGCAGGACGCATTGGGCGATCTCGTAGCTGCCATAATCGCTGTGATGGGTGATTTCGCTCGGGCTGGCGAAGGCCCGGGGAGCGGCCTCGGGACCCAGGGCCTCATAGAAGGCCGCGCCCATTTGCTGAAGGTCTATCAACGGCACCTTCTTCTCCCTGGCGACCAGGCGCACGGCGTCGGGATAGCCGCCGAAGGAGTTGGTGATTTTGCCGCCGGCGTCAAACGTGCGGCGGCTGACGGAGGTGCAGAGGACGGGAACGCCGCCCAGGGCGCGGGTTTGGTCAACGACCTTGCGCAGGTCATCCGTGTAGGTTTGCAGGGCGTTGGCGCCCCGACTTTTCATGTCGTTGTGCCCGAATTGGACGAAGAGATAATCTCCCTTCTTCATAAGGCTCCAGACCTTCTTGAAGCGTCCCGCGCCGAGGGAGGAGGCGACGGATTCGCCGGACTCGGCATGGTTGGCCACGGCGACGACAGGCTTGAAGAAGCGGGGGAGCATCTGGCCCCAACTGTTGAAAGGCTCGCCGGATTGATCGCAGGCGGTGGAATCGCCGAGGATGAAGAGGGTTGGAACATCGGCAGGCTGGATCTCCAAGGCCGAAATGGAGGGATGGGCGCCACTAAATTCGAGCGTGAGCCGGCCGTCCCACGCCCATTTCTCCTTGTCTTTCTCGCGGTCCTTGAGGCGCACCTGGCCGCCGCCGGCGATGGCGGGCTGGCGCAAATTAACGATGAAGGAGCAGGTCTGGAACTGACCGGCCCCGGTGCGGACTTGTTGGAGCATGAGCCGGCGCAATTCGGCTTCGACGGTGGTTTCGGCGGCGGATTGGGGATTTCCGAGGGTGAGGAGGACCTTGTAATTGCCCTCCGGCAGGGCGACGGAGAAAAAGAAGGGTTTGTCGCCGGTGATGGCATGGCCGGTTTTGTTGCCGGGACCATTGACGGACTTGAGATCGGCGCCGGGTTCAAATCCGAAGCCAGACTGGCTGGACCAGGTCATTCCAGGGGTGACTGGCGTGCGGCCTGGAACAGGGGGCGAACCGAAGGAGAACTTGAAGAGGGAATTTGGCGGCGGAGCCATTTCGGCGCACCCTGACATGAAACCCGCCACCAGGCTCAGGAGCGCAAAGCGGGCCATGGCCCTGCGAAAGTCCACGGTTCGCGGCGCAAGAACTTCTGTCGTGATGATTTCTGGCTTTGGATGGTTCATTGGGAACGAAGTTGAACAGGAACGCGCAAATTCCGCAACTTCAAATTCGTGCGCTTCGCGCGCGGCAGGCCAGATAGCCCGCGACCAACAAGCCCGCCGCCCATCCGCCCAGGCTCAGGTAGAGCGTGGCGAGCGAAGTATGATAGCGAAATTCAACGGTGTGTTCGCCGGGTGTCAGGAACACGCCACGCATGATGTAGTTGCAGCGCAGCAGGCTGGCCGGCTTTTGGTCCACCGAGACGCTCCAAAACGGAGAGAAGCGGTCGTTGAGCAGCAGGACGGCCGGCAGTTTCGCCACGGCGCGCAACTTGATGTCCCTGGAACGGTAGTCCGTGATTTGGACCGCGCCGGCATCGGCCGTTGGATCGCCCGCAGCCTGCGGCGCCGGGGTGTTGGTCCAGAGCAGGACGGTTTGGGCGGGATTGAAACTGCGGGAGAGCAGAGTTGCCAGCGTGGCCTGGCCGTTGGCCGGGGTCTCCCAATGGGCATAGAGTTTGGCGCGGGGAAGCACGTTGGCATATTCAATGATGGCGTTGGTGGCTTTAGGGTCTTGAAAGACGGTCAGATCGCCGGCGTCCTCCAGCGGTTGCCCGGCCTCTTTCGCCTTCACCCGCAGCGTGGCCACGGCACGAAAGCCGCGCCGGACCGGATCAGCGCCTGTATTGAGGATCTGCACGGCGTTGGAATTCAAGAAAAGATAGCGGGTGCCGGTCAGTTCCCACAGGCGCGCGGCGGGGAAAAGATCGGTCTTGTCAGTGGTGATGCCATGGAGTTCGAAGTTGCGCAGGTAGGCCTCGTCCATCTCCGGCATGCGGGGCATTTCGGCGAAATCCAGGCATTGAATGTCGTGGTAAGGGAAATCATTTTGCATCCAGAAGTTATACAACTTGCCTATTTCAGATCCGTTGTTGGAGCTGCCGGACCGGCGCGGCGAATAGCGGCCCATGACACGCTGTTCATAAGGCTTGGTTGCAGTGAGGAAATCCGTCACGACGCTGGGGGAGTATTTCTTCTGATAATCGAAATAGTGTATCCACGGCATATCGGCGCGGCCCAAATCCAGAATCATAATGGCGCCGAGGCAAAGCCAGGCCATTTTGGCCCGCGAACCGCTCCAGGCGCCGCTCAGGACGCCCGCCAGCGCCACCGCCGACAGAAACAGAAAACCGAGAAACCACGCCGCTTCGCCAACACAGAACCCGGCCATTCGCGGCGCCACCGACACATCGAACCCGCGCTTCACCATGCAAGGGATCAGGAAGGATTCGGAGGAGAAGAACAGAACCGCCCAACCGGCCACAGAGGCCGCAATGAGCAGCGCGCAGGCGCCCACCCATTTCTTTTCAAACCCGGCCGCGCGCGACCACCACAATTTGATATGATCGGGAAGCCAATCCGTTCGTTTCACCGTGTTCTGCAAATAGCGGCGATGCAAAACCTCCATTCCATAGCCGGCGAGGATGATCCAGATGATGTGAAAGGGATGAAGGAACTTGATGGGGTTGCGAATGGTTGAGAAGTACGGCAGGCGATAGAGGAAGGCGTAAAAGAAACCGTGGCGTCCCCACGCCGCCAAAATCGAAACCAGCGCCGCCACACCCCAAAACCAAACGGCGCGCCGCTCGGTTGGGGAGAATGGGGCGTTCGTGCCGCGGCAGGAATTGGCCAGGGCGAACACCGCCAGCAGGGTGGCCAAGACCCCGGCGTATTCCCCACCGCCGACATGGCGTTTGATGAAGCCGAAGCGCCGGATGATGTTGTCGGTTGCGATTTGGCGGGTGGCCCGGTCGCTGTTATCCAGGGCTTGTTGCTCCTCCGTCGTGACAGGAAAGCGATCCCCCATCTGCGCCACAACTTTGGCCCTGACTTGGGGATCGTCGCTTTTCAATTCGGGAATGCGCGGGTCCTGGCCGACCAGTCCCCAATAAGCGCTGGACTTGTCCGGGGAACCTATGTCTTCGGCCAGGCGATAGCCAAAGAGACCAGGCGCAGTCAGGCTCAGGGTTTCCACCTTGGGCAGGCTCCACTGCGTGGCAAAGTCCCATCGCGCTTCTTTTGTCTCCACATCCTGCTCCGTGCCGGAGATGCCCTCGATTTGCGTTCCAATCAGGGAGTCAATGGTATGGGCGGCAATCAAGCCCGCGAAAGCAATCACCAGGAATTCAGTCAGGATCACCGTGAGCGTCTTTCTGGCCAGGCCGGACTCCTCCGAGAAAGCGCGGAACAGCACAAAGATGCCGACATAGGTGCTCATAATCGCCCCGACATCAAACCCCTCCATCAGATTCATGCCCACGGCCAGCCCGGCCAAGACCGCCTTGGCCCACATCGGTTTGATGGACTTGGCCGACAGCGCGGCCAACGCCAGAAAGATCATTCCAGCCGACATATTCCAGGCGCCCAAACCCCAGCAGGCCGTGGAGAAGAAGTGCATGTTCAGGCCGGCGGCGATTCCTCCAAGCACGCAGACCGCCGGGTGGAACCCGATTTGGCGAAAATAGACCCAAGCGCTGAAACCCAGAAAGAACAACGTGGCCGGAGCGTAGAACTTCAGGAAGAACACCGGCGGAAAGATGGTGTTAAAAATCGCCGAAAGGGTGGGCGCGGCGCTGGGCGACTCGACCCCAATCCACCAGTTGTTGCGCCACGTTCCAAAAAACCGGCCGGGCAGGCGGTTGGCTTCCGCGACCATCGCGCCCAGGGGGCCGTCATTGGCAAAAAGAATTTGGTGCGGCAGAAAGCTCCGGCAAAACAGGACCGCCAGGGCCGCGCCGAGCACCCCCGCGAACAACAGCAAGCCATTGGCGGCGCGGCCGGTCTTTTTCCTGGCAATGGCGGGGGCGCTCACACCGATTCGTCAAGCCAGTTTTGCCACGGGCGGCAACCGCCTGGACTGCCGGTTCTGGAAGGCGGCGTCCCGGCGAATTTGCGTGGTTTTCGGCGAGGCCGCGTTGCGCTGGAGCGATTGCTGGAGCAACACGCGGGTATTGGCCTGCTCCATCATCCGCGCGGTCCTTTCCTCAATGAGGTCCATGGTGGAGGGTTGCAGTTCGGCACGGCCCGATCCTTTGCATCCCCGCCGGAAAAAGAACGCTTCCTCGTTGGAAAGACTGCGCACCTCGACCTCTTGCATCTTGCTGAACTGCATGTTGGAAACAGCCCGCTCCACCGTCGCCCCATCATGCCGGGCGCCGAGCCAGCGGAGAATATTGCCCAGGATTTCCGCCGGATATTGCAGCACAAGTTCGTAGGGAACAAACAGCACCGGAAAGCCCTCCTCGGCCGCGCGCAAATAGCTGGCCAAATTCTCCTCCCACAAGGGCAGGCTGGTCCGGCAAAACGCGTCAATCCCGGCGGCGGTCTTGCGCTTCGAATGCTTGTCATGATTGTAGTGGTCGTAGAGCGACACCAGGGCGTCTTCGGGAGAGCGGTAGAGATAGATGTGTTTGCATCCGTGAAAAGGCGGCACCGCGGCGTTCCCGGCGGCTCCGGGCCGCGGCAGCGCGCCGCCAAATCGTTCCTGCATTTGCACAAACGTCTCATGCGTCTTCACCAGAACGGCGGGGAACGCAATCCTCGCATCCCGCCGGGCGATCCAGTTGCAATAGAAATCCGGCACGATTTTGTCGGGATGAACCGGCAATTCGGTGGCCGTTTTCACGCCGCGGATTTGCAGAAAAACGTCGGCCAGCAAAAAGCGGATCCAGGTGTTGCCGGAGCGGGGAAAAGAGCTGACAAAAACCAACGGCCGCCCATCCCGCAACAGCCGCATGATCTGCGCGGTGTTGTGCATCTGAATGGCCAGGCGGACAAGCGGACCTGCCCCCTCCCGCAGCAGCCGGGGAAGATGCCGGAAATTGTCCGTCTTGAAAAGCATCCGGAAGGCCGCCCCAAACCCTCCCTGGAGGAATCCGGCATTGGCGCCACTCCCGCCGCTTTTAGCGGCACAAACTTGTCGGCCTGTCATATTTTACCTCACACAATCACCAAATTCGCAAAGCTCTCATGGCAAACCCCTTATGAAATGGGCAAGGGTGTGGATACACCCGTGCCGCAGATCATCGGTAGGGGATCACCTCTCCACTGTGAGTGAAACCATTACACAACTGGGAAATGTAGTCAACCTCTTTATTTGCGCATAATTGAAAATAATTCGCGTAACCACTTCCCATCAAATCGCGTCTATGCCTTTTCCGCCCATTCACGAGTCATGGGGCCCCGGTAGAGGGCAACGCTCCTGCGGCGCCTCTGATCCACTTGAGCGCCCTGGCTGGCAACTGCGGTCGCCGCCCGGCTCAAGTCGCCCGCTTACCATAAATCGTTCACAAAACTCTCCATTTAACGCTGTTTCGGCGAGGTTTCGATACGCTTTCCCAACTCAGCCGCCCAAGGCGGTTCTCTAAAACGCCCATCAAGGTGCAAGGCAAAGCACGACGTCTTGCATAAGACTTCAAGTGCTGTTCTCTTTCCAGGTGTGTATCCAACAATTAATGCACTACCGCATTGGGGACACCTCAGGCTCAAAACATCCATGGACTCCATGGAAAGGATTCTCGTTGGAAGTTCACTATTTTCCAGAGTTCATTGTCTTTATCTGATCCCAAAGGTGATTTAAAAGTTGTTGCTTGCCTTGAATGCGATCTTGTAAGGACTTCATATCTTGCATTAAGCCATCCACGTCAAACGGTTGTCCGCGTCGTAGATGAAGGTGGGAGCAACTTTGTGAAACGCCCTGGCGAAAGTTGCTGATGTGTCACTTGAAGGGCGACACATAAGCAGGCCAACGAGAAGCAACGCAATTGAGGTAATCAGTTGCGGCATAAGATTCAATGCAGCAATTCTCTGACTACGCCATATGCCTTCACCATCGGCCCCACACATGAATCGAATTTGTGTCCCGGCTGGAGGAGGTGATGCGGCGCTGTCGGTGCCATGAAGAAAACGTTTGCGATATAGGTCTTTTGGTTCGGCTCGGGAGCTTTCTCCAATTCAACGAAAAGAGTCCAATGCTCCTTGCCCCAGTTTGGATCGTTTTCAAAATGGATGTGAGACCAGTATCTAAGCGGATTCGATGTTCCCGCAGGCGACAAATTCCAACTTTGGTCAAAGGTAATCTCTGCGATGGCCGCGGGATTTCGAATAGGGTGTGGCATAAAAACGTTATGGTTTTGGGAGAACCGTAATCGGCGCAGTAAGGTCTTTCAGATCGGCAATAATTGAGGTGCCGATCCCATCGCCATATGGGAACAAGATGGGATTCACGTCACGCCCGATTGTTGTAGTTACAATGTGCGCGCTTTCACCGCCTGGATACCACATTTGCTGGAATTCTGCAGCCTCATTTGCACTGCCCCAGAAGAACTTTCCTGGCTGGCCAGTTGGTGTAGAGCCCCACGATGGAAACTCAAACTGACCTGACTGTTGAATGGTATTCAGTTCGGCATCATTTACTACCCGAAAAAGCTGCTGCCCTCCACCCTGTGTGCCATCCTCGCATTTTGAGGTCGTGTCTGCTGCCTGGGATAAATGAGGAATCTCAGCTTCAAGTTCGTCCAATTCCTGCTGCGCCGCCGGGTTGTCAGCAACAGCGGCACCTACTCCCAACCAGGCCAAAAATGAGCCGCCGTAAGCTTCAACTAGAGCACCCACCCCGGTTACAGCCAGTATTCCCGCAAGAGACAGAGGCGCACCCATTTGAGATGCCTGTAGCTCCTGATTTGCCGTCAAGTTGTGAAAAATGCCTATGCCGGGGCTAAACGCAGGGTCCAATCCATACGGGTCAATCCGGCTGACGGGATTGTTGCCGACCGCACGGTATAGGTTAATCCCGCCCGCTTCGCCAATAGGGTCCAGATTCAAGAAGCCGCCACAATTCGGGTCATAGAACCGATAGCCGTAGTAGTAGATGCCCGCTTGTGAAACGTACTCTTTCGAGGAAAAGCGATAGCGGTTTGCGTCCGCCATGCTGCCCTGTTTATTGATGAGGCGTCCAAAGCTGTCATACTCATATCGCGCCACGATGTTTTCATTCCCATCCATCAAGGCAGTAATATTGCCTGTGCCATCGGCATGATAAAATGTGGATCCGTTGGCGTCGGTGTGGGCCAGTAATCCGCCAATTCCACCCGACCCCCTCAAGCTCATGCTCAAATCCAGGCCGCGAGTATACGTCACCTGCGGATTGTTGTTCGTGTCGCGCTCCTGGATCACCTGCATCCCGTCATAAATGAAACGCACTTCGTTCGTTTTGACCCATGCGCCGCCCTGCCAGGTGTAATCACGCTCGACGCGCCGACGGTTGAGGCCGTCGTAAAGGAACGACACCTGCCAGAGGTCGGTTGCAAAAACATTGGTCAACTGGTTTTCGGCGTCATACGAAAAGACGCGCAGTCCGTCATTCGTGAGATTGCCATTGGTATCGTACAGGAAAGTGACGTTCGCGGGCAGGTTCACGCTTGGCGCGTTAGTCGCCTTCAGGCCATAGGCATTCTGTGCGATGGTCGTAAATGTATTGTCGCCGTTGGTGAGACTGTTATTGGTGCCGGCAAAAGTGAAATCTCCATATGTTTGCGCCGACGCGCCATTCACGGTGACGCTTGTGGCTGGGGCGGGTGTTGCGCCAGTGAGGGTGAATGTTCCGGCACGCGCCACGTTGCCGATCTGGTTGAGCGAGTTGACCGTGAAGGTCTGCACCATTGCGCCGTTGGTGCGATAGTGTAAATTCCCAGCGGCATCGTAGGCATACCCCAACTGTTCATTCTGCCGAAGTGCCCCGGTGTTATTGGCTTCGCGGCCGGTCCAGCCGGTCAGTTGCCCAATGCCATCGAAGGCGCTGGTGACGACGTTGGTGGATAAGCCCAATTGCCGGGTGATGCTTGTCCTCAATCCCCAGGCGTCGTCCGTGTAAATATAACCGTCCAGGGGATGGCCCCAATAATTCAGCAAGGCGGTGTAATCGAGGCGGGCCATTGGATCGTAATAGTTGGTGATGCTCGCGGCGTTGGGAAGGCTCAGGGTTCGGAACAGCGCCGAGGCGGGGTTGGCCGCCGAATAGCCGTAGCCAAATGCCCCGGCAGGCGAGACGAGCGTTTGCAGGCGCCCTGCGGCGTCATAAAGGTAGCCCTGATTCCACGAGCCGGTTGGCTGAGTCAGGTTCAAATTGGTGCGGCGGCCCTGGCTGTAAAGCAACGTGATCGTGTCGCTGGCCCAGGGGCTGGTCTCGGTCGCCAATTGCCCGCTGCCGGTGTAGGTGAACGAACTTAGCAGCACATCGGCTCCGTTCGTATCCGCCATGCCCGTCAAACGGTTGTCCGCGTCGTAGGTGTAGGTGTTCGTACGGCTGGGATAGAGGAGGTTGGTCAGGTTCCCGGCCGCGTCCCATTTATAGGTGGTTATGCCGGTGGCCGGCATATAGCGCGTAGTCAATTGGCCGTTGGCGTCGAAACCGTTGGTCAGAAGGCTGGCGCCCAGGTTGTTGAGCTTGTTGACCATCAAGCCAAACTGGTTGAATTGCCATGACGTGTTGTGGCCGAGGCCATCCGTGAGACTGATCAGGTGGTCCAGTGCATCATAAGTGAATTGGTTGGTTTGAAGGAGATTATTGGTGACGGCGGTGAGGCGGCCCGCGCCGTCCCGGCCAAAGAGGGTGAATTGGCCGTCCTGATTGGTGTAGGCGATCAAACCGTTGCTGCTGTATTGGAATAGTTCCGCTGTAGTGTCCGGCCAAGTGTTGGTGATGACGCGGTTTAGCAGGTCATACGTGCGCGTCACAACGACGCCGTCAGCATTGGTAATCGTGACGGGCCGGTTCACCGCGTCGTACCCAATCCCGATGACCTGTCCATAAGCGTTGAAAACTACCGTGACCAAGCCCTGATTGTTGTGGTTGAACGAGACCCAATTGCCCGCTCCGGCATAATCCTTCAATACCGGGCCGCTCAATGAAACGAGCAGCGCCAGAAGCCAGAACTGAATATTGCGGATGCTACGCAATTGCGAAGTGGGTGAGACCCGCTGGATGAAGGATGGTGAACTCGCCCTCGCCGATCTGACGGTATGCAACTTTCAAGTCGGGCGTGAAATCCCTCGTGCCGAGAGTCCGCTCTATGCGCTCAAAGGCCAGTTTCGGATGATCACTCAGAATGAAGATATTCATCTCGCCTGAACCTGCGTCGTGACCGTCCACCTTGCCAAGGTCGCCAAGTCCGGCGATTACTACTTCCTCAATCTCAATCATGCTGTCGTAGTCCTTAATCGACGATGCCGGCCATTGCAAAACGAGTTGGTATTTCATATGTCTTACCGTTTGTAGGGTGGTGGAGTCAGACCTTTTTCGATCTGCTTTTGAATGTAAAACTGCTGTCCTTCCTCGGGTCCCATGGGCAGCGTCTCGTGAAGATTTCTCTCCAACTGGAGCATGTCGTCGCGGGCGCCTTGGGCTATGATATTCAATTGCCCGCCATTCATTTCAGCCACAGTGTATCGCGTTCCTGGATTGCCAGTGATTCCAAACTTTAGATGTTCTCCGTTGGCGCCAAGTTTTTGATAGAGATAAGTTTTGGCCTCTGCGGCATCCTCGCATTTTGAGGTCGTGTCTGCTGCCTGGGATAAATTAGGAATGTCAGCTTCAAGTTCCCCCAATTCCTCCTGCGTCGCCGGGTTCTCAGCAACAGCGGCACCGAGTCCCAACCAAGCCAGAAATGAGCCGCCGTAAGCTTCAACTAGAGCGCCTGCCCCGGTTAAAGCCAGTATTCCCGCGGTCGACAAAGGAGCACCAACTTGAGCGGCTTGCACCTCCTGATTTGCGGTCATTTGTTGGAACATTCCTATGCCGGGGCTAAACGCAGGGTCCAACCCATAGGGACCAACGAAGTTGACAGGATTGTTGCCCACAAACCGATACAGATTCAAGCCGCCCAATTCGTCAATCGGGTCACGATTCAGGAATCGTTGCAAGACAGGGTCGTAGTAGCGGCCGCCAAAGTAATACAGGCCGGTTACAGCGTCATACTCCTTGCTGGAAAACCGATACACGTTCGCATCTGCCATGCTGCCCCATTTGCCGATGAGCCGTCCAAAGCCGTCATACTCATACCGGGCGACCATGTTCTCATTTCCGTCCATCAACGCGGTGACGTTGCCGCTGCCGTCAGTGTGATAATACGTCGTGCCGTTGGCGTCCGTTCGCGCCAGCAATCCGCCGACGCCGCCCGCGCCCTGCAAACTCGCGCTCAGGTCCTGTCCTCGCGTGTAGATGACAAGGACGTTATTGTTGGTGTCCCGCTCCTGGATGACGTTGTTGCCGTCGTATATGTAGTGGATTTCGTTCGTCAGCGCCCATGCGCCGCTCTGCCAGGTGTAGGCCCGCCGGATTCGTCGAAGACCAAAACCATCATACAAATAAAGCACCTGATATTGGTTGGCTACGGTTACGTTGGTTAGTTGATTCTCCCCGTCGAAATACAATGAGCGGGTGCCGTCGTTGGTCAAATTCCCGTTTCCATCGTATTGCTGATTGACGCTGGTTGGCAGGTTCACAATAAGGACGTTGGTCACGCTGACTCCAAGCATGTTGCGGGCAATGATGCTGACTGTGTTCGTTCCGTTGGCTAGGCTGTTGTTGCTGCTCGCGAAAGTAAAATCGCCGTTTGTTTGCGCCGCCGCGCCATTCACGGTCACACTAGCTGCTGGCGCTGGCGTCGCGCCTGTGACGGTAAAGGCGCCGCTGCGAGTGGTGTTGCTGATTTGGTTGAGCGAATTGACTGTGAAGGTTTGGATCATCGCTCCATTGGTTCGGGAACTCAAATTACCGGCCGAGTCAAAACCGTATCCAAGTTGTTCGTTCTGCCGGTTCGCGCCGCTGGATTCCTTCCCGGTCCAAGAGGATAGTTCCCCGATGCCATCGTAACTTGCTGTGACAATGTTGGTCGTCAGGCCAAGCTGCCGGGTTATGTTGGTGCGAAGGCCCCAGGAATCATTCCGATAACTGTAACCGTCCAAAGGATGGCCCCAATAATTGAGCAAGGCGGTGTAATCGAGGCGGGCCATTGAATCGTAATGGTTGGTGATGGTCGCGGCGTTGGGAAGGCTCAAGGTTCGGAACAGGGCCGAGGCGGGGTTGACCGCCGAATAGGCGTAGCCAAATGACCCGGCGGGCGAATCCAGCGTTTGCAGCCGCCATGCGGCGTCATAAAGATAGCCCTGATTCCATGAGCCGGTTGGTTGGGTCAGATTCAGATTGGTGCGGCGGCCCTGGCTGTAAAGCAACGTGATCGTGTCGCTGGCCCAAGGGCTGGTCTCGGTCGCCAATTGCCCGCTGCCGGTGTAGGTGAACGAACTTAGCAGCACATCGGCTCCGTTCGTATCCGCCATGCCCGTCAAACGGTTGTCCGCGTCGTAGG
>Ga0182027_10008161_pt1 | contig 15292 bp, 27 predicted proteins | sample 712E1DmetaG_FD_121300 | JGI IMG/M metagenome (GOLD analysis project Ga0182027, IMG submission 121300) | Permafrost microbial communities from Stordalen Mire, Sweden - 712E1D metaG (Illumina Assembly) | ecosystem: Environmental > Terrestrial > Soil > Wetlands > Permafrost | place: Sweden... | reverse complement strand
GAACTATGAGGCGCAAACGCATTCGATGTTCAACCATTTGCGGTGTTTGCAGACGCGCCGTGATTAACCGCAGTAACATTTCTACAAAAAAAATAGCAAAAATAGCAGCTTCTATGGCCATAATGTATTTTTGCTGGCTAGTTACAAATGGAATTATGTTTCGACGGCTAATATCTAGAGTAGCGAGAATTAATATCAAGGACAATATCGTACCAATAAAAGTTATAATAATCGGTCTTTTCCGAAATGTATTTAGTTTCTCGATTTCATTGTTCTTTGGCATATTCGCAATCCTTTACTATCAATATAATTAACACAAGTTTAACTTAATAACTCCCTCGAATCAATCTGTGAAATAGCTTGTCACATTACTATCTCTTAGAATTGGCAGTGGGCTGACTTCTGAAAGAAAAGTAACCACTTCTCATGTGTTCGTCGTCAATCATCGGTTAAGCCGGATGGCTAATAATACATTTATGCCGTCACATTTTGGTAACCAGACTAGCTTCTCGATGCTGATTTCTTGCTGATTAGCAACTGCAAATGATAGCCTTTTTTATCCGGTGCTTTGCCCACCTCAGGGTAGGGCTGCAGATCAAATGTAATTTTATAATTAGCGAAACCGATTTTCGATGGTTTGGAAAGACCGGGTTGGGTTAATACCTTGCGATTACTGGACTCTGAATGGGTAGTAATTTCAATTAAGCAGTTTGCTTCTCCCGGCCAGATGCAAATGGCCCCCCTTGGACAACGACCATCTGAGATTACCTCGACAAACTTGATTATCAAGTTTTCTCCTGCAATCATAGTACTTTGCCCTAGAGACAAAGAAAACTCCTGGTCTAAGGCAACTTCATTTTCTAAATGTTCCCGGTGTTTATTGATTATTCCTCACATTCTATCTGCTTAAATATAATGAATGAAAATCTCATGGTTACATATAGAGTTAGGGCACCTTTTATTTTCACCAATAAGGCCTAAGTTGCCACCGTTATCTCGATCGATGGCTTCGGCATCTTTATATTTGGCACCGATGCGTACTGAAAACCCATTCCTGCACTATGGACATGTTACGGTTACAGTGTTTGGGTACATAACACCTCCGTTGGTTTGCTTGTGGTTTCACCACAAGCAGTAAAGATACTCTAGTCCGCGTGGTAACTGAAGTCAACAGTTAGGTTTGAATATTTAAAGGTCAGAATGGCTAAACTGGATACCCAACCTTATGCCGTCTAAGACGGACCAAATCGGAACCATTCATTTTAGGCTATCTTTGTTTTATTCTTGAAAAAGTCTTCTTGGATTTCTAGAAATTGATTTCGCCACTTGTCTTGTTGCCATTCAGCAACTGAATAAGGGATGCCTGTATATGTGAATTTATGCTTTATGAGCTTAATGACTTGAAAATCATCAATTTGGTGTTGTTCGATTTCTTTCCTTGAGCCTAAAATTCCACTGCTGAAATAAGATAAATCAAACCCTTTTTCACGGCAATAACGTTGAAAGTCGCCGAACTCAGTTTCAGATAGAATTAGATTATTACTGATCCCACTCATCTTCTCTTACCTCTGCTCAGGTCTGTGGACGAAGTCGCCATCTCGGCTAGTCTTGCCTGAATCGTTTTTCCAAGTCTTGAAGGAATTTCTCAACCTCGGGTGATAACCGTGTTTCCTCTTTATTTTCATTAATTCTTGAATCATAGTTGTCTTCCAATTGTTTCAGAATGAGCCGTAGCCTCGGCTCTTGTTCCATGATTTGTTCTGCAATCAACCCTATTTGCTTTTCTTGCTGATCTGCTTTTTCTATGTCTTCTTGAGGCATAGCGAAACCATAAAGAGATGAGATGACCTCCATTAGCCGTTTCCCACCTCTATAGTCATCTTCCATCATGAAATAACCGGGTAAGTGCACCATCATACTGCAAGTTTCTATGCCCATCTGCAGTGCCCGATGTCCTATAAGAGATAGAATTGTGGTAAGCCCCTGATAGTCACTGGATTTTACATTTGCTAGGGTCAGTTTGTTTTGAAGGTCTGGATTACTTGCACCACCTGTCACCAATAGCGGCCTGGTATAGGGAACCATGTCATACATAGAACCAATAACGCAGTATCTCTTGACTCCGAAATTATTAAAGAGTTCAATCACCGAATCAATGTATTCCTCAGCCCCCATATGGGGTTCTAAAAGCCGGAGGAACACGAAATCATGACTGCCCGGCTGTTTGCCATAAGTAATGATAATATTTGGAACGTCAACCTCACTGCTGTTGTCTTTCCTGATAAGCGTGGGGCGGTATCGGGTGAAGTCGAAAAAGTCCCCTGGCCGCGCCAATTTCCCCAGTTCTTTGGAACCGAGGTAAGCCTCCAAACAGGATAATACCAAACTTCCAACCCTGCTTACATCCATCCAAGGTTGGATAACAGCTAAAGCATGAGGATTATTCAGCTTAGGAACAGGTTCGTTTAGGTCGAAAGCACGTAATCTCATGAGTACATCTTAACAGTGAACAGTGGTCGTTGCAAAGTCCAGAAAGCAGCTAAGGGAAACCCACTGGATGTTGAGTTTGATTTTCTAGAGTTAAGTTCGCGTGATATCTCTTAGCACTTCCTGATATATCCCATATGTCTCAGTATCAAACAGCACGAATCTCACTTCTTTCAGTGATGCGGCTTCTTCCTTCAAAAACGATATCACTGCTTCCAATGCCACTTTCGCTGCCTGTTCCAACGGGTATCTATAAGCTCCAGTACTTATCGAGGGAAACGAAATGCTGCTAAGTTTTTTAGCCTCTGCGATTTTGAGACTTTCATTGTAAGCGCTTGCGAGCGTTTGAGATTCGTTACCTGTACCACCACGCCAGTAAGGTCCAACCGTGTGAATGACGTATTTTGCGGGTAAATTACCCCCGGTAGTTATGACCGCCTTTCCTGCCGGTAATCTCCCCTGTGTTGATACGATTCGCTTACATTCTTCTAGGATTGTTGGTCCGCCTGCTCTATGGATAGCGCCATCAACACCACCGCCACCCAACAGGCTTGAGTTAGCGGCATTGATGATGGCGTCTGTTGCTTGCGTGGTGATGTCGCCTTGAATCAAGGATAGCTTTGTGTGATTGATGATTATTTCCATCTAATTCTCTTCTGGCACATCCTTATCATTCAACAGCAAATTACTCAGGTAATTGATAACGTTCATCCATGCCTTGTTTGATTATTTTACGAGCTCTCATGCTTCCGATTGTCTTGTACTTGAGTAATGCGTTAGCCAAGATTTCAACGGAATCCCAACAACATGGTTCATATACTAGAATATTATAGGCACGAAGGCGAAGCCATTCCACATAAGCTGGAATTTCGTCTCCGTATGCAATAAGATTGGCATATTCGTATGCTTGCGCTAGGTCAGCATTAGCACCAGTCCAGAATTTTTTCTTGGTAAAAATACGTGCCGCGGCATTACCTGCAAGTGAGACTAAGATATATTTTTCTACAAGAATACGGTCACGTGAAGATGGTTCACCCCGATTATACTCAAGCCTTGCTCTTAGTCCACTTAACACATGCCCTAGTAATCCTTTATTTTCATCCGATACTATAGTTACACGACGAAAGCTGCATCTCATGGTTATAGCCATAACGACATGCCCAGCCTCATGATATGCAGTTTGTTTCAATCTCAATGAGTATTCTGGCTCTTTACTGGCATACTTCCTTTCCATTATGTCTCCCACTAAAGATTGCTACTTTTAGCAAAATTTACGACTTCAACTCTCTGACTTGAACTCTATGATTAGTAGATAGAGAGTATAAAATGTACCAGATTATGTCATATCGTAATTTATGAGAAAGGATATGTCAACCTTCTTTCAGGTTAAAATGAAGCTCTGTCTTCTGTCTGCTGATACTATTACAGCATGCCTAGACGAAAAAAGTTTCGCTTGGGGGCTTGACAAGCGTCTAACCGCCTAACGAAATGCCTAAGCTCCAAAAAGTCGATTTGATATCATTTAATTAAAAGGATTGGGAGGTATCAAAACAATGAGTAATAATTCTGCTTGGGAACCAGAAGGCATAACACCAGGACAACCTGCTCATAGTGAAGAGTGGGAAACCCAGCGGCACAAGCTTTTTGACATCATCCATCGCGTTATCGATTTAGGCTTTTCGCTGGCTGAGGTCAAGGAGGCTGCGTTGAATTGGAATCAAAGTAAAAAGAAACCCTTCGCTGACTGGGACGTGCTGGGGATGTGCCGGTGGGCTTGGCGCAAGTGGGCGCATGAAGATTCTAATATTAGCAATTAGGGGGAGATGAGGGGGGTACTGGGATAATAAGTACCCCTCCCAATCTATAACTTCTTTACTGATGATAATAATTACACGCTGAAGTAACGAAAAACCGAGAAAATAAATTGAGGTAACACAAATCGATGACAAAACCAAGACAACCTTTTAACCAAGCAGATAACTGGAAGACCGAACCCGCCGACGACGATTCAGATGAACTTCCCGACCAGGATGCTGATAAGGACCTCGTTTCTCCTGACAGCGACGATTTTGAATTCGATGACCCGTGGGAAACAGAACCGGGGTCTATCCCTAACATACACCTAAAGCGGCTTGATGAGATTATTGTAATAGGATACCCAGGCGACCCACACGACAAGTCACGTACCGGCGGCGTTATCTGCCCCAAAGCCTTAGACCTGGCTTGGCGCGCACTTAAAAGATCAGGGGGGAAGTGGACAAAGGCGAGGGTACAACGGATGTCGCTTTACCACGGTCTACGTATTGCATATATGGACAGTGAAATTAAAGCCATTTGGAGAGTCTACAATCGACTGATGAAAATCTCTCAAGCAATAGACGATGACGATCTGATAGATGTGTTGTCTGAAAGAAAGACTTACGGCTTTCGTGACCCCAGCCCGAAAACGACATCGATGGGAGCACTGGCGTTCTTAGAGGGTGCTATCGCTGATTTGGCAGACTGTTTAGGCATTGCGAAGTCGAATATGTACATTCTGTTGTCACTGACGTCGATAGTGACATATCAGCCCCGCATGTGGTCGGTTAATCTGGATAAAGAGTACCGTTCATTCAGGAATGCCATTAAAGAAAGAAAAATGAAATTGGAAAGCGAATACGAGCGCATAACGGCAATAACAAATAAACAGCAAGACGGAAAAACAGTTAAACGGAAAGACGATTAAACAATTAAACAAGGCCTTGTCTAGCTTAAATATAATATACAGGAGTTTTAAAAATGCCGACTGAAATACCCGCTTATGACAGGGATGCCGTAAGGCAGCAGTTAGAAAAGTACCTTTCATTCGGCTTTAGTCCAATACCGCTTAAAGGTAAAGTCGCCAACTACCGCTGGAAGGACTTTACCCTTACTAAATCTAATATGAACCAGTATATCAAGGCAGGCACTAATTGGGGATTGCGGTCAGGTCGGTTGCCATCCGGCGTTTGGCTTTGGTTTATCGACCTTGACTCCAGAGAACTGTTATCCAATGAACTTGAGTCAAATTTCGCCCTACTGAACGCACCGATTGTTTCCACTGGTAAGGGCTTTCACATTTATTGTTCCTGGGTTCACGAAGTTAAGACCACTCACCTGTCCAAAATAGATATTATTGCCAACGGCTACGTGGTCGCGCCGCCTAGCATTCATCAAAGCGGCAAACCGTATCGATTCATTAGATCGCTTGATTCAATACCGCCATTGGTTAATCCTGAAGATCTCGCTTTCACTGCTCAGTCTCCTCCCATCATCAAAAACCCCGTGTCGCCGGTGCTTCATCGTGCCTCCTCTGACGCGTCGACTGACAATTCGTCTAATACCGCGGCTCCCAAATGTTTTGACCCCTTATATTGCGCCAGTCAATTCTCTGCAGTTCAGCAAGGACAAAGGCATAGCACTCTTGTCAGCATCATCGGAATTGAAATTGCCAGGAGCTTCACTGAAGAAGAAACGCTATCTATAGTGCTGGTATGGAATAAACGCAACCAACCGCCAATGTCAAAGGCTGAAGTAATCAATACTGTGCGTGATTGTTACCAAAGATATGATAAATATGTGCCAATAGAAAAAAGCCCACTTAGTAAAAGTGAATGCGAATAAAGACGTAAAAGGGGTGTGTTGATGGACAGGTTAGAAGAAGAAATATCACCATTTGTCGAAGAGGCTGCCTATCACGAGGCTGGGCATGCGGTTGTCGCATTTCTTATTACTGATGCCAAATTTAAATCCATTAAAATTGACGCGATAGAAAAATATGGCGTTGTCAACTTAGATGATGGTTCAAAGCTTGGTAAGGTCAGTAGGAAAAAGAAGAAAGCCAATACGAACATTAACATCCCTGAAATAACAAACGAAATTATCATACTCTGTTCAGGCGACGTGGCTGAGTTTTTATTTACTGGCATTAGAGGTGGGCATGATGGTGTCGATAACGCTAACTCTTTCAAACTCTTATCTAGAGTTTGTCCTGAGGAAATAATACCCGATTATATAGAGGACATTTGGAATATCGCCTTAACACTGCTCGAACAGCCGCCGAACTGGTTCGCCGTTGAACAACTTGCCCAAAGCTTGCAAGTAGGCTATACCGAACTTCAGGATTGGAATGGCGATGAGCTTGCTTACGATTGTGATTATATTGAGGAAAATAGAGAGCTTGATGGCGATCAGGTGCGCAAAATCATTATAGAAGCGTTTGAACTGTATGCTAAGTTGAAGAAAAGGAAGAAGGTTTACTATCGTGAGCCAAAATAATAGCCAGATGAGTGCCAGTGCCAGTCAGCGCAAATATATAACAAAGGGACTGAAAGAAGCTACTCGTATCATATTCGTGTAGCGGTCTCATCTCTTATTAAAATATAAGACAAGGAAATGCCAAGAATAATAAAAAAACCTCCTATCCCCGTTAAAAACCACTGCGTCGTATTCATATTTGCCCCCTTTGGAAATAGGGGACAATCGCCAAAATTGTGCCACCAATGATAGTAATGGATTCCAGTAGTCCTTTTCGCATGGCGTTATTCTAACATACAGTTTTTGTATTGTCATTGTGAATACACTCCTTTGTTGACATTTGAAATAATTAAAATATTAGTTGTAGAATATGTCATCAGAGGATAGAGGAATCGTATGTCAACTTTTCACACCCCCATTCCACGAGACAACTATTGTAGAGTACACGGTATTGCATATACTGGATATATTTGCCCAGAGTGCGCAGTTGATAGAGCCAAGGAAATGAATAATCGTGTGTGCCCTGCTTGTCAGCAACCTAGAGTCGTCAATGTGAAATATATTTACTGCGCTAATTCTAAATGTGTGCAATTTCTTATAATGTATCGAAGAACATGAGATTAAAAAATGAATCAACCTAATTCAAAACAGCTCAATGATATTCGCAGACTGACGCATAACGGTCAATATCGTTATAAAATTACTCGATTCCATTACGGCGATATCACGGTACGAATATATAAAGGGAATATTACTCAGCGATATATAATTGACGCTTCTGGTCATATCTTTCAGGAAACCGTATATCGTGGGCATCCAGGCTCAAGAGAATGATTGTAAATGTTTAATATCTTTAAATGGTTAAATGCTTGTTTTGATACACTATTACCGTATAGTCATATCAAATACAACTATATATCAACTGATTTGAACTACGGTCACAATTCTGGATGGGTCATTATAAAACATCCTCCAACTTGGGTTAGCGGCAATCTATTGCATGCACCAGATTATTATCCTACGCAAGGAGTACATTACTTTCCCTATTGTAGGGGGAGACATTTTGAATACTTTTATGATGGTAAAAACAGTTACAGAAGAAAATTACATAAACGAATTAGTCATCATAAGTAACCCTTGTTATTACTGCCATTAAGCACACTCATTGATATTATTTACCCAGCTTTATGATTCGAAATAAAAGGGGGATAATGATATGTCGGATGGTTGGAAAGCAGTACTCATTTTTGGTCTTGTTGTGCTTGTTATTATAATTGTTTACATTATCGTTTCGGCTATTGTAAGGTTTTTCCACATCCATCCTGTAATCGCAGGTTTCATTTTGGGATTTTTGGTTGGCGTACTTATTACTGGATTTGGTTTTAAACTTACATCTTTCGGTAACAAGTAAGAATATCAGATAATCCAATATTCCAAGACATAGAAAAAGCAATACGAATAAACCGAGTAGAGTAACGCTGAATTGTGCATATTCAAGGATTGTTGATAAGTTCCAATGGAAATTGATAGGCATTTAATTACCCCCTAATATTTAAATTTGGGAAAATCACAAAGTTAGTTGTGGAATAGGACGGCAAGGGAATATATCGGGATTGTATACTTGAGGCTGATAACGTCCTTTTTAGGCATTCCTACTTGACAATAAGTATTTGAGGTGTTTCTACTTTACAATTGGTGAATATATGAATTGTAAAGTAAATGGTATCATGGGATAACGATTTTATAAGGAGGCAAGCGAATGAAGAAGGTAACAATTACTGTTGTGATTGTAATTACTATTCTGGGTATTGTGGCTCTCAGTCAAGTCTCAAAAATGCGTACTGATTACAGGCTCTATACTTTTGCTCTTAATGCAGCAAATCCAAATAATAGTGGTGCAGTATCTTATTATCAACAATTGGCGTCTGATGTGAACAGCATACTTAATATCTTAATAATCACGGGAACCTTCGTCAGTGATATTCTGATATTCAAAGCCCTTTGGCCTCACAAAAAGATGACTGAATTACCAAATAATTGATAATCGACGCAATATTAGGAATATAATGGGGCTAATATCCGCTTCAAGTATATCAGTCCGGAATATATTCATTATGCACATGCGAGAAGAGGACGAAATAAAACTTAAACATCTTACTGATGTTGTTTGGCATTGTCCATATTGTGGTAAAGAGGCTGTTCGTTATGACAGCGTTAAGAAGTTATTTGTTTGTTGGGAATGTTGTAAGATATTGTCCGAAGATAATGGACATAAATTATTAGATGGATTCAAAGTCGGCTGGGAATATACTCAGTTTAAAGACTGATTACGTGTTAATGAATTTTCATTTCTTACTTTTTTGAATTTCAAACTGCACCCATACCTAATATTGAGGTAATCAAAGCTAGATTTAGAGTTTCGCAACAGGCTCATAATTGATTGGATTGTATACTCAGGAAAGATAACTGTCAACGACGATTATCGAGGAATTAATCAGCTATTCTATCGTTGCTATTATCTTCGGTGAATTCACCTATATATTGAATGAACTGAAGCACCTCAAGAGAAAACTCGACCGATATGTCTTCGATTATATCCGCACCCTGTTCGGTCGGTTCCCATGTATCAATATTTTCACTCATTCCTAATCGATATGCTAACTCGCATAGGTTATAGGGCTTGTATAACAATAGAAAGGGATTAGCGAAATATTCCTGGCCTCCGACGTTATCTTCAAAATATTTTACAGGGAGCTTATCACGCCAGAATTCGGACCAGATAGGCATAAATTTATCTTGATGGGCGAAAAACCAGTGCCTGAATTCTTGAAATTTTTGTTCAGATTCGGACGATGGCGCACATAGTGGAATATCTTCTTCTTCGGCATCTGCCATTTCAATTATTAATTCAACGAGCTTAAAGTATTTATCCACCCATTGAAAGGCTAAATCGGTTTCGGATTGGCTGTAGGTCCGCATTATTATTTCCATAGGAATGTGATTATTAGACTGATTCTATTTATTTTATCATGTTATGGACGTAGACCTGCGTGGAAACTACACACAGCAAAGTAGCAGTAACCTGTTTTCTGCTAAATGGAAGTTAGAGCGCCTCCAGAATTATATGTCTAAAAGTACTGTAACGTGACTTACAGGGAACTTCTAAAAAAGCTCTACAGATAGACTATTACACATAGAATTAAGCAAAGTTTACTACTTCAGACATGGTCGCACACATAGTCTTAATACTGGTTGTTTGCTATCCTTAACACCTATGAAAAAAGTTACCGGATAAAGTTTCACAAGATGGCCAGCTACAGCACTATCTCAGTAAGGGATTAGTTTTAACATTTTACGCACTTACAAAAACAATACACAATAGTATTAGTAGGCTTTGCAACAAGTTTTGATTCAGCACTACCCAGCCATTGAAGAAAATAATATGACAGTAATGAATTTCCAAAGAATCCAGCCACAACAAGCCACCTCTATCTATGCCCAACAAACCACCTCTCAGCAAACCAGCGGCATCGACATCTCTGGTCTGATAAATCTCATGATGCCGGTCATGATAGTCGGAATGATAATGAAGATGATGGTTAGCGCTATAGGCAGCACAGGTAAGACAAAAAAGCTACAAACAGCCAAGAATATAAGTGGAGGTACCAACACACCAACTAATAAGGCAACCACAGCCGGCCATGCAGAACCGGCAACATAATTTTGGTAGTTTGCGGAGGTTAGCCCCTGACCGCTGACTGCATACAGAGCCTCGGAACTGCCGGCTGGTCGGTTCTGAGGCTCACTTAATTAATAAGGTTCAGAGTAAGGGAGGCGAACAGTGTGGAATCGATTCTGTACAATGGCACAATCTCAATGCATAGACGGCAAGACCGACAAATCGGAACTTCTCTGCTCATATTGGGATACTGTAGGTCAGGAATGCGTTATGGTTACTCAGACGCTGCTTTCAGTCGATTATTACAGGAATGTTTTTAATAGGATTGATGAGAGAGTAAATATGAAGCATGGGATGTTTTAGGAAATAATTAGCTAAATAGTTCACCGCATTTTTTACATTGCCATCTTTTTAAGCCAGGCGCACCTTTTATTTCTGTACCACCACAAACCGGGCATATAGGTCCAGTATATTGTACTGTTGTTCGTCCAGGTGGATAAATTAAGTCCTCCAATCTTTTCTTAGCTAGATATTTCTCCACGAATTCTTCGTTAGATAGGTCAAAGCCATTATGAGGATGAGGAGGTAACCATTTGTGATTTTGAACTTGTTCCGGAGCTAGTTTTCCCCAGATGCCATACTTATCGACATCAGTTATGATGTACTTGTCATTATCCTGAGTACATATGTAAATACTGCCTATTATATGCACCTGTCTTAGGAGTTTTATGTCTGCATCTCTAGGGAATGATTGAAGTAGCCTTTCATCCTGATGATGTTCTTTGTAAGGTTTAAAGAGGTTCATTGTAGTCTCCTCTGTAATAGAACTATTTGATGGACTAGCAATATCGCTTGATACTCAGTTTTTTACCTAATTGGTTATCAGTTTATATTTTCCTTTTCCGGGTGGGTCAAGCCAGATGAAATATTCTGTAGTTGTTCCATTACCGACTCGATGTTTCCAGGGGAAAGTACCTGCGGTACTTCGAGGAATGATTCCAAGAGACTTGAGTTCAGCAAGTGTAAAAACAGCATTAAGTTTACCTGCTTGTACTGCTTGCCGAATCCTACGTATTGTTTCTTTTTCCATATTAAATTAACTCCTCTTCCCCAAAATTTATTTTTTATAACTCAACATCAATAGTTGTGCCAGTTTTTGTTTATGGAAAAGACAATTTAGTCTCAAGCATTGATGGTCAGCGATTATTGTCATTATAGGTTTGAACACGATTATATCCGCTCTCATTTGATTTATCAATACCATCGTTTATTCCCTAGATATTTCGCCTTTAATTATCTTTTTACCGTATTCAAAACCTTAGATAAAGTATTATCTTTGGCAATATAACAATTATTTTATTTTTCAATTATTTACGTTTGATTATTTTCACGACACAATCATATTGTCGATTATTAATTATCGATAAATAATTTTGGAGGACAATGTGATTAACAAGAAGCGAAAACCAGAGACAAAGGCAACACCAACCAAACCAGAGAAAACACCACCCGAACCAGTCCAGGAAGAAAAAGCCATGCAACCAGTATTAGAGGTAACACCTACACCCACCGCTGCGCCTACACCTATACCCGAAACAAAGATCGAACCATCTCCTACTTCACAACCACCTACGTCTAAACCATCACCCCTCACAATGGCCATTCTCAAAGTCGAAATCGATAAACTATGGGCACGTCTCCAAGAATATTCTACTCAGATGACCGATGTTCAATCCCAACTCTTGCTCAAGCGAAAGCCAACCAACAATAGTAAATGCCAGATACGCGACAAGGTCACTGGCAAACTCTACAAATCCAAGAATAACGTCTACCAGAGCATGCTAAAAGCCGGCGAACTTAAAGACCTCGTCGATAAAGGCATCTTCGGTGCCATACCAGAGAAAAACACTTTCGGCGTGTACGCGTTGTTCCGTGCCTATCCTGATAGGTTCGAGGAAGTTCATCAGCAAGAGCCGGAAAAAACCGAATGATGGGTGACCTCTCCGACTGGATAACACCGGAAATGCTGGTGGATATGGCAATGTACGATCTTGGCATGGGTTCATCTATAGAAGGGTTGACCGATGCTGAAATCAAAAAAATCATGCACTATATCGGCGTGTGGGCAACAAATGTGGAGACTCCCGCTCTTGAGAACCCCAAAATCAGTTTGTTCGGCATATCGATGATGTTATCCGTGTGCTTGCAGGTGTTCCCTGATTACTACAAGAAGTATCAACTCTCACAGGTCAATTAGAGGAGGATTTAGATGAAAAACTGGTTAGACAGGGTATCGTGGAAGACACTGTTCATCGTGCTGGGAATGTTAATAGCGATAAAGTTTCTGCTGAAATATACATAGGAGAGTTAAGATGAAATTCGCATTAGGTAGGCTAGTCTGGACAAGGGGTGTCAATGACCGTGTGGCTGTTGACACCCTTTTCGCTAAATTCGTTGTGGATAGCCTCAAACGCCACGCTAACTGCGATTGGGGTGATTTATCGGCGGAAGATAAGCGTGAGAACGACTTCAGCATTGATAAGGGTTTGAGGTTGCTGTCTTCTTACAAACACGATGATTGGAAGATATGGATTATCACTGAAGCCGATAGGTCTTCCACTACAATACTGTTTCCAGAGGAATATTAATTTGGTTGTAATGTTAGTTAAAAGTACAAGCGTAAAAGCACTGTAATGCAAATATATTGTATTTTAAATGTTTATCCAATAAAAACTATGGCTTTAAAAAACAAATGCCCTAATTTGGGACTACAATAAAAGATTATGTCAAGGAGAATAAGAATGACAACCGAAACCATTACCACACCAGTTTCCCCTATCATCGACATGCGCAACCTTAATATGTCAAAGGCTCAGTTAGCCCGCTTGCTCAATGTAAGCCGAACCTATGTAACCCTTTTAACCCAAGGCAAGAGACAACCCAGCAAGGAATTAGTTGACAAGTTAGCCAACTGGCAGTTGACGCCTCATGTGCGCAGCCAGTTGACAGGGGGAATGCAAACAGCATACTTCAAATCCGTTGAGGGGCATGAATATGTCTCAGGTGGGTTCGACCCCCATACGCTCCCGCCAAAAAACTTTACACCGTTACTTACATATCTTTGAGTTTGAATTACTTCAAAATCATTAGCATTTGCAAGAAACAGAGAGCCTGAGTGAGATAGCGCGACTATTACTTGCTTTCCCGCTTCCCGAAAATCCATTATATTTCATCCATACTTCCTCTGTTGTTCATTCATTAATATGCAATTAATAAAACTTGCCTATTTTATTGTAACTTGCCATAAACTTACTTGCTTATTACTTCATTACTTGCTATAATGCAATATGCAAGTAAATATCGGCTGGAGGCAATAAATGAAGCAAGTAATCACTATCCAGGGTAAAGCAAAAAATGTTTTCAAATATACCGCTCTTCTGGCTAAGCGGCAAGGCAATACGAAAATAAAAGACATTAAACAACATAATCAATCCCTACCGTAGCGAATAATGCAAGATTTGAAGAATGCCGATTCAGGAGGCAATTTATGACAAACGAAGCTCCCTTGATTATTATGATCGATCATGAGGAAAATCTCTGTTGGGTCATCCAGCGGATATTGGAACGGGAAGGATACCGCGTCATGATTGCCAAAGATGGTATTAAGGCCTTGGAACTGATTGGTGAACACCAACCAGATATGGTCTTACTTGATTTTATGTTGCCGGATATGAGCGGACAGGAATTATGCCGTCGGATTCGTGAGATTTCCGCTTGCCGCATTGTTTATTTCGCTTCTATCGCCGACCTTAAACTAGCCGGACAAATAGATAAAAACGCCGACGGCTTCATCAATAAACCGGCAAGTATGAAACGCATTGTCTCTGTGGTCAGTAATACACTGAGGTGATATTTTGTTTTATAAAATCGACTTAATTTATTGCTTGACACCAGCTAAACGGTCTGCTAGTATGTTTGAAAATAACTTACAAGGAAATTACCGTGGCAAGAAAAGCCATTGTTGATCGTAACGTAGTTCTGCAACTTTTAAAGGAAGGCAAGACATCACAGAGTATCGCTAGCCAATTCGGGGTTAGCCGCCAGGCAATCGACCTGTATCGCAAGGAATTTGTTCACGCCGGCCTTTTACAAGGCTCTGCTGCTCCCCTACCGTCGATCACAACATCTCCAGCGGCAACCTTGCCTGTCTCGCCTGAACCGGCACCCTCTATCACACTACACGATGTCTCGCTCGACCAGATGATTGATCTGATGATCAAAGCCTTCGACGCGTTAAAACACGAGCCGGAATTGGAAGCAGAAGTAACGAAATACCGCTGCGACTACGAAGGTCTATTGAAAAAGATCGAACAATTGGAAGAGGGCGAAAAGAAACGCAAGGAACAGGAAACACGCTGGATTCAATCCCAGAATCCGGATAATATTAAACCCTAGATTTATTTCCATTCCGACGGAAGTCGGAATCCAATTCTTTACCGTAACTGTTGTCATTCCCGGTAGAACAGGCATCTCTGCCTGTCAGTCTCACTTGAATCCTTTCAGGGATGAAATACATTTCCAGTGCAGTCGAAATGTCCTCTCTTGATGGGAGAATATAGTACTTTACTTCGTAACAAAATCAATCTAAGAAAATGTAGGGCGAGGATTGAGAGCTGAACGCTGAAAGCTTTTTATTTATATTTCTTGATTCTTGAACATTTTTTCCAAGGTATCTAGTGTAATGTACCAGTAATAACTAGACAATGGCGTATTCATTACATTATAATAAGAGCATGTGGAAAAAAGCGGATGCCTTAGTTATAACGCAAGAACAACAAATAATCATGGATG
>Ga0182027_10008160_pt1 | contig 15292 bp, 5 predicted proteins | sample 712E1DmetaG_FD_121300 | JGI IMG/M metagenome (GOLD analysis project Ga0182027, IMG submission 121300) | Permafrost microbial communities from Stordalen Mire, Sweden - 712E1D metaG (Illumina Assembly) | ecosystem: Environmental > Terrestrial > Soil > Wetlands > Permafrost | place: Sweden... | reverse complement strand
GGGTGCGTCAAGCGCGCTTGCTCAGAACGAGTCGCTGCAGGATTTGTGGTTTAACGTTAACGGATCCAACACAGAATTGACGGCCCCAGGCGTCAACCTCAGTGCCTACAATTCGTCGACCGGCCTGGGCACCATCACGTTCACAGACCTGAACACCGGCGCGCAGTACTTTAATACCTGGTGGCAGGAGGCAGTCTCGGTTCCGTTCTTTAACGAGTACGGCACTGCCGTCGGAACTGCTTCTTCGGGCGAGACTTGGGAGATCGGGGATGCATATACGTCAACCAGTTGGAGCGATGCCCAGGCTGGTGCTCTGCTGGATGCAAACCTGCTGCCGGAGGGAGCCGACAACTTTCTCGGAACCTGCACCGGAGCCTGCAATGGCACAGGATCCACGGCTTTGGGCTACGCGTTCAACCTGTCTTCTGGTTTCGAAGAGATCGTCACCCTCAAGGTGTCGCAGACGGCGCCGACCAGCGGATTCTACCTCGATCAGACGCATCCGGTCGACCCTAATAACCCAACTGCACAAGACGTCTATTTCAGTTTGAGCGCCGAAGAGATCCCGGCTAACGGACCGCCGCCCGCGACTCCCGAGCCCAGCACCTGGCTGCTGATGCTCACGGGCTTGGCAGCTGGGGCCACCCGGCTGCGCCGGCGGTTCAAAATCAAAGCTGGGAGCAAATTGCTTACCGGCCTCGCCGTGTTGATCGCGGGGCTGGTCATTGTGCCGTTTGCCAGCGCCCAATCGGTGAACACGGTGCCGTGGGATCCAACCAATCCCGCAGCTCCGCATACGGCTTACCCTGGAGCGACGATCGTCCTGGGGGCTATCTTCAATACGGCTGGCTCACCCGACTCCTTCACCTACGTGTGGAATTTTGGCGATGGAACTACTGTGGGCAGCGCGGCGGCCCTCACGAATCCCTACGACATCTCCTCGAGCCACATCTATGTGGGGACGACCGTCGGCAAGACATGGACGGCGGTGGTCACCGTAACCGACACCACGACTCATGCGCAATATACCGGGAACTACCTGGTCATCTGGGAAAACAACAACCTCCAGTCGCGCGTGAACGTGGCGATCGACTGGGGTCTCTGGTACCTGCATCAGGACATGTATCGCCCGGATAACGGTGTCGGAGACTGGTCCTGGGCTGCAGGCTGCGCATCAGGGTATGCCGGTTATGCCTGCGGAAGCGGGTACGGCTCACTGGATGCCACCAACATTCAGGCCTTTGAAGTGAACGGGCATCTGGCCACCGGACCGGCCAGTGACCCCTATACGGCCGACGTGCAGCAGGCCCTGGATAACATGTTCAAGTATCTGGCCACGACCACTTCTCAATCCAAGACCTACACATTCAACACCGCAACAGCAAACTACGGCTGCAGCGACGGATCGGCCCCCCAACCGGGTGGGGCATGCGCCGGCGCGGCGACCAAGGTCTTCTTCAACGCCGGCGGTACCACCTGTTTGGTTGCCGGGTCTTGCACCTTCACCTTTGATGGAAACAGCAACGGCCTGATGGCCTATGCATCTCAAAACCCGGCCTACGAGGAAGGCATGTACGTCGATGCCATCGTCGCCAGCGGCAACCCCGGTGGCAAGGCCACGACTGGCGCGGTCAGCGCTGAGAAGTATAGCGATATCGTTCAGGACATGGCCGATTACATCGACTACTGTCAGTATCCCGGCGATAACTACGATGTCGAAGTTGGCTACACGCGCGGCAGCGAGCCCTACCAGGGCGGCGGCTGGTGGTACGGCTGCCAAGAGGGAAGTGACAACTCGGTTTCGCAATGGAACGCCATCGGGCTCATTGGGGCCAGTCGCGGTTTCAACCTGGCGACTCCCAAGATCGTCAGCGATGCCAACAACATGTGGGTCACAGCCAGTCAAGATGTAGGATCCCCTGTTCCACAACCAGACGACCCCGGCGGCAACTATTATACGGATGCAAAAGGAGCATTCGGCTACAACGGCGCATACAACTACTCCAATGCGTGGGGACCTTATGCGGTGACTCCGTCCGGCATGGTGCAGATGTCCCTGGACGGAATCGGTCGAACCAAGAATACGACGTTTGGCGATGCGACTACCGCCGCGGACCAGCGCTTCAACAATGCGGAAACGTTTTATGCTGACAACTTCTGCAACAGCACGACGTCTGGATCTTACACCAGCCCCTATTACTCGCCGCGGAATTACACCTACGGCCTGTTCTCGTTCACCAAGTCCATGCTGCTCCACAACCCCCTCGACGTGCTCACTCCCATCCAATATCTCCGCACCCAGACGCCGGGCGTATTCACCACAAATTCCAGCGTTCCGGCGAATACCATCGACTGGTATTCCGCTCTTTCGCCCGCAAACGGTGGCTCCGATCCATGCGATGGTGTTGCACAGACGATCGTCGGCAGGCAGTACCCCGCAGGCTATTGGTACGGCGACAACGTCAGCGGAGCCCAATACCCGTATGAGACCGCATGGTCGCTGATCATGTTGCGGCGCACCGTGTTCGTCAACTGCGTCAACAACCTGGGAGGCGCGGGAACGGCAGCAGGGACAAGTCCGGCGAGGATCGACCTCACCTGGACTGGAATCCCGAACGTAACCGGATACGACGTGCTGCGGTCTTCCACGACCAGCGGTCCTTACACGGAGGTAGGCAGCACCACGACAACGGCTTACTCGGACCGAGTCGGACTGACGAGCGGGAATAGCTACTACTACGTTCTGCAGCCTTTCAACGGTTCCGGGGCGGTCTGCCAGTCGAACCAGGCAACCATCACCATCCCCAAGAAACGCTAGCGGCTTGGCAACCAACCAACACAACAAGCCTTCGGGTCATCCCCGAAGGCTTGTTGTCGAATGGGGCATTTTGGGACCGGTTACTCGTATCGGTTGAAATGGGCGTCCAAGAACTTGTTTTATCACTTCGGTTTGCGTGAAGGGTAAGGGCTTCAAGCCGTACATCGGAGCCCGCAACCGATCAGGGCCCTAGCCCTTTAGGGAGGTCTTTTCAGCAGTTTGCATTCCCTCAGCGGCTCAAGCCGGAGACCAAAATCGGCTCTTTAGGGACGGGCTGGAACCCGTCCCCTGCAAAGCTCATGATTTCGGGACAGATTCCAAGATTGGCTTGCTTTGCCAAGGACACAGGGTACACTATGGCCAGGCAAACTGGCCTTTCCGGAGAAAGCAATGAAACGCATTTTTTGTAATCTGGTTTTTTTTCTCTTCATGGCGCCGCTGCTGGCGGCACAGACCGCCGCGACGAACCCTACAGTACCGGCCCCTGCCACTCAAGCCCCGGTACGGCCAGCACTGCCCCCTCCGCTTCATCCAGTGCCGCCCCCTCCACCTCATCCGGCGCCGGACGTTCCACCTCAGCCAGTGTACATCTATCTTTATTCCCGAATCACCGATCACGTGAATCTGGACATGAGTGAAGCTCGCCTCCGCCGGCTGTTACCGATGATCGAGAAGTACCGCAAGGAGCATCCTGAAGCCCACGTCTCCGCCACGATTCTATTCTCCGGAGCGTCGAGCGAGGTTTTGGCAAAGAGAAATGCGGAAACTGGCATCAAGGACTTTGTTCTCGGGTACGAGAAACGGGGCATCGTCGAAATTGGCTACGACGGAACCGACGAACCCACCTACTTGCACCGTCCGATGCTTCATAAGATCGAAGATCTACCTTCCAAGGAACGCTGGTCGGAGCGGGCAAGCGAAGACGAGAAACTCCTGACCGAAAGCAGAGATCCGCTCACGGGAGATCCTCGGCCGGGAGCTGCCGGAGGCCTGAAGGCGATGCAACAGGTCTTCGGGGAAGCTGCGTACATTACCGGCGTGAGCGTGGGCGAAGATCATCCGGATGGTGCTGCACACCCGACCATGCCCGGCGCCGGCGCTGTTCCCACCGTAAAGCCGGAGATAGGCGACTGGGAGGTTGTGCCTTTGCTCCGCCGCTACAACACAGAGGCCATCCTCTCCGGTCTTCCGGGGTCGAACCCCGCCCATATAGCCGGCTTCGGCGGTTCGATTGCTGAAATCGGGAGATTGATGAGTCCTGTTCTCCAAACTTCACCGGAGCTCTTCTGGGCCGACAATGTTCTGCGGTCTTCTGAGTCCTCGGGGCATGGCGCTCGGGTTATCCATGCCAATGAAGGGCCATCCGCCATCCAGGATTTCACCACCAAACTGGAGAGGAACAAGCTCCGCATTATTCACATGGAGCTGGGCAGCGAAGCTGACTATTTGAAGCCAGACTTTGCCAAGACGCCGCTCTCCCCGTCGCTCACCTATGCCTATGCGCATCCAGACAGTCCTAAGGTGCCCGCCGAGGACAGGTTGAGCGCGGACGAAGTCAACAGCGCTTACGCCAAGGAAGAGGCCTCATTGAATTGGCTTCTTGCGAGCTTTTTCACTGCAAATCCGGGCAGCCGTTTTGTCTCGAATGGCGACCTGAAGCGGATGGCGGGAGAGAGTACCGGATTCTCCATCCCGGTGGGTGAACTGCGCGCGGCGTTGAAGGACGAGCTTGAAGAGTGGGGAAACGACACGTATCCGCCTTCTTACTTCAAAGTGGGAGACCATTACCTGAGTCTGGCGGAAGCATTTCAAGTGATGACCGATGCCCTGGCGGAATTGAGCCGCACAGGCAAGCTTCCACAGGCCGTGCGCGCGGTTCGGGTGTATGGACCCCTCAGAATGGCCATTGGACACGGGCCGAATGTCGGCGACACCACGGTTGGCTCCGTGGCGAAAGTTTGCGCGGAAATTGATGGCGGATTACACGACGATTCAGGTTATCCGATGCCGAAGAACGCCGTGCCGAATCTCGTTACCGTCGATGGAACTACGATCAATGCAGCCCAGTTTTTGCGCCTGATGGCACAGGCATTGGTAGACCCCACTCCGGAATCGAAGCTCAGAGTGAGAATGACCTATATGACAGCCGGAACCGCGTCGGTTTTTCCAAAGACACGTAGCCTGGAGGATGTGGGAGCAACCTGGACTTTCAAGCCCGCCCCATTGGAAACCCCAGCGGTAACCTCAACCGGTACACGATAGGTTGCTATCTGGACAATTTTTTATCCAGAGGCATTACGAAGCATGCTTAAATTCAAAATACGACTGGTAGCTCCGCAAATTCGACGAAGGATTAAATGAGTTCAAAATCGAGATATAGCGCCATCATTATCGCCTTAGTTATGGTTCTGGCCGGTCCCGGCCAACTTCCCGCGCAGGTCACCGCCAGTTCCATCTCAGGCCATGTCGTTGACGCTGCCCGAAGAGTCATCCCTGGGGCGCAAGTCACGCTCACAAACAAGCTGGATGGTACCGTTCGGAAAGCGTCGGCTGACGGCGCCGGACGCTATTCCTTCATCGGCCTGACGCCGGCTGTCTACTCGATTTCCGTCAGTGCTCCGGGATTTGCAAAGTTGACCCGGCCCGAACTGTCGCTGGATGTCGACTCGGCCTTGAATCTCGACTTCGGTCTCACCGTCGGAGGGCCGGAGACGCGCATCGAAGTGACGGCACCGACCCCGTCTCTGCAAACGGAAACCGCCGACCTTGGAGCCGTCATCGATCAGCAATTTACCCAGACCCTCCCATTGAATGCGCGCAATTTCCTGCAGCTCACACTCCTGGCCCCTGGCGCTTTTCCACCCGTGGAAGGATCGCAATTGTCCTCCAACGGGGGTAACTCGCTGGAAGTGAACGGAGGGCGGGAGGAGTACAACAACTTTCTGCTCGATGGCGCCGATAACAACGACCCCTATATCAATGGTTATGTCGTCGAGCCTGCGGTGGACAGCGTGCAAGAGTTCAAGATGGTGACCAGTAGCTATGACGCCGAATACGGCCGCAGCGCTGCCGGCCAGGTCAACGTCATCACGCGCCGGGGAACGAACGACTTCCATGGTACCGGGTACGAGTATCTTCGCAATAAGGTGCTGGATGCGCGCAATTACTTCGATGATGACGGCTTCATCAAGCCTCCTTATATTCGTAATCAGTTTGGCGCGGCTGGGGGCGGACCAATTCGCCGGGACAAGACCTTTTTCTTTGCCAATACTGATTTCTTCCGGCAACGAGAGGCGCAGAGTGTGCAGGCAGTTGTGCCAACGGACGCTGAGCGCGGCGGAAATCTGACCGACACGGGAGTTATAGCTGTAAATCCGCTGACGGGAATCCCGTTCCCGAATGACACTATCACTAATATCTCGCCCATTGCCGCCGACATACTGAACCTATATCCGAAATCGAACCTTACCGGATCAGTGAATAACTATCTTGGACAGCCTTCCCAGCCCGAGAATCATGTGCAGAATACCTTTCGAGCGGATCATCAGCTTTCGCCGAACGAGAATCTTACGCTCAGGTATTCCATGGGCATCGTCAACATCTTTCAGCCCTATCCAGAGGGCGTGTCGGTCAACGGCGCCGTTCCCGGTTTCGGAGATTACCAATACGATCACACCCATAACGCAATGATTCGCGAGCAGCACACCTTCGGTGCGAATGCAATCAACTCTCTGTTCATTGCGTTTAATCGCTTCTCCCGCGATTTCGTTCCTCAGAATGATCAGACGAACGTTGGAGCATTGTGGGGCGTCAGCTGGTTGAATCTTCCGCCTCGGGATTATGGTTACCCGACGATTTCGGTGACCGGGTATTCGCAAGTCGGAGACGATTCTGCATTCCCGAATCTCAGACATACCAACACCTATCAGATTGCAGACAACTTTACCTTCATCCACGGAAAGAATACGTTCAATGCCGGGGTGGATCTTCGCAAACTGCAACTTAACGGTCGCCTGGATGAACTGGTGCGCGGATCTTTGACCTTCTCCGGAGCAATTTCCGGATCTCCCCTCGGCGACCTGTTGCTCGGTTACCCCACACTAGGTATTCAGGCATATGCTAAAAATCCTATTCGTCTTCGCTCCATGAGCTCTGACGCTTACTTCCAGGACGACTGGAGACTTAGCCGGGACCTGGTCGTCAACCTCGGTTGCCGTTATGAATTCAACAGCCCCGCCACTGACCCGACAAATGGAATGTCGGAACTGAACTTGCAAAACGGCCAGATTGTTCAGGTGGGCACCAATGGCGTGACGGACTCCGGCATCCATCCCGACTACAAGAATTTTGCGCCACGCCTCGGCGTCGCATGGCATGCTGCTCCGGGCCTTGTGGTACGCGCCGGTTACGGCGTCTTCTACGATGCCGGGATGTTCATCATCGGGTCGGCAGCTTACTTCAATCCGCCGCAGTTCACATTGAGTGTGTTCTTCCCATCGGCCGCGGGCTTGCTGACCTTGCAGAATCCGTTCCCAACCAATGCCGGATATACACCGCCGGCATCCCTCAGCGTCCTCAACCCCAACATCATCACTCCCTACCTGCAACAATGGAATTTCACCACAGAAGGGACCCTTGGCAAGCGAGGCACGCTGACGCTCAGCTATGTCGGTTCCAGCGGTTCGCACTTGATTCGGGAGCGCGATCTGAACCAACCGGTGCTTTCGTCCACAGGGAGCCAGGCGAATCTGCAGTCGCGTCGGCCGTATCCGCAATACAGCAGCATCTTCTACGTTGAGAGCGAAGGCTCGTCCAACTTCAATGCGATGGAGGTGCGATTTACCGGGCATGTGACTCCCTCCATTTCGGTGTGGAGCGCTTACACCTTCTCCCACTCCATCGACGATCAATCGGCGTTCCTCGGGGATACGGCGGATCCCAACTTTCCCCAGAACAGCCACGATCTGCCCGCCGAGCGCGGCCCGTCGAGTTTCGACATGAGACAGCGCTTTGTTGCGGCCTATGTCCTGGCCTTGCCGAATGGTAATCGCTGGACCCGGAATACCGAGTTTCAAGGCATCGCCACCGCGCAGAGCGGGCAGCCATTCACACCGACCCTTCCCTTGGGCAACGACAACAGCAACACGGGAAATACCGGACAGCAGGCTGGGTCGGACCGCCCCGACATAGTTGGCAACCCTTATCAAAGCGGCACCATTGCAGCAAACCCCACATGTGTGGCTCCTCCAGGACCAACCCGCACTGCCGCTCAGTGGTTCAATCCTTGTGCGTTTGAAACAGCGCCGCCGAATAAGTATGGCAATGCGGGCCGTAACTCGCTTCTCGGGCCGGGATATGCTTCGTTCGATATGTCGCTGTTGCGCCGCTTTACGTTACCCGAGCGCGCCACGCTTACCATCGAGGCCCAGTCCTTCAATCTGTTCAATCGTCCAAACTTCTCTTTGCCTGCAGCGTTCGCTGGCCAATCGAACTACGGCGTAATCTCTTCGGCAAACGATCCGCGCGAACTACAGCTCGCGGCGCGCCTGTCATTCTGACACGTGAACTGCGGCCGGCGTTCGCGCAGCCGGGATGCGCCAGGAATTTTGGAGAGCATCTCGCGATGCCTGCTTTCGCGGAAAGCGATGAGGGAACTGCTAAGACATCGGCAGAAAGATCGATACCTTCGTGCCGACTCCGGGATTGCTGTCGATCTTCACCTGTCCTCCGTGCATGAAAGCAATCTGTTGAACGATAGCCAGCCCCAATCCGACGCCTCCCGAGTTGCGCGAACGCGCCGGGTCGGCTCGGAAGAAACGGTCGAACACATGGGGCAGGGCACTGGCGGAGATTCCCGTGCCGGTGTCGCGAACCTCAATGCAAATCTGCTTGTCCTGCCGCTGCGCGCTTAAACAGACAACACCCCCTGCCGAGCAATGCGCCAGCGCGTTCGATATCAGATTGCCGATGGCGCGCAGGAGCAGCGTGCGGTCCACATTTGCCACTATTCCGCCATCTTCCAGGCTCACAGATAATGTGACGCCAATCTCAGCGGCCGTACCTTCGTAGTAGTCGCGAAGGTCCGCGAGCAGTCGCCCAAGATCCTCCTGCGTGCGGTTGAGATGATCGCCGGGGCTCTCTGATCGCGCCAGAAACAGCAGCGACTCGATCAGCTCCGAGAGCCGCACCGATTCTTCCAGGCATGAAGCAACCACATCCATATACTCTTCAGCGGTACGCGCGCGCGCCAGCGCCACCTCCGCTTCGCCGCGCATGTTGTTTACGGGCGTTCGCAACTCGTGAGCAATGTCGGCGGAGAAGCGCGAGAGCCGGGCGAAGAATTCCTCCAGCCGCTCAAGCATGGCATTGAAGGCATCCGCCAGAACGCGGATCTCCACCGGATACCCCTCGGCATTGATACGCTCGTTAAGCGTACTGGAGCCGATCTGACGGGCGGTTTCGGCAACCTCGCGCAATGGCCGCGTGCTTCTGCGGGCAATTGCAAATCCCATAGCTGGACAAAAGACAAGAGCCGCCGCCAACAACGTCCACACCCAGATTCGTTGCCGGCCAAGCACGACTTGTTCTTGTGTTAGATCGACCGCTACCTGGAGGGTCCAAACATCTTTGCCATTGGCGTCGCGCGGCACTGAAGCCACAATCGTTCTATACGATGCTCCTCCGGGCGAATCGACCTTGAAGATGCCATGATGCTTCGCGGCTTCCTGCGTGACAAGGGAAGCACTCAGATCCCGGTCCATTCCAGGCGTGGTCGATAATGCCTTGCCGCTTGCGTCGAGCACACGAATATAGAATTTCTGATAGCGCCGGACAGCCGAGTCGATCTCCACCTCTTCGTGCAGGGCATGCGAATCTCCTCCCTGTTCACGGACCAGCGCACGGCACACGTCCAGCTCGTCTTGCAGAGATTGCTCGGAGATCTTTCTGAGGTTGTCCGCCAGCGCCAGGTAGAGCAACCCCGTAGCCGCTGCCACCACAACGAACGATGCCGTGGTGTACCAGACGGTAAGCAGCAATGCAAGCGATGCGCCGCCCCATCTGTGTTTGCGCGGCTTACTGTCGATCGGGGTCTTCGAGGACATAACCCACCCCCCGGACCGTGCGCAGCAGCTTTCGCGGAAAGGGATCATCCAGCTTGGTGCGAAGCCGTCGCAGATTCACATCGACCACGTTCGTATCTCCCTCGGAATTCATGCCCCATACCGATTCGGCGATCAAAGTCCGCGTCAGCACTTCGCCGGCTCGTCGCCCGAGCAAGGAAAGCAGCGTGAATTCCCGCGCCGTCAGATCGAGCCACTGGCCACCCCGTGTGGCCCGATGGCCGGCCAAATCGAGCTCCAGATCTGCCACCCGAATCTTGGCTGCCTCCCGCACCGGTGGCCGGCGCAGAATGGTCCGTACCCGCGCCAGCAGTTCAGAGAAGGCGAATGGCTTTACCAGGTAGTCGTCGGCGCCAAGCTCGAGGCCGCGAACCCGGTCCGCCACCGAATCCCGGGCCGTCAGCAGGAGGATGGGAGTCTGGATCCCGGAGCTGCGTGACCAGGTTAGAATCTCCCAGCCGTCCATTCCGGGCAGCAGAATATCGAGCACGATGAGCTCAAACGACCCGGTCTCAATTTGATGTTTGGCCTCGAAGCCATCAGACGCAACATGCACCAGGAAACCCGCCTCGCCGAAGCCACGCTTCAGAAAACTTGCTGTCTTCGCTTCATCTTCAACGATCAGTAACTTCATTTGGCGGCCGAGGCCTCAATTGTACAACCTCCTCTTTTTTGCGGGAACCGCAAGCGTAGAGCGACGAATTTGATGACAAAATCCGTACAAATTGATGACAAAATTCTCCACAACTGTGCAAGGGTTTGCACTTAGTCGCCAGGTAGTTTTTTGTAACTTACTCATTATAGGCATCTTATATTTAAGAGATTTGGCACATCGATTGCGTTTGTCCTTTCATGTTGGAACCGGGACGACGCGGAAACACTTAAGCTGCCTGGCCGCAAGCAGCAAAGAGCCACCGCCCGCCCTGTGATAGATCCCCTCAGCTGTATGTAGACTCGAATTCCCACAGTCGGCGCTCCTGTCCCTACAGGGGCGCCGACGAACGGGCCGAATGCGAGGAGTACGGGATGAAAAACGGGGGTCGAATATGTTCTTCAAGAACGGTCGGACGTCTTTATTCAGGCTTGATCTAGACTGTCGCGGGTCGTTCTTCACCGGGAGATTGTGCTTTTTGCTTCTGCTTCTGACGATGCTTGCTCCCGGACTCCGGGCAGCAACAGGCGGCAGCATCTCCGGGACTGTGACGGACCCTAAGGGCCTGGCGGTTAGCGGCGCAGCGGTCACAGTCATAGAACTCAACACAAGCCTCAAGCAAACAACGGCCACCGATTCGAAGGGTTTCTATTCTCTGACGGAACTGGCAGTAGGCCGCTATGAAGTCAGCATCGACGCACCCGGATTCAAGCAATTCCGGGAGACAAATCTGGTTTTGAACGCGAGCAGCGCATTGCTGGCAGATGCTTCGTTGCTGGTGGGCGAAAGAACTGAGACCATCACAGTGGCCTCCTCGAACGTACACGTGGAGAGCGTCGATACGCAGATCGGAGAAGTTATTGGGGACTTTGAAGCCACAGGCGTGCCTCTGAACGGGCGCAGCTTTACCGACCTGCTCGCACTTCAGCCCGGAGTTGTTCCCGCTGCTTCATTCACGGCCGGGTCGCTGACCGCCGCCGGAGCCAGCGTGATCTCGCCATCCGGGGATCTGAATCCCGGCACGATTTCGATCAATGGTCAAAGGGAATTCGCCAATGGGTTCTCAGTGAACGGAGCCAGCGTGGAGGAGCCTTTCACGATGGGAGCCGGCTTGATCCCCAACCTCGACTCCATTGCGGAGTTTCGAATTGTGTCGAGCAATGTCGACGCGGAATATGGCAATTATAGCGGCGGCCAGATCAGTGTGGTCACCAAATCGGGCTCAAACCGGTTTCACGGCGGCGTCTTCGAATTTCTGCGCAACACAGCGTTGAACGCCCGCAATTACTTCTCTCCGGATCGCGGCACGTTTGAGCAGAACCAGTATGGCGGCAGTGGTAGCGGCCCAATTCTAAAGGACAGGCTTTTCTTTTTCGGCGATTATCAGGGCACGCGCATGACGCAAGGCGTGGACAGCGGGCAAATCTTGGTGCCGTCTTCACTCGAACGCGGCGGAAACTTTGTTCAGCCCTCCAACGGAACCAGCCTCCTCACGGGATGCGTCGGCGGACCCTATTTCGCGGGCCTCCTTTCACAAAAGCTAGGCGCCATCGTAAATGCAGGAGATCCATATTCACCGGCTTCCACTGGCTGCACCTCGGGCCGGCCGGCCGTGTTTCCGAATAACGTGATTCCGCAAGCAGCCTGGTCGGGCCCTGCGCAGGCCCTGCTGAAATACATTCCATCGCCCAATCTTTCCGACGGCGAGTTTTCTACCTCTGCCCAGGACGAGACGCTTGGAGATAACAAGGGCGCTATTCGCATCGATGCGAATTCCCGCTGGGGCAAGATTTCCGCCTATTACGCGATCGACGACTATGCGCTGAACAATCCTTACCCCACGCAGCAGGGCGGCGCAACGGTTCCGGGATTCAACGCGCTGACCAACGGGCGTTCGCAACTTGTGAGCGCGTCCGATGCCACGACCTTCGGCTCGAGGACCGTTAACCTGTTCGAAGTTTCATACCTGCGCGATGTCAATGTTCTCGGCACTCCAGTTGGCACTGTTGGAACCACGCTCGTTTCGCAAGGCTTTGTCACCAGCAGCGGCGAACCCAGTATTCTTCCGCAGCGGCCCGCTATTCAAGGCGTCGAAAACATCATCTTCAATAACTACGTTATTGGTTCCTCAGTCACCGGCCTCAACCAGGTCGACAATATCTTTCAATACACTGATACTTTCTCACACGTGATTTCGGCTCATACGTTGAAGCTCGGCGGTGAGCTGCGCTACAACGAGGTGAATGCAAACGCCGATGTGCAGTCGAATGGGCTGTTCGCTTTCTTCGGATCGGAAACCGGCTTCGATTTCGCGGACTTCCTGATCGGCGCTCCAAGCCAGTTTGAGCAGGGGAACGCCCAGCCCTTCTACATGCGCAACCGTTACGGAGCGCTCTTTCTTGAGGACAGTTGGCGCGTGCGGCCCAACCTGACCTTCAATTATGGCCTGCGTTGGGATGTGGAGATGCCCTTCTACGAGAAGTTCAACCAGATCCAGACGCTCGTAGCAGGGGAGCAGTCGCTCGTTTATCCCGGCGCTCCCACCGGCCTCGTCTTTCCGGGCGATCCAGGCATCTCACGCTCGCTTGGGTCCACTCGCTGGAACAACTTTTCGCCTCGCCTTGGCGTTGCTTATTCGCCCGCCGGACACGGTGGCATATTGGGCAAGTTGCTGGGCAATCCAGGCGAAACCAGCATACGTCTGGGGGCCGGACGCTTCTTTTCCGCAGTGGAAGGCATCACCGCGGGCGTGATGGCGGGCGATGCTCCATATGGCAGCACGTACGTCAGCCCCGTGCCGCCGCTTTTTTCAAATCCGTTCGTTGACGCCGGGACAGGCTTCAACGAGGGGCAGCGCTTCCCGCTGACTTTTCCTGCTTTCGGCGCATCTCCCAGCCACCCCAACAATTCTGTAGACTGGGCGCCATTTCTACCCATCTCCGGTTTGCCGGGATATGCGCCCGAAAATGTGAGCCCGTATGCCACACAATATAGCCTCTCCCTGCAACGCCAATTGGGCCGGGATTCTGTGCTGAGCGTGAACTACATAGGCAGCCAGGACCATCACCTGCTGGTCCTGGTCGAGGCCAATCCCGGCATTCCCGCCGTTTGCCTGAGTGTGAGCCAGCCAAGCCAGGTGGCGCCTGGCTCCGCAACCTGTGGGCCATTCGGCGAAACGGGAACGTTCACCACCGCATCTGGCCAGGTGGTGAATGGAAGAGGACCGTTCGGCGCAAATTTCGGCAGCGTTGACCTGGAGAAGTCGGTCGGCAATTCGAATTACAATGCCCTCGAAATTACCTTCCGTCATGTGAGTGGAAGATTGCAGCTTCTGGCCGGCTACACTTACGGCAAGTCTCTCGACATATCCTCCAGCATCGCAGACGAGTTAGTCCCAGGGGATGACCATCGAACCTATGGGTTGTCGGCCTTCGACCTGGAGCATAGCTTCGTGGGGAGCTATAACTACAGCCTTCCTTTCGAGATCCTTCTGCATCGGAGTAACCGGCTTACCGAGGGATGGATGATCTCCGGCATTGCGCGGTTCAGCACAGGCTTTCCTGTCACCATGCAGAACTCAAGCGATAACTCGCTTCTCGGCTCTCGGCCAAATGGCGTGAACCCGTTCGCTGTGGACCTGCCGCAAGTCCAGCCCGGACCGCTCCAGCTGAACCACAATCCGCGCAACGGAAAGCCATATTTCAACACCTCGCTGTTCAGCCTGCAGCCGCTCGGGCAGGTTGGAAACGCCGCGCCGCGCTACTTCTTCGGTCCGGGTCTCGATAACTTCGACATGGCGCTGCAAAAATATCTACGAGTCACCGAATCAAGCCGCATCGAGTTCCGGCTGGAAGCATTCAATGTGTTTAATCACGCGCAGTTCTTTGGTTCAACCGTAGTCAACGGCGACGTGAACAGCACAGCATTTGGCCAGATCAATAGCGCGGACGCCCCCCGGCTGGTGCAGGCCGCTGTAAAATTCGCCTTCTAATCCTGGCTTCTCCAGTGATTGAGCATCGCCGGCCCGAGACCCGCTTTCTACGCAAGCTCAAGGCGTTTCTTGTTCAGCCTCTTTAGCGCATGTTCCGAATCGCGTCCGACAGGTTCCGTACGATTTTTGAATCCTTCGTACCAACTGACATACAATGGACCCTTCGAAAATCTCGGGAGATCGTCTACAACCTCTTGAAGTTTCAATTTGGTTTTTACTTTGACGGTTACTTTGACGGATTGATAGAGAACTTATTGGCCATGCCCATGTTCCTTCCTTTGATTGAGATGGAAGCGACGATGGACTGGAATGAAGGGGTGCGAGCAGGAGCCAGCAGGTGCCGGCGAGAGGCCATAAATAGTAAAACGGACCTCGCGGTCCGCTCTAAGTTACCGATTCTAAAGGTTTTGGTGCCGAAGAAGGGATTCGGCACGCGTCTACACGCTGATTAGCTCACCCACTCTGGGTCACCCATAAGCCCAGAATGGGCATGTTTTGGCAGAAATGAAATGGGCTGAAAGGCAGTTACCTGTCCAACGCGAGCAACGACTATTGGAAACTAAAATGGCGTCTCTCGTAGGACCAATAAACCTCTTCCCTCCACCATAACGCAAAGCTTATACTAGGCCATCTCTTCTTGTTCTTTTCAGCGGAAATTCGGTGTGGTCATTTTGTGAACAATCAGACCAAATACAACCTCACCGAACCTC
>Ga0182027_10008159_pt1 | contig 15293 bp, 10 predicted proteins | sample 712E1DmetaG_FD_121300 | JGI IMG/M metagenome (GOLD analysis project Ga0182027, IMG submission 121300) | Permafrost microbial communities from Stordalen Mire, Sweden - 712E1D metaG (Illumina Assembly) | ecosystem: Environmental > Terrestrial > Soil > Wetlands > Permafrost | place: Sweden... | reverse complement strand
GGCTTTCCCGGCACGCCCGGTCCTGCCACTTCGGTGTGCATAGGAAAGGATATCTTCGGGAAGGCTGTAATTAATGATGTGGGTAAGGTCGTTCACATCAAGACCACGTGCGGCCACATCGGTAGCCACCAGCAACTTCACATGGCGGATGCGAAACTTCTGCATCACCATGTCGCGCTGGGCCTGCGAGAGGTCGCCGTGAAGGGATTCGGCATTATAGCCGTCGTGCATCAGTTTGTCGGCAACCTCCTGGGTATCCTTGCGGGTCCTGCAAAAGACGATGCCATAGATGTTGGGATAATAATCGACGATACGCTTGAGCGCTGTATATTTATCCTTTGCATGAACGGTGTAATAAATATGTTTGATGTTCTCTGCACCTGCATTACGGTCGCCGATGGTTATTTCAACGGGATTACGCATATACTTCCTGGCGATAACAGCCACTTCATTCGGCATTGTGGCCGAGAAAAGAAGAGTGGCACGTTCCTTCGGGACTTCTGAGAGGATATCATTAATACTTTCCTGGAATCCCATATTAAGCATTTCGTCGGCCTCGTCGAGTATAACAGTTTTTACCTCGTTCAGCTTAATGGCTTTCCTGCGGATCAGGTCGCAAAGGCGGCCGGGGGTGGCGACCACGATCTGGACGCCTTTTTTCAACGCTTTTATCTGTACCTCCATGCTGCTTCCGCCATAAACGGGGAGGATCTTCAGGTCGTCGGTGTTCTTGGCAAAATCATTCAGGTCGCCAGCTATCTGCATACAGAGTTCGCGGGTAGGAGCGAGAATAAGCGCTTCCGGAACTTTGCTATTGGGGTCAGTCATCTGGATCAACGGTAAACCAAAAGCAGCTGTTTTCCCTGTTCCAGTCTGGGCCAGGGCGACAATGTCAATAGGTCCGGCAAGCAGGAGCGGGATCACCTTTTCCTGTACCGGCATGGGGTATTCAAAACCAAGTTCCTTCAAAGCATCCACATGAACAGGGTGGATACCCAATTCTTCAAATGTAATCATAAAACCAATTTTATTGTGTGATTTCGGGCTTTCCGGCTTACCCTGTCCAAGCGCTTGCCTGGAACCCTAAAAAGGATGGAAATGGGAAATACTAAAAAGATCGGCTAACCGGAAACACAGGTTAATAATGCGGCAAAGGTACGACTATTTATGGAATCAACAATATCGACTTAAAGCAGAGGTTGAGGCGATTCATGAATCGTCCCAACAGGGTTATATTGTTTCGGGCTAAAGCCCGGGTTCATCGTTTAATAAAAGAAAGTGTCTGTGTAAATTCCTTTTGCGTGATCCTGATAAAATAAACCCCGCCTGTTAATTTCGCAAGGTTGATCCTTATGTCGTTTTCATTGACAAAAACCCATGAAAACACGCGATCGCCGAGTACAGAAAAAACATTCAGTTTCCCGGAAGTGGGCTGACCGAATTTCAGGTGCAGGAAATCCTCGGCAGGGTTCGGATACAGAACGGCATCCTGCTGCCGGGGCTGGCTGTCGGTCGTGCCTACAGGGTAGGACACGAAGCAAGGATGATTGTAAAAGAAATTGAAAAACCTTGTTCCGGGAAGATACTGGATGGCTGGATCAGAATACATCTCCCCTGTCTCGATGTTGACACCATATAAGGTGCTATCGACGTTCTTAAAGTAATAAACCCGCTTGAAAGGATCGATTGTCGCCGGGTCAGAATAAATCGCCATTACATTGTTTGAGGGTGAAATATTGGTAACCAATCCTGTGACCGGGTTAATTTTTGCAAATTTCCGGCCACTGGTCATATTTCCCGCCAGGCCGTAAATGGTTGAATCAAGACAGTCAAAAACGATTGGCCCGAATGTTCCGTAGGAAATGATAATTGTTGTATCCGAGACCACATTACCAGTGGCTAAGCTAACACCCACAATTCTGTGGCTGGGTGAAACATAATAATAAATCCCGGAAAAAGGATCAATCGCATTACCATAGAGTGAACCAAATTGATGTGGTAGCGGAGAACTTGAAATACCGTGTACGAAGCCTGTATTCGGGTCTAACCATGACAACCGGCAATCCCCGTTTGTTGTATCAAAAGAAATTCCATATATGGTCGAGTCAGGACAATTGAAATTGATACCTAAAAACATCGAGTTCACCAAATAAGATATCGGCCTGGCAAAAAGTAAATTTCCCGAAACCAGGTCAAAAGCCACAAGAACGCTGTCTGTTGGCTGGTAATAGATCTTATGAAAAGGATCAATAGTTTCTCCAACATTACTTAACGAATACGGGTAAGAATTCGCAGAAATGTTCGTCACAATTCCTGTTACAGGATCTATTTTAGCTAATGAGATAGCTGAATATGTAAGATCTGCATTAACGCCATACATAACAGAATCAATTTGTGCAGAGACAAATGAAACAGTGAAGGTAAACGCCAGCAGGAAGATGTACTTTTTCATAGGGCTAATGCATTTAAGAAAAGATTCATATCAAAATCATAGTATCAAAGATAGTTATTATACAAATTATAATATATTCTTTTAGCGAATATCAGGAATAATATTAAAGATAAATAATTCAGACGAACATGTATAATTTTCAAGGTCTGATATTCAATTGACCACTATGATTTGCCAGGTCAATGATATTTTTATGCTTCTGCATTTTGTTTTTAAAATTGTCCCGGAACGAAGAACAACTGACAACAGTTCAAATGAAGTTGTGGCGATTCATGAATCGCCACAACAGGGTTATATTGTTTCGGGCTAAAGCCCGGGCTCGGTGTCCGTTTTGTTGTCCCCGGACTGAAGTCCGTAGTAGATCAAATCAGAAGTTTCCCTGGGCTTCAGAACGGGGGTAAGGGACAAAACAATTCCGGGCTTTAGCCCGAAGTATTGTAAACTCTGTTTGGAAGGGGTTATTACCCAAGGGCTACACTGGGGAAGCCGGGGAGTGAAAAGTGAAAAGTTTTTAGAGAACAGGGAACAACTAACAACGAACAGTTCAAAAACGTCCAACTCACCAGTTCACCAGCTCATCAGTTCACCAGTAACTAAAGTGCCCCCATCAATTGTTTCAACCTGATCTCGGCAACTTTTGCCGCATACCCGAAGTTTGTCAAACGGGTAAAGGATTCCTGAAAACTTTCCTGGGCCTGCCTAACCTCAAGAGCCGTGGTTTGTCCCAATCTCAGCCGCTGCAATGAAATGGTCAGGTTCTCTTTAGCCAGGGAGAAATTATTTTTTTCTATCTGAAGCAACTGAAGCTGGTTGTCAAATTCGGTCAGGGCAAGCTGGAGTTGTGTGTTGACCTGGAGCTTGGTGCTTTCAAAAGTAACCTTTGCCGATTCCAGCTGAAGCCGGGCAACAGCAATCTGGCGGCGGATATTCCCACCCTGGTAAAGTGGAACCGACAGGGTAGCGCCAATCTGTGGCCCATAGGAGTCGTTCATCCGGATAGTTCCGGTTGCAATGTCGCTGTGAAGAAAATCATATCCTGCTGAAAAATTCACATTGGGAAGCAGCAATGCCCTGAATTCATTAACCCCCAAACGGGCTACTTCCACCTGTTTCCGGGTAGCAAGAACAAACGGATTCGCGGAAAAAAGTTTTTGAGCCAATTCTTTTTTATCCGGATGATAATCAAGAATGATAGAATCCATAACATCGAAAGGTTCTTCCGGGTCGCGCGACAATAATTGATTAAGTTGCCGCCTTGCTGCCAGTATCACTTCCTGCTGAGAAATGGAGTCCTCATGGTAAACATTCAGGTCGATCTTCGCCTGGAGAAGGTCGGTCTTGGGTGCAAGGCCTGCATTAAAACTGGTTTGAAGGAGATCCACCCTTTCCTGGTTATAACGGATTACCTCCCGGATCGCCTGCAGTTGTTCTTTCTGCTTTACCACATTAAAATATCCTGCATACACGTCGTATAATGACTGCATGACCTGTTCCCGGAACTGGATTTCTCCGAGAGCTTCAATCTCATTCAATTTCTTTTTTGTGACAAACATCTTTCCACCGTCAAACAAGGTCCAGTTTAAAACAATACCGGCCGACAGTGAATTCGAATTTCCATTTGCTACCGTTAAATTGGTCCCGTCAGAGTAATGCTGGTTTACATGGTCAAGGCTCCAGGTATCAGTGCCCGTGATCCCGGCTTCCGGCAACATCCCGGCATTGCCTGCGGTGTTATTCCGCCTGCTGATATCGGCTGTATTGCGGGCAATCCGGATGTCAAAATTATTCTTCAAAGCAATGGCAGCTGCAGAATCGGCGGTAAGCAGTTTTTGTGCAGGAGCTAAAAAACAGGCAAAGGTCAGGATCACAAAAAATAAGAGTACTTTCTTCATCGGAAAATCAATTTATCAGGGGATCCTCGTTTTTTTCAACTCTTGTCTTGTTGCTTGCCATCAGGACATACATTGCAGGGATCACAAACAGGGTAAGGATCAATGCGAAGAACAAACCGCCTACGACCACGATTCCCATCGACATGCGGCTATGTGCTCCTGCGCCCAGGGCCAGGGCGATGGGCATGGCGCCGAAAACCGTTGCCAGGGAAGTCATCAGGATCGGCCGTAACCGGGCAGCCGCCGCTTCAAAAGCAGCTTCTGCCTTGGCCAGTCCTGCTTTCCTTTTCTGGTTGGAGAATTCCACGATGAGGATCCCGTTCTTCGTTACAATCCCGATCAGCATAATCATCCCGATCTCCGAAAAAATGTTCAGTGTCTGCCCAAACAACCAGAGGGAGATCATAGCTCCTGCAACGGCCATCGGTACGGTTAGCATGATTATAAACGGATCAAGGAAACTTTCAAATTGTGCGGCAAGAATAAGGTATATTAACATCAATGCAAGTATCAATGCAAAAGATGTGTTTGAACTGCTTTCGGCAAAGTCACGGGAAGGACCGAACAGGTCAGTCTGAAACGAATCATTCAGAACTTTTTTTGAGATTTTCTGCATCTCGGCAATTCCTTCTCCAAGAGTGTGTCCTGGTGCGAGGGAAGCGGAAACCGTGGCTGATTTGTACCGGTTGTAATGATATAAGGTCGGAGGATTGCTGTTTTCCTCCATTTTTAACAGGTTATCCAGCTGAATTAATTTCCCGGAATTACTTCGCACATACAAGGAAGTAATATCAGAGGGTTCACTTCTCAAAGTTCGTATTACCTGGCCGATCACCTGGTATTGTTTTCCGCTTCGCAGGAAATAACCATAGCGTCGTCCGCTTAAAGCAAACTGCAGGGTATTGGAAACATCCAGTACATTGACACCAAGGTTGGTCGCCTTAATCCTGTCGACCGTGAGATCCAGTTCCGGTTTATTGAATTTCAGATTTACATCCACATTCCCGAATACACTGTCCTTCCTGGCTTCATCAAGAAATTTCGGAAGGAATTGCTGCATCTTATCAAAATCCAGTGTCTGGATAACAAACTGTACCGGCAACAGCGAACCTCCGGCCAGGGAAGTGGAGATGGTTTGTTCCTGGTTAGGGATGAGCCTGGCTTCCGGGAAATTCCTGTAAAGCCTGACAAGCTTGTCATAGACCTGCTGCTGGGTAACTTTACGCTCATTGGGTTCTGTAAGAAAAACCTGGATACCACCGGTATTGGTACTGGTACCTCCAAACCCGGGTGCGGTTCTTCCAAAAACAAGGCGGGCCTGGGGAATGCTGTCCATTACCATTTGCGCCACCCGGCTGATAAGATTTTCCGTATAATCAAAATCAGTTCCTTCGGGGGCTGTGACACTGGTTCGGATGATACTGTGGTCTTCCAGGGGTGCCAGTTCGGATTTTAAAGTTCTCCCGATAAAAAAGATCAATACAATGCATATTCCCAGGATCAGGAATGATAACCATTTCCGGGCCATAAAATAACTCAGTGCCTTACGGTATCCATTGTCAAGGTTAACATAGAAAGGCTCGGTAGCGCGGTAGAAACGGGAATGCCGTGACAGGCTCCCGCCGAGTTTGACATTCAATACTGGCGTAAGGGTAAGGGAAACAAAAGCCGAAATGAGCACAGCCCCTGCCACCACAATCCCGAATTCCCGGAACAACCTGCCGGTGAATCCCGATAAAAAGATCACGGGAATAAAAACGATAGCCAGGGTCAGGGATGTGGAGATAACAGCAAAAAGGATTTCGCGTGTGCCGGCAAATGCCGCAGCCCATTTATCCATGCCTTTTTCAATCTTCTTGAAGATGTTCTCCGTCACCACAATGCCATCGTCGACAACCAGCCCGGTAGCCAGTACGATCGCGAGCAAGGTCAGCACATTCACCGAGAATCCGAAGATATACATGATGAAAAAAGAACCGATCAGCGAAACCGGTATATCGATCAGCGGGCGTAATGCAATCACCCAGTTCCGGAAAAAGAGAAATACGATCAGCACAACCAGTGAAATGGCTATAGCAAGGGTCTCCAGTACATCGGTCACCGACTGTCTTACAAATTTCGATTTATCATAGCCCACGGCCAGGGTTAACCCTTTGGGCAGGTCCTTCTGGATTATATCAAACCGTTTATAGAATTCATTGGCAACTTCAATGTCATTTGCGCCGGGTAAGGGAATCAGTGCCAGGGATATGCCGTCGGCCCCGTTCAGCTTAACACCCGTTTCTTCGACTTCGGGGCCGAGCACGGCTTCGCCGATATCGCTGAACCGGATGATCTGGTCATTGGTTTGCCGGATGATGATGTTGTTAAAATCATTTTCTGTTGTCAGCCTTCCGAAGGTATTGACAATAAGTTCCGTATTGTTTCCTCTTACTTTCCCGCCGGGAAGTTCCACATTTTCCTTATCCAGTGCAATGTTAACATCTTCCGCCGTTATGTCGTATGCCGCCATTTTATCGGGGTTCAGCCAAAGACGCATGGCCGGCCTTTTCTGGCCGTAAAGTCCGACAGAACTGACCCCGGGTATGGTCTGAAGTTTTTCCTGAAGTACATTCTCCGCATAATCGCTAAGCTCCATCGCATTCATCGTAGTACTCTGAATAGAAACCGTGATAATCGGGTCGCTGTTGGCATCCGACTTGGTGACTACGGGCGGGGCATCAATATCCTGGGGAAGGTTCCGGGCAGCCTGTGCGGTTTTATCGCGGACATCATTCGCCGCTTTTTCGAGATCGGCTCCCACGTTGAACTCTACCGTAAGATTACTGCTGCCGGTGGCGGAAGAAGAGGAAATGGATTTGATCCCCTCGATACCATTGATGACTTTTTCAAGGGGTTCGGTGATCTGTGATTCTATGACCTCGGCGCTGGCACCGGTATAAGTGGTCTGTACATTGATCACTGGCGGGTCAATGGCAGGATATAAGCGGACACCCAGGGAAGTATAACCCACAACGCCAAAGAGAATAATAACCAGGCTCATTACGATGGATGCAACTGGGCGTTTTATCGCGAAATCGGAAATAGCCATACCGGGTTATTTTATCACTTTGGAAAATTTCAGATCAGCCTTGGGCTTCAGAAAAACTATGCCCGTGGTCACAACAGTATCGCCGCCCTGGATACCGTTCAGCACCTCTATGAACTCGGCTTGCCGGATGCCGGTGGTGACAGTGATAAATTCGGCTTTCCCATCTCTTGCAACGATCAGTTTTTTATTCCTTGCCTGTGGGATGATGGATTGGGTGGGAACAAGCAGGGCATCAGCATGCTGACCAAGTATCAGTTCAACAGTGGCAAAAGCACCGGGTTTCAGGGCGGGTGAAACATGATCCACAACTGCACGAACCTTCAGGTTGCGCGTGTCCTGCTCAATTCCTCCTTCGGTTGCCATTACCACCGCCGTATATTTTGCACTGTCTCCTTCAACAGTGAAAGTCAGGAGCTTTCCGGGAACAAGTTCCCGGCTGTATTTTTCCGGAACACTGAAATCCAGTTTCAGGCGGTTCACCATACGTATTGTTGCCACCGCCGTGGAAGAAGTGGCCTGGGCTCCTACGCTGATGTTTTTTAAACCGATCACACCATCAAAAGGAGCCTTCAGCTCTGTTTTCCCGATCTGTACATTCAGCAGATTGATATCATCTTTAATCGAATTTATCTGGAAAACGGTCTGGTCATAATCAAACTGGCTGATCCCGCTTACTTTCAGCAACTCCCGCTGCCGTTTTTCAGTTTGCTCTGCCAGCTCCAATTGGGTTTGCGATTTTTTAAGCTGTGCCTGCAGCTCCCCGTCATATAATTTTACCAGGACCGTTCCCTTTTTAACCAGTTTTCCTTCAGGCAGGTTGATCATGACTACACGCCCGCCTGTCTCCGGCATCAGAACCGTTTCTTCAAAAGGCAGTAAACTCCCTGAGACCTGGATCGTAACCGCCAGCAGGCTGGGCTTTACAATATAACCTTCCACACTCAGGACAACAGCAGGACGTTTATCCTGCGTGTTTTTATTTTTTGACCCGGAATGGCAGGAAACAATTCCGGTAATGATCAGGATTGAAAATAAAACAGGAATAAATCGTGTTCTCATAAATCAAACAGTTCGGGATTAAAATCAGCAGGAATGATAACAAACGTCAGGCTGTCCGGATTAGTATTTTATTAACGTTAGATTCGTATAAGAAGACCGTAAAAAACGCCGGCAAAGATACACAAATCAAACCAACTTATCCGCAAAATACATATCCACCAATCCCTTATGTTTTGCCTGAACTTTTCCCCGGTATGTGCAGGAGAAATGATCTTTGACCTTTTCGTATGTGGCACCGCTTATGTTCACCTTTCCCGGCTCCCCGCTCGATTCCATCCGTGATGCCGTGTTGACGGTATCTCCCCAGATGTCATAGGCAAACTTCCGGGTTCCGACAATACCGGCTACAACAGGGCCGGTATGTATGCCGATACGCAACTCAAACCAGGGTTTATCGCTGTGCGACCGTAAAATTTTCTGAACATCCATGAATTCCTGCAGCTCCAGCGCACAGCTAACCACATCCTTTGCATGGGAATCATTGCACACAGGCAACCCTCCAACGCACATGTAACTGTCGCCGATTGTCTTGATCTTCTCAATCCCATAAAGGGTCACAATCCGGTCGAATTCACTGAAATAAAAATGAATCTCCTCCACCAGTTCATCTGCTTTCATCTTTTCACTTGCCTGGGTGAAATCCTTGAAATCGGTGAACATCACGGTTACCTCTCCGAAATGTTTTGCTTTTGCCTTTCCGGTTTGCTTCAGCTCTTCCGCTGTCTCCCCGGGAAGAATATTCAGTAAAAGACTTTCCGACCGTTTCTTTTCTTCATCCAGCCGGATGTTTGATTTTTTCTGTATGCGGTAGTTCCGGAAGATGACAAACGACAGGATAAACAAAAATGCAACAAAACCGGCCATCATATTCCGCTCGGTCTTTTTTTGCCGGATCATTCGTTCGCTTTCCCGCTTCTGTTCTTCATTGATCTTGTCGCGAACCTGCTGTTCCCGGTTGATGCTGTTCATAATCATTTGCTCCTTTCTCGACATGTCGTTGATACTGTCTCCCAGGTTGCGCGAAGTAACTGAATACAAATATGCATCCTTGTAGTCGCCCATTTCATGATAAAGTTTTTCCAGCTGCTGGGAAGCATTCAGCATATAATCGAAAAAAGAAACATTTCTGGCAATGCAATAGGACTGAGAAAATTTCTCAATGGCTTCCCTCTTCCGGTTGTGCCTGTAAAAGAACTGCCCGAACCGGTAATAAAATTGCGACACTCTTACCTTATTGGATTCGGCAGGCATCAGGAGCTCTGCTTTTTTAAAATAAAAAAGAGCAGAATCGGCGCGATTTTCTTTTTCTGAAATTAAGGCCTTTACACGGTAATAAATCGCAGGATCTTTCCGGGAGAGATCTTCGAGCTCCCAAGGATACTGATTCGTATACAGGTCATACAACCGGTCGATTTTTTCACCGTCAATCAGGAATGAACGATAAAGCGCAAAGGAATAGGATTTCAGTTTGTTAGCTTTGTGAGCGATGGAGAAAGAAATAAGATCCTGGATGTTCCGCTCATTCACGGGGGAATTCGCAGAATGCTCGATTTGGATCAGCTCCCATTGTATCCACATCTGCCTCACTGTATCCGTAGAAAAAATCCTCCTGGTGAGATTACCTTCTTTCAGTTTGAACCGGATAGCCTGTTCCGACATCTTATTGATCATGTAAAACCGGGATAACTGATTATAACATTTAAGCTGCAGGAAAGGATCTTTCAGCTTGTCGGCCAGTTCCATGGCTTTCAGGAAATAACTGTGGGCCTCGGTCTTTTGCAACTTACACTCAAGGCTGCGGGCAAATACAAGATAGCTTTCAACACTCAGTTTGTTATTATCCATCGCACCTGCCAGCCCGATTGCTTTAGAACTATAGGTCAGTGCAATGTTGCACTCATTTACGGACAAATACAGCTCTGCCATGTTTTTGTAAGCACGCCACTCATATACACGGTTATTCAGGATCCTGACATTCTGTATGGCTTTTAACCCGTAATTCTTTGCTTTTTCAAAATTTGTTGACATCAGATCATAGGTCTCCAAATAATTGAAATAGCCGATGAGGCATAATTCAGGGCGGAAACTCATTTCAGCAATAAGGATCGCCCTGTCACAGAGGCTGTCGGCTGTCTTCAGGTCCCCCAGGTAATTGCAAAAAAATCCGGAAAGCCGCAAAAGCCGCACCACGTTTATACTATCCTGATCTGCCCGGTGCAGTTCTTTCGGGGAGGAACTTTTAACGGATGGCTGGCTGGTACAGAAGGCAAGGAAAACAGGTGAGTATGAAAGAACGAACAACAACATATAACGGGATAACATACGAAATCCTGCTATTATTTTGAGATTAGCTCCTGAATGAATGCGTTCTTTCATTCATGCTGTTTTAAGGAAATGATTTTCGCCAAATGGAATATTCTATGCGAAAATATGCAATTTTTTAAAAAGAACTGGTCCTGTTTTAAAATGTCATATATTTATCCGGAATATGTGAATCATTATTAACCCTTAAATGTGATCACCATGAAAAACAAGAAAATTCTACTGACGGCATTGCCATTTTTGGCAGGAGCTATTTTTGGAATTTCCCTCCTGGGTTTACTCTCCTTTACCAGTCAGCCCAAATCGCCGGGTGCAGATCCCGTCATTACTCGGATCTCTGTTACAGATGCCCATACCTATTTTCAGAATTATTACAAAACTGCTGCTTCCGTTACTTCTAGAATGAAAGGATTCATCGTCGACAAAGCAGAACTGACCGCGATGAATTCCATTCTGGGGTTAACTCCTTCGGCTGAAGGATTCAGGTTTTACTTCGGGACCGATGCCACAGGTACCGGGCTTTTAATCATTTGCGGAGTAGATTCAAATGGATCCGATATGACCGGAAACATTTACAGCGCCACAACAAAAAATATAGGCCCATGTCCACCGAGTTGTGATAACGGCAGCCCGATTAGCGGCCAATAATAATATCCTTCGCATTCTTCTTGTTTCCTGCCAATCCCGGGAATTCCGGGGTTAATTATTTAATGAACGGTTCCCTTAAAAACAAAAATATGAGGGAATACTATTTATGAATACCCATCCGGTGTAACAAAAGAATTAATTCCGGGAAGCTGGTTTCTGAATAATAAAATCACCGCAAACCTGCCTGCTGACTGGTTTGCGGTGAAAATAACAAATCAACTTCCTTTGAAATTATAAGGGCTTTGCTTCTTCAATAACCGGCTTTTCAACTCCGGGAAGTTTCTGAACTTTTGGCTTTGAAATCACGCGTTTTTTCGGTCTGCGCACCTTTTTTTTCCTGGTAGCTTTTTTCACTTCAACTTTGATCACTTCCGGTTTTGGCGCCTCCTGCACCCTGGGCTTTCTTCCTCTTTTCTTACCACCGGTAGCCGGCTTCGGTTCCCGGACCTGTTTCTTCGGCTTCCTGCCTCTTTTCTTTCCGGGCCTGACTGTTTCAGCTTTAGCGCTCTCGGCTTGTTTCTTAAGCTTGCTTAAAGTCTGCTGCAGTTTATCAATATAGGATCCGGCTTCTTTTAATTCATCTTCATAAAGTGCAATCAGAAGTTCAATTTCTTCCTCATTAAATTTCACTGTTTTCATTTGTTCGGGTTTTAGTTTTTAGTGTAAAATACTTGTCCCGCCTTATTCAGGAGAGCACGCGTGATTACGAATCACGGTTCAAAAAACATGTTTGAATGGATAATAAATGTAAAATGTGCTATATGTTAAGACGCGAAATTACTAAAGTTTATAATACCAAATGCGTACAATAATCATAAGAAATCAAAAAAGCCATCACACCTGTGAAATTAATGATTAATAGATATTCCCATCTGTCATCGTGGTCCCGGGTGTTTCCGTTAACAACAGATTAGATCAAAGACAATAAAAATTTTACGATGTCAGATTTACAATTTTAAATTCCTTTATACTTGACCGCTGGAAATCAGGATGACCCGTATATCTGCCAGTTGAGAAAGATACGGGAGATGTGTTATAAAAGTTAATCACTCATCTTCTTCAAAGATTAGATAATTCCCGTAAAATATTTGTAGAATTGAAGAGAAATTCTATATTTGTTCTCGCGATTGTTCATTTATTGTTTCTGCATGATGTTTTTTCCTCTTTCCTTTTCCAGGGTTAATTTTTTCAGAGGATCCTGGATCCTGCTCGTCGTGCTTACGGTTTTCGTTTTCGGGATCGGCATGGATACCGGGGATAACCGTGGAATGTATGATCAGCAGGTGAACTGGATGATGAAAAATATAAAGTTCAGGACAGGAGATCTCATTTTCCGGAGAGGGAAAAGCTTTGCAAGTCAGGCAGTTCTTATTACCGACCAGAACTCATGCTATTCTCACGTTGGCATCATTTGCCTGGTAAAGGGCAACGCCTTTGTGATCCATTCTGTTCCTTATGAAGAAGGAAACGGGAACAACGAAATGAAATGTGAGAAACTGGAATCCTTTCTCTCCTTTGACAAAGCTTCACGGGCTGTTGTTTACCGTGTTCATGGGATGAGCGATGCAGGTTTGACCAAAGCGGTTCAATGGGCAAAAAAAGCCTTTGATGCCCATGTGAAATTTGATGAAGAATATAATTTAGTGTCGGACGACAAACTGTATTGCACCGAACTTATATGGAAGTGTTACCGCGCTGCCGGAATCGACCTTGTTAAAGGACAATTCGATAACCTTAACATCCCGCTAAAGGGAGGCAATTATATTCTTCCCGGGCGACTGATCCTAAATCCACTGTTAGTGAAAATACACTCTTTATAGACTGATGTTAAATCTAAACTCAAAAACATGAAAACGACAAAACTCATCCTGGGCGGTCTTATTCTTGGAGCCCTTATTTTACTGAACTCCTGTGGAGGTGGCAGTTCCGTTTCCCCTGCCTCAACCGTAAAGGAGTTTTCGACCAAAGTTGAAAAAGGCGACTTCGACGGAGCCATCACCTGCATTGCTACCGACGGAAAAGTTCTGGATAAAGATGGGAAAGCCAAGCTGACACTCTTATTGGGAATGGCCAAGGGAGAAGTTGACAAGAAAAAAGGAATTAAAAACATGGAAGTGATAAGTGAAACGATCGAACCTGATGGTAAAACTGCTACCGTGAAGATGAAATACACCTATGGGGATGGCAGTGTGAATGAGGAAAGTAATTCCCTGGTGAAGGAAGATGGTAAATGGAAACTCTCCCTGCAAAAGAAATAAGTATTTTTTTCATTGCGAAGACGCAAAAACCATCGGATCAACATTTGAATTTTTCGCGTTTTTGCGCCTTTGCGGTGATTATTGATTTTACTACAACCTCTTTTTTATTTCCTGTTTTTGCATACATTTTTGTATTCCGCACCTCTTTAATCCGTACCTTTATGGAATGCGGATACTAAAATGAGCATTTATAAGTTTTGATAATCAGAAGGATTTAGTGTTTGATAGATAAAACGATAAAATAATGAAAAAAGACGTATTGGAAAACAGGATGAATCTGGCAAACCATCAAATGAAAGTTCCACATGCAAAACTATTGACCGGGTCTATACAAAATAAATTTCCCGTCATACTTGACGGCGGGAAAACGATTCTTTTTATTTCAGATAAAAGCAAAGAAGCAGAGACCATAAAACGGTATGAACTGCGAAGAAAAAGATAATCTGCTTCTTTCAGTCTGGCCTTTTTTCCCGGCAGCCCGGTTTCAACTGCCGACAAACCCCCGATCCGATTATACCCGGTTTTGACCGGCATGGGTTTTTTTGTGAATTTTTCCGGATCTTATGTATCTGCTTTGATAATTCAGCTAATTTTGGCAACCATTTAACCCCAAAATAGTTCCCTATGAAAAAAAATCCAGCCTGGCTTATCATCGCTTTTTCTGCGATGATGCTCTTGCTCAATTATTCCTGCAATAACAATAATAAAACAATGAACGCCGAAAACAAGGTACCGGCATTTGACCGTTCCGGTATCGATTCCACAGCAAAACCCTGCGATGATTTTGACCAGTTTGCAAACGGAAACTGGAAAAAACACAATCCGATCCCTTCAACCGAAGGTGCATGGGGCGCATTTAATATCCTTGATAAGGAAACCCGTGAAGTAAAAATCAAAGGGATCGTCAAAGAACTTCTTGACCAGAAAGATCTGAAAAAAGGGAGCGAGGCACAACTCATTACAGGTTATTACCGCTCCTACATGGATACCACGACCATTGAAAAACGGGGCATCTCCCCAATTCTGCCAATGATTGATAAGATCAATTCCACTAAGAATATTTCAGAACTGATCGCATTGACCGGTGACCTTGCAAAATACGATGTCGGTGGGCCATTCATGATCTATGTCAGCGCTGACGACCGGAACAGCAAGATGAACGCAATTTTCATGGGACAGGGCGGGTTATCGCTGGGCGACCGGAATTATTATGAAAACAAGGATACGGCCATGGTAAGGATCAGGAGTGAATTTGTAAAGCATGTCGATAAAATGTTTGCAATGACCGGCTGGAAAGTGACCGATCCCGGAAAGGCCATCCTTGATTTCGAAACCAAAATGGCCCTCATACAGCTGAAGAATTTCGAGATGCGCGACCCGGTTAAGATCTACAATAAAATTTCGTTCACTGAACTTGAAAAGCTGGCGCCGGGCATCAACTGGGCCGAATATTATAAAAACTACGGACTGAAAACCGATACTGTAGTCGTTTGGAATAAGGATTACCTGAAAAACCTCAACCTGCTGGTCAGACAAACCCCGGTGGATGTGTTGAAAACCTATTACCTGTG
>Ga0182027_10008158_pt1 | contig 15295 bp, 8 predicted proteins | sample 712E1DmetaG_FD_121300 | JGI IMG/M metagenome (GOLD analysis project Ga0182027, IMG submission 121300) | Permafrost microbial communities from Stordalen Mire, Sweden - 712E1D metaG (Illumina Assembly) | ecosystem: Environmental > Terrestrial > Soil > Wetlands > Permafrost | place: Sweden... | reverse complement strand
TCTTTATCGTGGACGACAACTTCCTGGTTTCGATCCCGCGGATACGCCAGTTTTGCCGCCTCATTGACATCGCCGGCATTCAAAAACATTTCATTCTGTTCGGGAGGGCCGATTTCATAGTAGAACATGGCGACATCATCCGCCTTCTGCAGAACCACGGGCTCAGGGCCGTGTTTGTCGGCGTCGAGTCGTTCAAGGAGGAGGAACTGACCGGCTTCCGGAAAAAGACCACGGTTGAGATTAATACACGGGCGGTGCGCCTGCTCGATGCCATGGGTATCGAATGCTATTCGGGCATCATTGTCGGGGCAAACTGGGGAAAAGAAGATTTCGACAGCCTGATCAGGTTTTTGAATCAGTTCAAGCAGCCGCTAATCAATATACAGCCGGCAACTCCCCTGCCCGGGACGCCGTTGTACGAACAGTCAAGGGACAGCATCGTTGTCTCTCCGGAACAGTACCACCTCTGGGACATGGCCCACCAGATCATGGAACCTACGAAGATGTCCCGCCGGCGGTACTATTTCAATATCATGAGGGCCTACTATAAAACCGGTACCGGAGCGCGCAGCCATTGGTACGTGTTGCGGAAATACGGGCCGCGCATCTACCTGCGAATCGCACGAGGCGCGTTTTTTATCACATGGCAATATCTTAAACTTGCTTTGTGGGGATAGCGGCCTTTATGAAACCTAGAAAATGCAGTTCACCGCGAAGGCGCAAAGTGCGCTAAGGAACGCAAAGGAATGCAGATTTTAAGTCAATAGCTTGCAGGTAACGAAAATGAGACTTAGAAATCTTATCGGATAAAGAGTCGATAATGGTAAAGATTTTAAAAGACCATTTCTTTGCGGTCTTTGCGTCTTTGCGGTGAATAATATCTGCGGAATTCAGGATGAAAAAGAAAATCCTGTTCATTCAGCCGACCATCTACGATGACGCGGACAGGCCGGTCAAAAAGAGGAAACTCTATTTCGTAGGGCTTGCGTATCCGGTGCTTGCATCGCTGCTGCCGCAGGACTGGGAAGCGGAAATCTGCCTGGAAACCATCGAAGACATCCCGTTTGACACCGATGCCCGGCTTATCGGTCTTGGCGGCATGGGGCACGCGGCGCGGAGGAGCAGAGACATTGCCCTCGAATTCAAAAAACGCGGCAAGACGGTGGTTATGGGCGGCCCGATGGCAAGCCTGGCACCGGGCATCGTGAAAACGTTTGCCGACAGCGTGCTGATCGGCGATGCGGAAGAAATCTGGCCCGCGCTTCTCCGCGACTATGAACGAGGCGCTTTGAACGCTTTTTACAAAAAGGAAATATCCCGGTTCACGCGCCCTCTGCCTCGGTATGATCTGGTGTTGGACAAGAATATCGGAGACTTTCTTCCGGTCCAGGCTGGCCGTGGATGCCCCAACACCTGCAAGTTCTGTTCCATCTACTGCATCTACCGGGGCGTGTACCTGCGCCGTGACGTGGACGAAGTCATGCGCGACATCCGTCACGTCAAATCGCTCGGGTTCAGGAAATTCCTCCTCATCGACGACAACATCGTCGCCGAACCGCAGTATCTGAAAGCCCTCTGCCTCGAAATCAAGAAGCTGAAGATGGAATGGATGTCGCAATGCGCCATCGAAATCGCCCGGCACGACGAACTGCTGAAGATCGTTGCCGACAGCGGATGCTACAACCTAAGTTTCGGCCTGGAAAGCATCGTCCAGAAAAGCCTTGACGCAATCGACAAGACGTGGTGCCACCCCGCCGAATATCCCGAAATTCTTAAGAAAGTGACCGGCGCCGGTATCGAAGTGGCCAGCGAAATGATTGTGGGAATCGACGCGGACACGAAAGAATCGCTGCGGGCAACGGCCGATTTTGTCCTTGGCACCCCCATTATCGCGCCGAAATTCTACATCATGACGCCGATTCCGGGAACCGACTATTACGCCGAAATGTGCAAGGCAAACAGGATTGTGGAAAAGGACATTTACAAATTCAGCCCGTCGAACGCGGTCATCACGCACCCGCACCTGACAACCGCCGAGATCAACGCGCTGTATTGGGAAATCTACGAACGGGTCTACACGATTCCGAACATCCTTCGCCGGACGCTGTTCAACCGACGCTTTCTCAAGAACCCGAAACGGTACTTTTTCTTTCTTATGGTTAACCTTTACTACCGTTCTCAGATAAAACGGAAAATTGCCCCAAATATTTTATGATTGGGCATTTCCTGCGAAACCAGACAAATGCAGTTCACCGCAAAGGCGCAAAGGACGCGGAGGAAACGCAAAGAAGAAATAGAATAGATATGATGAACTTTTGGGCCCGCATATCGACAAGTTCTAAATTGGCTGTTGAAATCACTCTCGTTTCCTTTGCGTACTCTTTGCGATCTTAGCGCCTTTGTGGTAAGAATTATCAAGGACATTTTAGATGAAAGCAACCGACCTTCCCAACCACAACAGCGTATGGCTCCTCAGGTTCTCCCTGGCCGAAATGCCGCACGCTACCATCGAGACCAACCGCACCTGCAACATCCGTTGCGAAAACTGCTATAATGCAATCAGGGACTACGTCAAACCGCTTCCGGTGGTCATTGAAGAAATTGAACTGCTGCTAAAACGCCGGAAGCTGCAGACGCTCACGCTTATGGGCGGAGAGCCGACGCTCCACCCCGACCTGCCGGCTATTGTAAGATACGTTCGGAGCAAGAGGCTCAAATGCCAGATCCTCACCAACGGCATTGCATTTCTTGAGCACAATGGCGTCGATCTTCTTGACGCATTGATAAAAAACGGTGTAGACCGCATCACCGTGCATGTCGACAAGGGACAGCGCCATGTCCACAAAGACATAGAGCGGGTCCGGCAGAGGCTTTTCAACCTCCTTGAATCCAGGAAATGCCGGTTTGCGCTTTCGATCACCATTGATTCCGGCGAGCGCGCGGTTGTTCCCGGGCTGATAAAAAACTATGCACGGTATGAATACTTCGACGGGATAATCGGCTTTATGGCAAGCGATCTGTTTGTGCCGAAACATCCGGGCAGAAACCTTGAAGCCGAATCCCGCGCCATCACGGCCGAACTCGGTCTGCAACCCACAGGCTATATCCCGTCCAACGTGGACGACAATGAGATACGGTGGCTGCTTTATTATTACATGATCGATTCTCAGACGCAAACAACCTATCAACTGCCGCCCCGGTTCAGCAGGATGTTCTGTCGTTTGCACCGGGTGCTACTGGGGCGTTTTCCCTTTATGCTCCATATCCCGCCGTTGCTTTCCGGGATCACCTGTGTTCTTGTTTTGCTGATCAATCCCGCAAGCTACGCGCGAGCGCGAAAAGATTCTTCCGGTCTGTTCCGCCGTCTCTTATCGGCCTTTTCGACCCGGTTTCAATATATCGTGTTTCAGGTTCCGCCGGAAATGGCGGGCGCTGCCGAGGCCATTGAATTGTGCCACAACTGCCCGGACGCGACAATACGGAACGGCAGATTGCTGCCGCTTTGCCTCGCCGATTATATCAGTCCCTTTGATCCAAAAGGCAAGATACCGCAAAGAGATGAAAGATTCGAAGCGGTTGCGGCATCATTGAATAACACAGACCGGGCATAACAGGCTGCTCAATCGGGCGTACATTAGGTCGTAATCGCGGTCCCCGGGGCTTGGCGCGGGGTTAGCGGGCGAATATAAAGTAGATTGTTTCCATGGTTAAAGAAGAACCCCGCCCCTTGAGGCGGGGTTCTTCAATCCCACAGCGAGCGCATTGCAAGGTTCCCCCGGGGGCTAGCGAGCCAGCATACGTAGTCAATCTCCCACGGGGATGGAAGATGCCTCCACCCTACTTCACGAGCGTTTTCCCGGTCCGCGCGTCAAAGTACATAGTGAGGTACGAGGCAGTGCGCACCGTGTCACGCGCAACGACGTTGTTCACATAATTTGTGTCGCGTTTTGACCCTTGCGAATACGACCACAGCGGTATTGACAAGTCGTTGTTTACAAAGGAATGAACAACACACACGGAGTCCGAAGCCACTGCCGTATCGCCGTCGCCGATGATTGTGGTGCCGAGGTAGGCAATCGTCGTGTCGGACACATATGCCGCCTTCATGTTGTTTTGCGATACGACCTCGTAGCAGGTTCGTGCCGTTCCTCCGAACTCGTATTGTGAAGTGCCCGCCACCTGCGCCGAGCCGCTCTCGGAAAGATATAACTGCAGCGGCACCCCCACGATAAATGGAAACGTCCCGACAGTAATCCTGACCGCGGTGTCACCAGAAACGGTGAAAACCTGCCAGGAATTGTGAACCGCCAAGGGTAAATTGAGCACGACGACATCCACGCTGTCCCTATTTACGACAAAGAGTTTTGGCGGTACCGTATAGTCGACTTTTGTGGAGGTATGCCGGAGCACGATGCCGGACTTGGACGGCTGCGACGAGTCGGAGAGAACGGTATCGGTCGTTTCGATGCCGTAATACAGGTTACCGGCGATGATTCCTGCGAAGGTCACCTTGCTGTACTTGTGATGGTGGTCGTTCTGGGTGATGGTGACCCTGATGCCCGCGGTATCCTTGACATACACAAGCGAATCGTTCTCGTCGGTGATCCACCACGAGCCCGTTACAAGTTTTCGCAGGCCGCCGATTCTTGACGAATCGACGACCAGGAAGGAGTACGAAAGCGACAAAGAGTCGACTGCGGCGCCGCCCCGGGCGTGGATGCGCACAGTGTAAAGAGAGTCGTACTGAAGGCTGTCGGCCGTCAGGTTCATCGTGACAAAAGCGGTATCTCTATCCGAGGTGATATTGTACGATCCTTGCGGCAATCCGGTGACGGTGGCCCTCACCGCATCGCCGTCGCTGTCCCCGATGGCCACCTGGAAAGTCGCTGATTGTCCATAGTACAGAGTGTCGGGAACAGTCTTGGGTGATACAACCTTGTACCACATGCTGTTGGTGGTATCAATGGGCTGCGAAGGATTACTGCAGGAGAACAATAGGGTGAAACCGACGGCGAAAGCAACACCGTAATAGAGCGATAGCTTCACAAGACCTCCGTGAAGGAATGATCGAAAAAAAAGCCTTCTCAATGCCAGGCTTAGTCATATGTGAAGCGCCAGGAGCCTGGGTGATCTGCCTGCTGTATCATTTGTTAAGACGGACGCGTTCCCTTTCCCACCGGTTGTGCCGCATCTGCTTGCGCACCCCCCCGACAAAAACCGGTACACCTATCGACAAACACGCTCCGCTGCAGGCACCGGCAACCCATCCGGTCGTTCCGGGGTCTGCATCCTTAATCCCGCCATTGCCTCCGACGACGGCAAAAACCGCCATGGCCGCGCTGATTGCCGTGAATACGGCACCCGTTACGATCATTCCCTGCCTGTCCGGATAGGGGTTTGGTTTCAATACCTTGTCGCCGAGAATAATGGCGGACGAGGCAGGAACACACGTCATATCCGAAGTGCAAAGCATCCCTTCCGGGCATGGCGGGTTGCACAAAGATATGCATTGCCCGTTGTGACAAATAAAACCCGCCCTGCATTTCGGAAAACACTGCGAGGTGTCGTTCTGGGAGAAGGCCTGGGTGCAGAACATAACGAGCACGATACCAATGAACCGCATGTTGTCTCCTGTTTTACAATTCATCCACTTAAAAATTACGTATTCCCGCAACGAAAGGCAAATGGGCGATAGAGGACAGGCCCGGCGGGAATGGAGTGGCAACATTGGCAAGATATCGGCGGAATAAAAAAAGGCCCTGAAAACGTTGAAATCAGCTTAAATTTCGCGGTTTTCAGAGCCTTTTTATGGTGGAGCTGGTCGGGATCGAACCGACGACCCCCAGACTGCCAGCCTGATGCTCTCCCAACTGAGCTACAGCCCCACAGAGGGTCAAACGAGCATTAAAAATTACTTTCCAGACCAGGAAATGTCAAATTCTATTCATTGCCCGCGCAAGAGATTGGCGGAAATCCCTTCGGGAGTTTGTCGCTGCCGCTCGGTAAGGGTAAGGTAGTGCAGTGCTTTCAGCACTGAGACATTTATGTCTTTTGCCCTTTCCGGCGTGGACCACGGCCATTGGCCGTGGTTGTTTACTGCCGAAACTTCCTCGCCATCTCAATAAATAACCGCTTTCTTGCCGGGTTTCGCGCAACGCTGTTTGTAAAAGCTCTTGAAACGGTCCTTCCGGTCACCTTTTCAACTTTCAACTTCAAACCTTCAACTCTGTTTTTTTTGTATTCTTGCCCACGTATCCCTGAGCGATACGGTCCGGTTAAACACCAGGCTCCCCGGTTTGCTGTCAACGGTATCGACACAAAAATACCCGAGCCGCTCGAACTGGCACTTATCCCCGCCTTTCGCATTTGCAAGGCTCGGCTCCAGGCGCGCGTCTTTTACAACGACAAGCGATTTTGGATTGATGAGGGACTTGAAATCCATGCCCTCGGCAACGTCATTGGGATCTTCCTTTGTCAAAAGATAATCGTACAGCCGCACCTCCGCGGAAATTGACCGTTCGGCGCACACCCAGTGCATCGTGGATTTCGGCGAGCGACCGTCGGGCGCGGCACCCCCGCGCGTGGCAGGGTCGTAGTTGCAGTGAACGGCTGTCACCTCTCCGGTGGCCGGGTCTTTCTCCACGCCGGAGCAGGTGATAAAATACGCATAACGCAAACGCACTTCCCTGCCCGGCGACAGCCGGTAGAATTTCTTGGGCGGATCGAGCATAAAGTCGTCTTTTTCGATGAATAGCACCTTTGAGAACGGCACCTTGCGGCTTCCCATCGACGGGTCTTCCGGATTGTTCACCGCGTCCAGATCTTCCACCTGGCCCTCCGGGTAATTGTCGATGATCACCTTGAGCGGCGACAGCACCGCCATCGCGCGAGGAACTCTTTTGTTAAGGTCGTCGCGGACGCAATGTTCGAGCAATGCTACTTCCACCATGCTGTCGCGCTTGGCAACGCCGATCTTTTCGCAGAAGCTTCGGATGGCTTCTGCAGTAAAACCGCGCCGTCGCATGCCCGAGATCGTCGGCATGCGCGGATCGTCCCAACCGCTCACTAACCCTTCCTGGACAAGTTCGAGCAGTTTGCGTTTGCTCATCACCGTATACGTCAGGTTGAGGCGCGCGAATTCAATTTGCCGCGGAGTGCACGGAACCGGGGCCTGCTGCAGAAACCAGTCGTATAAGGGACGGTGGTTTTCGAATTCCAGGGAACACAGCGAATGCGTTACGCCCTCGATGGCGTCTTCGTTGCCTTGCGCCCAGTCGTACATGGGATAGATGCACCACGCGTCGCCCTGGCGGTGATGCGATTTCTTGACAATGCGGTACATGGCCGGGTCGCGCATATTGAGGTTGGGCGATGCCATGTCGATCTTCGCGCGCAGCGTGCGCGAACCATCGGGAAACTCGCCCTTGCGCATGCGGTCGAACAGGTCGAGGTTCTCGTCCACGAGTCTGTTGCGGTACGGGCTGTCCCTGCCGGGTTGGGTGAGCGTTCCGCGGTACTCGCGCATCTGGTCGGCCGGCAGGTCGCACACGTATGCCTTGCCGGCCTTTATCAGGTGCACGGCCCACTCGTACATCTTCTGGAAATAATCCGACGCGTAGTAAAGGTGCTTCCCCCAGTCGTAGCCCAGCCACCGCACATCCTGCTGAATGGCGTCCACGTATTCCCGGTCTTCCTTGCTCGGATTGGTGTCGTCGTACCGCAAGTGACACTCGCCACCGAATTCCATGGCCATGCCGAAATCGATGCTGATCGCCTTGGCATGTCCGATGTGTAAATAGCCATTGGGTTCCGGCGGAAACCGTGTCACCACTTTCTTGACCTTTCCCGATGCGAGTTCTTCAACGATGATGTCTCGAATGAAGTTCGCCGGTTTTTCCGGTTCCGGGTTTTGCGAGGTCGGCGGCGTGTTTTTCTCGTCTGCCATGATGCGTCCTTTGGTTGTATCCGTGTTCGCGGCTGCGTCAGGTCCGTATCGTTTCAATCGCCCGATCCATTCTCCTCATTACGGCATCTTTCCCCAGCAGTTCCATCATTTCGAAAAGCCCGGGGCCAAAGCTCACCCCGCTCACCGCCAGGCGCGTCGGATGCACGAGCTCGCCGACGGAAATGCCGGTGCGAGCGGCGTAATCATGGTACAATGCATCCAGTTGCTTCGCGCCAAAGGATGCGAGCGAACCGATATTCTCCATAAGTTCCCGAAGAACAAGCACGGTTTCCGGTTTGAAGTGCTTTTGCACGGCCTTGGGCTCGTAGTCGTCCGGGTCCTTAAAGAAGTAGACGGCGTTGTCGGCGATCTCGGTGACACGCTTGGACCTATCCTTAAACAGACGAATCACGCCGAGCAGGTACGGGTCAGTCTCGTCTCTGTCAACTGTGACGACGCCCTTTTCTTTCCATAGCTTACACACGTCCGGCGCCAGCCGCTCCGCCGTGGATTCGGCCATGTACAAGCCGTTCATCCAGTCGAGTTTTTTTTCGTCAAGCACCGCGCTTTTGGGAGATATCTTTTCAAGCGAGAACGCGTTGATAATTTCCTGCCGGGACATTTTTTCCCGCTCGTCGCCCCCGCCCGGAGACCACCCGAGCAGGGCGAGGAAGTTGAAGAGGGCATCGGATAAAATGCCCCTGTTCTTGTAGTCCATAACCGACGCGGCGCCCTTGCGTTTAGACAGCTTGCCGCCCGACGGATCGAGGATCACGGGCATGTGAGCGAAGTGCGGTGGCGTCCATCCGAATGCCTCGTACAGGAGAACATGACGCGGCGTGGACGATATCCACTCGTCGCCCCGCAGGACATGCGATATCTTCATTTCGTGATCGTCAACGACGTTGGCGAGGTGATACGTGGGAAAGCCGTCCGATTTAAGGATCACCAGGTCGTCGAGCACCTCGGTTTTGTATTCGATGGCGCCGCGGATCATGTCCAAAAATACCACCGAACGGCCCGCCGGCACCTTGAACCGCACCACGAACGGCGCACCGCCGTCGAGCAACCGGCGTTCTTCTTCTTTGGAAAGATCCCTGCAATGCCTGTCGTACCCCGTGAGCATCTTGGCCTTTTCGCGGGCCAGGCGCACCTCTTCAAGACGCTGGGGTGTGCAAAAGCAGCGGTAGGCGGCGTCGCTGTCGAGCAGGTCCTGCGTTCGCTTTTTGTAAATGTCGAGCCGCTCCGATTGCACATAGGGGCCGCTCGTTCCGCCCACGTCCGGCCCTTCGTCCCACGAAAGCCCGAGCCATCGGAGACTGTCGAATATTTCTTTGACCGCGCCTTCAACATACCTTGTTCGGTCGGTGTCTTCGATGCGCAGGACAAACGTCCCGCCGGTGTGCTTCGCAAACAGATAGTTGAACAGCGCAGTGCGCGCTCCTCCCACATGCAAATATCCCGTGGGCGACGGCGCAAACCGGACTCGAACATCGGTTGACATTTTTCTTACCCGCGGTTGTGTTGGTTCACCAACAGGTTCCGATCAGACATTGGCATTCGTCACAACGAGAATCTTCCCCAGCCTGCTCATAGCTTTCTTCCCGAAAATGTGTTCGAATTCATCGAGCCTGTTCTTCATATACTCCGCCTTGCCCTGGCAGTGCTGCTTGAATTCTGAAAGCTGCCGCCGCTTCTTTGAGAACTCGTGAATCTGCCCCAAAACATATGCCTTAAGCAGGTACAGCATGGTCATCGCAGGGTTCTTTTCCGATTCGTCGTCAAGAAACCGCAGCGCCTTGTCGTACAGCCCTTCGGTGCACAGATGATAGGTGCGTATCACCATTTCAATTTCGTTGAAGTTCTTGTCGATTACCACAAGCCGCCGCCGCAGCAGTTTTATATCCACGCCGGGCTGCTGATTTTCGTAATGCGTTATGAGTTTGTGAAGCGCCTGGATATTGTCCGGATTGCGGGCAAGGAGGTTTTCCAGGCACTCCTCTTCTTTCTTGTACTCGCCCTGCTGCTCATAGAGGTCGGCAAGTCGCAGGCACGAAAAATAGTTGCCTGGTTCAAGCGCTATTTCCTGCTCCAGACTTTTCACCGCGTTCTTCGTGTCGCCGAGTTCCAGATACGACGTTGCGAGGTTGTGAAACGGCATGGCATACCGGTCGAACACCACCGCAGCCTTTTTGAACCACTCGATGCTTTCCTTGAAAGCTCCCACATACTGGTTCACTTCACCAATGAGTATGTAAGTGTCGGCAAGGTCACGGCAGTTTTCTTCGTTTTTGTTCTCCATTGTCTCGAAAAACGACGTGACCCGGGAAAGCTGCTGTATTGCAGACTTGCATTTGCCGTCCACGCACAACTCGTAGGTGCTGTTCTCCAGAAACTCTGCTACGTCCTCAAACGGGACCGCCATCGATGTGACGCGGTCGCAGAGTTGCGAAAGCGTGAGCCGCTCGTGAGCGGCCTTCTTCTTTGCCTTCTTTGCAATAACAGCCATCCGCCTCACCTCTTGCGAAATGCAAATACTTTGTTGAGCTGATTCCAATACCGTCCCGCGCCGTCCTGCGTTGTGACCGCGGCCATCGTCGAGAGCCTGTCACACGCCTCCGAAAGCCCGTCAGCGCCGTTTTTAGAAAATAATACCCAGTTTCCTATGAGGTAATAACCTTTTGGCAAATCTCGAACCGTGAGGCGGAACCCGCACTGTGCTATTCCACCCCGCTCCGACGGCATCGTCACGCAATACCCGCTTCCGGCAAGCATGCTTTCGTCCATTGCTGCATCCAGCAACCAGCCGTAACCCAGGAACCCGTTGCACAGGGTCATGCAGGTGTGGTTTGGGTTGCTTGCAACAAGCGTATCGAGGTTCCGGTGCGAACTCATGGGAAAATCCAAACCGGCCGACGGAACCCGGAACGAGAAATCCGCCGCTTCGCTCCGAATGACGGGCGTCATTTCTATGTACGCTTCCGAGAACATCGTTCTGAACCGAACGGGCAAATGAACGTACACCGGAACGCGAACCATCTGGGGGTAACAGATCTGGTTGACGGCCGCATGACTCCCCTGCAAAAACAGGCCGAGGTTCAGGTGAAAGTCTCCCCGGCGGATGAGCCGGATCGGGCCGACCTTATACCGTTTGACAAGACATATCATGTTGTTCTCCGTATACGTGATCGGCAGGAGCCCCCACAACGCCTTGAGAAAGATCCGTATTCGCAGTTCATTGGTGACATTCACATACGTGTCGTGAGCAAAATCCCTGATGCCCGCGCGTGTAAAATGAAACCGGTCGTGACCGAATCCCGCGTAGAAATATGGCGTGGTGACAACCTCCCGGGCGCTGTCGTAGGCAATATACGAAACCGGCGACAATGGTATGGACGCGCTGTCCACAACATAGGCGTAGCGGTTTTCCAGCCCGTGGCCGATTGCGATGCAGACGCGGCTGTTTACCTTGGGGATCTCGGTGCGCAGTCCGCGGGCGGTGACGGGCGCGACCGTATCCGCGTCCTCCCACAGAAACACGATTTCGTCGGCCGTGTCGAGAAATCCCCTGCCCCGGGTCGGATCCTTGCCGTTGGGGCACACATAATCTTCGTCTTGAACTTCATCAATTTGGAAAGGGATGCAAGCGCCGGCATGGTTGGTCACCCGGAGATGCGAAATGTCTTTCCCCAGGAGTGAAGGAACCATCTTGCCCGTAAGGACAATGGGCTCGCTCAGGACCAGACACGGGATCAGAAGCGGGAGAAAGGCCAGATGCGATTTCATGAAATTGCGGGCGATCCTTGATGACAACGGAGCCGCGGCCAAGGACGGTGCACAATGCCGGCACAACAAAAATAGGTTTGGCTTGATGGAAAACAAAGCGGCGCACGATGGGCAGGGACATGCGCCCGGTTGCGCCGGCAGCGGCTGTGGCCTGCCCTAGCGCACGATTATCAGCTTTCCCTTTGTCAACGCACTTCCGTTTGCGTCGGTTATAACGTAGAAATACAGCCCCGACGCCACAAACTCACCCCGCTGGTTGCGCGTGTCCCATTTCCACATCGGCTTCAGGTTCGGATCGTTTTCCGTAAAATGGATCGAAACCCCCGCCTGCTGCGAATTGTAAATGGGATTGCCGCTCGTGCCCAGAATCTTGACGACCACATCCGTCACGCCTTTGCGCAGCGAATGCAGGTTGGTAAACCAGATTCCGCACGGATCGGTGGCGGGGTTGCTGCAATGGCGAGGATCGAGGCCGGGTTTGTACGGATTGGGAAACGTATAGAAACCTATGTTCTTCGTAAGAAAATACCAGCTGCGTTTTGCAAACGCCTGGGAGGAATCGGCCGGCGGCAGGTGCCACGCGGTATCGTATTGGAAATTCGTTGGAAATCCTCTGAAGAAGCAGTGAATGCTGTCATTCGAAAAGAAAAGCGCCTTCGGCCGGAGAACTACGCGCATACTATCGGCCGAAACCACGATATCCTTGAACGACAAAAGCGAATCGGCAGTAAACGACGACGTAAGGCCAAAACTCCTGTTGCGGCCGCTTGTGTCCGGGTCGAACGTGCCGGAGTACAGCGGTTGCGAAAACGTCAGTGTTATCTTGGGCACAACGGACGAGGACGAGTTGCTGTCCGGGTCCACCGCCGCAAGGCGGATATCGTGTACCGCAAACACCCACTGCACACGGTCGTTCGTGGACACCAATTGCTTCCTGGAAAGATCGATGGAATAGCGCGCAGAGTCCCTGGTGTCGAGTCCTTTGAACAGGCAGAGCGCGCTGTCACCGTAGAATAACCGTCGTGACGGGTAAAAGAAAATCGTTGTACGAAAGACGCGTATCGAATCGAAAGACACTTGAGCGGCGCCGCCGAATTTGGTGGTTACGAGAAGCGTTGCATTGTTTCTTCGGGACGTGTCGACGGTCGACAGCGGCACCGTATCGGAAAACATTACCGCTATGGCGCTCCTGGCCGGCACGCCCGAAGCGCCCGGTGCGGGCGAAACGCCGGTATGCATGATAGTACGGATAACAAACGTCCATTGTTTGTCGTCCTGCGTCGATGAGGTGTCGAACAGCGACACGGGAATGCCGTTTCCGCTGTTGTCAACAGGGTATCCCAGGCTGTCAAGCGCCCCCCATGCCGCCCTGTAGTAGCAGGTGACGGTGTCGCCGTAGAAGAACTGTTTGAGCGGCACGAATGTCGCCTGGCTGTCGGTGACGGTCACGCTCTTGAAATTCACCTGCGCAGCGCCTCCGTATGCCGAGTGCACAATGAGGCACCGGTTGCCCGCGGTGCGGGTGTCGATGCTTCCCGCCAGCGGAGCGCTCGAAAACGTGAGCACGATGGGCGTGAGCGAAGATATCCCGGTATCATTTGACTTGGGCGAAACCGACGCAATGGAGAACTTGACGCTGTCCACGCGCAGCGGGATCATGGTGTCGGCGCCGGCGACCTTTGTGAAATTCATGTGTACGTCGAGGTTGTTGGGACCGTGCGGCGTTGTGGCCTGATCGGTGAGAATCGACGACACAAACAGCCTGATTGAATCGCCAGGAATAAAGAAACCCGGCAAGGGCTTGATGCCGAAATAGGTACTTTGCGCAGAATAGTTGGGGCTGAGTTCAAGCACACTGTCGCCGCTTTTCCATGTCCGGTCGAACAGGATGGGAGACGGGGAGCCCGACCGTATCGAGTCGAAAACGCTGTATGCTCTGATCGCGTTCTTCGCGCTTCCCGTGTCCATGGGCTCGGAAAAGCTGATCGCAATTTTTGCCCCCGGCGGAAACACATACGCTTTCTTTGCAAAAGCGGTTTTCTTGGCAAGCCAATAGGGCTTGTTTGCCGGAAAATCGAGACTGATGGACGCTATCCTCGGCAGCTGGTTGTATTCAAGGTTGACAGGCACCGTGTCCGACGGATGGCTTCCATCGCTTGTAAAGAACATCAGGGTGTCGTGAACAACGCCGTCTCCCGAAAGAACGCCTGTGGAAACGATCGCCAATATCGTGGCGGTTTGTCCGGGCGCAATCGCAAGCGTGTCGATCTTCCCGGTCCTGAGCGAATCATATACAACGGTCCCGCTCTTCAACGGAACCGCTACGCGAAGCCACGCGGAGGCGGAGCCGTTGAACCGCAGCGAAGTGAGGAGCAGCGTGTCGTTGCCGGTATTTACAAGCGGTATGGGAACCGAGTCGGTCTTCACAGGGCCAACGACAAGTGAAATGCTGTCCCGCAGAAAATTCTTTGCAAGCGTGTAGGCCTTGTTGGCGCCGGTATCCAGCGCCAACCACGGACTTTTGAGAAACAGGCGTAACGAATCGGAAGCGCCGAACGAATCGGTTACCTTGATGCGCATAACCGAGTCGGCGCGAAGCGGAGCAAAGGTGTAGACTGCCGCCGCCTGCGATGTGTCCTTTGAGGCATAGGTGAACCGGAACGCAAGCCGGTCCCAGTACGCCACGTCGGAATCGCTGGCGTTGACCGCCAGCGACAGGGAAACGCCGATGGCAACGGCCAGCGTGTCGCCGGCATGCAGGGTCTTTGTTCCGCTTGTCACGGAGAGAATATGAGGAGCGTGATTGGTGCGCACGTATACATATCGGATCACCGTGGTGTCCGGATCGGAAAGCGAGATCGCAACGGTGTCGCCCATTGGTCTTGCCCGGGAGCCGCGAAACACAAAATGCGCGGTTCCCGTCTGCCCGGCCGAATCTTCGCGGGATCCGTTGACCTTTACAACAGCGCGATACCCGGGGTCATTTGTGTCTTTCGGCGTGTAGGCGATGTCGATGGAATCGGTTTCCGTGATGTTGCACGACTTTGCCGACGCAAGGGCAAACGTGTCGGTCTTTCCGTCCCTGTTGGTGTCGGTGGCGGCAGTCACGCGGAGCTGTGGAATCGAATTGCGGGTATGAATGGCAAAACTCTGCGGGGCGGCATTCCATCCGTCCTTGTCACGGCAGGATAACACCAGGGTAATTGTCGTATCGGAACGTGCGATCGGCCCGCATTGCACGCTGTCGGACCGGTGCGCACTGTCGTACATCGTGGCCAGCGAGTCGTGCAGCGGCACGTAGCCCCGCACCGCCGAGTACAGCGTGTCGGGAACATCCGCGTCGCGCATCGTAAAGAACGCTGTTATGCCGTCGCTGCGCGAAAAACAGGTGTCTGTTGCTCCAAAAGCAAAGCCTTGCACCCTTTTTCCATTCACGTGCAACGAGTCGAGCGGCATCACGGCAGGTTTGGCATTCCAACGCAGGGAACATCTTTTGACAACCGGCGTCGCCAGTGTGTCCTGCCCTTGGTACAAGACACACCGGTATTGCAGGAATCTGAACGT
>Ga0182027_10008155_pt1 | contig 15302 bp, 17 predicted proteins | sample 712E1DmetaG_FD_121300 | JGI IMG/M metagenome (GOLD analysis project Ga0182027, IMG submission 121300) | Permafrost microbial communities from Stordalen Mire, Sweden - 712E1D metaG (Illumina Assembly) | ecosystem: Environmental > Terrestrial > Soil > Wetlands > Permafrost | place: Sweden... | reverse complement strand
GAAATCCCGGTCGGCGCGACAGTATCTTCGAACCGCAGCTACTTCGACACGTGCACTGGACGCTCCACGAGCAGCTCTTCAACGAGGACGGCTACGAAGAATGCTCCTGTGACAGCTGCGTGACGATGGACGGCGACTTCGACGCCGTCGAGGCGAAGATTCACCAGATTCGGGTCGCGCACGCGCGTAGCAACGAGCTGCGCCCGCTCAACGTGATCGGGCGGCGACGTGCCATCCGGGCGCGGATCGACGCGGCCGTCGACTTCCGCGATGACCTCCCGAGGACGCTTCAGGATCGCGCCGACGCGCGGTTCCTCGACACCTGGCTCTCGCTCGTCTAGAAGACGTCTAGGTCGCCGCGAGCAGCGACGCGAGCCCACGCGACTTCGCCCATCCAGGCCCGAAGCCACCTGACGCACCTCGCACGCCGAGGGCGCTCAACGACTCGCAGGACGCCCACCGAGTCCATGATCGCAAGACCAACTCCCAGCTCAGCGAAGTAGTCGCGATTCGCTACAGCTGACGTCGCGCGCCTAGCATCGAGGACGACCCACGATCGATCCGCCGCCCACGCCGCGTTGTCTGCCTGGCGAACGGCATCACGCCACTTGGACAGCTTCAGTTCTACCGCCGTGATTCGTCTCGCTACGGGAATCCAAACCCCGGTTGCGCGCGCGCGCCGAGCATCCAGCTCGATCGCACCCATTTCAGCAAGCGGCCCCAAGGTCGACCGCCTGAGCGCGCGAGGATTGGATCCGACCCGGCGCGCGAGAAGCTCCAGGGACAGGAACCGATCGACCCGAAGATGAGAGAGGACTTCGATCCGTAGTGGAAGCTCGATGGGGCCGAGCCCCTCACGCAGACGTCGTGAGAGCACCTCGTCGTCGAAGTCGACAGCAACCAGATCGACAACGCCCTGTCCGGCCGGCATCTCGCGCAGCACATGTTCTGGCCGCACCTGGCCAGGCGTCAACCGCTGAACGAGCGCCTCTACCGGGCCGGTCATCTCGGACTCGAACCGGAAGGGTGCGGAGGGCGCGCGGTGGGTCTTCGGGGAGGTCGACATCGGATGCTGCACTCCTACTTTAGAGCGCCCGGCGGTCCTACCGCTCTTCGGCGGCAGCAGGCCGTGTACCTGCCGCGCCCGCCGTTGCCGTTTCCGTCGCCGCTAGGCGCACTGGACCGCTCCCCTCCAGAGTTGACACTCTAGGTCGCCGGTTCTCATAGTCCGTTCAGATCTTTTCGGGCGTTAGGAAACCGCATAGCACTAATGGGTAGTGGGTCAGTTTGAGAAAAACGCTATATGCAGGATTATTAACGTGTCCGGCCCCCCGTTATCTGGTCCAAGTCGTGTGTCGTAGCGTCCGACTTTGAGAGACCGAATGGAGGAAAAGATGGCAGCAAGCAAGCGCTACAGCGTAGAGCAGATCATCGCGAAGCTACGGGAGGCGGAGAAGCTCCAGGGCCAGGGCCTGACGATTCCGCAGGCCTGTAAGCGCCTTCAGATATCAGATCAGACCTTCTACCGCTGGCGGCTCAAGTACGGAGCGCTCAAAGAAGACGAAGCTCACCGTCTGAAGGCGCTGGAGCAGGAAAACGCCCGGCTCAAGAGGATCGTCGCCGAGCAGGCGCTCGACATCTCGATGCTAAAGGACCTAGAGCGGGGAAAATGGTGAGCCCGGCGCGCCGGCGAGATGCCGTCTCGTACCTCGTGCGCAAGCACGGGGTCTCGGAGCGCCGGGCCTGCTCAGTCTGCGATCAGCACCGCTCGACCCAGCGCTACCGGCCGATCCCGGCCGAGCTCGAGCTCAAGATCGCCAAGCGCATGAACGAGCTCGCCGCCAGGCACCCGCGCTACGGCTATCGCCGGATCTGGGCTTTGCTACGAAGTGAGGGCTTCCCCGTCAACCGAAAGCGAATCGAGCGCCTCTGGCGCCTCGAAGGCCACCGTGTACCGCCCAGGCGCAGCAAGGAGTCGGGAAAGAAGGCCCAGGGCGGCTCTCAAAACGCCGCCTGGAACCGGCCTGCGGCGAGTCCCAACCACATCTGGTCCTACGACTTCATGAACGCCCGGACTCAGAAGGGCTCCCTGATCCGGATCCTGAACGTGGTCGACGAGTACACCCGTGTGGCGCTCGGGTGTAGAGTCGCGCGCTCGATCGGCGCCCTCGATGTGATCGAGGAGCTGGAAGGGCTCTTTCGCCGACACGGGAAGCCCAAGCTCATGCGCTCCGACAACGGCCGCGAATTCATCTCCCAGACGCTCGTAAGCTGGCTTCGTGCCCAGGGAGTCGAGCCCGTCTTCATCGAGCGAGGCTCGCCGCAGCAGAATCCCTACGTCGAGCGCTTCAACGGAACGATGCGAGACGAGAAGCTCTCCGGCGAGGAATTCACAAGCGTGCTCGAGGCCCGGGTCGTCCTTGAGGCCTGGCTCGAGGAGTACAACACGCGCCGTCCTCATCGGGGCCTCGGCATGCGCACGCCGCTCCAATATGCGAAAGACTGTAGAGAGGGCAGCAAGTGAGAGTGACCTCCCGCACAACTTCTGGACCAGTCGCCCGGCGAGCCGGATCTCTTGGTCGGACTGACGCTGGACTCTGCTTACAGAGCTGCCCGGTTGATTACTCACAAAGAAACTGGACCAAAGCGTGGGGGCCGGTCAACAGCAATGTCATACGTAATAAACTGAAGGTTGAGCGGAGAGATCAGATTCCGCGAGGCTATTTTGTTCTCATCGGCGGTTCGTCTCTCTTCGAAGTCTTCGAGTTCAGCGTCAACGCAATAGATGGCCGAATACCGGTTCCGGCGGATAGTGACGGGTAACCTGGTTAATACGATGCTTCTTCGCTCGAGCGATTGGCACTCGAGTAATAGCTGGTCGACGCATGAGCGTCAGGTAGGGGCTACCAACTGATGCTGCTCAATCTGATGTCCCAGCTCCGCAACCGGCGAGGACGGGCAACAGCCTTAGGAGCGTGCATTCTTGTTGCGTCAGCGAGCTTCTCGCTACTGACAGCTGCGGCAACGACGAGCGCCGCCGATGCGCGCGGCACCGTCACGAGCAATCTGCGCCCGGCGTATGACATCCTCGTTCGTCCGAAGGGCTCGCAGACCGCGATAGAAAGGAGTCGCCGCTTGGTACGGGAGAACTACGTCTCCGGGATCTACGGCGGCATTACGCTCGCCCAGTACGAGAAAGTGGAGAAGATCCCGGGCGTCCAGGTCGCAGCGCCTATCGCGATGATCGGTTACATACTTCAACGGGTTAGGGTCCCCGTGGACATAAACTCGGCGATCGCGTCATCCGGGGCCGAAGTGCTAACGCTTACAGAGACTCGCACGACCGACCGCGGACTGACCCGCTTCCCGCCACGTCATGTCGGCTACCTCTACGTCACGGACAACCCTCTGAAGTCTCAACAACCCCGGTTCGGACAGTCGTTCACCGTGACTTCAAACACGGTCTTCGGTTCGAAGGAAACACTATCGAATGGCCGCAAGATAACGGTTTGTCCGTCGTATTTCGAGCCCCCCGAGGCGAGTTCGCCGTTTGCCGACTATACGACCTATTACCCCTTCTGTTGGTCGAGGGTGAGCGAGGGAGCGAGGGTACTAACGGGAGTACAGTCACGTCGCCCCCGCGCCTTCATTGACGTCGTCTTCCCGTTCCTAATCGCGGCGATTAATCCAGACGCCGAACAGAAGCTCGTGGGACTCGGCAATGCGGTAGTTAGCGGCCGCTACCTTAGGCCGTCTGATCGCGTCACGAACAAGGGACGGGGACATGCAGCGTACCCGGTCGTACCGCTGCTTGCGACTACGGCGCCGTTCCTCGACGATCAGGACGAGATCATTATCAACCGGCTTCCGCCTTCAGCAGTGGCCCTGATGCGGAAGGGCCTGTCGCCGGACAACCTACGTGCCGCGCTTTCCAGAGTGCCGTCCACTGCGGTTAAGCGGCTCACGATCGACGCGAAGGATGCATACACGGAGCTACTTCGGAAGCTGAAGGTGGCGCTCGTTCCCCGCCTAAGTGTAATAAGCCTGGATGCTTATTGGACAGCCGGGCAGACCAACTATCGTCGCGTCGGACCAACTCAGCTCAAGCCTGTTCCGGTTGAGAACCCGGTCTCGGTCTGGCGCTCGGACTTCTACGCCGGCACGGGCTATGAGCCTGTTCCGATTGAATCAAGCGACCTAGCCTTTAGGAAGTTGTATCAGAGGCTCGGGAGCGCCAAGGAAGCAAACGGCGGCGGGAGTTATCTACCAGGCCTGCACGCCGTCGGCGAGTTCGACCCGAACAAACTGCCTGGCTTCAGCGCACTCTCTCAGGTGCCGATGGAGACCTACTACTCGCCGGTTGCGACGGGGGCCGATTCGGCTAGCCGTGGCGCGCTCGGGAACCGGCCGCTGCTTCCGAACGCCAACATGGCGGGCTATCTTCAGACTCCGCCGCTGATCCTGACGACGCTCGGTGCGCTACCGGCCTTCGAGCGAGGTTTCCGCGGCGCGAACGCGGCTGCGCCGATCAGCGTCATCCGTGTCCGGCTCGGCGGTCTGCATGGAAGCGGACGCGATCGGCTCAACCAAGCGGCGAATATCGCTGCCGCGATCAAACACGCGACCGGGCTCGACGTTGATCTGACGGCAGGCTCTTCGCCAACATCGATCACAATCGACCTACCGAAGGGACGATATGGTCGCCCGCCGCTCGAGATCAGCGAGCAGTGGGTAAAGAAGGGCGTTGCGCTCGTCATCTTCAGGGCAATCGATCGCAAGAGTGCTGTCCTCTTCGCGCTCATTCTGCTCGTTAGCGCGCTTCTAGTGGCGAACGGCACCGCGGCCGCTGTGCGGGCGCGTCGCACCGAAATCGGGATCCTACGCTGCATAGGTTGGAGACGCAGAACGATCTCGCGCTGGATCTTCGGCGAGGTCATCCTCGTCGGGCTCGCCGCCGGCCTCACCGGGACCGGCTTGTCGGCGGTACTGATTGTGGGGCTCGGCCTACACCTGCCGCTATCGCGCACGCTCCTGATCACGCCCGCCGCCATTGCGCTCGCGGCGCTCGGAGGGTTTCTACCGGCCTGGCTTGCTGGCCGCGGCGAAGCCCTCGATGCGGTCAGACCGGCCATTTTGCCCGCACGCCGGGCGAGACCAGTGCGGCACCTGAGCAGTCTCGCTTGGTCGAACCTGCGCCGCAGGCCGGGCCGCGCCGCGCTCGCCGCCTTGGCTCTCGCAGTCGGAATCGCCGCGTTCACAGCGGTGCTTGCTATCGACCTCGGATTCCGCCGGGAAATCGCCGGTAGTTCCTTAGGTGGCTTTATTACGACCCGGACTCGGACCGTCGACTACTTGAGTGCCGCGCTTGCCGTCGCACTCGGCGTCGCTTCGACTGCCGACGTCCTCTACCTAAACCTGCGCGAGCGAGCGCCCGAGATCGCGGCGCTAGCCGCGACGGGCTGGCAGCGCCAGCACTTGATACGAGTGGCGCTCTACGAGGGCGCCAGCGTCGGGATTGTGGGTAGCCTCGCCGGAGCCGCTCTCGGGCTCACCGTCGCCGCCGCGGTCGGCGCAGGAGGTTTAGCAATGCTTCTAGCGGCTCTCTGTGCAATCGGGGGAGGAGTTGTCCTGACAATCGCGGCCACTCGCGTGGTGGCAAATGTTCTTACGCGGCTCCCGCTGGCCGCTGCTCTCACGGAGGAGTAGAAATGCCCGATGCCCAGAAGATGTTTGAACGCATAACGCTCCCACGAGATGCGGGACTTCCTGTTTCGCTGTGCAACGTCAGCAAGACCTATCGGACTGGTTTTGGCTTGCCCGTGCACGCACTAAACCTGGTCAGTCTGCGGGTACCTTCCGGTCAGGCGCTCGCGATTACTGGGCCATCTGGCTCAGGTAAGTCGACGCTGCTGCATCTTGTCGGTGCAATGGATACCCCCGACGAGGGCAGCATCACGGTCGGCGAGCTGGAGTTAGCCCGACTGCAAGAACGCGAACGCGCAGCGTTCCGCAGCCAGATAGGATTCGTCTTCCAGCGCTTCCACCTGCTACCTGCGCTGACCGCGCTCGACAACGTTGCGGCGCCGCTCTTGCCGCTCAAGGTCGGCTTCGATAAACAGCAACGTGCTCGAGAGCTACTCGCCGCTGTCGGCCTCTCTGGCCGCGAGCGCGACCTTCCCTCCCACCTCTCTGGCGGCGAGCAGCAGCGAGTAGCGATCGCGCGCGCGCTCGTAAACTCGCCCGGACTGCTTTTCGCTGACGAGCCAACCGGCGATCTCGACAGTAGAACAGGAGCGAAGGTGATGGGAGCGCTACTCGAGCTTCGCTCCAAACGTGGTCTGACCCTCCTAATCGCAACGCACGACGCTGGACTCGCGTCGCGGTGCGACCGGGTGATCGAGCTCCTCGATGGGCAGATCGTGTCGGATAGTGAGGGTTGAGGAGCGCGAAGAGGGAAGAGGCGTACCGGGCAGACATCACTGTGCGTTTTGAGGCTTCCTTCAGGAGCTAGTGGTTTCCGACTCGGAAGACCTAACCGGCGTTTCGGACAGCTTTCGAACCACGATTCCACAAACATCATCAAGCGGCACAAAACCCCAATGACGCGAATCGCGACTCCGGCTATTGTCGCCAAGCACAACAAGCATGCCGTCGGGCACGACATTCATGCCGTCCACGGCTTGAAGCACTGATTCCGGCACGAGCTGACCGGGCAGCGCAGCGATGCGTTTGACTACGTACTTCATCTCGTCTGCGACGAAACGGATGTTCGGCGGTGTGTCAACGTCGCCCTCCAACGCGAGTGGAGTTAGTTGATTCCTCAAGATCACGACTGTTCCGCTACGAAGACGGCGAACGCTACACCGTCGAGCGAGAAGCCGATCGCCTCCATCGAACGTCGGCCGCATGCTCGTTCCCTCAACGTTGACGACGAAGAGTTTTTGTAGTGAGATCGTTAGTTTCGCGACCCCGGCTACTATTGCAGCGCCAAGAGCTAGATAGCCAACACTCAAAGCGGTGCCTCCGAAAGGGTTCCGACACGCGTTTCGGCACTCTGCCCTAGCGGCGCGTCCTCAACGGTTGTTATCGGCCCGTCACGATAGCCGGCCGCCTGCAAACTGAACAATCTGCAGTACGCGCCCTTTGCCGCCATCAACTCGAGGTGCGTTCCCTGCTCCACGACCTTGCCGTCGGCAAGAACAACAATCGTGTCGGCCTCGCGTACGGCGCTGAGGCGGTGGGAGATCAACAAACTCGCACGCCCTTGCCGTACAGATCGAAGTCGCGCGTGGATGGCGTGCTCTGCCTCGGCATCCAGCCCCGAACTCGGCTCATCGAGTATCAGAAGATCTCGATCATGTCGCATTAGTCCTCTGGCGACGGCAAGCCGCTGCCATTCGCCCCCCGATAGCGTCGATCCGGTCTGCGGATCCGCTTCGTCGTCGCTATCGATGAAAATCCGGCTCAGAAGGGTATCGTAACCTCGAGGGAGGCTACTCAACCTCGCATGGATTCCCGCCTGTTCCGCCGCTTTCTTAGTTTCCTCGCTGTTTCTTAGCCTCTTAAGATCACCCATGCCGATGTTCTCTACCGCGGTCAGATCGTATGCCATGTAGTCCTGAAACACCGCTCCTATTCGCTGTCGAAGGTCCGCCGGATTGATATCGCGTAGATCTACGCCATCCCAGAAAATGCTTCCTTTGCTGGGATCATAGAACCGACAGAGAAGTTTGATCAGAGTCGATTTTCCGGCACCATTACGCCCGACAAGGCCCACGGTTCGGCCCGCAGGTAAGAACAGGCTCGCACCTTTTAACACCCAAGGTTGTCGCTCGTCGTACCGGAACCAGACGTTCCTAAACTCGACGCCGCGATCGAGACGGGGTACCGGGGAGCATTTCTCGGCGATCGGTAAGTCGGGTCCCGCGCCGATGATTCTCCTATAGTACCCAACTCTCGTCAGCGCTTCGTAGCCGCCTATTAGGGATGCTATTAGAGACGCCATCGCCGTCTGTACGCCTCCGATAGCCATCACAAAAAGTGTGACATCACCCACGGACACACGTCCCCTCGCCGCCTGATTAACGACCCAGATTAGGCCGACACCGGTTATACATGCCGCTAATACTGCGAGCGAGCCTTGAACCGAGACTACTGTGCGATCCGATCGCTCCTCAGCATTGTTGATCGTCCGTTGCTCGTCGAGCATGCGCGTACGAAGAAAGTCACTTAGACCGAACAATCGAACTTCTTTTGCGGCATTGAGATCGAACTGAAGACCCCGATAAAACAGCCGCCGCCTCATTGACGGGCTCAGCGTCCAAAGTACTCCCATTCGCCGCCGACTTGTGATCAGCTGCGCCGTGACTGCAGGAATGGCCGCGCCAACGATCAGTAGGATAAAATCGGTATTTATGAGCGCGAGCGCTGCGATAAAGGTACCTCCAGAAATCAACGCCTGCAACGCACCGAACCCATTCGTGAGGAATTGACCAGGCGCGGTACTACCTTCATCCAGCGCGAGTCGCACTTCGTCTTTGAACTCGGGCGTCTCGAATCTCGACAATCCGGGAAACGAGTTCATCGTCCGGCAAAGGCGATCCTGTATTAAAAGATCTGTTTTGCGCTTAAACGCCGCAGTTACGTATCGGGTAACGTGGGGTATTATGGCAACGATGAGACCAGTGGTACCGAGGGCGAGTGCCAGTACGAGCACACTCCTATGCGCCGTAGGCCCGACGTTTCCCTTCTGACCATAATCGCCCACCACTGCATTGAGTACTGCGCGATTTATCCAGGCCGCTATAGTCGGTACCAAACCGGCGACTACGGCGATCATCGCTTGCCATAATAGGAGGGACGGCGAGGCTTCCCAAGCCACTCGCAACACTTCAGCTACCCCGCCGAGCGGTGAAAGCGTTACGGATGGTCTATCAGAGCGCATGTTGGTAATTACGATTCCATATTTATGGTTACGACGACACCCTAAGGCGTCCGCCGGGACCGTACGCGATCAAGTATTGCCGCGTCTCGAGCGGTCGCGCCGCTCCTACGTATCGCGCCCGCTATACACTTCGTGGTACCGTGGCCGTTAGCGTTTACGTTGGCGATTGACGATCATCCGGTTACACCGTCTACACGAGATCCCCGCTACGGTCAGCACTACGCCATTCTGAGTGCTCTTTTGCGCTTTCGCGTTCATCGTTCGTCGTTTCCATATTCTCGAGATGCTTCACACTTCCAACACAAGCTTGAATGATCCCGTCGGTCCCGACCACGTAGATAGTCGGGAATACGACGGTCGAGAACGCTGTTGATACCGGACCCTGGTCGGGTTCTACTACGGTCGTCACGACGCCCTGAAGTGCACTCACGAATTCGGGAGCGGTAGCCAGATCACCATTGACGACCGCGACGACTCTCCAACCTTCGCTCGATCGTTTCCGCGCGTGATTCGCGAATCGGTTTAACTGCGTTCGGCAACTTTCACAATCTGTCGAGAAGAATGCTATTACGGCGCGCTTGTCCGTTAAGTCCGCGCGCGATACGGTCTCACCCGTGATTGCGGTCGCCGTAAAGTCTGGAACGGGAGCTCCAACCGCTAGTCTCCAATCGTTCGGCATTATCCATTCCTCCGGCGCCGGGCTCCGCATAAGAGCACGTTCGTGTTGACGGAGTTTGCGAATAACGCCGAGAGTTAGAAGAAAGTTCAAAACGCAGAATGACCCGACTACTACAACACAAGCCCCGATAACAATCACTGTCCTCCTCCTAATTAGTTGCTGCGGTTTTCAACGAAGTCCGGATCGTGTGTCGGGAGAAGGTAGATGATATCGTCAAGGAAAACGACGCTGAAGGCAAAAATCACTCCGGTCAGCACACACACGGTCACGATCCTAATGTCCGGCGAAGACACGGCGGCACCTGGGATGCCAAGAACTGCTAATACAAAAAGGGCAAAATCGCGCGAGATATGGCGTGCGCTCAACAAAGAAGATGTTGGCCCAAAACAGTGGCATGACGCACCGATGTGTTTTCGCATGATCCAGTATGTGAAAGCGGCGAAACATGCCAGCGTTGCGGCAGCGACCAACAGACCAATGTCAACCGTTTGTTGGGGGACGAGCAAGATGACTATGCTAGTCTCCGCCGCCACGAAGACGATACCGACCGTCGTCTCCATACCCTTCGGAATCACCGAAAGATCACTCAGCCAGGATACGAACGATGCGAATGCCCGCCGACGTTTGATCTTTGAGGCTAAAGATATCGCGAATACCGCACCGATGGTTACGCGAGCGATAAGAGTGATGGCTACGGTCACAACGTATCCGGTCAGAATGCGGTGCGGGGAGCTACATCAGCAGCCACCGACAAACACGCTAAACCATTTGCCGGCGCAGTTGTTGTGACAGTAAAGGCGATAACCGCCGAAACTGCGGGAATAAGACGCGAGAGTTGGCGATCGGCAGTGTTAATAGCGAGACCCATCCTAATCCTTCGAGTTCGTAGGGTTCAGTAATCGGTACACGGGTGTGCTTTCCAGTCTGGCCTGAAAACCGAGCGCGTGATCACACTACGAGAAGAAAAGCAAAACTAAGATATACCGTCAAGATGGCGCTTATCGACATGCCTATTGCAGGCGTGGCGCGTTCCGCCATGTCTATCGCCAGCGATCACAATACGACAAAGGAAGCCGCTGGTTTCAGACATACGAAATGTCACAGGTCGCGCGAAACGCCGGTGCTATTCCGTGTAAGGCAGTAAGTGAGGCGGCGAAGAATACCCGCGTGGGCGGCGGCAGCCAATAGTTCAACGCGGACCACTCGTTGAGAGACGAGCGAGATAACTATGCAAGCCACCGCCGCCACGACGAAACCAGCTATCGTAACCGGTTCACGAACGACGCGAATGTGTGTCGCCGTTTGATCTTGACGGCAACCGACATCGCGAATATCGCACCGACGGTTACCCGAGCGACCGGAGAGAGACGGTGACAGTACCCCGGTTCCATTCCAGAACACCGAACGCGTAATTGCGAAATCAACAGCGCCCGAGTAGGGTGCAGTGACCAATACCGGAGCAATTGACGTAGCACCAGTAGAGATAGTAGTGGCTATTACAAAGGTAATACCCATCAGGCGGGACGCATGCCGATGCCGACACCGTGGGCGCGAAACGCGAAAGAACGCGATCAACAGTTCTATTAAAATAGTTCATCATCATCCTCCAGTTCGTATGATTGGCTGCGGTAGGCGTTTGGATGTATTCCTAAGGAAAGCCTCACACCTAAGTGCACGATCGCACTACTGGGAGACGATCAAAACGTGGATATAATGTCAAGATGGCGCTTCTCGACGTGTCTGTCGTGAACGTGGCGCGTACCGTCATGTCCATTGTCGACGACAACGCCGCATTTTCGAGACCAACCCAGCGCCGGCGACGATCCTCCGACCGTCGGGAATCTCGCCGAAACGCTCGTGACCCAAGGGGCTCGGAGAAAACGGCAGCCCAATCGACCGAAGAAAGCGAAGCTGAGCTACGCACGAACGACGATCGACGGCAGCAACCTTAAGTGCGTTGCGCAAAACCGCGTCGGCGAACCGCAGGGAGGAACGGCTATCTACCTGCCGTCTCCGACGGAGTATCCGGGTACTCGGGAGGCACCGAGCGCTAGCGCCAAGGCTGAGGTTACTGTGCGCGAAAGTCCAGGTGGGGTGTCGGTCTGACGCCATTGCCTCGATCATCGCAGTCGACCGTTACCAAACAGAGATTCGGCCCGGGTGCAGGTTCCCCGCGTTCCGAGAATCCCCGAAAAGCAAGGTTGCGCATAGCACGAATGGTATAATTAGACAAGTCAGTTAGGTCATGGATCCATCGTTAGGCCGGTACTGATCAAGGTTTCGCACCTCGGGCCCAGGGTTGGAAAGCTGTCTCATGAGGTGCATGCCGTTGTTGAGAACACGGCCGAGAACTTCTTTAGACCGAGCATGTGTTTATCTAGATCACTCAACCGGAAGAGATGATCGGTGACGCGACTAGGCAACTAGGGAGCGTCGTCGCCGGCGCTCTCCAAACGGCTTCGCGCCGACCAATTGAAGCCGCGTTTTCGACCCCACGAGCCGTTCTCGCTGCCTCGCCGAACAAATGTTCGTGCTAGAATGGAGTTGACACTAGAGCGAGTACCGGCCGCGCTTTCTGGCGCCTTCCCGATCCGTTCGATAGGGGGGCGCTTTTTCTATGGCAGCCGGCACCGTCAAGGGGCTCACGCGGAAAAGCAGACCGAGCACCGTTGACGCCGACTCGAAGCGCCGTCTCATTCGCACTGTGCTCAGGCCTCGCCAGCATCTCGCGGCGAGCAGACGGCCGCGATATCGCTGCGCCGGCTGCGGATACGGGATAGTCGCCGACGGCGTCCTGCCGCGTTGCCCCATGTGCCGAGCCAACGACTGGCTGCCCAGCACGGGTAAATAGCCGGCGCCTCGCCAGGTGGGAAAGCGCCCCAGAACGAGATCGGGAGGCGCCGCGAACGACGCCTCCCGTGATCCCGGCATCAGGCTTGATCAGCTGATGACGCGTACGTTCGTTGCCTGCGGGCCTTTCTGACCCTCGCTCGACTCGAACTCGACTTTCGCTCCTTCGGGAAGGCTCTTGAAGCCATCGCCGGCGATGCCGTTGAAGTGGACGAACAGATCCTTACTGCCGTCCTCGGGCGTGATAAATCCGTAGCCCTTGTCATTGTTGAACCACTTGACGGTTCCGGTTGCCATAACTCACCTCCTTGCTGTGACGCGAACAAGCAAGGAGCGCTGGCAGCGCACCGGTACTCGTCCTGATTGACTCAACCCTAGCGCTCTCCGAGGGGCATTACCCCTCGGATTTCCGAACGGAAGGGTCAAAGATTGTGCACAAATGTGTGTCTGAGCCACGAGCTGTTCTCTACCAGCGTGAGTTGCGACCGCGGCGACTGGTGTAGACGCGGCGAGCCGGCGCAACGCGCATGCCCTCGCGCTCGAACTGCTCGCGGTGCCCGAGCCGCGCCGCCAGGCGGCTGACGTCGGCCTGCTGCTCGGGCAGAACGAAGGTGATGCCGTTTCCGCTCTTGCCCGCGCGACCGGTGCGCCCGACTCGGTGCACGTAGTCCTTGTCTTCCTCGGGCGGATCGAAGTTGATCACGTGCGTGATGGCCTCGAGATCGAGCCCCCTCGCGGCGACGTCCGTAGCTACGAGCGTGCGAACCTGGCCGTCGCGGAAACGCTTGAGCGTGCGCTGGCGCGCGTTCTGCGGCATGTCGCCGTGCAGGGCCAGAGCATCCACGTGGCGCCGTGCCAGCTTGCCTGCCAGTCGATCGGCGCCGCGCTTGGTACGCACGAACACTAGCGCCAGCCCACGCTCGCCCGAAAGCTCCTCGACCAGCCTCTCGACCTTCCCGTCGGCCGTGACCGAGACGAAGCGGTGGTCGATGTTGCCTTCCTCGTGGTCGGCCAGGGGCGCCGTCTCGAAGCGAGACGGATCGCGTGTGTAGGAATCCGCGAGCTGACCAACCGCACCGTCGAGAGTAGCCGAGAAGAGCATCGTCTGGCGCTCGCGCGGAAGCCGCTTCATCAGCCGCTCGACCTGCGGCTTGAAGCCCATGTCGAGCATCCGGTCGGCCTCGTCCAGCACCAGCAGGTTGACCTGCTCTAGCGAAACCATTTTTCTTTCGACCAGGTCCTGCAAACGCCCGGGTGTGGCGACCAGGATCTGTGCGTTACGCGCCTTCTTGGCCTGCGGCCCTATCGGCGCCCCGCCGAAGACGGCGACGACTCTCAGGCCGCATACGTCGGCGAGTGGCTTGATCTCATCGGCTACCTGCCCGGCGAGCTCGCGCGTCGGCGCAAGCACCAGCGCTGCCGGCTGCGTTCGCTCGCGGCTGATTCGCTCGACGATCGGCACGGCGAAGGCCAGCGTCTTGCCCGATCCGGTCGGCGACTTGGCCAGTACGTCGTGGCCCGCGAGGGCGTCCGGGAGAACCAGCTCCTGGATCGGGAAGGGTTGCAGGATGCCGCGACGAGCGAGCAACTGCTCGACTTGCACGCTGACGCCCAGCGCGCGAAAAGACTGCATGTACATATGTTCAAACTCCTTGATATTCGGGTTCGAGATCGTCCACTCGAAACCGCGCAAGGAGGAACGAGAAGCTAAATCTCACAGAGCGGCGAACCGCCGTCCGTGACAGAACCGTAGCAGAAGCGCCCGCTCTCGGAACTGCTACCGTGGACATCGACCGCTATGAGCGAGGTTTCGCGCCTCGGGCGCCCCGTCCTCGCTCCGACCGAAAAGAAGGTGACTCTCGATGGAAGGCAGAACCCTGAAGCTGCAACTTCGTGGGCACAGCCTCCTCGCCTCGAAGGGCGAGAACGTCGAGACCGCCCACTCAAACGGAGCGTGGTGATCGGATGGCCAAGGAAGAAAAGGTCGAGTTCGAAGGCGAGGTCGTCGAGGCGCTCAGTAACGGCAAGTACCGCGTCGCGCTCGACAACGGTTACGAGACCCAGGCCTACACGGCCGGCAAGATGCGCCGCTACCGCATCCGCGTGCTCCCGGGCGACCGCGTCAAGGTCGAGCTCTCGGCCTATGACTTGCAGCGCGGGCGCATCGTCTTTCGGTTCAGGTAGCGCAAGCTCTCGTCGCGTATCAACGGCGCGCACTTCCGACCGTGGCGCGAGCCGGCGCCGCTACGGTCACCGCTTCGTCGAGCGGCTGCGAGAGCTCGATCGGCTCGCGCTCGATATCGCGCATCCCGGGCAGGAAGAGGGCGGCAAGCGTAATAGCGGCGCCGATGATGCCCGCCCCGACGAGCGTCGCGCGGGCGCCGACGACGGCGGAAATCGGAGCGGTCAGCGCCAGGGAAATGGGAAGCAGACCGATCGAGATCAGCCAGTCGAGACTCGAGACGCGGCCCAGCATGGCGCTCGGGACGTGAAACTGCTTGATCGTCGCCCAGACGATCGTGCCGGCGGTCTCGAGCGCGTTGAAGATCAGGCAGGCGAGCATCAGCTGCCAGGCGGCGGTCGCGATCCCGTACCCGACGATCGCCAGCGTGGCCAGCGTCCAGGTCGCGTACATGACTGTCACGGCGCGCCGCGGATGACCGCGACTTCCCATCCAGAGGGCGGCCCCGACAGCGCCTACGCCGCCGGCTGCGAAGACGATGCCGAGCGTGCTCGCCGAAGCCCGTAGATCGTTCTTGACGATGTACGGAAGCAGCACCTCGCAGGGGCCCATGAAAACGAGATAGGCGATCGCGGCCGAGACCAGCG
>Ga0182027_10008154_pt1 | contig 15304 bp, 9 predicted proteins | sample 712E1DmetaG_FD_121300 | JGI IMG/M metagenome (GOLD analysis project Ga0182027, IMG submission 121300) | Permafrost microbial communities from Stordalen Mire, Sweden - 712E1D metaG (Illumina Assembly) | ecosystem: Environmental > Terrestrial > Soil > Wetlands > Permafrost | place: Sweden... | reverse complement strand
CTCGAACGGGCAGGTCCGGGGAAGCCCGGGGAAACGCCTGGCTAGGGCTAAAACGAGCGTGGGAAGGGGCGCCGCGAAGGCTACCTACTCGAATGGTCGGGGCGAGAGGAGTCACACCGACCCAGGCGACCTGAATGTCCCACTGGCGCTCGCTTGCGAGCTCATCGGCGGAGACCGCTGGTCGTGGGGGGCCGCCGGATGGTGCTTAGGGCTCGTACCGTCAACGTAGTTGGAGCCCGGCCGAAGCCGGGCTCCAAATCGCGCAGGCGAGGAGAGGACTAGACGGCAGCAGCCGCCGATGCAGGAGCGGACTTGCCGAGTCCGACGGGTTCGGGGTACTCCGCGTTGATGGCAGGAGTGCTGAACCCCTTGAAGGTGAGCCACAGGCCCAGGAACAGCTCCCAGATGATTTCCGGGATTGTCACGATGCTCTGCACCGGGGAGCCTTGCGGGATCAGTCCAAACAGCACGGCGGCTCCGGAGGCGGCGAGCAGCGGTCCACCCACCAGGCCGAAGAGCGCCATGCGGCGGGACACGAGGCCGGAGCGGTACAACAGATAGCCGAGGATCAGGCCGGTCCCGATGCCGTCGGTGAAGCCGGGGCCGAGGAGGAATGTCCAGTTGTGGATCGCGAGGAGCGTCTTGGCGATCGTCGCCAGCGAGCCGGCGTCCGCGGCCGTGGCGGTCTGGCGCAACGTCACGATGGCGAGGACGCTCAGCAGGCCGATCAGGATGAACGTGCATTCAACAATGCGAGCCGCGACGTAGCCGAGAGCCAGGCCTTCGCCGTTCCGCTTGAGCAGCGGGAACAGCGCGACGGCGCAGCCGATGTTGGTGACGATGAGCATCAACTCGAGGAACGCGCCCAAGAAGACGCGCCCGTCGGCGCCTGCGCCGCTGATGTAGTTGGGATCGCTCAGCACGGGCCCATAGGCAATAACTGCTCCGATCGATGTAAGGAACGTGAGGATGAAGAGCACGCCTACGGCGAGCGCTGTCTTTCGAGTCAAGGTCATTTCGGAATCCTTTCTGGTGTTGGGGGTAGAAGCTCGCTGGCTGGATTGGACCGGCTCCTCGCTCGGTCAGGGTTTTGATGGTTCAGGCTCGACACAGAGGACTGAGATCAGCGGCAGGCCCGTGTCCCGCACTTTCTGGAGCAGGCCGTGCAGCGCGGACTGATCGGCGACGGGGCCATAGATGACCGTGGTGCCGTCTCTCTCCAGGCGCAGGCTCAGCCCGTCGAACCAGGCGGCCCACCGGCCACTGAGATGTCCCTTGAGTCGGATCTCGTAGCGGCCGGGCTCGTGACAATCGGGCTCTTTGTTCATCGCGCTCCTCGTGCTTGTTCCGATCCGATTGGATCCTGCCGGCGACACCGGCGTTTCTTGGGTGCAAGCTCAAGGTGGGCGCGGGAGTGGTGAGCGGTCATCACCACATGTGGTGATTGGCGTGGTGAATTTGCCCGACTGGTCGCGAGTACACAGCAGGTCGCACGGTCCGACGAACCAGCCCGACCAGTGATGGCCGTCGGCTACGACGGCTACCCGTCCCTCAGTGGTGCAGCGTTTGCGTCGCCGCGCGGCGCGGCCTCGAAGCGGTCAGGTGGTGGCTATCGGCCGTAACGGCTCCGGGATAGCAGGTCCAGCTCGACCGAACGGCGGATCGCCTCCCGACGATTGCGCACGGCGAGCTTGGCGTAGATGCTCTTGGTATGACTGCGCACCGTGTTGAGCGATACGACGAGCTCGGCCGCGATGCCGGGCCCGTCGAGGTCGCCGGCCAGCAGTCGAAGTACGTCGAGCTCGCGTCCGCTCAGCGGTTCGGCCAGGGGCTGCCTCGCCGCCGGCCGGGCCTCGGCGTGCCCGAGGGCCGACAGCAGGCGGCGCACGTAGGCCGGTGCGATTGCTTGCCTGGCCGCTGCTTCAAGCAATTCAGCCATCGGAGCGCCCTCGTCGAGGAAGACGCGGACGTAGCCCTCCGGCTCGGCGAACTCGAGCGCACGGCTTAGTGCGAGCAGCGCGGCACGGATGTCGCCCCGAGCCTGGTGGCCCAAAGCCTGCAAGATCAGAATCTCGATGACGTTGGCTGTGCGACCGCCGCCCTCGGCCGCTCGCAGCAGTCGTTCCAGGAGATCCAGTCCTAGCTTCAACGAGCGGTCTTCATGGACTCGACGAGCCAGTAGCAGCCTCGCGAGCGTGGTGTGTTCGAACTCGCGCAGGTAGCTCAGGTCATCCTCGGCCGTCAGCGCCCGCTCACGCGCCCAGTCGAACGCATCGTTCAGCCGTTCCTGCGAGATCCATAGGCGAGCCTTCATCGCGGCGACGGGGCGCACGTCCGGCGAGAAGTCACCGACGTAGAGGCGCTCCGCTTCGATGAGCAGCTCGAGCGCGCCCTCAGGATCGCCCCGGGCCCGCCGGACCGCGGCCAGGGCGACGCGTGACCGGTAGCAGTTTTGAGGCAGGCCGTTCTCGTCGCCCAGCTCCGAGGCCAGCAGCAGCTGCCGCCCGGCGGCATCGAGGTCGTCGCGTTCGCCGAGGATCGTGCTGATCCCGACATACATGTCCGCAGCGCCCCGCAGCACATGACCACCCTGACCGGTGGCGAGCGCGAGGAAGCGCTCGTAGATGCGCAGTGCCTCGACCGGGCGGCCCAGCGCGAGCCGGATGTCGGCCAGGGCCAGTGCGCACCCGATGACGTCCGAGAGGTGACCGGCTCGTTCAAGGCTGGCCATGGCGGCTTCGTACCAACGGGACGCCTCATCGAGATCCCCGCTCGTCCATGAGGCGAGTGCCAGGATCGCAGCCCCGCCTCCGCGGGACAGGTGGTCGTCCTCGCCGACGAGGTCGAGCGCCCGCCGGGCGTGGGCCCCGGCGCCGGCCAGATCGCCCAAGAGCAGGGCCAGACCGGCCCGGTGGACGGCGACCTGGCCCGGCAATTGGCGGAACGCGGTCTCATCGACGACGACCATCGAGCCCGCCGGCCCGGCCGCTCCATCCACGGTCTCGCCGATCGCGCCGAGCCACTGTTCGGCGTCCCGAAGCCGACGCTCGACACCGTCCGTCTCGCCCCTGACCAGGAGCGATCCGGCATAGGCGTCGCTCAACACGGGCCGGACCCGCAGCACCTCGTCGGGGAGCGCCTCGAGCCACGGCCGGATCGTGGCCTCCTGCCGGAGCTGGGTCATCGCAGGGATCGCAAGCTCGACGAGGTCGGCCACACGTTCGAAGTCCCCGCCGGCAAGCGCGTGCCGAATCGACGCGGGGCGATCTCGATTCTGCTCGCACCAGATGCTGGCGCGGCGGTGTAGCTCGGGCACCAGTCCGGGCTGCTCGTCGATCAGGCGCGCCCGCAGCACGTCGGCAAAGAGGTGGTGATACCTGTACCACTGGCGGCGGTCGTCGAGCGGGACGAGGAACAGGTTCTTTCGATCCAGCGCCTCGAGCATGGCCCTGCCGCCTTCCAGACCGGTGACGGCATCGCACAGGGGGCCGCTCAGCAAGCCCAGGATGGAGGTCTGGAGCAGAAAGCTCCGGACAGGTTCGGGTTGGCGGTGCAGAACTTCTTCGACCAGGTAGTCGACGATGTAGCGGTCGTCCCCTGAGAATCCCGCGATGAAGCCGGCAACGTCGTCGCGCCCCTGGATCGAGAGTGCCGCGAGCTGCAGAGCGGCGATCCACCCTTCGGTGCGCTCTGCCAGAGCCTCGACATCGGGCGGGGCCAGATCCAGCCCCATAGTCTCGTTGAGGTAGGCGGCAGCCTCACCCGGTGTGAAGCGCAGGTCGGCGGCCCGGATCTCGACGAGTTCGCCACGGCCCCGCAGGCGAGCGAGCGGCAGGGCGGGATCCGCTCGGGTGGTGATAACGAAGTGGATGCGCGGAGGCAGGTGCTCCAGGAGAAACGCCATCCCGCCATCGACGTCGTGCGCCTCGATCACGTGGTAGTCGTCGAGGACCAGCACGACATCGCCGCCGACCGCGCCGAGGTCGTTGAGCAGTGTCGCCAGAACGGCTTCGATCGGTGGTGGTTGCGGCGCCTCCAGGAGGGCGATGGCACTCGAGCCGACCCCGGGCGCCACCGTCTGAAGAGCCGCGATCAGGTAGTTCCAGAAGGCCCCGGGTTGGTTGTCGGCCTGGTCGAGGGATAGCCATGCTGCCGACGGTCCGTCGGCCGGAGCGGCTGCCAGCCACTCGGCAACGAGCGTCGACTTGCCAAATCCGACCGGGGCGGAGATCAGCGTCAGCTTCGACTCGGCCCCGCGGCTGAGGCGCTCCCGGAGCTTTGGGCGCGCAACCAGGCCATTTCGCAGTCTCGGGGCGTAGAGCTTGGTCTCGAGCAGCGGACTTCCTATGACCGTCGCCCCTCGCGAGTGATCGCACGCTTACGGAGGTGTCTGTCGATCTCAGCCCGGCGTTCCTCAATCATTTGTCGTGCCTCCGTCCTGTGTTCTCGCCCACCACGCTAGCAGGCATACCGCGAGAGAAAGGCATACGTCTCACTGGATGTCGTTCTGTTTGTTTCCCGGAAGCAGTTCATGAGGCGTTGGCGCGCCGGACGGATTTGACTTCCCGATGCCCGCTCGTTCAGTTCTGTGACAGCTGTGACAGCCGCTATCCAAGCGAACTCGAGGGGGGTCGGGACATTCAGGTCGGGCTGTTCAGGATCATCCCCGCCCGGGCAGGGCAACGAGTTTCACCAGATTGGGGGAGGATCACAGCGCGGCGCACTTGGGGTGACATGCGGCGTCGACACGGAGGAGTGGGCGCGGGAACGGCTACTCCTCCCGGGTCCGAACCGGCGGTCACGCGGCACGTGCCTTGGCCGCGAGCCCCGCCGGCGCTTGACCGGACGGCTCGGTCTGAGCCCGGCCCGCCCTATCCGCGACAGCGATCGGGGATTGCTCGTTGAAGCCTTTGAAGGTCAGCCAGAGACCGAGCACCAGCTCCCAGATGAAGAACGGCAGGACCGCGATGACGTGGAACGGGGTCTCAGGTCCAGTCACGCCGAGGATCATGCCGACGACCCAGATGATGAGGATCGGCGCGCCGACGATGCCGAGGGCCGGGATCGCGCGCGGGACGAGCCGCGCCTTGTACAGCGCCGTCCCGAGCATGAGCGCGTTGAACGCCGCCATGTTCCCTCCGATGACCATGGCCCAGGTCCGGATTTCGACGAGCGCGCGCCCGGCGGGCACGAACGACGCTGCGTCGCCGACGGCCGCCGCCTGCTGGTGCAGCGAGGTCACGGCAAGCAGGCTGAGCACGCCCATCGTGATCGTCGCGCCCTCGAACAACCGGGTCGCCAGGTAGCCGATCGCCAGGCCCTCGTGGGCCTTCCTGATGACCGAGAAGAGGGCAATCCCGCAGCCGATGAGCCCGAAGACGTTGACGAGCTCGAAGACTTCTCCGAGGGCGACCTGCTGGTCGGCCCCGGCACTGGTGATGTAGTTGGGGTCGCTGATGGCCGGAGCGACGAGGATCGCCGCCAGGATGGACCCGAGGAACGTCAACAGGTAGAGGATTCCGCCGACGAGGGCGGTCTTTCGATACGAGGTCATGGACGCTTCCTTTCGTGTGTGGTCTCCGGCGGCGCTAGAGCGCCGCCGGACACATCGCGCGTCGACCCGGGGGTCTTGTCGCACTTGGGGACGATCAGTTGGCTCCCGCCGGTTCGAGCTTCGAACCCGCCGGACTCACCGCGGACACGGGATCGGAGGAGCGCTGCACACGCCAAAGGGAATACCCGAGGCCCACCAGGGCAAGGCCTGTCGGGATGGCGAGCAGCCGCTCGTACTGCGGAACGACGCCGGCAAGAACGGCCGACAGTGTGCCGACCGCCAGGAGGGCCGATGCCCAGCGGGCAAGGACATTGGCGCGGAACAGGGCGATGGCGAAGAGGACGCCGCCACCCACATAGCCGAGTGCCATAAACATGATCGGGCCGTTCATCGGGCCGATGTCGCCTGTCGCCGGCCTGTTATTCGCGACGGCGATGACATCGCCGACCCAGGCGGTCGACGTGTGGGCGATCGACGGCAGCACGAGCGCGGCCACGAACTCGGTCCCAAGCATGGTGAGGTAGCCGGCAGCGAAGAGCACGTAGCCGATGAGGCCGAGGACGCCGATTCTGGTCACCTGGCTCAGGTAGACGCCGGTGATCCCGGCAAGCGCGAGCGCGGCCATGAACATCTTCAGCGTGTTTCGGATCATCACGTCCGTGGTCGTGATCGATGTTGCGTCGAGATACGGGTGCCCGATCTGGACACCGATGAAGATCAGTCCCGCGACGGCCGCGGCAACGGCTGCCGCTCGCGTGAGGAATCCGTAGGTGACAGTCATCTCATGCTCCTGTGGGGTGATCGGTCGGCACCGATCCTGTGTTGGCTGGTTGGGTCGAGCTGGTTCCGGCGGAGATTCACGCTCGGGTCATCACTCGCCCCCTTCCGGCGTTGGGATCGACGTGAGGGTGATGACCTCGGAACCGCGTAACGCTTCGAGGAATGGCTGGAAGCTCCCACTGACCAGGCAGGTCAGCTGGTGGCCGTTGACCTTGACCTCGCTGACCCCCGAAGCCCGCGCCAGTTGACGCGCGGGTGGGGTGCCGACGAATGTCAGATGAACTCGTTGCCGGAGTCGCGGTTGAGTCATGCCCCGAGACTGACCACCCACCGAGCCGGCCATATCGTGTGAATTGATGATTGGCGGTCGGATGCGCTGCTCGTCACGTATCCTGCAGAGACCATGGCCAGGCCTAGGCGCCGATCGGGCAACCTCCCAGCCGAGACGACCAGCTTCGTTGGCCGCCGGCGCGAGCTCGCCGAGATCCGCAAGAAACTGACGACCGCCCGAGTGGTCAGCCTCGTTGGGCCAGGAGGCGTCGGAAAGACGCGGCTGGCGATCCGCGCGGCGGACAACCTCGGACGTGGGTTCTCGGACGGGTCCTGGCTGGTCGAGCTAGCGGACGTCTGCGATCCAGCCCTGGTGACCAGCGCCGTGGTAGCCGCGCTGGGCCTGCGAGATCAGACTGCAGCGGAGCCCATTGAGGTCCTGTCCGCGTACCTCCAGGACAAGCAGCTGTTGCTTGTGATCGACAACTGCGAGCACCTTCTCGAGGCGGCAGCCCAGCTTGTGGCCAGCATCATCCGAACATCGCCGAACGTCCGCGTGCTCACCACCAGCCGCGAGCCGCTCCAGATTTCGGGCGAGTACGTGGTTCCGCTGCCCCCGCTGGAGCTACCCGAACCCACGACCGCGGCGCCCATCTCGCAGCTGAGCCAGAACGAAGCAGTGATGCTCTTCATGGAGCGCGCTGCCGCGGCATCCGGCACGTTTGAGTTGACCGAGGCTAACCGCTGGGCGGTGGTTGAACTGTGCCGCCGTCTTGACGGTCTGCCTCTGGCGATCGAGCTCGCGGCGGTGAGAACGAGAGCTCTCACGGTCGAGGAGATCGTCGCTCGCTTGACCGATCGGTTTGCGCTGCTCACGGGCGGGCGTCGCGAAGCGCTGCCGCGGCATCAGACGCTGCAAGCCACGATCGATTGGAGTCACGACCTCCTCCTGCCCGATGAGCAGACCCTGTTCCGGCGTCTGTGCATCTTCGGGGGCTCGTTCACCGCGGAAGATGCCGGGTCGGTGTGCTCGATTGACGAGCGGTTCGCAGCCGCGGTCCCAGACACGCTCGCCTCGCTGATGGACAAGTCCCTGGTGATGCGGGAGGACTACGGACAGCGTTCCGGGTATCGCCTGCACGAGACGATGCGCGAATACGCGAGTCTCAAACTGCGCGAGGAGAACGAGGCGGACCTGGTCGAAGAGCGATGCCTCGAGCATTGCAGGACAAGATGCCTAGAGTCTGCGCATCAAGGTCGATATGGCCTCCTCGACTGGCTCGCGTGGGTCGACCTCGAGATCGACAACATTCGGGCGGTGCTCCAACGCTGCATCGCGCGGGGCGATCTCGCGCGTGGGTTGGAGATCGCTGCCTCGCTCGGATACTTCTGGATCACCCGCGGGACCACGGAGAGTGTGCGCTGGCTCGACCAACTCCTGGCCGCCGGCGATGCGTCTCCGGAGACGGAAGTTCGGGCGTGCTTCTTCCGCGGGTGGTTGAGCCTGCTGCGGGCAGAACCGGTCGACGCCCGGAGCTGGCTGGCTCGCGGTGTAACGACAGCTCGCGGAGCTGGGCTCCTGCCTGAACTCGCCCAATCGCTATCTCTCGCGGCAACCGCCGAGAATTCCTGCGGCGACCCGGCAGCCGCAGGGCGCTTCATCGAGGAAGCCCAAGCTCTCACGCGACAGCTCGACGACTACCCAACGACGATCGAACTCCTGCAGGCGCAGGCAGTTCATGCGGTTTTTGTGGGAGCCAGGCAAGAAGCCAAGGACCTGTCCACGGAGGGTGTGCGCCTGAGCCAGGCGGCAGGTGACGTCTACTACCTCGAATGCTTCCGGCGCAACCTCGTGAGTGTCGCGATGCTGGCCGGCGACCTCGACACCATAAAGGCGCAGTCGGTCGTCGCCTTGCGCCTCGCCCGGGACCTGGACAATCGAGTCGCGCTCTATTACGGATTGTCGGCTCTGGGATGGCATGCCGCGAACTCCCGACAGCCACGGCTTGGGGCGCGACTACTGGGCGCGGCCACGGCGATGGGCATCGGCGCTGGGGCCGACATCATCGGGCCGTTCGAGCCCTTCCTGCGTCAGGCCAGGGAGTCCGCCATCTCGGCGCTCGGTGAGTCGAAGTTCGAGACCGAATACGCGGCTGGCAAAGGAATGAGCCGCGAGGAAGCCCTGCGGCTGGCGCTTGGCGAAACCGCCCACGTCACCGCCGACCGGGCGGGTGGCATGGAGAGCGGACCGCTGGCGAATCGGGAGGTCGAGGTCGCGCAGTTGATCGCGCAAGGCATGAGCAACAAGGAGATCGCCGCTCGGCTCTTCATTTCGGAGCCTACCGTCGCCACCCATGTCCGCAACATCATGAACAAGCTCGGCTACAACTCGAGGGCACAGATCGCCGGTTGGGTCGCGTCGGGGAGTCGATAACCGACTCACAAAGGGCGCTCGCGCAGTCCCAGGCCCTTATCGAACGCGCTTCACGGGCAGGATGGCGAAGGCACCCACGATGGCGCAGAGCCCGGCGACCGAGTAGAGAGCACCGTAGCTGCCGTTGCCGATGGCCAGGATGAGCGGCGCGAGCGCTGGTGCGATTGAAAAGGGAACCGCGCTGGCCATGTTGAACACGCCGAGATCCTTGGCGGCATCGTCTTTGGCCGGCAGGACGTCGACAACGAGTGCGAGGTCGACGGCAAAGTACATGCCGAAGCCGAGGCCGCTGATGGCCATGCCGACCAGGAAACCGTTGAAGTTGCTTGCGATAGCGATTACGACCAGCGCGAGGCCGTACACGATCGACGCGGAGAAGACGAAGATCTTGCGCCGGCCTGTCCGGTCAGTGAGCTTGCCACCGATGAGCGCAGCGGCGACGAGGACAACGGACTGCGTGAGCGTACCGAGAAAGATCTGCTGGGGCACGTCGGCCTCGACGCTGCCGAGCTTGTCCAGCAGGTAGTAGGCCTGATAGGTGACCAGGAAGGCATAGGCCAGAACGAAAAGGAAGCGACTGGCGAACGCCCAGGCGAAGTCCGGGCTCTTCCGCGGATCGACGTAGAACGTGCTCACGAATTCCCGCAGCGACCACTTTGGCTTGTCCGCATTGGCAAGTCGGCGATCGTTCAGCGTCACCGCAAAGAGCAGGATGAAGACCCCGCCGATCGCACTCGGGACCATGAGCATGGCGAGCTGGTTGCCGGTGAAGAGTCGAACCAGGAAGGTGGCGCTCACAGCTGCGATGGGAAGACAAACGCCGAGGAGGCCAGAGACCATGCCGCGTTGAGTGGTCGGGACCTGGTCTGGGATCACCGCCACCTCGGCAGCGAGCAATGCGTTGAAGGACAGCTGGGCAATGCACCATCCGATCAGGACGACGGGAATGTTGGGTGCCAGCGCCACGATGAGGATGCCGAGGGAACCGCCCACAAGCCCGATGACCATCCATGGCCGACGCATGCCGAGCCGCGACGTGGTGCGGTCGCTCATCCGGCCGAAGAACGGATTCGCGAAGATGGCCAGCAGGGCGCCAATGCTGGCGACGAGTGCCAAGCTGTTTGGCGCCTGATCGATCCCCACGAGGGCGTTCACCTTCAATGGCAAGGTGACGAGCAATGGAGCTTGGAACACCAGGTTGGTGCCGATGAAGGCCAGCGTAAACAGCGACATGAAACCCCAACCGGCCCGGTGGGCAACGGGTGACGCCGGTTCTAGTGCCGCCTTGGCTGCGGTTCGGTCCTGCAATCCGTCCAGCCGGGTAGTCGCCAGATGCGACTGCGTTGGCTCGCCAGCAGCGGGACTGGAAGGAGCTGGCATCACTCTGTCCTCAGAGATGCGCGATTCCCCATGGGGAGACGGCCATGATTAGTCTCGAATGGGAGCGAGTGCATCCACCGATCTCCAGCGCCACGCCTGAGCCCACCTGAGTTCCTTTGTCGGCGAAGAGATTACGACCTCGTAATGGCAAGCCAGCAACATGCCTCGCACGGCCGCGTGGACCGGAACACCGCGTCCATCCGCAGAACGGGATTGGCGGGCTGCTTGGGGAATCCTGCTCGAGGGCGCGAGAGACTCGATCGGCAGGCCTAGCACCGCTCGCCGCATCCCCACGGAACGGATCCGCGGCCGTCCTGAGGGGCAGGACGCGCGCCGACCGGGGTTCACTCGAAACGATCGCGATCGGGGACGTTCGGGTCGGTCGGTTCAGGATCTCCCTCGATCGGATAGGTCGACCCTGGTCCAGCCTGGACGCGTGAAGGACCGAATTGAGCGTGGAAATGGCAGCTCTTCGAGCTACCTACTCGAATGGTCGGGGCGAGAGGACTAGAGCCGACACACCGTCACGAACCTTGCTAATTCCGGTGACGAATGTTCTGTCCGTCGCGCACCGCGCCTGGGAAGTTGCGGAGAGCCCACCGGCTCTTGGTTGGTAGGGATCAGTTGAGTCCGAGGGCCGCGAAGGGTAAGGCATTTTCGTATGGCCCCCAGAACAATTTGAATTCGTCCGGCTCGAACCAGGGGCGGCACATGACGAGGGTGGCCATCATGGCTGTCAGGTCGTGCAAGCCCTCGCCGAACGTCTCGTCGGCCGACGCACGCGGACCTCCCAAATGCGCCACGACCTGATCGATGATGAGCGGGCGTAACTTGGCGGCTGCCTCGTAGGCCCTTCGCTGGGCTTCGAGTAAATCCTCTCGGGGAAAGCCCCCTCTCGCGGCCAACCCTAGTTCCCCTGCTCGTTGGAGGCGTTGCTGGACTCCTCTCAACTCGGGGTTTCCTTCAGCTTCAACGTGAGCACGTAGGAGTTCCCACCATCGCTCGGGGGAGCTGTTTTCGAGGATGATCAGAAGATTGAGGGTCTGGCACCCATTCAGCCCGAACTTCGTCCTGCCATCCGCCGTCTTCAGTACCATGTTGGTTGGGGGTCGAGATCCGAGAACGTCCCACCTTCGGTCCCGCTTCGCTTCGACCGCTTGGGCGGCCGCGCGTTCCGGTTCGGCGACCGCGCTGGGCCGAGAGTCCACGGGTGGCCGACTAGACAACTCAAGCGTGCTTCGCAACCCAGGACCCTTCGCAAGGTCCAACAGCAGGAGCAGGCCACCAACGACCGCGATGGCCGCATACCATGGAACGAGTGTCGGCAGGAACGCGGCGAGAGCAGCACCGACGGCGACAGAGAAGACCAGGTACGAAACGATATGCCGCACGACTTCCCCTCTCTGGCATAAGCCCGCTCTGTAGGAGCGGGTATCTGGTGGCCTCAGCCTTGGATGGGCTGCCCGCGGGCTATCATGGCACTCGAGCAGGGGCCGCGTAGCACGTCCACGAGAAGACGCAGGGCCACTTTCGGCTGCGCGGATGAGCAGGACGGCAGGTCCTCAGGCGCTCGGTCCGGCTCTTCCGGGGCATTGCCCGAGCCAGCTTCATGGCCCGATGATGTCGCACGTGGACGAGAGGATCAGGCAGCGCAGGGACCAGATGCTGAGTGGTGAGCACGGCCACCGGCTCAAGGACGAGCTGGCGAAAGTGAAGATCCCGCCGGAGGCGGCCGGGAGGCTGATCGTCGTGGTTGAGGATGGACAGCTTGTTGCGGTGCTGGCCTCGGCCTGGCTCTCGGCAGCCGGGTTTGACGTGGAGGCCATCACCGTCGATGGGTCGAACAGCGATCCCGGTAAGCGGTCTGTCGAGCGCCGCTTCGAGCAGCCGCTCCCCGATGCCGTGGTCATCAACTCGAGCATGCCCGGCATGAACGGAGACCGGGCCGCAAGACTCATCCGGGAGCGAGAGGCGGCGACAGGCCTCCCCCGTATACCCATCATGTTGACGAGCGGCTACAGCTCGCGGGAAAGGTTTCCGGCCGTCGTAGACGGGTTCCTCGCAAAGCCGTTTACCCTCGATCAACTCGTGTCAGCCGTCATCGGCGTCGGCTGGCCGAGCAGCGAGGGGTCGGTCCGAGAGTCGAACGGGCTGGCCTGAGCGGGCGAGACCAGGACGGCTGCCTGGCGGCGGGGCCCGGCTATCGCAAGCCGTCACACCCTGGTGACAGCGCGCAGTGCTTGGCGAACTCGCGCTTCGAGGTGCCATCCGTCTTCCGCCTAGCGATCGGGCCTTGGCCGAGAGCAGTAATCGGGCCACCCCCCCCTCGATACAATGGGCTGACAGGTAGCCGCGACCCGCGATAACCGCGGATGGAGGGACGTCATCGCAACGCTCGAAGCGCCGACAGCGGGTGCGGTTTTCGGCGGCCCTCTTACCGATACCTCGGTCGCGGTTGTCCTGGCCGAGTGGTTCGTATCCGACGTGCTCGAGCTGACCTCGCAATCGATGACCTCGTGACCGACCAGACCCCAGAGCGAGCCTCGGCCGTCGAGGCTGCGGTCGCGGGCGGCCGTGCCCGTTGGGCCGAGCGCGACGAGCGGCGTGGCTGGCGGGCGGAATTCACCAATGCGGGGGGCCGGCCGCGGCGCGACGACTACCTTGCCGCGCTTGATGCCGGCACCGCCAAACGAGCCACCAGCGTTCTGAGCCAGGTCTGCTTCTGGATCAGCGACGACGGCGACGTACCCGCGCTCGGAGACGGCGTGCTCCGCTGGGCCACAGTGGCTCGTCAGGTACTCCAGCGCGGGGCGCGCCCACCGATCAGTGAACGTGCCGACGGGATCATCCGTGGCCGCCTCGGGACGCCAGCCGGAAAGCCGGAGCAGATCCTCGAGGCCCTCGCATGGTCGGACGACGGGTGGTCGCTGAGTCCCGAGTACCGCCTCCACGAGGTCTACGAGCAGCCCCTGTGGGACTGGATCATCGTCAACGCCCGAGGCATAGCGCGATGGATCGTCCCCCAGGCTTCTCTCGAAGCGCTAGCCGGCGAGCTCGACCATCGGGTGAGCGCACGCTGGGTGGACTTCCTGTACTGCCCGCCATGGCTTCCGTCGCCGCTCATCCTCGAAATCGACGGCGAAGGGCATCGGCGCCGGGAGGGCGCTGACCGAGCTCGCGACGCGGCCGTCCGTGCGTCCGGCATCAGAACGCGACGCTACGACGGCGCAGGCGCCCTCAGGCCAGACGGACCCCTCCTCTCGAGCCTTCGCCAGCAGGCGGCGGAGTTCTCGCCACGCTCCGTCGACCCGACGATCGTCTCTTGGCTCCACGCGCCGGCCTACCCGGCACGCATCGGTCTGGCGATCGTCGAGGGTGTGCTGGCGGGGTTCCTTCGCCCGGGTACGCCCTGGCAGATCCGGCTTGTCGATCCATTGGGTCTCGGCGCCGACCTCGCTGGCGTCGCGCTCGACCCTCTCCGCGCGCTCTCAGATCTCTGGGGTGCGGACGTCGTCCCCGACCAGGTCGTGATCAACGACCGGACGTGGGTCCTGGGTGGAGGGCGAGCCACGGCGAGACCCGCAAAGGCGTTCGCGGAGGCTGACCTCATCATCCAGCTCGAAGCTGCCACGCCATACTTCGCCAATCTCCCGGCCCGTGGCGTCGAGCCCGTCATCGTCGTGCGCGGCGTAGGCGTGCCGCCCGACCTCGAGTGGAGCCCTGGGCTCGTTCGGGAGCGGACGTCGATCCCGATCGACAGGCCGGTCGACGAGGCGCTGCACCTACTCGTCGCCGATGTGTTCGGTCACGAGGGCTTCCGCGACCGACAGCTTCCGGCGATCCGCCAGGTTCTGAGCGGCGCAGACTCGGTCGTCCTTCTGCCGACGGGCTCCGGCAAGAGCCTGATCTACCAGCTGGCGGGCTTGGTGACACCCGGCGTCACGATTGTCGTCGACCCGCTGGTGTCCCTAATCGACGACCAGGCGGAGCGCCTCAAGCGCGATGGCATCGACCGCGTTGGCGCCATGCATTCCGCCCGCATGGAGCGACCCGGAGAGCGCGACCGGGTGTTGGGCGCGATGGCGCGGGGCGAGTCGCTGTTCGTCTTTGCGACCCCAGAGCGGTTCCAGGATCGGCGCTTTCGCGCTCACCTCGCCCAAGCGGCCAGCCACCGGCTCGTCGGCACGATCGTCGTGGACGAGGCCCACTGCGTGTCCGAGTGGGGACACGACTTCCGGACCGCATACTTGCGCCTCGCGACCACCCTGCGCACCCGATCTCGAGATTGCCGCGACGTCGCGCCTCCGCTGCTCGCCCTCACGGGCACTGCGTCGCCCGCGGTGCTCCGCGACGTCCTTCGCGAACTCGACATCGACGAACGCTTGCCCGGAGCGTTGCAACGACCGTCCAGCCACGACCGTCCGAACCTCCGCTACGAGAAGGTCCGCTCGAGCGACACGGAGTGGATGGCGGACATCGCAGACGTGCTGACCCAGCGCGTCCCAGAGTACCTTGGCACCACGCTTGCCGAACTCGCTCGTTGCGACGGACTGCGGACGCGCTCGGGCATCGTCTTCACGCCGCACGTCGACTGGACCTACGGGGCTGTGCAGATCGCCGAGCATCTCCGCGCCGCGACGGCAGGGCGTGGCGCCCCGATGGACGTCGTCGTGTACTCAGGAAGACCGCCCGACGGACGCGAGAAGGACTGGGCCCGGGAGAAGGCCGACAGCGTCGACCGGTTCATGGCGAACCAGGCGTCCCTGCTGGTCGGTACGAAGGCGTTCGGGATGGGCATCGACAAGCCGAACATCCGGTTCACAATCCATGCGGGTATGCCGTCATCGCTCGAGGCCTTCGCGCAGGAAGCCGGACGTGCTGGCCGG
>Ga0182027_10008153_pt1 | contig 15305 bp, 12 predicted proteins | sample 712E1DmetaG_FD_121300 | JGI IMG/M metagenome (GOLD analysis project Ga0182027, IMG submission 121300) | Permafrost microbial communities from Stordalen Mire, Sweden - 712E1D metaG (Illumina Assembly) | ecosystem: Environmental > Terrestrial > Soil > Wetlands > Permafrost | place: Sweden... | reverse complement strand
GGTCGTGGTGGTCGTCGTAGTGGTGGTTGTTGTAGTTGTTGTTGAATTGCAGGCGCAGGAGGCGTCGCAAGTGCCAGATCCAGGGCCAGATCCGGCGTTGCAGGATCTTCCGACTACAAGAAAAGCGGGTTGGCATCCTCCGGCGCAAGTGCCCGCGATGCACATAGCTGAGTAGTTCCAGCAGCCGTTACCGGCGGGGCCGGTGCCGCAGGAGGCTACGCAAATCGAGCCTTGGCAACAGCCGCAACAGTTACCGTCGCAAGGCAGACCAGACCCTGTACAAGGTATCGTGGTGGTGGTCGTTGTCGTAGTGGTGGTGGTCGTGGTGGTTGTGGTGGTCGTGGTGGTCGTCGTCCCGCCGCACGACGCATCATCAGTACACTGGTCCGAGCATCCCGCATCCACCAGCTGGTCATAAAAGACGGAGACACAGGTAGTGTCGCTACACTTTTTGAATTTTTTCGATAATATAATACCACAGTGAAAAGTAGTATCGAACGGAGGGTCTCCCTTAACACATTTCGAATAAAGGCATGGGTCGATGCAAACACAGTCCTGGCCGCTATAAGAACAAGGCCCTTCCGTCGGTGCGCAGAGGGGGCTGGGCTCGGTCGTGGTTGTTGTAGTCGTCGTGGTGGTCGTTGTGGTCGTGGTGGTGGTTGTCGTTGTACATAGAGTGGGTTCACAAGTGTCTGCAACGTTACAAAACCAATCAAAGCCAATCTTGGTGCATAACACATCATCACTACCAGGAACACAGCCCTCAATGCATGGGCAAGACTGGCCGTCTCCGGCTTTTGGGAGGCAAGTGGTCAGTCCAAGGCCGCACCTTTGTCCATTGCCACAATAAACGTATGCTAAACCTGCCTGACTGACAAGCAGCATGGCTGTTAAGAAAAGGGCGAAAGCAATCTTCATGTTTGATAAGTTCATAATCTCAATGCTTCGCAGATCAATGTGAGTTTAACACGGAAATTTGATAATGTACATAGGCTAAAGGGCATAGACTGATAAAGGGAGCGACATAAGCCGGTGCAACATCCCAAACTGGGGCTCAACAGGCCTTCAGACCCAGAAAGTGTCAGATTCGCTCGAGCATTGCTGTTGGCGAGCAGCCTATTGCTGGCCGCTTGCGACAGTCCATCCGTGTTAATTTCGCGCGCACAGAATAGATTCGAGAATCTCCGGCAGCAATTGATCTCCTGGATCCCGGATCCTCGCAATGCGGTGCTGGCCCGGGTCGACGGGCACAACATCAGGGCTTCAGATTTTAAGATCGCATTGGAAGACTTGTCTGTAAATGAACGTAAACGGTTTGAATCTCCGCAGGGGCGAAAGCGGTGGCTCGAAGCCCTGATCCGTCAAACCATCCAGATGACCGCCGGCGAGAATGCCGGCCTTGATCAGGGCGAAGAATTTCAGCACAAGCTCAAACGATTTAGAAAGAGCCTGCTGATCAGTGAACTCAGGAAGCGGGCGAGGATTGAATCGCCGATTTCGGACGCCGAGGCTCGACGCTTTTACGAAAAGCATATAAGGGATTTTAGTCAAATCGAGATCGAAGCGAGTCATATTGTCCTGAAGGAACTGACCGAAGCGAAAAGAGCAGAGGCCCTGCTGAAGCGTGGAAAGCCATTTGCCACCCTTGCGCGCGCCATGTCGCTTGATCGGGCGACGGCTAAGAAGGGAGGCAAAATGGGGCTCCTGAAGCAGGGACAAATGAATCTCCAGTTGGAGACGGCGCTCTTGGCCATCGAAAAGGGCCAGATCACTCCCATTTTAAAAAGCGCGTCGGGATACGAAATCGTCAAGAAAGACGGGGAATCAGTGGTCCCGCAGTCTTTTGACGCTGTCAAGGAGCAGGTCCGTGAACAGCTTGAAAGCGAGAGATTTGGCCAATGGGTCAACCGGCTGCGGGCTGCGAAAAAAATCGAGATCGACGATAAAACTCTGCAGGCTTTGGATCTTTCTTTTTCAGGAGATTCTTCTTCCGGACCCATCACGAATTCAAATTAATCTTGTAACGGTATCCTATTATCAGAAAAAGAGGTCCATTTAAAAGTCTTTATAAAAGGGGTAAAAGCTAAATTGACTCCTTTTTCTTTTTTCTTCTTCTTCCTCTTTTCTCCAGTTTCGTTCAAGCCTGTGCGATTTTCGTTGTTTTGTTTACGTTCATTTTATAGACTTTCCATGCGATGAATAGGGGCTGCAAAAAGCGGATGTTTGCCGCGCTGGCGGCGGCGATGATGGCCGGCGGGTGCCGGATAGTCAGCGATTCGAGCGTGCTGGCCCGGGTGAACGGCGAGGCCATCACGTTCAAGGACTATAAGGCGCAGTACATGAAATGGCCGGCTCAATTCCGGGCTCAAAACAAAAGTCCCGGTTTCCGCCAAAGCCTGCTGGAATCCCTCATCGATGTGAAAGTGATCGTGTCGGTCGCCCGGAAAGAGGGCTTCGATCGGAGCGCGGAGTATCAGAGCGTTCTGCAGGGAGCCGCTCCTACAGACGATTCCCTGGCCTCAAACTACATGCGGACCATGTATTCGGGCGCATGGAAGCCGAAAAAAAGCGAGATTGCCTCCTATTATCGCCAGCATCAAGCTCAATTCGGCAGGCAGCCGCTGACAGTCGCCGAACCGGCGGTCGTTCGCGAGTTGCTGGGCCGAAAATTCTCCGAGTGGAGAGTCCGCGAGAGAGCCGCTGCGAAAATCGAAATCGACGAAAAATTGCTGAATTCCGTTTCCCTGCCTCAATAGTCCTGCACGTGCAGCGGCCAATTTTTAGCCATGGCTGAAAATCAATTCTTGTATTAAAATTAAACCGTTATGCTTCCTCTTTGTGTGGATCTGGACGGTACGCTTGTGCGCGGAGATCTTTCCGTCGAATCCCTGTTGTCGCTGCTTAAGAAGAGTCCCGGGTCTGTTTTCTTGGTTCCCTGGTGGCTGCTCAAGGGGAAAGCCTATCTTAAACAGCGCGTCGCGCTTTCGACGGACCTGGATGCGGCTTCGCTACCCTACCACGAGGAGCTTCTGCAGTATCTGAGGGAAGAAAGCCGGAACGGGCGCCCGCTGTATCTCGCGACAGCGGCTGACAAACGGATTGCTCGGAGTGTGGCGCAGCACCTGCGTCTCTTTGAGGGGGTCTTTGCGAGCGACGGCCGACGGAATCTGGCGGGGAAAAACAAGGCAGATGCCCTGCGAAGCCAATTTGGAGAAAACAACTTCGCCTACGCCGGCAACGCGATGATCGACCGCGATGTCTGGTGCGCCGCGCAAGAAGCGATCTTGATCGATCCCTCTCCCCGCCTTGAGCGCCAGGTGCGAGAACAGACGAAGGTCGTGAAGATCTTCAAAGGAAGGAAAAACGCGTTCCGCCTGTGTCTGCAAGCGATGCGAACGCATCATTGGGCCAAAAATTTGCTCGTTTTTGTGCCCTGGGTGGCGGCCCATAAATTCTCAGACGCCCGCGCGTTCGCCGAGGCTCTCGGCGTGTTCTTGTCTTTTTGTTTATGCGCTTCGGGGACCTATCTCGTGAATGACCTTCTGGACCTGGCTTCGGACCGGAAGCATCCCGAGAAGAAGGACCGCCCCTTCGCATCAGGCGCGTTTCCTCTCATCTGGGGCGCCGTCTTCGGGCCGCTCCTTTTAGCTGGCGGCTGGCTCGTCTCTCTTTTCGCTCCCCACCCTTTCTGGTCGACGATTGGACTCTACGTCGCGCTCGCGACCATTTACTCGTGGATTCTCAAAGAGTGGCTCATGATGGACGTCGTCGTCCTGGGGATTTTGTATACGCTGCGAATCTTTGCCGGGGCCATGGCGATCCAGGTTTCGCTCTCTCCCTGGTTGATGGCCTTTTCCATGTTTTGGTTTTTAAGCCTTGCCTTTATGAAACGCTTCATCGAGCTGTCGGCTGCCATCCAAGGGGACTCGCAAGCCGGAGCGCGAGGGTATGTGAGAGAGGATCTCCCGCTTCTGGCAAGCCTGGGAGTCTCCAGTGGATACGTCGCGGTGTTGGTGTTTGCTTTATATGCGGATTCTGAAACGGTGAGCGCGCTCTATACTCATCCGCGGCGGCTATGGCTCGTCTGCCTGATTTTGCTTTACTGGATCAGCCGCGTATGGCTGCTGGCGCGGCGCGGGCGCGTCCAGGGGGATCCGGTTCGGTTCGCCATCCAGGACATCCAAAGCTACGGCGCGGGCCTTTTGGCGGCCGTCCTTTTTTGGATTTCCGGGACGCGATGACGTGTCTTTAACTGGACGATGATCCAGACGACGCTGATGCCCAGCAGGACGGCGATCAGGATGTTTCTCGGACTCCAGAATCCCTCTTTGATCCGGATGAGAAACGTCATCGGCTCGGAAAAATGTGTCCCCTCGACGACCCCGGAGGCGACAAGACCCACCGAATAGACGGAACCAATCAACGTTTGAGAGGTTTGGACGCTCACGAGGATTTTCTTTTCCTCGTCCGGCAGAAGGCGCAAAGGCAATGCGAGATCTTGGGTGCGAAGCGACACTTCGACCGGGCTGAGCGGCTCCACTTTTTCTAAAGAAAGAGACCTCTGAGACGTATTCCGAATCAAGACACGGATCTTCCCTTCGCCTTGCTGGGTCATGGTAAGCTCGTTGCCGGGCCGGCCGGACTGCATCGAAAGGACCCGGCCCGCTTCCGGCGGCAGGGGAATCAAAACCAAATGAGGAGCGCTGAAGGGAAATAGATTCGTATCCTTATAAGTGACCCGATAGACGAGAGAATAATCTCCTCGATTGCCGATCCCCAGGCTCGAAAAGGAAAAAATCACGGTTTTGCTTGCTCTGCCTTGAGGGGCCAGTTCGGAAGCCAGCGTGTACGCCCGGCCCAGCGAGGGGAAATCCAGCCCTACGGCCTCCGCCGCTTCGTCGCCGTCATTTTTGACCGTCCAATGGATGGAGATTTTCCGGCCGCGCTCATCGATATGCATTTGGTAAGTTGGAATCAGCCGCAAGTAGGTGGCCCTGGCGATGGAAGTGAGGAGCAACAACGGCAAAACCCAGATATAACGGCGAAGAATCATAATCAATCCCCTCAAATATTGATTTTATGCGCTGAAAAATCAAGCTCTTTGCAGGCGTAAGCGTAAGGGCAAGGCGGAACTTGGCCAAAGAGAGCGCAGGGTTGGCAGGTCAAATCTGAACGTTTGACCAGACGGCTGTGCGGCGCCAGGGGAAGAAATTTTTCCGCCCGCCCGCTGGTAAACAAACCCGTAGTCGGCACTCCGTAATACGAAGCGATGTGTAAAAAGCCGCTGTCCATTGTCAGAATCTCCTCTGCGGTCTGGACCAGTTGGCACAACTGCGAAAAAGGACGAAGGATGGGTTGGGCTCGGCCGGGAAATCTTTCAGCCAGGTTTTGAGCGAAGGCAGTATCCTGCGGCGACGAGGTGATATAAAAGTCCCTTCCTCGGCTCCAGTCACGAATGAGCCGGGACCATTGCTCTTTGCTTAACGATCGAGACTTCGATTGGAACCCTCCCAACCCCACGACGGGTTTTCCGGAGGGAGGGAATCGGCGTTGGCGCATGATCCTGTCTGGAATAGGCTGGAGCAGCTTCAAAGACTGGATCAGCAGCCGGCTAAATTCGATGGTCTCATGGGATGACAACGGATCGTAAGGGATGCGTTCGTCAGCGAATTGCGCGCCCCGGTTCGTCTCGAAAGAGAAGATACGACCTCCTTTTGCGGCCATGAGCACGGCCGCCGCCTGAGCAAGGCCGAAGCGCTGTTCGCTATTGACGACGACAGAGAACCGTCCGGCCAGGCTCCAGAGGTTCTGCGGGAAACCTACATCGTAACAGACGTAATCCAAGCCTAAATGGTCGGCCCATTCCCGCGATCTCTTTTCGATCAACCAATAAGATTTCTTTGGATCCAGACCCAATTCTTCCAAGGCAACGCACAAGAGGATGAGATCACCCAGCCCTCCGGGCCGAAGGATCAAGGGGCGATCCGAGGGTTGGCGCGTGTGAAACAGGGGCGCTAGCCACCGCCCGCACCACGAGGCTGGCCTCCATAGGAAAGCATCACCCGTTTTTATGAGTGCCTTCATGATTTTTTGTCACCCCAGTTATTAATAGTCGCCCGGTAACGGTTTTGTCAAACAGAACCGGCCCTGTTCGACCGAAAGATAGTCCTTTATTGGGTCTGCCGGATTGATGCCATTGACGTTCAGGCATGTTCCCACTTCACATGCGGGGCTTATGTACAAACGCGCCTGCGTGAAATAACTCTCTTGCCGGCAGCGCTCGGAACCATTCGCGATGAGAGGAACGACTTCAAAAACATACTGGTCCGGAGACGTTTTTAGCCGATCATGGACTTGATCAATGTAGCTCTGCATCTGCCTGCCAAACACCAAAGGGTTATAACAGTCTAAGTACCCTCGCCCGCGGCGCAGATGGGTCATCATGGGCGGCCAGGTGATGTCGCGATGAATCACGAACTCCGTCATCTGGCGCGTGGACGGCAGCGACAGCGTGGGAAAGGTCAGGGCATCCTTCATGCGATGGCCTGTGAGAGGCACATCCCCATTTTCCCAGTAGCGGCCAGGGGGATAAGCCTCTTTCCCAATTCCATACGTATTGAGGAACGGATAAACGCAACAACAGCTCACCACGACGGCGGGCAACAGAATAAATCGCGCGATTCGGCGCTGAAGCCGGCGCCTTTGGGCCAGCAGCCAGACCAGCAACAAGGCCAATGAATAGGAGATGCTAAAACCGAACCGATAGCTGATACGCGCCGAATTTTGGAAGAGATATTTATTGAGCAACGTATAAGGCGAAAGCGGATGAAAATTTCCCAATGCCAGGAGGAGGGAAAACGCCACCGTCGTTGCCGCCATCAGCCCGATGAGGCGATTTGCCGGGATGGGTTGATCGACGCCTGCCCACTTTCGCGCGGCGAATAAGCTGATCCCCAAGGTCAACGCCAAGACCCATCCGATCGTTGAAAAGGAACCAAGCTCCCATATGATCCAAGGATAATCACCATGGATGGTGACGATGGAGCGAAATACGGAGATTTGGGGTCCTATCGTTGGAAAGAATTGAAAAATCAAGACCTTCGCTAGGGAGACATGCAAATCACACAGATCCATGCCACCGCGGGGATTATGCAACTGGTTCAGATATACCGGAATCAGCTTGTACAGGCCCGGGAGGATCATGAGGCCGTGCGCTCCTGCAAATCGGAGACATCGCTGCCACGGCTCGCGCCAGCGGTGTCGGAGGAGGCCCCCGATGAGAGAGAATCCCAACACAAGCGAAAACGACAAAGTTATAGGCAGCCAGAGAAAGACGAAGGAATGATAGATGCCGCCGCTAAAGTAAGCCCAGCCAAGAAGCAGTGCCGCTAATTTCTCCCGAAAAGAAAGCCCCTGCACCGCTGCTTTCAGACTGTAATAGAGCAGCGCCACCACAAGCAGCATGAGCATAAACGTAAAGTGACCCGCGACAATCTGCCAGCAAAAATAGCCACCCAATAACAGCGTCATTGGCAGCCCCAAGGCGAGGACCTCGGCCGAGTCGTCAGGGTTTTGTTTTAAGATCAGGGCGAAGGTTCGGGAGAGATAATAATAGCCGATCCCGTAGAGAACAAGAAGCAAGACTTTGGTGCCCCAAATGGGTCCAAACAATAAATGGAAGACAAAGAGAGGCGAAAGGCCAAACGACTGAGGATCTGCCGCTTTCGGCATCCCGCCGCAGAGCTGATAAGACCATAGCGGAGGGGTGTGATCGACCAACCAACTGCTGATATCGACGGAGAACGACGCGTAGAAATGATCCCAGTCCCACCGGTTGTTCACGACGACCAGCGTCGCATACAGGAGCGCCGCCGCGACGGATAGGAATTTGGTTGCGGACTTAACTATGGGCACCCTCATCGATTGTTGTGGATCGCATGACGCTTTCAATCGAGTAGAGCGTTCGGGCGTATTCCACCCCGCGGGGAAAAAGCGAAAACACAGAGTTCATCCCCACAGCGACCGTCAAGACTCCCGTCCCGATCGCAATAGAGACCTTGATAGGCGCCAGACACGCCGCCAGGGTCGCGATCGCCGCTAATCCAGCAAAGAAATACATGGGTCGGTCAAAGTAGCGCGTTATAAAGCAGACAGGGATGAAATCGATCGCTGCGGAGAGATAACCTCTGGGTCCATATTTGCTGTGGCCTTGAGCGCGCGGATGATGAGCAACAGCGACTTCGGACACGCGAGCCCCGCTGGCCGACGCCAGCAAGACCAAGTAGTTATCGGTGTTACCGGGCAACAAGAGCGATTTCGCGACCCAGCTTCGCATGGCTTTTAGACCGCAGTTGTAATCATGGAGCTGTACTCCAGACGCCTGTCTCAGCGCCACATTGTAGACCCACGACAGGCATTTCCGGACTCCGGGATGCTGCCTGGTGACGCGCCATCCCTGGACGAAATCCCATCCGATTTCCAGGCGGTCAATCAAGCGCGGGATATCCGTCGGATCATCCTGCAGATCCGCATCCAGAGTGACCACATAATCGCCCTTTGCTTCGCAGAATCCCACTGAATAAGCCGCCCCCTTGCCGTAGGGTCGCCGGAAGCGGACGGCACAACAGTGCGGATGATTCTTCACGATCTGGGCTAAGATCTCATGTGAACCGTCTGTTGACCCATCGTCGACAAAAATGATCTCGAAGTGACACGCCATGGCCTGCAGCGTGGCGACGACTTGTTGATGAAGCCGAATCAGAGTCGGCGCTTCATTCCTCAAGGGGATCACGACAGAAAGCAAAAGGTCAGAATTCATACTCCTGGTTTAGCCGCAAAAGTCCGCCGGCAACTGTGCCGCACCTTCTGATGTCTGGAAGGCCAGAGAAAATAAATCGCCTTACCCCGAAGCGGCAGAATTCTATCTTATTTCTGCCCGCGTGAGCGCGGCACTCTGAAGGTCCCGACCTTTGGCAAGATTCTTGCGGGCTTGTGCGGAAATGACTCGCGGCAGAACCAGTAAAAGAATCCCAGCGCCAGGGCCGTCAGCGCCGTCACCCATTGTCCCAGGATATCGATGACTCCAGAGTTGTGAACGAGGACTGTGGTTGGTTGCTTGGGTGTGAGGACCATAAACCCATTGGTTCCAATAAAGATGGGGACATCGCTTTTCCATTTTGGAAAGTACGAATACTTGATGAGGTGCGGCTTTCCGGGGCAGCGCGTGTGCAGCACCATTCGGTGGAATTCCCGCACCAGCTGAACTTGGCAGGCGTCGGTGATGGGCTCAGGGACGCCCGTCATGGCGGGCTCTGGGAACCCGGATCGGATTTCCGGATCGTCGGTTCGCGGCTCCGCGTAATGGAATTTTCCTTCCGGTTTTAAGATCACCCAAGCGGACGGAGTCGCGTCACTTCCGGTCGCGGTCTTTCTGAAGTCAATCGCCGCGGGGGTGTTGAGCGGAATCTCCCGCTCATCCACAAAGGCGCGATAGCCTCGCCCGTTGATTTGCAGGGAGGCTCGGCCGGGCCGCGTGCGCAGAAGGGGTATCGCCACTTCGGTATATTTTTCCTGGCCCTTCAGCATGAACAATTCAGGGTCGAACCCCCGATCGGCGATCATGAACTCCGTCTCCGGCGTTCCGGTACGTCCGGGATCGAATATCTGTCCCCGGGAAAACAGGTAAAGATTGACCTTGTTGGATATCCGGTCTTGACGATTCTGCCAGCTCATGTCGAAAACGCGCTTTTTCGCGCCCCATTGATCGAGAAGATAGTTGATGAACGGCTTCAGGGCCACCGTGGGGCCTGTCGCCTTTTCTGCGAGGAGCCGAGAGTCGGGGGAAAAAATAATGCCGGCGTTTCTCATGGCGTCCCAACGCGGCAGGTTCAATAAAGTCGAGCGATATTTGGCCGACTGATAAACCGGCAGGGCCTCCGAGAAGACCTCGACCATGCGGACAGGTTTTTTAAGCCTGTAAAGACCGAGATAATTCCCATCGTAGAGTTTCTCCAGCTCCGGTTCGTGGTCCAACGCCAAGCGGTTGGGTCGCCGGAAGGCGATATGGTATTGAACGCCGAGCGCTTTCATCATGTCCACGCCGCGCGCGATGTCGTGGGCCGGCATGACCGACCCGGGCGGCCAGCCGGCGCCTTCGTTGCTCATCAGGCATTGCAGGAAGTACCCGATCCCCGCATAGGAAGCGGAATTGACGATGCCCCCCAGGATGACGTCATGAGGGGACACATACGGCAGGAGTTCCATCGCCCGGACACTCCCGAAGGTCCCGTTCGCATAGTTGCCATAGGCTTCATAGGAAATTCGCCCGGGGGGATCCTTTTCAATCCGCTGCAGCGCTGCCTTGAGTTCATTCCAACCGGGGCTTCGTTCGAGGCCTCGGTAGTTCCATCGCATCCAGTCCCGGGTCTCGGTAAAGCGGTTTTGAGGCGGGATGAGGAAGTAAAATCCAACGAGGAGCAGCGGAAAACTCACGGGCGGCAGGAGCTGATAGAGGGTTTCCACCGCCAAAATGATGAGTAGATAACAAGCGAAATAAATGCTCGGCCATAATCGGACATCCTCGAATGCCGCTATGGTGGAATTAAAAAAGCGATTGAAAAAGAAAAGAAAAAGAAAAATCCCCAGGAAAAGAAAAGTCGCGCCATAGGCCGGATGTTTGAACCGAGCGCGGATCAAGCTGCCGATTCCCACGACGATGGAAAAACCAAAGAAAATTTTCTCCGTCAGCGTGAAGGTTTTCAGAAGCTGAATGCCCCAATTCCCGCCCAGGTCTGAACTGAACTTGGCATAGTGCAGGAGCGGCAGAAGCCACCAACTGATCAGTAACGCGAGGAATACGCCTATCAGATAAGTTCTCCAGGGGGGCATTTCTCTATAGGAGACAAAAAGGATGAAGTCATAGAGGGCCAGCGCGGCGAAGAGAACCGCCAGCATGAGAAAGGCGTAAAAATGGGAGAGAGAAGCCAAAACGCAGAAAGTCAGCGCCCATAGGGAGAAGGCGCGTTTCCGATGCGCCCGCACGATGGCGCCAAAAGCGAGCGCAAAAAAGACGAAGGCCCAGGCGTTTCCAATCATGCCGGCCAGCGCCGAATAGATATTACCGCCCCACATGACATGGGCCTTGGTGAAAAGAAAGGGAATGCTGAGCAGGACGGCGACGGCCCGTACCGGCCGGGAAAGCCCCAAAAAGGCCGCCATCCAGTAAAACCCGACCGGCAGGCCAATGATTCCGAAGAGAGTTACGAGTTTAAAGGCGATCCCCGGATGGATCAACCGGCTCAGAATGGCCCCGGATAAATAGGGGAGGACAAAATAGAATTGAAAAGCCTCAAAACCTCCCCAGAATCTGTAGGAATAATGAATAAGGCTGAGATGAGAAAAAACACTCTCGGCCATACTCAGCATCAGAACAGGATGCGCGGGGTTGTCACCTCCGCACAGCGTCGTCGGGGCAAACACCAGCGCCCAGGGAACGATCGAGGCCAAAAAGATGGCGCCTAGCAGAGATAAAGGGATATCGAATTTATTGATGCTGATTAAGGGATGGTTAGCCTGACAGGCTCGATATTTGGAAGGGGGGGCGCCCGAATAGGTCCTCACGAGATCGCGGATTCAGCTTTGGAGAACGGCAAGATCGGCCTTTTCTTTCATCGGGTGAATTATAGGTTAGTCGGTGTCAAGATTCCAATAGAGCCAAAATGGATTGTATTCGTTAATTCCCGACGAGGCTGGACATCTAAAAGGTGGGAAGCATCAGGCCCAGGATCACGAAGCCGATTAGTTTCCCATCCAGCGGATGATAGCTTGACAAAAGAGTTCCACTTGCGCGCTGCCGGCCGACACGGCCTGCCAGGTCTTTTCAAGATCCAAGTTGGTGTATTCATGAACCAAAATGTTCCGGAATTTCATCAGACGGGCCAACGCCTTCGCCGAATCCGCATTTAAAATCTTGTGTTTTCCGAGCAGAGAGAAAAAGTCCGCAGAACGGACCGGTTGCCCCCAGCCTTCGTCGGACACAATATGGCTGGCGATATCCAGGCAGCCTTGGAGTGCATTCTGCATGTTGCGCAAGACCACATCCTGCGTGTCCGGGTTTCCAAAGAGTTCTTCGCGCGATCGGGGGTTTTTATCAGCGATACGCTGAAGCGCCGCTCGAATATGACGGAGTTTTTCCAGAACAACTTCGGGATTAACCATGCGCCGCCCGTTTTCCGCCGCTACGTCTCGGCGGATCTGTCAACGCCTCAGCGACGGAGAAGTGATGTATCGTAGCTTTGTCAAGCCGCTCTTTGTAGGGGAGCCAATCCACATATTCCACCATGGACCTCGCCTTGAAAGTCGTGGTCATCTCGTGATCGGTTTCGTACAAGAGCCGCCCCGCCTCGAAAATCTGGTGTTTTAGGACAGGGCCTGCCTCATTGAGGATGATGACATCGGCTTCGCGGCCTAGACGGCTGGAGAGATCGTCCATGTACCTCAAGCGCCGATTCAAATACGCTTCCTCAGGAATGGAAGGGTCTAAAAGAACGCCCATATCCACGTCGCTCTCCGCCCGGGCTTTTCCTTTGGCAAAGGACCCGAAAAGAAAAGCCGCGCGCACGTCCGGTTGCTGCCGTAAATAACCCTGGATGATTTTTACGCCAATCGCATTCCTCACGAAGGGATTATAGGTAAGTTGCTAATTCCCGACAAGGCTGGACATTTGAAATGTCGGAAGCATCAGGCCCATGATGACGAAGCCGACGATGCCGGCCATGATCACGATCAGAAGGGGCTCCATGAGGGTCAGAAGGTCCCGGATGGCCGCCGACACTTCGGAGTCGTAATAGTCCGCCATCTTGGTAAGCACTTCGGGGATCGCTCCCGTTTTTTCGCCGGTGGAGACCATGTTCGCGACCAGGACGGGGAAGTGCTTGCTTTTGTAGAGAACGGGGGAGATCCCGTTTCCCTGCTGAACGCTGGCGAAAATGTCGTCCACGACCTTTTCCAGCGTGCGGTTTTCCACCACCTGCCGCGCGACCGAGATGGCCTGCAAGGCCATGACGCCGTTGGACACGAGGCTGGCCAGCGTCCGGATAAAGCGCGTGATGATTTCCAGAGTCATCATGCGGCCGAAGACGGGAACCGCCAGGATTTTCTCATCCCAGAAGGTGCGGAAGCGTTCGTTGCTCGTTCGCAGGCGCTTGGCGTACAGGATCAGGCCTGCAAAAACGAAGGGAACCAGAAAACCGCCTTTGCGCGTAAAATTACTAACCGCGATCAGCGCCCGCGTCGGTGCGGGAAGGGGCGCGTTCATGTCCTGGAAGACTTTCACAAAAGTGGGAACAATAAACGCCATCATGCCGATAACGACGATGGAAGCGACGATCCCGATCACGGCGGGGTACACCATGGCGGATTTAATTTTGGATTGGAGCTCGATTTCCTTTTCCAGGAATTCCGCCGTGCGGTTCAAGGCTTCAGGCATGAAACCGCCCGATTCTCCGGCGGCGGTCATGCTGACATAGACCGGTTTGAAAACCTCCGGGTGGGCGGACAGAGCATCGGAAAAGCGTTTCCCGGACAGCACATCGTCCAGGATTTTTCGCAGGATCCAGGCCAGCCGGGGATTGGTCGTGTTGCTGGCCAGCCCCTGAAGCGCTTCGACGAAAGACATCCCCGCATTGATGCTGATGGACAGCTGGCGCGTGAGCACCACCAATTCTTTCAAAGCCACTTTCCCCGGCGGAGGGATATTCGGATCAGGGACTGTCGAACGACCCAGGAGCCGGTTCATCCAGTCGGTCAGCGATGTGGAGGAGGCTATGGGGGCGGCCAGACTTTCCGGGCGAAAACGTTCGGCAAAGGGCGGTAGGGCGGGAGCGGCTTCCGCTTCATCGGCGCGGCAGGACACGAGAAAGAGCCCCTTTTCCTTAAGTTTTTTGGCTAAATCCGATTTGGTGGAGGTTTCCAGAACGCCGCGGACAGATTCGCCGGTGGGGGTCGAGGCGATGTAATTGAACTTGGGCACTCTCCCGTTACTCCTCGAGAGTGCAGACGCGCATCATTTCTTCAATGGACGTGGCCCCGGTCATGGCGGCCACGGCGCCTTCCTCGTACAGGGTGGTCATGCCGTCTTCGCGCACGATGGCTCGGATTTCTTCGAGAGAGGTCTTCGGATCGACCACCAACTCGCGCAGACGCGTCGTCATGGGGAAAATTTCATAAAGCCCTTTGCGGCCTCTAAACCCGGTCTGGTTGCAGGCTTCACAGCCTTTCGGATTGAAATAGGTCCGGGGGCCGGTATAAAACGCCCCCGCCTTCTCCAGTTTCTCTCGAACGGCCGCGGGCGGCTCATAAGCTTCCTTGCAGTTGGGGCAGAGCACACGCACAAGACGTTGCGCGAGAACGAGAAGGAGAGAGGCGCTGATCAAGAACGGTTCCACCCGCATGTAGCGCAGGCGCGTAATCGCGCTGGGGGCGTCATTGGTATGCAGGGTGGAAAGCACCAGGTGCCCTGTCAAGGCCGCCTGGATGGCGATTTCTCCGGTTTCCTGATCGCGGATTTCTCCGACCATGATCACGTCGGGGTCCTGGCGGAGGATCGAGCGCAGGCCTTTCGCGAACGTGAGCCCGACTTTGGTGTTCACCTGGACCTGGTTGATGCGCGGGATTTGAATTTCGACCGGATCTTCCAGCGTGACAATATTGGTGTCCGGAGCATTGAGAATCGTCAGCCCCGTGTACAGGGTGGTCGATTTTCCGCTGCCCGTGGGGCCCGTAACCAGGATAATGCCATTGGGTTTTTCGAGCGCTTCCGTAAAATACTTGGTTGCGCGTTCCCCGAAACCCAGTTTTTCCAGTTCAAATTGGATGGCGCTTTTGTCCAGAATACGGATACATGTCTTTTCCCCGTGAATGATCGGAAGGGTCGAGATACGCAGATCGACCGGGCGCCCGGTCACTTCGGTCATGACGCGTCCATCCTGCGGCTGCCGGGTTTCCGTGATGTCCAGGTTCGCCATGACTTTAATGCGGGAGGTGATGGCGGTTTCAAATTCTTTGGGGACCGTCATGACGGGGCGCAGGACGCCGTCGATGCGGTAACGCACCTCCGTATGGTCCGCATACGGCTCGATATGAATGTCGCTCGCCTTTTTGGCCACGGCCTGCCGGAAAATGGCGTCGACAAGCTGCACGATCGGCATGTCATCACTGCTTTTTTGGATGTCGCGCTGAATGATGTCCATCTGCGACATCTTCTGCGACTCCGGCATCTTGGTCCGCAGGCTATCCACCAGTTTATT